>PVBE010744263.1_pt1 | contig 45067 bp, 31 predicted proteins | sample 1631181 | NCBI WGS metagenome assembly PVBE01 (sample SAMN08397723, study PRJNA350692) | Marine metagenome, whole genome shotgun sequencing project. | isolation source: water | place: Pacific Ocean | collected 2012-04
AAATCAAGAAAAAGAAGATAAAAAGGAAGATTATATGCAGCAGGGTAGCCTGTTTGTAAAATAAGAAATTTTAAAAGCAAGTAATTCCCTTTTAGGGATTCACATTAACAAGCCACCAGTTTGACTGGTGGTATATGACTAATTAATATATCTTCTTAAGCCTTCAAATAAAACAATAGCTACTGAATTAGATAGATTGTAGCTTCTGCAGTGCTGACCATACATTGGAATTGTATATAGCTTTTCTTTGTAATCACTGTACATTTGAGGCGTTAAACCGCTGGTTTCGCTCCCAAAAATAAGATATGCCTTTTTACCTGGGCTCTTTGGTTTATAAGAACATTGCCAGAATGTCTGATCAGTTTTTGTTGAAAAGAAAAACATAGATTCAGTGTCGGCAGTTTTAGTAAAATTCTCCCAGGATTCGTGAACAGATAGGTCTAAATACTGCCAGTAGTCAAGACCTGAACGTTTTACGTATTTTTCTTCAAGAGAAAACCCTATTGGCTTTATTAAATGAAGTTTTGTATTTGTGTTAACGCAGAGTCTTCCAATGTTTCCAGTATTTTGTGGTATTTGAGGATTAAATAAAACTATTTCTAAATTATTCATAATAAATATTTCTGTGATATGGTTGGATTAACTAATATAAAACGATTTTAATATACAGCTTATGAAAAATTTATACTCAAAAATGAATAAGTTTTTAAGTATAAATTTCTGCCTTGATAACTTTTAAATTTTATAAAATTGACATGCCATTAATTCTATATGATTGATAATCAAGATTTAAAGTGTTAAATCAATCAAGTTTTCTAACAAATAGTTTGAAATAAAATTGCAAAATGCGTTCTATGAAGGTACTTTTAAATTCATTTAATTTAAAATTTAATCTATTCAATATAAACAATATTACCTAATTTATTTATATTGGTTAATTATAAAAAACTCTTTAACTTAAGGAGAAAATAATGTCTAAGAAATATGTATATTTCTTCGGAAAAGATAATTCAGAAGGCAATGCTACAATGAAAGAAGTTCTTGGTGGCAAAGGTGCTAACTTAGCAGATATGGCTAGTTTGGGACTTCCTGTACCTCCAGGATTTACAATTACAACAGAAGCATGTGCTGAATTTGGAAAAATTGGAAAAGAAGCTTTTTTTACTCAAATTAATGATGAAGTTGAATCTCATCTTTCAACTTTAGAAAATGCTACTGGTAAAACTTTTGGTAAAGGTCCTAATCCTCTATTAGTTTCTGTTCGTTCAGGAGCTGCAGCTTCAATGCCTGGTATGATGGATACTGTTCTTAATCTTGGCTTAAATGATGAAACTATTGCTGCAATGATTGAGCTTACAGGCAACGAACGTTTTGTAATGGATGCTTACCGTCGTTTCATCCAAATGTTTGGTGATGTAGTTCTAGGTGTTGAACATCATGATTTCGAAGTTCAGCTTCAAGCAGTTAAAGATGAAAAAGGTGCTAAACTCGATAACGATCTATCTACTGATGACTTAAAAGAAGTAATCGCCAGATATAAAAATGCTGTAAAAAATCACACAGGCAAAGATTTCCCACAAGATCCTAGAGAACAGCTCTGGGGCGGAATCGAAGCTGTATTTGCATCATGGGACAACCCACGTGCTATTAAATACCGTCAATTAAATGATATTCGCGGTCTTCTCGGAACAGCTGTTAATGTTCAATCAATGGTTTTTGGTAATGCTGGTGATGACTGTGCTACTGGTGTTGCATTTACACGTGACCCATCAACAGGTGAAAATAAATATTTCTATGGTGAATTCTTAATTAATGCTCAGGGCGAAGACGTTGTTGCTGGTATTCGTACACCACAGCAAATCACCTTAGCCGGTTCTAAAGAATGGGCTGCATCCCAGAATGTTTCTGAAGAAGATAGAAAAAATAATTATCCTTCACTTGAAGAAGCTATGCCTGTACAGTTCAAAGAACTTGATGCAATTCGTAAGGAATTGGAAGATCATTACACAGATATGCAGGATTTAGAGTTTACCATTGAAAAAAATAAACTTTACATGCTTCAGACACGTAATGGTAAACGTACAGCTCAGGCTGCTGTAAAAATTGCTACAGATTTAGTTAAAGAAGGTCTTATTAATGAAAAAGAAGCTGTATTAAGAGTAGAGCCTGCTTCATTAGATCAATTACTTCATCCTGTATTTGTTCAGGCATCAGAAGATGCAGCTGAAAAATTAATCGTTGGACTTCCTGCATCTCCTGGAGCTGCTACTGGCCAGGTTGTTTTCAGTGCTGATGAAGCTGAAAAATGGGCTTCAGAAGGTAAAGATGTAATTCTTACACGTATCGAAACAAGTCCTGAAGATATTACAGGTATGCATGTATCAAAAGGTATTTTGACATCACGTGGCGGAATGACTTCACATGCAGCTGTTGTTGCTCGTGGTATGGGAACATGCTGTGTAGCCGGTTGTGGCGAAGTTGTTATTAATTATGCTAAAAAACAGTTTTCTGTTAATGGTGCTGTAGTAAAAGAAGGAGACTGGATTTCTCTTAATGGTTCAACAGGAACTGTTTATAATGGCAAAATTGATACAGTAGATCCAGCTTTGACAGGTCCATTCGGCGAAATCATGGAACTTGCTGACAAATACCGTAAACTTGGTATCAGAACTAATGCTGATACTCCGCACGATGCACAAGTTGCTGTTAAGTTTGGTGCTGAAGGTATTGGCCTTACACGTACAGAACATATGTTCTTCGAACCTGAAAAAATTGTTTCTTTCCGTCGTCTGATTCTTGTTGCTGAAAAAGTTAAAAAGATCAAAGAAATACACAATGTTGATTCAGTTTATGACCTTAATGAAGAAGGTCACTGCTGTTGTAGTGATGACAAATATAAAGAAGGCAAAGAAGCTGTTAAACAATACAAACAGGCTCTTGCTGAACTTCTTCCTTTGCAGAAGGCTGACTTCCTAGGTATCTTTAAAGCTCTTGAAGGAAAACCTTGTACAGTTCGTTTATTAGATCCACCTCTTCATGAATTCCTACCACAGGATGAAGCAGGTCAGAGAGAAATGGCTGAGCAGATGGGTGTATCTGTAGAAGATATAAGAAATACTGTTCATGGTCTTCACGAATTCAATCCAATGCTTGGACATCGTGGATGTCGTTTAGGAATTTCATATCCTGAAGTTACTGAAATGCAGGCAAGAGCTATTTGTGAAGCAGCAGCAGAAGTAGCTGGTTCACAACCTGAAATTATGGTGCCTCTAGTTGGTAATGTTAAAGAACTTGCAATCCAAAAAGCACATATCTTGAAAGTCATTGCACAGGTAGAAGAAGAAAAAGGAACAAAGTTACACGTTCTTATCGGCACTATGATTGAAGTACCACGTGCTGCAATGACAGCAGATGAAATAGCTGTAGAAGCTGATTTCTTCTCATTTGGAACTAATGACCTTACACAAATGGGTTGTGGTTTCTCTCGTGATGATGCTGGTAAATTCCTTGGTGACTATGTCGCTAAAGGTATCTACGACTATGATCCTTTCCAAGTTCTTGACTCAAAAGGTATTGGCCGTTTAGTAGAAACAGCTGTTAAATATGCTAGAGAAGTTCGTCCTGATATTAAACTTGGTATCTGTGGAGAACACGGAGGAGAACCAAAATCAATCGAATTCTGCCACAAAGTTGGACTTAAGTATGTTTCATGCAGTCCATATCGTGTGCCAGTAGCAAGATTGGCTGCTGCTCATGCTGCTATTAAAAATGATTAATTAATCATTTAGATTGATATATTTAAGAGCGTCATTTATGGCGCTCTTTTTTTGTGTAGTTTTAAATTATTGTTGCTTTGATAAATTTCGTAAGAAAATTATTGTATTTAAAACTATATCTTATTAATTAAATGGATATTGACTATGAATATTAAATGTGATTACCATATACACACTCCTTTATGCAATCATGCAGAAGGAAATCCCATTGAATACCTTCAGGAAGCCAGTAGAAAGAAACTGAAAGTAATTGGGTTTTCTGATCATTCACCTGTACCAGTCGGATTTGATACAACTGGTAGAATGAAATTTGATGAATTCGATGAGTATAAAAATTTAATTAAGGAAATAGAAATTAATGAATTTGATATTGAAGTATTATTCGGCCTCGAAATGGATTGGGTTGCCGACAGATCAGATGAGATATACGATTTCATAGATAAAGAAAATTTTGATTATATTATAGGATCAATACACCATGTAGATAGCTTACCTATGGATCATCCTGATCATATGGACGTGTGGAATAATAATACTGTTGATTATGTTTGGAACAGCTATATTGATTCAGTTTATAACATTGTGACAAGTGATTTTAAATTTGATATAATAGGTCATTTTGATTTGCCGAAAAAATTTGGTTTTTTCCCTGTAGATAAAAAAAACTTCTTTAATAAAATATCAGAAGTATTTACTGTTATTGCTGAAAAAAATATTTGTATTGAAATAAGTACTGCAGGTCTTAGAAAAAAAGTTAAAGAGATATATCCTTCACTGGAAATTTTAAAACATGCCAAAAATCATAATGTTAAAATTACATTTGGTTCAGATTCTCACTCTCCGGGTGAGGTGGGGTATTCATTTGATACAGCTGAAAAACTAGCTTTGGAAGCAGGCTATAATACATATTATGTTATTCATAAAGGTAATATAAAGGAAGAAATACCTTTAATTTAATGGAATTAAGCGTAGAAGCAGAGCAGGAATGGGACCGTGTCAAGGGCGACGTTGTGGTCCCATTGTGGATAAATTTTTATAATAATAATATTTTAATTTTCATCCTTACCCCAGCATTCAACATAGCCTTTTAAGTCGATGTTTTCTTTATGAAAAACAGGATCTTTACCTTCTTTAAGTTGGTTGATATAGTCGTTTAGTACCTTAAACGCAATACCTCCAAGCATAACAATGGCTATAATATTTACCACGGCCATAAGCCCCATGGAGAGATCTCCTGTTCCCCAGACCATCAAAACTTTTTGTACAGATCCGAAAAGAATCCAAGCCATCACAAGCAGTCTGTAAATGGTTAACCATATCTTTTTTGTGCTTATAAATTCAACATTAGTTTCACCATAGTAGTAATTACCTATAATTGTACTAAGTGCAAAGAGAATGACTAGAACAGATATAAAATATCCACCCCAGTTGCCGACAAGTACATTCAATGACTGCTGGGTAAGCTGAATACCCTGTAAGTCTCCCCCGGGATAAATCCCTGCAAGAATTACTACAAAGGCAGTTGCACTGCATATTAAGAGTGTATCTGTATAAACACCGAGAGATTGAATAAAGCCTTGTTTTGCCGGGTGGGTAACCTCTGCTGTAGCAGCGGCATTTGGGGCACTTCCCATACCTGCTTCATTTGAATAGAAACCTCGTTTTACTCCCATTGTCATTGTCATAGCAAGTGATCCTCCTATAACTCCCCCTGCAGCCTGTTGGAAACCGAAGGCAGATTTAATTATTATGAGAAAAACATGAGGGATCATTGTAAAATTAACTATGATAACATAGCCTACTACCAATACATAAGCTACTGCCATCAGAGGAACAACTATTTCAGTTACACCGGCAATTCTTTTGACACCACCGAAAATTACAATTCCTATGATTATAGCACTAATGATTCCTGTTATCCATACATTCCATCCGAAGGATTCTTTCAAGGCAAGAGAGACAATATTTGACTGTATTGCATTAAATACAAATCCGTAAGTTAATATTAGTAAAATTGCAAACAGAATTCCCATCCATCTCTTTCCTAGGGCATGCTGCATATAATAAGCAGGTCCTCCACGATAACTCTGACCATCTCTTACCTTATAAACTTGTGCCAGAGTACTTTCAACAAATGCAGAGGCTGCTCCGACGAGAGCCATGGCCCACATCCAGAATACTGCTCCGGGGCCCCCCAGTACTATAGCCAATGCAACACCGGCTAAATTTCCTCCTCCTACTCTGGCTGCTACTCCTATACAGAATGCCTGAAAGGAGGAGATGCTTTGCTTATGATCTTTTTTTCCTCTACTTTCACCCAATAATTTAAACATATGGAAAAAATGTCTGAACTGAACAAATTTGGTCTTCCAGGTAAAGTAGAGTCCCATTAAGATTATGACGTATACAAGTCCATAGGACCACAGAATATTACTTGCTGGAGAGATTACATAATTGTAAATTACTTCCATACTATTATCCTTTATTATAGTTTAAAATATCCAGTTTGAACAAAGAATTAGTTCTTAACCGGAGAAATGCTTAATGACTTCTGGTCTCATTCTAACTTGTTTTTTTTGAGATAATCACATGATTTAAATCTGTTTTTAGACTTGAGTTATATTTTGGGAATATGTGATTTTTCTTCTTTGTGATAATTTATAAAATACAGAATATTAATCTTCTTGAATAAAATTTGAATGTACATCTAATTCATTAGTTAATAAGTAAGTCCGTTTTTATAAATTATATCACGAATTCAATGCGTTATAAAAAGTACATTAAGCAATTGAAAAAATAATATTTATGAGAGATTTAAAACAATAAATATCTGAAGTTTGTGTATATTTTTTTATGTCAATAACAAAAAGAGCTATATGTGCATATAGAGTCAATTCTGTTATATTAAACCTGTGATAGATCGTTTATATCGTTAATATCATATCGAAACCAAGGAAAATCAAAATAACAGAATTATAGATTGCGCACAACTGTGTGCAAGAGTGCACAGATTATCAGATGGATAAATATTTAAATGCACTTGCTGATTTTCTTGTCCTTCAATTATCATTATAATTGATCCTAGAAGGGCGTTGCTTTTTGGATAATATTGTGATCCTATTATCATAATTTCCTTAATAAACAAAGCTCTTAGTATATAAGTTAATTTATTTTATCTTGCGTAATACATTTTATAATTGTTATTAGATTAACGTAAATTTTTTATAAACCCTAGTAAAATCAACTTGAAAAAAATATATTTTAAAATAAATTAAGGGTAATTCTTCATAAATTGGATAGTGGGACAATGGAATTATTTTAAATTTGCTTTAAAGGCAGGTTGATTTTTTATTTTTTTAAATTTTATAGATTATTTATCATATAAATAGGACAAAATAGAAACAAACAAATTGATAGGGGGACAAGATGGGTGGATCTAATAATCTACAGCCTAGACGAGAAATTGGAAAGCTGGCTTTAATGCTTTCCGGAATAACATGTATAGTAGGGTCAGGATGGTTATTCGGTGCTTACTATGCAGCACAACTTGCAGGACCGGCATCTATTTTTGCGTGGATAATTGGCGGTATTGCAGTATTATTAATTGGATTAACCGTTGTTGAATTAGGAACAATGATTCCTAAGTCAGGCGGAATGATTCATTACCTTAGAGAATCGCACGGACCTTTAACAGGTTTTCTTGGAGGCTGGGCTAACTGGGTTGCTATAGTGGTAGTTATACCTGCTGAAGCTGCTGCTTCTACACAGTATGTTGCTTCATGGAATTTTGCCTGGGCACATGCACTTTTTAATCCTGTAACAGGTACTCTTACAGGTACAGGTCTTCTTTTTTCATTCGGCCTTCTTGTATTTTATTTTTTACTTAACTACTGGTCATTACAGCTTTTTATAAAATCAATGAAGCTTATTACCTATTACAAGATAATAGTTCCTTTATTAACTGTAGTTCTTCTTGTAACGGCTGCTTTCCATCCGCATAACTTTGATGCTGTGAACCATGCATTTGCACCATATGGTTGGAGTAAAGTACTTACTGCAATTTCTACATGTGGAATTATATTTGCGTTCAATGGTTTTCAGACCCCAGTAAATCTTGCAGGGGAATGTAAAAGTCCTAATAAAACAATTCCATTTGCTGTAATAGGCAGTATTGTGATTTGTATTGTTATATATGTTTTATTGCAGTCAGCTTTCATAGGTGCACTTGCTCCATCTGCATTGGCACATGGATGGCATAATGTATTTTTCAGTTCACCTTATGCTCAAATGGCACTTATTCTTAACTTGAATTTCCTTGCTGTACTTCTTTATATTGATGCGTTCATTTCTCCAAGTGGTACTGGAATGACTTATCTTTGTACTACTTCAAGAATGCTTTATGGTATGAACCAGAATAAACAGATGCCTGATTTCGTAGGCAAACTTCACCCAAAATATAGAATTCCCAGAGGAGCAATTTGGGTCAACTTCATTGTTGCAGTTATTTTCCTTGTTCTTTTCAGAGGGTGGGGAAAACTTGCAGGAGTACTTTCAGTAGCTGCTGTAATTTCTTATTTAGCAGGACCGATTGCTATGGCTACTTTGAGAAAGTTTGAACCAAAACGTTACAGACCGTTTAAACTGCCTTTTGGTAACCTGATAGCTCCATTGGCATTTATAGTTTGTAGTTTAGTTCTATACTGGGCAAGCTGGCCGCTTGATGGTGAGGTAATATTTGTTATTCTTGCTGGATTAGTAATATATGCATACTATCAACATAAAGAAGGATGGAAAACATTTCCACAACAACTTAAATCCAGTATTTGGTTTATTGTATATATGGTTACTATTGCTGCAATTTCACTTTTCGGATCTAAAGATTTTGGTGGTATGAACTATTTCAATGTTGCATGGAGTCAGATATTCGTAGCAATTGCTGCATGTATATTTTTCTTCTGGGCAAAGAACAGCTATTACAAAAAAGCAAGAGCTCTTGTTCAAAATTAATTTTTGAACATTATTTGTAATTAAATTAATTTGAAAGTCCTGTGTGGTTTCACACAGGACTTTTTTTATATAACTTAACATAAAATGAGTCAAAATGTCTCAACTAGAAAGAGAATTAAAATAGCTAAATGTTTTATAATAAACATGTTGTGGTTTTTGAATCTTGTTTGGCAAGCTAAATGCTTTAATAGTTATATAAAAATTATTTTAGGAGGCAAAATTATGGAACAAGAGAAATATACAGTAAAGTCCAGAGAAGCTATAATGAGTGCTCAGGAAGAGGCTCTCAGGTGTAAGCATCAGGAAATAAAGCCATTGCATTTACTAAAAGCATTGGCTATACAGAAAGATGGTTTTATATATGAACTGCTTAAAAAACTTAACATAAATTTAGCAGATTTGGAACTTAAAATAAATAATACTTTAAATACCTATCCTTCAGTTGCCGGGCCTGGTGCAGGTCAAGTCTATGCATCTAGAGAATTCAGCGAAGTTCTTATGAATGCAAAAAAGATTGCTGAAGATATGAAAGATCAATATATTAGTGTTGAACATTTGTTTCTCAGTATTTTTTATAATTCTGATGAATGCAGCAAAATTTTAAAAGAGTTTAATCTTAGCAAGGATATAATTCTATGTTCATTAAAAGAATTGCGTGGAAATCATAAAGTGACTTCAGAAGATCCGGAAAATAGTTTTCAGGCTTTAGAAAAATATTCTACAGATCTTACAGATTTGGCAAGTAAAGATAAACTTGATCCTGTTATAGGAAGAGATGATGAAATTAGGAGAACTGTACAGATTTTATCACGAAGGACGAAAAATAATCCTGTTCTTATAGGTGAAGCCGGTGTTGGCAAAACGGCTATTGTAGAAGGTTTAGCAATGAGGATTATTAGAGGTGATGTCCCTGAAGGATTGAAAAATAAACGTATAGTTTCTCTTGATATGGGAGCTTTAATTGCCGGAGCAAAATATAGAGGCGAATTCGAAGAGAGATTAAAAGCTGTTTTGAAAGAAGTTTCAGAGAACGACGGAGAAATTATTTTATTCATAGATGAGCTGCATACAGTGGTTGGAGCCGGAGCTGCGGAAGGTGCTATGGATGCAGGTAACTTATTGAAGCCTATGCTGGCAAGAGGCGAACTGCATTGTATTGGCGCTACAACTTTAGATGAATATAGAAAACATATTGAAAAGGATCCAGCTTTAGAAAGACGTTTTCAGGCTATTCTTGTTCAACAGCCTACAGTTGAAGATACCATTTCAATTTTACGTGGAATCAGAGAAAAATATGAAGTTCACCACGGCATAAAAATCAAGGACAGTGCAATTGTGTCAGCAGCAATATTATCAGACAGATATATTTCAGATAGATTTTTACCTGATAAGGCAATTGACTTGATAGATGAAGCCGGTGCTAAATTAAGAACTGAAATTGACAGCAGCCCGACTGAGTTAGATGAAGTATCAAGAAAAAAAATGCGTTTAGAAATTGAGATTGCAGGTTTAAAAAAAGAAAAAGATGATTCTTCTGAAAAACGTAGGGAAGCTCTAGAAAAAGAATTAGCTGAAGTTAAGTCTAAAGAACTGGCATTAAAAACAAAGTGGGAAAACGAGAAAAAAGATATTTCTGATATTAGAGCTTTGAGAGAAAGCATTGAACTTGCTAAACAGCAGTTGGAGAAATCAGAACGTGATTATCAATTAGATAAAGCTGCTGAAATTAGACACGGTACTTTGCCTGGCCTAAAATTACAGCTCCTTAATGCAGAAAAGAAACTCAGTGTGGAAAGAAAAGAAACCAGACTATTAAAAGAAGACATAGACGAGGAAGATATTGCTCAGATTATTTCTAGATGGACTCATATTCCAGTAAGTAAACTTGTACAGGGTGAAAAAGAAAAACTTCTAAATTTAGATGACCACTTACATAATAGAGTTATTGGGCAGAATGAAGCTGTTGAAGCTGTGGCCGATGCTGTATTAAGAGCCAGAGCTGGAATCAAAGATCCTGACAGACCAATTGGATCTTTTATATTCCTGGGCCCTACAGGTGTTGGGAAAACTGAATTAGCGAGAGCTTTAGCTGAAAATCTGTTTGATGATGAGAGAGCAATGATTCGAATAGATATGTCTGAGTATATGGAAAAACACAGTGTTGCAAGGTTAATCGGTGCACCGCCGGGTTACATTGGATATGATGAAGGCGGACAGTTAACAGAAGCTGTACGACGTAAGCCATATTCTGTAATACTGTTTGATGAAATAGAGAAAGCACATCCTGATGTATTTAATACGTTACTACAATTACTGGATGACGGTAGGCTGACAGACTCTAGAGGAAGAGTTGTAAGTTTTAAAAATACAATTGTAATAATGACATCTAATATAGGTAGTAGGAAATTATTAGAAGGAAGCATTGAAGATAAGGAAATTAGAAATGCAGTGTTGGCAGAGTTGAAAATAGCTTTCAGACCTGAGTTTCTGAACAGAATTGATGATATAGTTATTTTCCATTCTTTAAGTAAGGATGACATAACTAAAATTGTTGATATTCAGTTAAATAACTTTAAGAAACGTTTGCATGGCATTGGCGTTAATTTTGAAATCAGTGAAGATGCAAAGCATTATCTGGCTGATAAAGGGTATGATCCAAGCTATGGAGCGCGTCCTTTGAAAAGATTAATAACTAAAGAGATTGAAACTCCTGTATCAAGAAAAATTATTGCAGGAGAGATTGAAGAAAATAAACCATTAAGCATTGATTTTAAGAATGGTAAATTGATTTTTAATCAATAAATGGTAATTTGAAACTGTGCTTATTGAAAGCACAGTTTTTTAATTTTTTATTTAGGGAGAGTATTAATGAATAATTCTGGGAAAATGATTTTTGCTTCAACCGAAGAGTCTGCTGATTTGTTATATGTTACTGGCTTTATGGCACCTGATCCTTATATTTTCTTTGAATCTAATGGTCATAAATATATTGTTGTTACAGCTTTGGAATATGAAAGAGCTAATAAGCAGTCGAGGGAAGATTTGAGAGTACTGGAAAGAGATGAAATATTAGATCAAGATGCAGATAAAAACGCAGAAAACGTACTACTTGCAATAACAGAAAAATATCCTTGTAAAGAATGGGATATTCCTAAGACTTTTCCTTTTTTCTATGCAGAGTTTTTGAGAAATAATGGAGTGGAAATTAAGTGTAAAAATGAAGAATTTTTTCCTTCTAGGAGAACCAAAACAAAACTAGAAGTGGCATATATCAATGAAGCTATGAGAATGACAGAAAGTGGTATGCTCAGAGCTGAAACAATAATTAGAGAATCATCTGTTGACAACGATGGTAATCTTATATACGAGAATGAAAAATTAACATCTGAATTTTTAATTAAAGCCATTAATTTAGATATCGTCGGTAATGGTGGTTTTGCTTCAGAAACGATAGCTTCGTCAGGAGTTCAAGCTTCAATTCCTCATGAGACAGGTTCTGGTGTAATCAAACAGGGTGTTCCTATTATTGTTGATATATTTCCAAGAGTTGAAGCCACCGGTTATCATGGAGATATGACTAGAACATTTGTTAAGGGAAAAGCAGGTGTAACGCTTAAGAATGCATATGATGCTGTAAAAAAGGCAAGAGATTATGCTAAAGCAAATATCTCAGCAGGAATTATCCCGGATATTCTGCAAAATGAAATTATAAATATTCTTGATGAAGCCGGTTTTAAAACCGGGAAAAAAGATGGTTCATATTTTGGTTTTTTTCATGGTTTAGGGCATGGCGTTGGATTAGAAGTCCACGAATTGCCGAGATGTGGTTCTTTAGTAACAGAACCATTAAAGGCCGGTGATATTGTTACAGCAGAACCAGGTGTATATTATTCTGAATGGGGTGGTGTAAGACTTGAAGATATTCTTTATGTAACAGAGAATGGTAATGAATGTATTACTAAATATCCTGATATTTTAGAAATTCCTTAGAATTAGAATACCAGAATAGTTATTAAATAATCAAAATCCCTATGATTATTATTTATAGGGATTTTCTGATTATTATTTAATCATATTTTTAATAAGTTCTACCGATTCTTCTAATTTATTAATAAATGAATTAGAAATATTTTGAAGTTGGTTGATATCCTCTTCGTTAATTTTTTCCTGTTTTTTATTTAAATTATCGAGTAAATATCTAATATCCTCAATACTTTTACACAATATAGAATACTGAGATTGAATTTTTTCTATATTTTTATTGATGACTTGGTTATTATCTTTATACCATGTATAAAAATCATCTAGGTTTTCAAGAATATTTTTTCTTATATCTGTAACTGAATTAGATTCAAAATCATGTTTAATATTTAAATCCAGTTCTTCCCATAGTTCTTCCACCTGATTTTTAAATACAATTTCTTGAGCTTCATCTTTAAAGGATATTGAATCTGTTGGTATTACTTTATTCAGAATTTCATCAAGGTTGGCAGTATTATTTAATATTGCATCTATAATGTATGATTCTAATTCTACTGAACTTAATAAGTATTTATGTTCATCCAAGATATCATTTATTGAATCAATGTTACCTTGCGAGATATTTAAGATTTCATTATTTTTATCTTCATCTTCTGAAGAAGTTTCATCTGTTTTATACCAAAGAATTGTATTGTTTTCCACAAATTTTAATCTGATATTCTGAGCTATGCCTATGAACTCTTCAATACTGACCAATGGTTTATTTACAATTGGATTTTCAGCATAGAAAAAAGTATATGATAACTGTTCATATATGTCTATATAAGGTCCATGTTCCTGGAAGACTTTAAATAATGCTTCTTCCATTATTTCTATCCATAAAAGAATTTCTTCTCTATTGAACGCATCTCTTACGGGGGATAGATATAAAAGACCTTTCTCCCAATCTTGTACTGTTAAGTTTAATTCATGTTCGTCAGTTAAGTTATTATTTTTATAAAAATCTTTTATATCAAAAACTGAAAGTGTCACTGATTGATTCGGATTACCGACAATATCTTTGTTAGAGTTACTTTCAGTTAGAAAATAATCAATAATATTATCTGCTCCAAGGAGGGAATGATGTCGATAAAGTTTTTCCAGTTTTCTTTTTACCTGTTTTGTACTTAAGTAATCATCTATATTTTTAGCTTTAATTTTTAATTCTGATGGAAAGCATTCAGAATTAAAAAATGGGATAAATTTGTGTCCGGGATAGATGATTTTTTTTTCTATTTCTTCTTCACTTATTGTTATTTTGAAAGAGTGATTTTTGAAAAAAATATTTCTTGAATAATAATATTTTTCATCATCTTCTGTTTTTATAAAAGTGAGTGAATTTTCTTCAAGGTAATCTTCTATCAAACGTTCAGCCTTAGGATTTTTACTGTTAATATGTGATATTATATCATCCAATGTGAAGCGTTTAGTTTTATTACAATAATCTTTAATTGCTATTTCAAGTTCCATTTATACTTAACACCTTTAATGTAGTTATGTCGTTTTTATAAAAATACTTAATAGATATAATTTCGTCTTTATATTGGTGTTCTTCAAATAGTTTATTTGAATTTATAAGGAAATGGTGAAGGAATAGCCTGGATTAAAGATTTGGTATAATGGTGTTTGGAGTTTTTAAATATTTCACGCCGATTTCCGTATTCTACAATTTTGCCTGACTTCATAACAGCAATATTGGGGCATATATATTTAACAACAGCAAGATTATGAGATATGAATAGTAAAGATAAATTCATTTTTTTTTGTAGATCTTTTAATAAATTCAGTATTTGTGCCTGAATTGAAACATCTAGGGCTGATACCGGTTCATCTGCTATCAAAAGTTTTGGCTTTAATGCCAGAGCCCTTGCAATTGCAACCCTCTGCCGCTGGCCTCCTGAAAATTCATGAGGAAATTTGTTGATAAGTTTTGGTGACAGTCCCACCAAATCCATGAGTGTAATTACTTCATTAAAAATCTTTTTCTTAGAAAAAATATTATGCTCGATCAATGGTTCTGTGATGATTTGCTTTACTGTCATCCTTGGGTTCAATGAAGAATAAGGATCCTGAAAAATTATCTGTAGATCTTTTCTTAGTTTTTTGAATTCTCTCTCTTTTAAGGAAGTAATGTCGGTGTTATTAAAAAAAATTTTTCCGGAAGTCATAGGAGCTAATCTTAATATGGTTTTGGCTAAAGTTGATTTGCCGCATCCAGATTCTCCTACTAATCCTACTGATTCCCCCTTTGAAATACATAAACTTACATCATTGACAGCTTTGGTTATTAGAGTTTTTTTTATAAATAATCCACCTCTGCTTTTTGTTGTATAGTGTGTTTTAATATTTTTTAGTTCTAATAAAACAGAGGAGTTCATTTTTTTTAGTTATTAGTTAGTTTCTCTGCAAGTTCATCAGGCAATTTTTCTTTTGTTCTTATCAGCATTTTTTTTAATTCATTTTTAAATTCAGGTAGGATTACAGTTTGATGTTTATTTTTATAATACATGTATATAAAATTTGCTAATTTAAATTGTATATTTGATGCTTTTTTTTCACCTAATGCATATAAGAGATATCCTAGAAAAATTTGTCGGTCTACTAATTTAAGCGTCTCTGTTTTATTGAGGGGACTCAAATAGCTCTCCCAGTAGTAATTCATATATTGCTGGATAGTGATATATTTATTTTTGTATTGATTGAGTTTTGTGGCAGTCAATAGATAATTTTTAGCTTTGTTTAGATTTTCATGTTTATATAAAAGAGTGATACATGTTTCCAGATAGTTTAAATAAATTTTCTTATTATCAGATGTTTCATCTTCGTTATATTGATTATATAAATAATTTTTTATTGGTGAGATTAATTTCAAGTTTGGATATGTTGTAAAATTTTTATAATTTGATTTATCCAGCAGAAGCAGTTTCCCATCTGATATGCAGCTTTTGAAAATAATATTTATTATAGATTTATATTCATTATTTTTTGGTTCAAGTTTAAGTGCTTTAATAATCCAGTAAAGTGCATGAGTTTGATATAATCTCCAGTCGATATTACCGAAATCTTCATAAACTTTATGCATAGATTTTATATCCATCATAAAATCATTTTTTAACATCTGTATTTTAAAATAACCAACGGCGGTTTTAATTTCTTTCTGAGTAAGCACTTTTGAAATTTCTTTTGGTACTTTGTGGTACTTTCTATAATAATTGAAAAAATTATTCAAACTATTGTAATTTGAACTATTTAATTTTTTCATTTTAGTTTGAATTCCGGATATTATGTTAGGGGCATGTTTAATGTTTTGAGATATTTTATATAGAGAATTTATATCTAGGTTTTTCCCATTTGATATTTTTTCAATCTGCAGGGCAACCTGGGTCTTGTAGTAGAGGTTTGCCGAGTCGAGTGTGCCACCTATTTTATAAATATAAATCCATGCTAATTCTTTATACAGAACCGGTGAACCAGGGTTATATTTAATAGAGTCTTTCAAGAGTTTTATTCCGTTTTCGACCCATCTCCACTTATTTTCAGGTTTTGTGTATGTTATAGATATATTGTATGCCATATTCCATGCTAAAAATGCTGTAGCTCCTGTAAATCTAGGCTGTAATTTAGATATCCATGAAGCTATTTGTGCCATCTCAATATATTTACCCTGATTTTGCAGTGATATTGTTCTGAACCATAAAACATCAGCAATTAAGCCTCTAAAACCACCTAGTGCAACAGTGGTAAATGCTACTGCAGGAGGTGCATTCTTTATAATATTTGTATCTATTAATTTGTCTTCTACTTTAATTTTATTGATCTGTTTTTGAATAGTAGGGAGTAAGAATATGCAAATTATAACTGTGAATATTAAAAATAGTTTTTTTTTATTTTTCATTTTTTAATTATTGAACCCAGCTCTTTTTTTGAATATATATAAATCCCCAGTCCCATAAAAGCCAATAGCTGCACCAATACATAATTTAAGATAATATTTTTGATAAAATTGTATTCTATAAGCTTGCCATTAGATAAATAGCCGTAAAACTGAAATTTCTGAATTGGAGTTACACCCTTTAATATTATGTTACTCAAGTTATAGCCAATTTTTGTTTCTGTTGTCATATTTGTTCTATGGCCTGAACTTCCAGATAGTATAAAACTGCCGATAGCACCAAACATTAAATAAGCTATTATGCAGAATATAGCAATAGGAAATGAGAATATTCCTCCTATTGAACAGCTGATTGCTATTATTAATAGAAGACCGATAAAGCTTACCAGAAAGCATCTAATATAGTTATCCAAAAAACCAGTATATTTAATTTTTAATTCAGGACTGTTCAAAAGTCTAAAAAAAATCGGTTGTTCATTATCCATATTTTCAAATTTTAAAGTAATTGAGTTAAGTGGGGAAATATAATTTTTTCTTGGAAGATTGATTTTGTATAGCGTGTTTGATACGAGATCCTCTCTATTATTTAATTTTAAAAAAATTGGAGTGCTGTTGCTTTTATAGTATTTGATATACCAAACACCTTTAGCTTTTTTATTAATTTGCATGTTAATTGTGTCGATAACGCCTACAAAAGGTTTATACTGCAGAATTATATTTTCTGAACTGATTCTAGTGATTTTTTCGAAAGTGAATATTTTTGATGATTTTGCTGATACTTTACCTTGCTGAGATATTATTGAATATCTAATATCCCTTTTTATTTTTAGTATTTCGGGTGCAGTTAGTTTATCATTATCTGTAAGTGCTGCTTGTTTTTGTTTTTTAAATTCATCTTCAATTTGTTCTTTAATATTTTTTAAGTGTGGATAATAGCTTTTTCTGCCAACAAAAATATTATTATTAACATTATTAACTATATCTTTAGAATAAGTGACATTATTTGATTTCCATATAATGAAAAAATATATGATGATTGATGATATCAGAAGCAGAATAGTATATATAATTACACAGCCGGTATATTTACCAAACCAGATTGTTGATTTGCGTATAGGTTTAACACTTATCATATGTACTTGATATCCAATTACGTCAAAATTCATTATCAAGCAGGCAGTCCAGACAGAAGACAGTGTAAGAATAATATTGATTGCCAGCAGGCTGTATTTTATAGAAATCTGTATTTCTGAAGCCAGTGTTCCGTCTCCTCTGAGATACATTGGCATTAATACTGAAGAAAACAGTATTATAAGAAATATTATTTTGAAAAACTTTGTCCTGACTATTGAGTTGATAGTTAGTTTTACTATCGCAAAATATGAAATCATTATTTATCCTGAATAAGTTATCCCAGCTAGTGATTGCTCATTTGTTGTGTTTAAGATAGTTAGCTATTTGTCCTCCGGATTCAGCCCCGTATATTTCTTCTTTGTCGTATTTTGCTCTATTTATAACATTTATAAAAAAATCTTCTAAACTTATTTTAGGATTAGTTATAATAAATTTATCATCACTAAGTTCAGATTTTAATATTTTAATAAATTTGTTAAAAATAACCTGATTTGAAGTTGGAATTGTTATCTGTTGCTGTTTACTGATTGTTAATAATTCATTAATTTTACCCTCTGCTCGTATTTTTCCTCCATATAGGATAATGACTCTATCGCATATTTCTTCAATATCGCTTAATAAATGGCTGCAAATTAAAATAGTTTTTCCTTGCTGTTTAAAAAAGGTAATAAGATTTTTTATATCTTTACATCCAATAGGATCTAATCCTGAAGTAGGTTCATCTAAAATCAGTAAATCAGGATTATTGATAAGGCTTTGTGCAAGACCTATTCTTCTTGCCATACCTTTTGAAAATTCACCAATTTGCCGTTTTGATGAATTAGCCAGTCCAACCATGCCAAGAAGTTCTTCTATTCTTTTACGCCTAATCCTCTTAGGAATTTTGAATAGGCTTCCAAACAGATCAAGTGTTTCTTTTGCAGTTAAAAAATTATAAAGATATGTTTCTTCCGGTAAATAGCCAATATTATATTTTATAGATATATCACAGTTTTTCTTACCAAATATCTGTATGGAGCCGGAAGTCGGATACAGAAGATTTAGTATCATTTTGATAGTAGTTGACTTACCTGATCCATTAGGTCCTAGAAGTCCGATTATTTCTCCTTGCTGTACAGAAAATGAGATATTATTAACAGCTCTTGCTTTTGGCTTTTTCCAAAAATCACTGAAAGTTTTTGATAGATTTTCTATTTTAATTATATCCATAATAATAATTTCTATCACATTTTTTTGCTATATCTATAATATAAAGTAAAAAATTACTTAGCTATTTACGCTTAGAGTAATATTAAAATTTTAAGTTTGAGAGTGAATATTGTCCATTTATTATTAAGTAAATAATATTTTCATTAATTTTAGTATTAAAACAGAAATTATTATATTGTAATCTTAGAACGCTTCAAATATAATTGCTTTTAAATAGATAAGTTTTGAACTTAAAGTTAATATAAACTTAACATGTTTAAATACTCCAAAAGTAAGACCAGGATTTAGGTGAATCTTAAAAAAAATCATATTTCTCTTATCAAGTATATAATAATTGTAGCATTTAGCTTTTTTGCACAAGATGTTATTGCTGAAATAACTCGTCTTAATGTCTCTTCGTTGGATGGAGATACTATAACACAGAACCAATCAGGTGCTACAGAGCGCGGTGGTGGGGGAGACAATTTTCCAGGAGCTGGTGCTATGGTGCAGAAAATAGAAGGTCTTGATGCCAGGGCAGATTCGTTTGATTTTGTAGGGGATAATATGATTGCTACTGGAAATGTTTTTGTAAGGCGCGGAGATATGCTGCTTTATGCAAACAAGGGTATTATTAATAATACGAATAAAAATATTGAATTAACAGGAAATGTAAAATTTTTCAAGCTGACTAAAAATAGACAAGAGTTAGAGTATTATGAATTGGTCGAGTTAGAAAAGAATCCATATGTTAAATTTAAGGTAGTAGGAACAACAATGAGTCCTGCTGGACGTCAGATGTTGGTGGTTGATGTGATACAGGAAAATCTTTCCTGGGCAGGAGAGAGGGCAATTGGAAATATTGACAGCGGTGTTTTTGAATTTGGCAACTATGATGTAAATTTAAGTGGATGGTATACAACTGGAGGTACTGCCAGAAGAGAAAAGGATGGGAAAGTGATAGTTAAAGGTGCTATGACAAGTCCATGCCCTGGCTTGATGGAAGGTAATGCCGTGATGGCTATTAAGAGCAGTAAAATGGTAGCTATTCCTGGAGGAGATCGTGTCTCTACATCTCTAAACAGCAAGACTGGAGAAGAGAAACGATCTGCTACAAATGTTAATAATTATCATTTATGGTCATATAACAATATAATTTACGTTGCAGGCGTTCCTGTAATGTGGCTACCTGTAATCTACAAACCCCCGCCCGGGAAGATGGGACAGTGGCGGTTTAGCTCAGGTGGTAGTACACCTTTTGGATACTATTTTCTGTTATCAAGTTACTGGAATCTCTGGGATAGTGACGGTGTAAAAATAGATACCATGCCGTTACTTGATTATTATCAGAAGAGAGGCTTAGCGTTGGGAGATAGGACCAGGATAACTATGGACAATTCTGAAACTGATATTTTTGCTTACGGTATTAATGACAGATACTCAAATTATGATTTTCCTGATAATAGTAGATTTAATGACTCATGGACACAGAATTCCAGTGATAATGTTGAGGCTATGAGATACTATGTTGACGTCAAAAATAAAACTCACATAACAGACAGAATGGATTTCAGGGGAAGATTTGCAGCCTTGAGCGATTATTACTTTCTGAATGACTATTTTGATGATATTTTCAGGGTTGACCCACAGCCTTCTACGTATGCCAATTTAAATTATCAGTTTGATTGGGGTACTCTGAGTTTAAATGTTCACCCAAAGGTTAATTCTGAATTTACTGCGGTACAGGAATTGCCTAAACTTGAACTTGTTGTGCCAAGACAGGAAATATGGAATAACATTTATTATCAGACTGAAAGTAATATATCATATTTACAGATGAACTGGACTAAATTTAAACAATCTAGAGCTAGTTATGCTGCTCAATATCCTTCTACTACAGCAGGAAATCCAGCCTTTGGTAATTTAGTTGAACCTTCTAACTACAGTGCAGCAAGATTTGATTCAGTTCATTTTGTATATTATCCTTTAAAGCTTGGCTGGCTGAACATACTGCCGAGAGCGGGAGGACGATTTACCGCGTATAGCAACAGTACAAAACGTAAAGTTAATGATTTAGATGTTAATACACTTTTATTGGTGTCTAAACAAGAAATGGGGCTTGGAAGTTACGGAACAGTTAATAACTACGATAGTCAAGGTGGATTTAAGGCTAGGTTAATTCCTGAAGTAGGCTTACAGCTTAGTACTAAAATGTATAGATCATGGAGTAATGTTAAAAATGCATATTGGGAAATGGATGGTTTGAGGCATGTTTTTCAACCTTACATCAATTATGGATTAATAGCCCCAACTTCAAGCAGAGATCATATATATTATTTTGATGATACAGATAGATATGATAATCAACATTATGTTAGATTTGGCCTTGAAAATAGATTGCAGACTAGAAGAGGGGGGTGGAAATCATCTCAAGTTTATACATGGGCATCAATGCAGAACTATTTAGATCTTCTGATTGATGATAAAAATAGAAATAATCAGGCAGTTGCTGGCCAGGATATGGAGAATAGAGGTAATTATTTAGGAGATTTCGGGCATATAATAACTATAAATCCTACACAGGATGTTCAACTGACTTTAAATCTGTTAATGGATGGTGGTCAAATGGTAGCCGGTAAGTTTGCTGAAGCATTTGCCGAGAGTAATTTTCAGTTTAATTATGATTTTGCAGATGGATGGGGATTTTTCGGGAACTGGTACTACAGCACAGATAATTCTACTTCACCAGTAGTATCCCAGGGGAGTGAGCTAAGTCAAATTGAAAGTGGTACCTATTTTCAAAGAATGTTTTGGGATCAATCCTATTCTCAAATGGGTTTGAATTGGAAACTTAATGATAGAACTTTTGGGCAGGCATATGTTGAATACGATTTCGTAAATCATATAATGCCTGATTTTAACATTAATATTAACAGAGAGTTACCTTGTAATTTAATGTTGACATTAAGTTATTCTATAAGCAAAAGGTTAAATAATAACGGAAGTGGTATTCATACAAACCAGGACGTTAATGCAAGTATAAATTTTACAACAAGTCCTACATATTCAATTGCTCCAAAAGAGAGTATGATTCCTGAATATTTATCAGGTGCTCCTATGGGCGCTCCAATGATTGGTTCTCCTTTAGCACCTAATAATGAGGGTATTTAATTTGTATTAAAAAATAAATAAAAAATATTGTATTATAAATAAAATAATTTATCATATGTATTATTATTGAATTTTTAGCAGAAATTCTTAATTCCTAATAATATCCCAATAGTATAAATGCAACCAAATTAGGAGTTTTTATGTCACAGGATTGGCTGGCAATAACAGTTGGCACTATTTTAGTCAATAACTTTGTTTTATCTAGATTTCTTGGTATATGTCCTTTTTTAGGCGTATCTCGAAAATTAGAACCTGCAATTGGAATGTCCGGTGCAGTAATTTTTGTAATGACTGCAGCTTCGTTTATATCTTCCATAATATTTAATTTCATTCTGAATCAAGAGGTATCTATTACGATTGCAGGTCATCTCTTTTCTGGACACTTAGTTTTCTTACAGACTCTTGTTTTCATCGCTGTTGTTGCATCTCTTGTTCAAGTTGTAGAAATATCTTTACAGAAATTAAGCCCACCATTATATAAATCACTAGGTATATATTTACCTCTTATAACAACGAATTGTGCAGTAATGGGCGTTGTATTGCTAAATGCGACTAAGGTAAGAGATATTTTACAATCGACAGTTTTCGGTTTTTGCTCAGCAATAGGTTTCTCTATTGCTATGATACTTTTTGCAAGTTTAAGAGAAAAAATAGATTTGGCAAAACTTCCAAAACCTATGGAAGGTACAGCTATAGCTTTGGTAACGGCCGGTATCTTAGCTATGGGATTCATGGGATTTTCAGCATTGGTAAAAATGTAATTTTCTTTAAAGGATATAAAGGTTTATGATAGAGTTAGTAGTAATTTCTGTTTGTTTGTTAATCGGTATAGCCATAATACTAGGCCTAACCATAGGCATAACGGCGAAAGTATTTGAAGTGAAACAGGACCCCAGAGTAGAACAGGTATTAGATGCACTGCCTGGAGCAAATTGCGGAGGTTGTGGACTAGCCGGATGTTCAGATTTTGCAAAAGCTGTAGTCTCAGGGGTGACAATTCCTGAAAAATGTCCTGTATGCTCAGAAGAAGGAGTTAAAGCTATAGTTGAGATTATGGGGCTTAAACAATCAGATAATATTGTCAAAAAAGTAGCTGTGATATTGTGTGGAGGAGATAGTGATAATGCATTGTTTGAAGCTCAATATAATGGAATTAATGACTGTAAATCTGCATCTCTAATTGGCGGAGGATTAAAAGGCTGCAGGAATGGATGCTTAGGCTTGGGAACATGTGCTAGAATTTGTCCATTTGATGCCATTGAAATCACAGATAAAGCTTTGGCAATAGTTCATCCTGATCTTTGTGTAGGATGTGGAAAATGTGTTGAAACATGTCCTAAAAACCTTATAATAATGGTTCCTGAAACTGCTGATATACATGTTTATTGTAATTCCAAAGAGAAAGCTTTGGATAAGAAGAAAGTCTGTAAAGTATCATGTATTGGATGTCGAAAATGCGTTAAAGCTGCAGAAGAAGGTCAAATGGAAATGGATGGTTTTCTTGCCAGGATAAATTATTCAAATGCACCATCGTCAGATCTTATTGATAAAGCTGGATGTCCAACTAAATGTCTTAGAAAATAATTTTTATTATTATTAACATACTATAATGTCCTAAATAATTGTTTTGAGGTTTAATTAATGTCATTTTCTATAAAACGTTTTAAAGGAGGAGTGCACCCTTGGGAAGGTAAAGAACTTACTGAAGGTAAAACAGTAAGAACGGCACCACTTCTTGATAAGTATTATGTTATATTACAGCAAAATATTGGAGCACCGCCCAAAACAATAGTAGCGAATGGTGAGGAAGTGAAAAAAGGACAGGTATTAGCTGTCAGTGGTGGATTTGTTTCTTCTTCTATTCATGCTCCAACCAGTGGCAAAATAAAAATTATTAACTGGCCTGGACCAACAGGTTTCAATATGAGTGCAGTTGAATTAACTTCTGATGGAAAGGATCAATGGATTTCCAGTGTTGAACTTGATAATAACTGGGAGGCATTAGAAGTAGTTGAACTAAAGAAAAGAATAGCTGATGCTGGAGTAGTCGGTATGGGGGGGGCTGCCTTTCCTACTTTAGTAAAACTCTCTCCACCTTCGGATAAATATATTGATTCTTTAATAATTAATGGGGCAGAATGTGAACCTTTTTTAACAGCTGATCACAGATTAATGGTTGAAGAAACAGAAAAAATATTACAGGGCGTTAGTCTGTTAGCAAAAATTTTAGACACAAAGAATATTTTTATAGGGATTGAATCTAACAAACCTGATGCAATTGCAGAATTAAATAAATTGTGTGGACAGTATCATGTAAAAATAGTTCCACTAAAAGTAAAATATCCACAGGGTGCTGAAAAACAGTTAATATATGCAATTACAGGAAGAGAAGTGCCTTGCAGCGGTTTGCCTATGGATGTCGGGTGTGTTGTTCAAAATGTTGCTACAGCGGCTGCAGTTGCTGATGCTGTAATTTATAGAAAACCTTTGATTGAAAGAATAACTACTATTACCGGTACTTCTGTATGTGAGCCTGGGAATTGGAAATTAAGAATAGGAACTCCGTTAGGCAAAGCTCTGGAATTTGCCGGAGGAATAAATAAGCAACCTGCTAAAATGTTATTAGGAGGACCGATGATGGGACAGGCACAATCATCTCTTGATGTGCCTATAACAAAAAATGCATCAGGCTTGTTGCTCTTATCTGAGAATGAAATTGCTCAATATTCATCACACCCATGCATAAGATGCGGTAGATGTGTAGATGTTTGTCCAATGGCCTTAATGCCAGGAACATTAAGTGTTATGATAGAAAGCGAAAATTTTGATCTCGCAGAATATACTAATGTAATTGATTGTATGGAGTGCGGATCATGCGCATATGTTTGTCCTGCATTAAGACCTCTTGTTCAGCATATAAAAAGAGGTAAAACAGAAGTTATAGAAGCTAAAAAAAAACGTTAAAAATAAATAGTATTAATCCTGTTAAATCAGTATTGGAAACTTTAGATGAACCAGACAAAAGTAAATGAAATTAGATTACCTGAAACAAGCAAACTGATTGCTAGTTCTTCTCCTCATCTCCATGATGGATCAAGTGTTAAGAAAATAATGTATTTAGTAATATTAGCTCTTTTGCCGAGTTGTGCGATGGGAATATACTATTTCGGTTTTGCTGCAGTGCAGGTACTTGTAATATGTGTTGTATCTGCTGTTTTTTTTGAATATATTTTATGTAAAATGATGGGACGTGACAGCGATTGGAAAGACGGCAGTGCTATAATAACAGGTTTACTTCTGGGAATGCTTTTGTCTGCTGGAATGCCATGGTTGGTATGTATTATTGGCAGTTTTATTGCAATTGTATTTGGGAAGCAGGTTTACGGAGGTATTGGTAACAATCCATTCAATCCGGCTTGTGTTGCAAGGATCGGACTAATGATTGGTTTTCCAAAACTGATGACTACATGGGTGCCCACCAGATTTATGGATAAATCTCTGTTTATATTTGATAAAACATTACTTTCTCAAAGTCAGATTGATTCAATTAAGTCTCTACCTTCACTTCCTTTTTTTCATAGTGTTATTGATGGTGTTACATCAGCAACTCCTCTTAATATGGTCAAAATACCCAAATCACTTGGTACTGCCACAAATCACCTTATGGGAACAATGGCTGACTGGAGCCATTTATGGAGTTATTTTGTAGGAAATATTGGAGGATGCATTGGCGAAACATCCGCCATAGCATTGATTATAGGAGGTGTTTTCCTAATAATTATGAAAATTATAAAATGGCAGGTACCCGTTGCATATATTGGTACAGTTGCTGTTTTTGGTTTAATAGTGCATTTAACTCAGCCTGCTCCTGCGTTACCAGGAGCATTATTCCAGGTATTAACGGGTGGACTCTTAATAGGTGCTTTTTTTATGGCAACTGATATGGTGACTACGCCGATGACAATTAAAGGAGGAATAATTTTTGGTATCGGCTGTGGCATTATTACCTGTATTATTAGAGATTGGGGAGGATATCCGGAAGGTGTTATGTTCTCAATTGTACTAATGAATGCTCTTACTCCTCTTATTGACAGATATACTGCAGGTAAGCCATTTGGATTTATAAAGAAAAAGGCTGCGGAGGTTAATTAATATGAATGATCAGGGTACGAAAAAGAACTTTAAAGATAATATTTTTGTTTTAATTATTTCTTTAGCTGTCATTGCAGCTATTGCTGCCGGGATTTTAGCTATGGTGGATTATATAACTCAAAAGCCTAGAGAAGAGGCAGCACTTAAATCTACGTTAGCGGCTTTTAAGAAGTTACAACCTGAATTTAATAATGATCCAGAGGAAGGTAAAACTAAAGTTTATCTGTCTGATGGTAAATGGAGCATTATATCTGTAACTGAAAAAGCGTCTAAAGTTACAAGTCTGGTAGTTTTTTATCCAGCTAAAAAAGATGATAAACTAATTTCCATAATAGCACAGACTGTTACGAATAAGGGATACGGCGGTGATATGACGGTATTATTGTCTATGACGCCTAAAGGTATAATTGAAAATGTTGTTGTAACAGAAAATAAAGAAACACCGGGGCTTGGTACAGCTGTATTTGATAGGACTGTTAAGAAAAGTATCTGGGGTATACTCAAAGGAGAGTACAAGGGGAGTGAAAATAAGTTAGCCCCTAATCCAATATTGGATTATTTCAGTGGAAAAGAATATGTACCAAACAGTGCATATAATTCTTCTGATAAAAAGAATCCTAATATTATCCCTGCTTCGAAATGGCAGGTACAGAAAGATGGTGGTGCTTTTAAATATGTAACCGGATCAACCATTACAAGCCGGGCAGTCACTGATGCCGTTACACAAATGGTTTCAGTCTTCTATGAAACCAAAAAACAGGTGTTAGAGAATTTTAATAAATCTAATTAATTCAGGGCTAGATTATATATTTGTAAAAAAAGAGAGTTATTTTTACTCTCTTTTTTATTTTACGGAGATTTTAAAATGAATGATTGCAGTAACTGGGTGTATATTGAAAAGGATAAGGCTCATATAAAAAAAGAGAAAGCCAAGGCTGCACAATTAAGAAAAACTAATTGGTGGCAGAATTTATTAGTCAAAGGAATATGTCATTATTGCAAAAAGGAATTTCTGCCTTCAGAACTAACTATGGATCATGTTGTTCCGCTTTCCAGAGGAGGGAAAAGTACAAAAGGCAATATTGTGCCATGCTGTAAAGAATGTAATAATGAGAAAAAATACTACACTCCGGTTGATATGATATTAAATGAACTGGATAAAGATGACAGAAAATAATATTATAGTAAATTGCTATGAAAATTTTTGAATAATCTCATATTCTTACCTTAATAAATTCAATATAATCAATAAAAATACCAACTATTTATTAATTTCTAGTAAATATGTATTATTTGATTTTGAGGATATTTTTTCTTTGATGTTTAACAAATCCTGATATCCTTCGGGCGAAATAATTGATGGCTTTGAAGTGATTTTGATCTGTTCATTTATTGATTTTTTAAATTCGTTAAATCTTGATGAAATGTTAATATTACCGGATTTATTGGGTAAAGAAATATTTTTGTTTTTAGGAGAAATTAATATTTTATTCATATTTGATGGCAAATAGATATAATTGTTAATTATTATATTATATTGATAGTCAAAATAGTAAGGATAAAATCTTTTTGTCAATCCTAAGTTAAGGATATTTTTTAGTTTTGTAAAATTATTAAAATAGTAATAATTATCATTAATAATACTGAAGTTTTTAATATTTATTTTATATTTTTCTATTCCAGGGTAAACAGTGAAATCTGTAAACAATTTAGTTATAGGAATAGAAGATTGAGATATTTCCGATATCTTTTCTTTATAGTATCTCTCTTTTTCTTCAGGTCTCATAAAAGCAAATTTTCTATTATTTAACGAAAAGTAATTTCCATAATATTTTTTTGTGATCGTTAGAATAAGCGAACCGTTATCAGCAAGTTTAAATTTATTATCAATCTCAATTTTATCTTCCTTGTCAGGAAGTGGTTCAATCGTAAATAACTGGCCATCAGGTATTTTTAATGCTACGCAATTTGCGTGTGAGGTGCTTCCGTAAGGAGAATATTCATTTGTGTCATTTAGATAAAGATATTTATTTCCGTCTTTTAGTCTAATAAGAACGTAATTAAAAAAATCTCTCTGGGGAGAAAGTAGAATTGGGCTGATAATATTTTTAATATCTGTATACTCTGAAGATAATATGAGTTCAGGGTTAAAACCAATAGCTTTTAGCATGGTATAATAAACAAGAGAAATATCTAAATTATTACCATAACCATCATCCAAAGTAGTGTCAGGAGAGGAAATTGAACTGAGAGGTAATTCAGTTAATGCCGGTCCGGCAAGTTTAATGTTTTTAGAAATATAATTTCTTATTTTTAAGATTTTTTCTTTCTTTTCTTTAATATTATTTGTTAGGGATTGAGCTTTTAGCGATGTTGCTTTAGAAGTACTAATCTTGTTGAAACAAGTATTTTGTATTAACTCAACATATTTTTGAAAATTACCAGAAGAGATAAAGATGGTTGGTACAAAAGTCCATAATGGTGGTGTAGAATCTTCTTTTTTTAAAGCAACTTGTTTTTTTACAGACCATGTATATATGTTGTTATTATTTTTGATAGAAACAGTTTCATTAATGTCGCTATTGTGAAGTTTTGCTATATTAAGTTTGATACTGCAGGGAGCAGTTAATGTAAGAGTATATTTATTGATTGGTGATGTTGATCTAAAATTATATATTCCAGAAAAGTAAGGCCTATTTTTAATTTGTTTTTCGTATTCAATTTCTATAGTTGAGCCTATCTCCACTCCTGGCAAGTTGGCGACTAGAATTTTGCCAGCTGGATATCTTGGTGCACTGGCATTCCATGGGGCATCCATTATATTTATCTCTGATTTATTCAGGTGTTTGATTTCGTTATTTTTATTTGTGACAAAAGCATTAATGATTTTTACAGATTCCCAGACTGGATTATAATGAATTTTAATTTCTGAATTATCTTTTTTACCGTTATATGATTTGATGACTTTCTTTATTATATATTTCTCTGTCCAGTTTTCTCTGTCTTTTAAAGTAATTGAAATATCTTTGTAAAGTATCACTGAGTCAATAACACTATTGTTGATACCAGCCTGGTTTAGTTCTTGTTTTTTATATTCTAAAATAGGCATTTTTTTCATGTCTATTTCAATATTTTTAAGAATTTGCTTTAAACTCAAATACTCTTCAGGAGAAAATTCTACGATTTTTAAAAGAAATTTATTACTTCCACTTAGAGTATTTTTCATAAATTTTAGATTTTGATTATACTCAGTAAGTTTATTATTGGTGTTTTTGTATTTAGGTAATGAAATAATTTTAAGATTTTTATCTAAAATCTTTATATTAATATTTTCTTTATAACCACATGCAATTTCTGTTAAAAAAGGATATTTTCTTTTATTTAATCCTGTATTTCCTATGATAAAATTTACGACCCCAATTGTGCGGCCCAGCCAAGGAATTTCAAGCAATGCAAGATCTTTGTCAGATATTAATAAATCCGAAGCTTTATATTCTAATTTAAGTGTTATTGGTATTTTAGGATTTAGAATATTTGTTGGCCTAAGTGTATAATTGATGAGATTAGCAGATGGGATAGAGTTCCTTAAAATTTTTTCAAAAAAGCTTTTTCTTTCATCGTTATTTAGTCTGGCAAAATAGTTCCTATATGCCGTATCATTGATTCCGTTGAATTTTATATATACTGTTGCTGACAGATTATTTTTATCATCCAATGTTCCTTTTGTATTGAGAACAATAAGGTTTTTTTCTGCAGGAGAAATAGGAGTAGTTTTTAATGTTTCTCCGTGTGGTTTAGCGACAAGATAGCTTCTGTTATCTAGATAGGAAGGTAGCAGTTGTCTGGAGTTTTCATCAGTTGGATCCATGAATATATATTTATTCTTTTCCAGCTCAACACATGATATTGCATGGTTAAAATAAGGTAGAGGTACTTCTTTATCCAATTTAGGACCTACTTTAATTAATACAGGGTAAGCTTTGAAACCGGCAAGTTTTAACATTGAAACAAGAAGTGCAGCTTTATCTCTACATACACCATACCTGTTATTAAAAGTTAATTTTGCTTCATGCGGTTCAAAACCTGGTGCTTCATCCTCAGTAGTCAATCCCATATATCTGATTTGTTGAGCAACAAAATAATAAATATTTTCAATTTTCTCTTTATCTGATTTTGTGTTTTTAGTGAGAGTTTTAACTTTATCTTCCATAGCTTTATTTGTTGCATTTATTGCTGGTTCGCAAAGATTCCAATACCAAATTGACACTTTTTTCCAGGAAGGAATAGTACTAACTAAAACTCTCTGTAGCACTGAAATTAATGAAGGCATACTTGGTTCTTTAAATATTCTGGGGACATTTTTAATTTCCCACACGTAAGTTGTATTATTTTTAGCAATATTTTTTTTATAGGTAATACTTTTATTAAATTGATCTAAAATAACTTTCTTTTGCAAAGGTAGTTCTTTAGGAGCTATAACTTTATAAATTGCATGCTCGATAGGAAATGTATTTTCAAATAGATTTAAATCATACCATGAATCAGGCATTACAGTTTTAGTACTGTTTCGCTCGGTTGCATAATGGATTACATCACCAAGCTGTAAGTTTGGGATATTTACTTTTAATAACTTGTCATTGGGGTTATATATGTTTGAATACATTTGAGAGTTATCAATCATTATTCTACTTTGTTGTTTTATATTGACTTTTGAAACAGTGCCGTTGGGCTTAAGTATTTCTAGACTTTTAACCTCTATAGTTGAATAAGGAAGTGTGAAGTGGAAAGTTAATGTTCTATTATCTTTTTTACCTTTTTCCGTTAATATTTTTAAGTAGGAATCATTCCAAGTTTTTGATGTACCATCGGGGTTATATTTGCAGGTTGAATATTCATCTACTAATACTTCGTTAGAATTAGGATATTTTATTGAGTCAGCACTTTTAGATTTGCTTAAAATACTTTTGTTATCAGGTATTTCGGAAAAATAATCGGAATCTGCAGCAGAACTGATATTTAAAAATAGTATTTGGATGAGTAAAGAGACTAACAGCGCTAATTTTGTTTTCATATATTAATCCTATTGGTAATTTTGTATAATTATTTTTCCTTGTCTTAGTTAATCAAGAAAGTGATCCGAAGATGTAAATACAATTATATTTTAATTATAAACAAGGGGAGTATAATCAACAATATCTGATTTCGCTATAATGAAAGTAAAAATTATAAAACTTTAATGTTTGAATGGAGAATAAGGTTTTTGATTTCATTGTCAATTTTTTTATTTATTTCTATATAATTGTCAGATGTTTTTTTTGAAATATTGACAATATCATCCTGTTCAGCTTTGTATTTTACCAATTCTCCAGTAGCGTTAAAAGCGAATTTAACATTAATAGTGCCATAGCAGGTATTTATTTTTTTTATAGTACGTTCAAGACAGTATCTGTTTTCTATTCTATGTCTAACTCCTAAAGTCGTTGTGCTGTTTAGAATCAATTCGGATATTTTGCTTATATGTGTCGGTTTGCACAATATCTGTAAAATAAATCCATGCCTGTTTTTTTTCATAGTCGCGGGTATTACTGAATAATCAAGAACATTATTTTTTAGAAGTTCAGGACCCAAAAAAGAGAGTTGCTCTCCAGGCATATCATCAATATTGCACTCAATTACTGCAATATCACTGTCTTTGTCCTTAAAGCTCTGTAGGTTAGTTTCATAGGTTGATATTCTGAGTAAGTTAGCTGTTTCCTGCAGAACTCTGGTTCCTGCACCATATCCAATTTTATTACAGATTCCTTCAAAATTACTGCCCCACTCATCTGTGATCTCCGTAAGAATAGCAGCACCTGTCGGTGTGGTTAGCTCATAAGGTATTTGTGAATGTTTTACAGGATAATTTTCTAATATTGCAAGAGTTGCAGGAGAAGGTATTGGAATTATACCGTGAGCACTATTGATTGTTCCATTACCAAGAACTGTAGGAAGAGAGACTATCTTATCGGGTTTAAGAATGTCAATTGCTATACTAGCAGTACAAATATCAATTATGGCATCGATAGCTCCAACTTCATGAAAATGAACAGTTTTAATTTGGGCGTTGTGTACTTTAGCTTCAGCTTTAGCCAGTCTCTTAAAAATATTGACAGCTAATATTTTAGCATTGTTAGTCATGCCAGAAGCGCTGTTTATAATTTTTTGAATATCACAGAATGTTCTTCCATGCAAAGTTTTATTTTCTGTAATGACTTTAAAAATATTGGCTGTAATACCGTTTCTAATTGTTTTTTCTATTTTTATTTCAAAATCATTATTGATAGAAAGGCTGTTAAGCGCATTAAACAAGAGAGTTTTATTTGGAATTAAATCAATGACAGCACTGGCAAACATGTCACCGGCTATTCCGGAATTAGGCTCTATATATAATATGGAATTCATATTCAGGCTTTCAGTTAAAGTTATCGATTTAAACTTATTTGTATTGCTAATATAAATCATTATTACTAATGATCAATTATTAATTATAGACTGGACGAAAATTAAATTTATAACGATAAAAATTATCGTTACGAATCAGCAGATATACGGGCAAGTGAACTGAAGTGCAATAATATGTATTGCGTCTTGATAATATGTTGGTTATACTGAAAGAAGAACAAAATATAAGAAGTAAATTGCACTCAATTCCTGTTTTTCAATACTTTAAAATAATATTTAATTTATTCAGCATAAATTATGTTAAAAAAATACAGTATTACAAAAACTTTTATATTCCATATGGTGGTAGTAATTGTGCTTGTTATTGTATTACTTGACAGTTTAATCATATATCAGGAATATACAGGTTTCGAAAAAGAGGCTAAAAAATTAAGAGAAGATTTTTTAACGAGGCAAAAAACAAACATCAGAAATGAAGTTTATAGAATAATTAGCTACATAGAATACAGAAGAAATATGGCAGAACTGGAAACCAGAAATATGATATCAATGAAGACTGATATTATATTTAATGCCGTTCAGAGAATATATAATAAATACAAAGGATTTAAAACAGATATTGAGATTAAGAGAATCCTGTTTAGGGAATTAAAAGATCTGGATTCAAATGATAGTAGCTACTACTTATATGTTTTCGATAAAGATGGTAGAGCTTTAATGACTCCTGAATTGAAAAACAAAAAACTCCAGAAAAAATTATATTTTGAAGAATCTTCTATTATAAGTCGAATTATTAAGAAAAATAAAAATAAAATAAGTAATTTTAACAGCTATTTCTGGGATGTTACTGTCGAGAATAATGATAAAGACGGAAGGGGTGAAACTTTCTATAAAACAGGTTATATAAGAATGTTTAGCCCTTATGATTGGTATATTGGAATTGGAGAACACGTTGATTATGTAACAAGGCAGGTAAAACGTGAAGTTTTGGGATGGGTAGGTAAAATTAAATTTGGAAATAATCAGTACTTTTTTATTGATAAGTTTAACGGTAGACCACTGATTCACGATGGGAAGTTGGTCAGATTTAATAAAAATAGGAAGAAGTTAGGACACTCTAAAGTCGATAAACTTTTTATGGCCAGAGCAAAAGATATTATTAAACGCGGAGGAGGGTACATATATTATCCAGCTATGAAAGCTGATGAGGGGCAGTACTATGAAAAAATATCTTATATCAAGGGTTTTAAAGATTGGCAGTGGCTGGTAGGCGCAGGTGTATTTCTTGAAGATCTTGAAAAGCATGTTGCGGCCAAACGAACAGAATTAGAAATTGACACTTTATTTCATATAATTAAAATAATTATACTATTAGTCGTATTTATTATTGTTACATTTTTTATTGCCAGTTTTATAGCTATTAAAGCCAGAAAAAGTTTTGATGCTTTTTATGAGTTTTTTGAAAAAGCTTCAGTTGAATCAATTAAAATTAAATCTTCTGAAATTGATTTTAAAGAATTTGAAATATTAGCTCATTCCGCTAATAGAATGATTGATAAAAGAAATGAAATAGAATCTGAACTGAAACAAAACAGAAAGAGATTTAAAGATATCGCTGAGAGTGTTTCTGACTGGATTTGGGAAACAGACAAGGATTATAAGTATACTTACGTTTCAGGAAGAGTTCAGGAAATATTAGGGTATTCCCCTGAAGAAATGATAGGTAGAACTCCTTTTGATTTTTACTTAAATAAAAACGGAAAATTAAAATTGCTGACTGATAAGTCGCCCTCTATTTCTAATGGACTCGAAGAAAGTAAGAGTTCTACAGTAAAAGTGGATGACGTGATTGATGTATCGGATCCTTTTATTTCTGTTATTACTGATATAGATCATGAAAGCTGGTGTAAAAATAAAAATAATGAATCAGTCTGCTTACTGACCAGCGGAGTTGTAATTTGTGATGAAAATGGTGTTGTATCAGGTTACAGAGGTGTAAGTAGAGATATTACTGAGAAAAAACTGGCAGAAATAGAACTTGATAAACACAGGACTCATTTGGAAGAACTTGTAGTTGAAAGGTCAAATGAACTAGCGGTGAAACAGGCTCAGTTAACACATTCCGGAAAACTTGCTGCTTTAGGTGAAATGGCAGCAGGGATGGCTCATGAAATAAATCAGCCTCTAAGCACTATTTCATTTGTTATGAAAAATATGCTTTTGGCAACTGAGCAGAAAAACAATGAAATTGATAATGAATATTTACTAAAAAAAACCAATAAAGTTTTAAGTAGTGTTGATCGGATAGCAAATATTATTAACCATATTAGGGTATTTTCACGAGAACAGTCAAATAAAGTTTATGGAAATGTATCTTTTAACATTATTGAAAGTATTACTAATGCTATATCTTTAGTGAATCAGCAATATATCCATCATGGAATTACACTTACTTTTAATAATAAATATAAGAGATTGAATGCTAATGGAGATATCTATAAATTTGAACAGGTAATACTTAATTTGTTATCCAATGCAAAATATGCTGTGGAAAAAGCAAAAACGATAAAATCTAAAGGTTATAAATCGACAATAGATATTAAGGTAGAAAAATCTGAACACTCTATTTTTGTATATGTCAAAGATAATGGTATCGGTATGAATGAAGATTTGTGTAATAAGATTATGGAACCGTTTTACACGACCAAGAATCCTGGAGAGGGAACCGGGCTTGGACTTTCTATTTCTTATGGAATAATTAAAGATATGGGTGGAGATATTATGTTTAAATCTGTTGAGAGTGAATGGACATTGGTTACTGTTTCTGTTCCTGAACTACTTAGATCATAATATTTAGATTTGACCTGAAAAAAATAATGTTTATAATTTTGGAGATTAATTTATGGATAAAAATTTACTGCAATTATTAATTGTCGATGATGAAGTTGATTTTGCAGAGGAGTTACAGGAATTTTTAGAAAGAAAAAACTTCAATGTTTATACTGCATTTAATGAAGTTGAAGCGTATAAAACATTGAAATTATATAATATTGATTTAATAATTCTTGATGTTAAACTTCCAGGTATATCTGGTATTGATATTCTTAAAAAGGTAAAGAAAGAATTTAATAATATAGAAGTGATTATCATGACCGGTCATGGTGATATGAGTACTGTGATTGATGCTATGCGCAACGGTGCAATTGATTTTTTGCAGAAACCATTTTCAAATGAAAAACTTCAAATAGCTATAGAAAGAACGAGTAAATATCTTGAATTGGAGCATATTCTTAAACGCTCCAAAGATAAAATCTCTCTAATTTCAAGTGAACTTGAAAAACGCATAGAGAAAAACTTTATTGGGCAAAGTGCAGAAATTGTTAAAATACATGAGCTTGCCATGGTTGCTGCTGAGCATAGTATGGCAAATGTAATGATAACAGGCGAAAGCGGTACGGGAAAAGAGATAATTGCAAGAATAATACATCATGCCAGTGATCGTAAAGAAGAAAATTTTTGTGTAGTAAACTGTGCCGCAATACCTGCTAATTTATTAGAAAGTGAATTTTTTGGGCATAAAAAAGGGGCTTTTACTGGAGCTCATGAAAATAAAAAAGGATATTTTGAACTGGCTGATGGGGGAACTCTGTTTCTAGATGAAGTAGCAGAGATGTCAATTGAAATGCAGGGAAAATTGTTGAGGGCAATTGAAGAGCAGAAGATAAAAAGAGTTGGTGATAGTAAAATAATTAACTTTAACTGCAGAATCATCTGTGCAACTAATAGAGATATTAAGAAAGCAGTTGAAAATAATGAATTTAGACTGGATTTATTACATCGGTTGGAAACATTGGTAATACAAATACCAGCTTTAAGAGAAAGGATAGAAGATATAGAACTTTTATTAAGGTATTTTTCCGAAACTTTTTCAAAAAAACTTAATAAACCTGAACCTGTAATATTAAAAAGAACTGTTAGTATTTTGAAAAATTATGATTTTCCAGGAAATGTTAGAGAACTTAAAAATTTAGTGGAAAGAGCAATTATTATTTCTAAAGATAATTCAATAAAATGTATTGAGGACATGATTGCTAGTGAGCAGAAAACTTCGGATATTTCAATGGTTGATGATTTAAACCTGCAGAATAACGAAATATATTTGATCAAAGAGGCTTTAGTACAATCTGAAAATAATCAGACAAAAGCTGCTAAACTTTTAGGAATAGATAGACTGGCATTGACAAGAAGGTTAAAAAAATATGATATTCATGTTTGATTAAATGCCTTGACGCATTAGTTTATCGTTTTACAATGGTATTAAATGTATTGTGGTTTACAAATGGCGGAAAAAGGGACTACTGTTATTTGTAAAATGAAATTCACTAATTTGTAATAATTGTTTTTTTAACGTTTGATTATGAATGTAATAGTGTTATCATTATAACAATACAATAAACCTATTGTTTCAAATTCATTAAACAAAATAAAATCTTGGTGAGGAGTTTTTATGGATCATTTAGAACATCAGGGTGTTGAAAACCCTGGAAAACCTTTTTCATTAATTTTCTTTATTGAAATGTGGGAGCGTTTCGGTTATTACGGAATGCAGGCTTTAATAGTAATTTTCTTTATTAAGCATTTAGGGTTTTCAGATGCAATAGCAAATATAACGTTTGGTTCGTTTGCTGCTATGGTATATGCTTTTATAAGTATAGGTGGTTATGTCGGAGATAAAGTCTTAGGCACGAAAAGGACAATGCTTATTGGTGCAATTGTGCTTGCAATTGGATATGGACTTCTATCATATCACCCCCAGGTAACAATTTTTTATGCTTTAGGACTAATTGTCGCCGGTAATATGATGTTTAAAGCAAATCCATCAAGTCTTGTATCTAAATTATATCATCCTGGTGATCATAGAGTAGACGGAGCTTTTACTATTTACTATATGTCAATTAATATTGGCTCTTTTATGTCACAGATTTTATGTCCTATTTTGGCTGCTAAATATGGTTTTGGTTCAGCTTTTATTGCATGTTCAGCAGGTTTAGTTTTGGCTGTTATTTCCTACTTTACTTGCGGTAGATTAATTAAAGAAGTCGGTTCAGAGCCGGACTTCAAACCTGTTAAAAAAACAAGTCTTGTTTTGGTTTTAATCGGGTTGATTCTGATGGCTTGGTTATGCTCTTGGTTGTTAACTCACCTAATCGTTACAAATGTTCTGCTAGGGATTGCCTTGATTGTCACTTTCGGTATACTTTTTAAATTTATTTTTACTGCAAATAATACAAAAGAGAGAAATAATTATATCGTCTGTTTCGTTTTAATTGTTGAAGCTATTGTTTTCTTTGTTCTGTATCAGCAAATGCCGACGTCATTGAATCTTTTTGCTATCAGAAATACTAATCATGTTGTATTTGGTTTGACAATTCCAGGACCTTCATTTCAGTCTTTAAATCCATTCTGGATTGTAATCGGCAGTCCTATACTGGCTCTTATGTATGGAAAGCTAGGGAAGAAAGGGAAAGATTTTTCTATGCCTGGTAAATTTGCTTTCGGGATGTTGCTATGCTCTCTAGGATTTTTAACTATTCCATTTGCTCTTAAATATATTATTCCAGGACAATCTGTAATATCAGGAAACTGGCTTGTAGTAGTTTATGGTTTTCAGAGTATTGGAGAATTATTGATTTCCGGTTTAGGACTTGCTATGGTAACTAAGCTTGTTCCCCAGAAGGTCATGGGATTCATGATGGGGGCATGGTTTATGGGATCTGCTGTAGCAATGTCATTAGGTGGATTTGTTGCTGCTATTGCCAGTGTGCCAAAAGGTGAGCATATGGACCCATCTATCTCTATTCATATTTATTCAAACTTATTTCTTAAACTTGGTGTTGGTGCTTTTATAATTTGTATTGTTATGTTTATATTTGTACCAAAGTTAAAAGCTTATATGAAATAGTAATTTTATATATTATGAATTAAGCTTTAGCTCTTTTTAGAGTTAAAGCTTTTTTTGTGGTTCGCTAGTATTTGAAGTTTGCTTCGTGAACGGCACGATTAATACCATTGTGAGGATTTGAACTTGCAGAAAATAATACCTTACAAATTCTATGAAGCAGTTAACTCTTATTTTTTTGCTGTATCCTTGCCGATTTTATCTTCAAATTTGAGTTTTTCTTTAAGAATTTGATCTCTGACTTTTCTTAAAAGATACTGAAAAATCACGCTGTTCTCCAAATCTTCATAAGTATATTGAGGATGAAATTGTGTGCCTAGCATGGTTTTATATATATATGCATCAACAATAACTTGATTCTTTAAAACTTTTGAAAACTCCTTACTTTTTTCTATATCTGAAATCTTATTTTGATACTCGCTTAGAGGATGAAGTGATATGACTTTTATACCTTTAGGAATAGGTGCAACTAGCCCAAATGAGTGCTGAAAGTCTTTATTAATTAACATAACTTTTTTACTTTTACCTTTAAGTTCACTTGGTATAGGATAAACAACTATACCAAAATCCTTTTCACTTTTATCAATAGTAAAAAGATATTTTCCAATACACCATACCTCTTCTTCAACAGGGTTCTTGGGTGATTTTTTAACTTTAAATAAAAGTCCTCCATATCCACCTTCTTTAAATTGAAAAAGTCGACCCAGTTTTCCTCCAGCATGGACATACCCCATTTGTGAACCTTGACAAGTGCCCCAAACAACTTTGTTTTCTTCGAGTGCAGCATCTAAAAAGAGAAGTCCGTAAACAGTTTCTATGATATCTTTTTCATTTGCTCCTTCTCCATTGTCAATGCCCACAATATTTTTTTTATAAAACATGGGGTGAATACCATAGGTATCACTTGATTCAATTATAAGAAACTGATATTTATTCATAATACTCTTTATTCTATTATTGACCTTGGCAAGATTTGAGTCAGGTTTAGATTTTATGTATTCTTTAATATCATCAAGAAGATAATCATCTTTTGGGTTATTTTTTTTAAGCTTTATAATTTCTAACAAACATTTGTTCAAAAGTTGCATGATTTTTTTCTGATACAACTCATCAGATAAAAATGGATTGAATACTGTAAACTTGATTTCCATGGAAGGTACTGTCTTTTTTAAAGAATCTTTGAAAGCATGAAAGATTTCTGGCTGCATCCTAATATGATTTCTAGATGTAATCACAAGTGTATTAATTGTATCTTCTTTACTTCTGAGCAATTCCCCTCTTTTAGTTGCAGCAGCAAATAACTCTCCTGATAAAATTAACAGTGTGAAGAACAAAAAAATAATTTTGTCTAAGCTTTTTTTCATGAATACCTCCTCAATACAGCAGAATATAAATCAATACATTTATGCAATTAGTAATCTATAATCAATTATTATCCAATTATATTATAAATCTAAGCTAATTTCATGTAAGTATAAATATTAATTATGTTGTACCTTTATTATTAATAAAAATGCTATATATTTAGTGCAATTATTTAATGAATTTCAGTTTATTAAAAAGGAATTTAGTTTTGAAATTTGATCTTATAATATTCGATTGTGATGGTGTTTTGGTAGATAGTGAACCAATATCAAATAGGGTTTTTGCAGACCTAGTTAATACTCTTGGAGCAGGAATATCCTATGAAGAATCAAAAACATTATTTACAGGAAGATCAGACAGTGATTGTAAAAAAATACTTGAAGATCGAATAGGGAAGAAAGCTCCAGATAATTTATTTGATGAATTTGATAAACTTTCTTTTGCTGCTTATGAAAAAGATCTAAATCCAGTAATAAACATACACAAAGTAGTTGATTTGCTAGAGAAAAAATCCATCTGTGTAGCATCGAATGCTCCAAAGAAGAAAATACATAAGGTTTTATCATTAGTAGGTCTTGATGATAAGTTTGGAGAGCAGATATTCTGTTCAGATGATGTGAAAAGGCCAAAACCTTATCCAGACTTATTTCTGCATGCAGCAGTATCAATGAATTGTGATCCTGTAAACTGTGCAGTTATTGAAGATTCTATATATGGAGCAAGAGCCGGAATAGCAGCAGGTATGACTGTCTTTGGCTATTCTGAGCGTACAGACAGTGATAAACTCAAAGCAGAAGGCTGCATAACATTTAATAAGATGGATCAACTCATTGAATTATTAGATTTATAATTGGATATACTTTATGATAAAGAAAGATAATATTGCATTAATTGGTGCTGCTGATAGAAATGTAGGAAAAACCGAATTTGCTTGTAGTCTGATAAATAGATATTCTAATAGCCGCAAAGTTGTTGCTGTTAAGGTTACTACAGTAAAAGAGAGCAATGGTAAATGCCCCAGAGGAGGGGATGGCTGTGGAGTCTGTTCTTCGTTATTAGGTGAGTACAGCATTACTGAAGAAACTGATGCTGAATCCAAAAAAGATACTTCAAGAATGTTAAGAGCTGGTGCTGATAAAGTATATTGGCTCAGAGTTTTATCTACAGGACTTATGAATGGCTTCAAAGAGCTTCTTGCTAAAATACATAAGGAAAATGGTACTGATTTATGTATTGTTTGCGAATCAAACAGCTTAAGAAAAGTTTTAAAGCCAGGGATATTCCTCGTATTAAACAGAGCTGGTAATGAAAAAATAAAACCATCTTGTAAAGAAGTAATGCACTATGCAGATAAATTCATAAATTTGATCTCTGTAGAAAAAGGATTTGATGCTGATCTTGAAGATTTTTCTTTTATTAATAAAAGCTGGTATATAAAAAAAAATGCTGCCGTAATAATATTGGCGGGGGGTAATAGCAGTAGAATGGGGAGTGATAAATCTCAGCTACTAGTATCAAAGAAAACTATGGTTAAACATATAATTGATCAGGTTAAACCATATTTTAAACAAATTATTATTGGTGCTAATGATGTTGCTAAATTCCAAGATTTAAATTGTAAAATTGTGCCTGATAAAACAGAAGGTTACGGACCTTTGATGGGGATTTTATCATGCTTGGAAAGCTCGGATTACAATGTCAATTTTTTGTTAGCCTGTGATATCCCTGATATCAATATGGAATTTGTCGATAAAATGTTTTTAGAAGTGAACAAAGAATATGATGCAGTAGTGCCTAAATCTTCTGAAAATTTTATTGAACCTCTTTTTGCTATTTATAAGAAAAGTATAATTAGTACAATTGAAGACATTTTATTTAAGCTGAATAAAAAAAGAATTAGTTTAATATTCGATAATATTAATACTAAATATATAGATTTTGAAAACTGTGACTGGTACCATAATATTAATACAAAAGAAGATTATCATAACTTTATTAGTAGGTAAAAGTTATTTTGCTTTTTTAAACTCTATTTTCCATATTATTATCAATGAAATTATCAGGCATAACGGTATTATAGATAAAGCTATATGGTAAGAATAATTTGAAGGGTCAGGCAGAGTGCTGCTATTGATATTAAGCACCCATCCGATTATCGGCTGCAAAATTAAGCTTCCTAAACCTCCGCAGATAGCATTGACGAAAGCCATTCCAGTGCCGCATACATTTTTAGGAAGTATTTTTTTAGATAATGAAAATGGTATAACATATACTGAACAGAAAAAGCCTGCAGCAAACATTAAAATAAGAAGTAACAGCATTGATGAGATATATACATAAATAATAACTATCATTAATGTTATCAGCATTATGGAACAGAATATCATGGTTTCCTTTTTTTTATTGTAAGTTTCAGCAAACCATGCTACACTGGGATTTCCTACGGCAGAACCGATAAAAATCATTGCCATGCACTCAGCTGCAAAAATCAAACCGACATGATATTTATGCATTATAAAAGGAGTTCCCCACAAAGCAGCAAATGAGGCAAGAGGTATGAACACTAAACCTGCATAAATACTTAGGTACCAAACTTGTTTATAACTCATAACAACTTTAATATTAGTTAAAACACTGTTTTTCTTCTGTTCAGCAATTTTATAAGAATTAGCAGTATATTTTTTAGGTCTGTCCTTTACGTAGAATATTGTGAGCACTGCTATCACCATAGCAATTAATGCACAAAGGAAAATTGTATTTCTCCAACCAAGATCTATGACAGAATTCGAAAGAATTTTTTCTGAAAATGCACCGCCAAGCATTCCGCTCATTTCAGTTAATCCGACTATTAGCGGAAACATTTTCGAAGGAAACCATTTTGCGGCTATTGTGAATGCACATGTAAACGCAGAGCAGGCAAATAAGCCCATGAAAATTCTACTGATCACTGCTTCCATAAGGACCTGGCTGATTGCAAAGCTTACACAGGTCGCTGCACACCCAATTGTAGAAATAATAATTATTTTTCTTACTCCGTATTTGTCTACTAAACTTCCCATCGGAATCTGAAGAAAAATATAAGTATAGAAAAAAGAAGCTGATAAAATTCCTATTCCTGCATTGCTGATGCTGAAATACTGTTTTAAAGGTTCAATCATGTAGCTGATTGATGTTTGAAGAAAGAAAATATATAATGTAAAAAATGCAGCAGGCATCCAAATCAGCCAGGGTTTTATGGCTGAACTTCTATACCATTCTCTGTTTATACTAATTGTCTGTGCAGATTTATATTGCATTTTCTACTCCGGTAATCACTGCTATGGAAATAAAATATTAATTAATTTAAAAGAAATTTATCTATTGTAAAATGATATTTATGATATAATAGGATTGTAGACAAAAAAAGTATAATATTGAACATTAAATGTAAATATATTATGAGAGTTTATTACAATAAAATTAAAGAATTACGTAAAATAAAAAAAATTACAATTGCAGAATTTTGCAGTAATTTAAGCATTGCCAGAGCAACATATTGGAACTGGGAATCAGGCAAAAATATGCCTGCTGAATTCAGAGTTAAACTGATGGCAAAAATTCTTAATGTTAAAGTCAATGAAATTTCAGATTTAAAGCCAGAACGAGAGCTTTCTAAAGCTAACCTGTCTGAAAGTGTTGAATCATGGCTGCTGCTTGGAGGAAATTATGAACGTCAGAGGATTGAGCAGCAGAACAAATTTATTAAAATGGTTAAACAGCTTCATCATGAATTAGGACAGGCGTCTACTTTAACCCGAGTTATAATGACTTCTACTAATGCAATGCTATACATAAAAGATAATAATTTAGATTATATAATTGCAAATAATGCTTTTTTAACCAATGTCTCCCATGAAGTTCATGTAAGTATTCTAGGAAAAGAAGATAAATATTTTTTTAACAGCAAGGAAGCAAGTTTAAATACAGAACAGGATAAAGAAGTGTTAGAATCAGGGATAGCTTTAGTAAATAAAGAAGGGTATATCCCTGGTTCTAAGAATAAACTTTGGGGATTAATTTCAAAATATCCTATTCTAGATTCAAATGGAAAAATGGCAGGTGTCTTTGGTACTTTTGTTGATATTACTCACAAAAGAGAACAGGAAAAGATAAATGAATTATTAAAACTCTCATTAGATAGGGGAACTGATGCGATTTTTTTAAAAAACAGGCAGCAGAATAAATACTGGTATATAAGCAGAGGGACAGAAATATTATATGGTTATCCTCTTGAAACTTTTTATAATGATACAAAATTCTGGTTAAATGAATGCCTCCATCCGGATTTTAGAGAAAAAGAACTTGAGTACCAAAAATTTTTAAACTGGCCCAAAATTCATAAGTATAAAATAATTACTGCTTACAAAGAAATAAAATGGATCGAAGAGAGAGTTTATTCCGGCAGTAATTATACACTGAAAATTGAACGCGATATATCATCAATCATCGATAATGAAACAAAAAATATTGAATTAGTAAAGTTGAATATTGTGGAAAAGTTATTAAACGAGAACATTGATATTAATATAATATCCAGGAGTTTTAATTTATCGATTGCCGAAATAGAAGGGTATATTTATCGTAAATAACTGTATTTAAATAGCTTAACAAAATTATGTAAAAATAGCTGTCCAAATGTGAAAAAACTAATTATAAAAAAAGTGTAAAAAAGTTAATAATTTGATTTGCATATTATTAAAATTTGTTTAATTTAAGAGTCCCTAGTATTAAAAGGGCATGGGCAACCATGGAAGTATTAGACGGTTCTTAATCGAAAGAGATAGGATCCCTGCATGGGAAACCATGCTGAGCAGGGCAATTAACCATGAGAGCAATCGATTGATTTTTAGGCGCTGCGAGTCGAGGTTTAAACCTCGATTCCCCGGGATGGGAAACTTTACTGGGTTCCGAAGCTTGGATATA
>PVBE010282442.1_pt1 | contig 44990 bp, 33 predicted proteins | sample 1631181 | NCBI WGS metagenome assembly PVBE01 (sample SAMN08397723, study PRJNA350692) | Marine metagenome, whole genome shotgun sequencing project. | isolation source: water | place: Pacific Ocean | collected 2012-04
CCGGGGGATCCCTCCCCGGGGCGGGTCCAGGGCACGCGCGTGTACGGCCTGGGGGCCTCCGACATGAAGAGCGGGCTGGCAGTGATGCTCGAGCTCGCGGATCGCCTGCCGGACGGTGGCCCGGTTCGGATGGCGTACGGCTTCTACTCCTGCGAGGAGACCGACTATGACCGCTCGGGGCTGCCCCACCTCCTCCAGGCCGTCCCCAGCCTGTCGGACGCCGCGCTGGGGGTCTGCCTCGAGCCCACCGACGGAGACCTGCACCTGGGCTGCGTCGGCTCCCTGCACGCCCGCGTCACCGTGCGAGGCCGCAACGCCCACTCGGCGCGGCCGTGGCACGGCGAAAACGCGATCTACAAGGCGCTACCTCTGCTTTCGGACCTCGCTGCGCTACCGACGGTCGAGGTGGAGCGCGGCGGCCTGCCCTTCCGGGAGGTCACGACGGTGACCCAAGCGGAGGCCGGTGGGGGACGCAACGTGGTCCCCGGGCTGTTGGAGCTCAATGTGAACGTGCGCTTCGCCCCCGGCCGGACCCCCGATGAGGCCGAGGCGGAGCTGCGGGCGCTCATCGGTGATCGCGCCCGGGTGGACATCGTAGACCGCGCGCCTTCGGCCCCCGTCCCCGAAGGGAACCGCCTCATCGATCGCCTGGCGACCGGTCTGACCGTGCTGCCCAAGCAGGCGTGGACGGACGTGGCGAGGCTGGCGGAGGCGGGGATCGAGGCCTGCAACCTCGGCCCTGGCGCGACCAGCCAGGCGCACCAGCCAGGCGAGTGGTGCGAGATCGAGCCGATGGTTGCGATCTATGAGCGCCTGCACGACGCGGCGCTCCACGCGACCTCGCCGTGATCCCCCTGCTCCTCGCGCTGGTCGCGGTCCCCGAGCAGCACCCTTGGCTGCCCGGAGACGAGCCGACCTCGGTGTCCGTGGGCTCGCCGCAGACCGGTCACCTGGTCCGGGGGGTCCGCGTGCCGGGCGACCAGCCCGTGATCCGCCAGCTGCCGACCCAGGCCGCCCGGGGCCTCGATTACGGCACCGACGTGACCGTGCGGACGCTGGTGCGGGCGGCGCAGGCGGTCGCCAAGGAGTTCCCGGGCACCGTCACCTACCTGGGCAACCTGTCCCGCGAGGGTGGAGGCGACATCCCGTGGTCGTCGAGCCACAACAGCGGACGCGACGCGGACATCGCCTTTCACATGCTCGACACCGAGGGGCGACCCGCGGTGCGCGGCGACCTCGTGGAGCTCGATGACCACGGGTGGGCCGTCGACGCCGAGGGCGTCCTGCAGTTCGACGTCGCCAGGAACTGGGTGATGGTCAACAGCCTCCTCACCGATCCGGAGTCCCAGCCCCAGTACCTGTTCGTGAGCAATCCGCTTCGGGGCCAGCTCCTCGCCGAGGCCGAGCGACGCCGGGCGCCGCGGGCCGTCATCGCCGACGCCCGCAGGATCCTGCGCCAGCCCGGGGGCAAGCCGCCCCACGACGACCACCTGCACCTGCGCATCCACTGCACCCGCCTCGACCTCGCCCACGGCTGCCGCGACAGCTCGCCGCTGCGTGAGGGGGCGCCCAAGCCCGACCGGGTGCGGCCCGATCGGCTTGCCAAGACCCTGGGGCTCCTCGTGAGCTCCGTTGCCGACATCCGCAGGCGCGCGGTCTGGCTCCTGGGGCTCCTCGGCGAGCCCGCGACCGCGCGGCGCGTCGCCCAGCTGCTGACCGACGAGTCGGCGCCGGTGAGGGCCCGGGCCGCGCAGTCCCTGGTGGACCTCGGCGCCCGGACGCAGGCATCCGCGATCGCCGGCGCCCTCGCAGAGGAGCCCGACGCCGACACGGCCTTCGCCTTGGCGTGGGCGCTCGTCGAGCTGAGCCCCGACGGCGCCGGGGAGGCCTTGCTGCCGCTCCTCGACCGGCCCGGCGCGCTGGCCACCGGTGCGGGACTGCGCGGTCAGGTGGCGGGACTGCTGGCCGACCTCGGCGACCCCACCTCTGCGCCGCGAATAATCGCCTTGCTGGTCGACCCGACGCCGGACGTGCGTGCGGCGGCGCGCCACGCCCTGACCCGGCTGACCAACACGGATCGGGGCGAGGACATGGCGTCGTGGCAGCGCTGGTGGGAGGATGCTCGCGATCGGCCGCGAGTGACCTGGCTGGCGCAGGGGTTCCGGGCCGCGGGATACGACGTCCCGGATGAGCCCGATCGGCAGGCAGGCCAGGCGCTGGCCACAGCAGTGGGCGACGACACCCAGTTTCTGTCGGAGAATGCGCGACGGCTGCTCATGAAGTTGTACGGGCTGCGTGATCGCACGAACCTCACCTGGGGGCAGGAGGACGCCGCGTGGTTTTGGGGCATGAAGACGGAGCCGGAAAGAGGCGCCGCATCCCCCTGATCTTCAGGGGTCTGGATGGCGAGGCCGATGGGTAGAGGGATGACCCTGCCGACCCGCGCGGCGCTCCTGTGCGCCGCCCTCGCGATGACACCCGGTGGGCGGGCGTACGCGGGCAACCCGCCAGGCACCGAGTTGGTCGTGGTCCTCGAGGACTCCGACGAGGCCCAGCGGCGCGACCCCGCCGGGGCACGGTGGCGGGCGGTCGACGTGATGCGCCACCTGCTGTCGCCCGACGACCGGATCGGCGTCGTGTCCTACGGCAAGCACGGCCGCATCGTGAAGCCCTTGACCGGACCGAAGGACGGCCTGCCGCCCGGCGGCTGGGGCTGGATGCCCGAGGGCAGGAAGCGCCACAAGGGCAAGAGCCGGCCGCTCGTCGGCGTGTCCAAGGCCCTGGAGGCCCTGGAGAAGGACGGCCGGGCGGGGGCCGAGTCCAACATCCTGCTCGTGATGTCCACCGAGCCCGCAAAGGAGCAGCAGGAGGCCATCGACTCGGTCATCGAGCGGGCCCGCCGCCGTGGCACGGCCGTGTATGGCTACCGGCGCCCCAAGCGCTCCGCGACCAAGCAGGCCGAGCTGCTCATCAATGGCACGGGCGGCAAGAGCGAGCGGTTCAAGGAGGAGCGTCAGCTGCCCATGATGTGGCAGACCTGGTTCGACCGCTGGCGACCGAGACAGGGCTCCCACCTGACCGATCGCCGTGTGCCCGTGGACGCGACGGTGGACCAGCTGCGCCTGGTGGCGGAGACGCAGGATCCCGAGCTGGTCGTCGTGTCGACCCCGGATGGCAAGCGGATCAAGTCGAGCAAGGTCAACCCCAAGGGGGTCCTGTGGTCGGACACCGCCGAGGGCGCCCTGATCCTCATCGACAAGCCGACGCCCGGGACGTGGCGCATCGATGCGGGCGGAGCACCCGTTCGGGGCTGGATCGAGTCTGCCCTCGCCCTCGTCGCCACCGTGCCCAGCGGAGAGGTGTTCGCCGGCGATCCGGTGATGGTCTCGGCGTTCCTGGCCAAGAGCGGCATGCGGGTCGCAAAGGCGGAGCAGCCCAGCGGCCTGACCATCTCCGCGAGCATCCCGGACTCGAAGGACACCAACGCCCACCTGCGCGACGACGGCGTCGCAGCGGACAAGGCCGCCAGGGACGGGGAGTTCTGGGGCACCCTCGCCGCGCCGAACTCGCCGGGCGAGCACGACGTGGTGGTGCGTGCGAGCTCGCCGGGGTTCTACCGACGGGCGGTTGCGACGATCCAGGTCACCGTCGGCGAGCGGGCGCCCGTGGTCACGCCAGACGAGTCGGCGATGCCTGCGCTCGCAGCGCAGCCACGCGAGCTGCCGCCGTGGACCTTCCCGGCGCTCGCCGCCATGATCGGCCTGTCGCTGCTGATCTTCATCGTCTGGCGGACCAAGCAGCGCAGGGCGGATGCGCCCGTCGTGGTGGTGGAGGACGACGAGGACGAGCTCGATCCGCAGCTCCGTCCGCTGGCCCAGTCGGCCATCGAGGGCACCCTGCTGAACCATCTGAGCCGGTCCGGCGTGGTGAACACCGAGCTCCCGACCGACGGTCCGCCCGGCAAGCCCGACATCATGATCCTCGACTTCGACGGAGACTTTGAATCTCGCGTGCGCGAGGTGATCGGCGGGGCGCTGAACTTCCAACGGGTCGTCGACGCCCGCTCGTGTCGTCAGCAGATCCGCAATCGCAGGCCGGCGCTGCTGATCATCTGCGACCCGGTCAAGGGCGCGACAGTCCCCGCCCTGCTGCGCTGGCTCAAGGACGACACCGGCATCACCGCCCTGCCGGTGGTGCGCGTCGCCAAGGGGCTCCACAACAAGGCCCTGACCTCGGAGCTCAACGCGGGCGTCAACGACGTCATGCTCGAGAGCGGCGAGCAGGACGCCCATGCGGAGGCCAGGGAGCTGCTGCGCAGGGTCGCCCGGGCCCTGCGCAGCCACGGCGACATCAAGGCGGAGCGGCAGCGCCAGATCGCGCCGATGCGGGCGATCGAAAAGGCCGATCTCACCTGGGTCAGCGAACGGATCAACGAGGTACCTGTGCCGCTGAAGATCATCGCGGACGTCGGCGCGGATGGCTGGGAGGGCGAGGACAAGGGCATGCTGGTGGAGGTGAGCTCAGAGGGGTTCTGCGTCGCCGCCAAGAGCCCGTGCGACGACGGCTTCCCGTTCGGGTTCGAGTCCGAGCTGTTCGCCTCGCTGGCCCTCGATCAGGTCCGGGGCGAGGTCGCCCGGGTCCGGCAGATCCAGGACGGCAAGTTCCCCTACCTGTGGGACGTCCGGTACTTGGACCTCGACGCCGTGCACCGGCAACGCATCCTGTCCTGCTACCAGGGGCTCGTGCACTCCTAGCACCGCTCCAGGAGCCTGTGGGGTGATTCGGTCAGCCGTGCTGCAGGAAGCGCTCGGCCTCCAGCGCCGCCATGCAGCCCGTGCCCGCGGCGGTGATCGCCTGCCGGTACACGCTGTCCTGCACGTCGCCACACGCGAACACGCCGGGGATGTTGGTCTTGGTCGAGTCCGGCTGCGTGATGAGGTAGCCGGTGTCGTCCATGTCGAGCACGCCGGTGAACAGCTCGCTGTTGGGGGTGTGCCCGATGGCGACGAAGAAGCCGCCGGTCTCGAAGTCGGAGGTCTGTCCGGTCTTCGTGTTGCGGACCTTGAGCGAGGTGACGCCTCCCTCCTTGGTGCCGATGACCTCGTCGACGGTGTGGCTGAGGAGCCACTGTATCTTGTCGTTGGACCGGGCGCGCTCCTGCATGATCTTGCTGGCCCGCAGCTCATCGCGGCGGTGGATGACGGTGACCTTGGAGGCGAACTTGGTCAGGAAGGTCGCCTCCTCCATGGCGCTGTCGCCGCCGCCGGCGATGACGAGCTCCTTGCCCCGGAAGAAGAACCCGTCGCAGGTGGCGCAAGCCGACACACCGTGGCCCATCAGCTCGTCCTCGCCCGGGATCCCGAGCAGGCGGGCGGTGGCGCCGGTGCTGACCACGACGGTGTCGCCGGTGAGCTCGTACTCATCGTCGACCGTGGCCACGAAGGGGCGCTTGGACAGATCGACCTTCGTGATGTGCCCGATGACGAACTGGGTCCCGAACCGCGCCGCCTGGGCCTCAAAGCGCTCCATCATCTCGGGGCCCATGATTCCGTCCGGGAACCCAGGGAAGTTCTCGACGTCCGTCGTGATGGTCAGCTGCCCGCCGGGCTGGCGGCCGTGGACCACGATGGGGTCGAGGTTGGCGCGGGCTGCGTACAGCGCGGCGGTGCAGCCAGCGGGGCCGGAGCCGACGACGAGGACGGGAGTGTGGGTGCGCTCAGGGGCGGACATGGCTTCTCCTGGGATGGGTGAGGGAAGCTAGGTGCGGTTGGCCGGCTTGTAAACAGGGCGCTCATCTCAAGAGGGGTTCCAGGCGCCTGTCGGACTGGCTCCTAGCGCATGGACAGGAGCGTGCCCTGCGATTCCCGCCGGGCGACCTGTACTCTATGAGCCCCGTGCATCAAAGACTCCTCACCGCCGCTCTCTGCTCGGGCCTCTGCCTGAGCGCCGCTCCCGCCCACTCCGAAGTGGTCCAGAACGACTCGGCGGAGGAAGGCGAGCGGGTCATCTTCATGGGCGGGTTCGCGGCGACGGAGTGGTTCGCCGCGAGCTTCGAGATCCCGGAGGAGCTCGCGCCTTGGCGACTGTGCCGGATCCTGGCGTGGATCGGCCCCACCGGCATCTCACCGTTCACCGCCCGGATGTGGAACGACCCGGCCGACGACGAGTTCGACATGCTCGACATCCTCTGGGACACGGGCATCGACGCCTACCAGTTCACCGGCTCGCAGCAGCAGATGGCCAGCATCGACCTGCAGTGGCACGACCTCATCTACTCGGAGACGCGGGTGCGGGTGGGCTTCCGCCACACCGAGGGGTTCCCGGCGCCGCCCTCCATCGCCGCGGACACCAACGGGTTCGAACCGCGCAGGAACCACCTCAACGCCGTGGTGCCCCAGGTGGACCGCAACCAGCGCTGGTACACGGTCGACGACCTGCCGGCGGCGGCCCAGCCGCCCGGGGATTGGGTGCTGCGACTGGAGGTCGTCGGCGAGGACGACGCCTGCCCGGCGGTCGACGGAGGGGGCCCCGGCCCGGTCATCCCGGGCGAGGGTGAAGACGAGGGCGGCGGGGATGGCGGGGGCGATGGCGGGGGCGACCCGGACCCCGACCCGGACCCGGACCCGGACCCCGATCCCGGCGGTGGCGGTGATCCCGCGCCGGCGCCCACCGGAGAGCTGCGGCTGGACCTCGCGGTGCCAGGGGCGCTGCCCAACGACGAAAACCAGCAGTTCGCCTTGCTCGGCGACGGCTTCACCACCGGCGCGGCGGTGTCGCTGACCTGCCCCGGGTGCGGGGCGAGCGGGGACGACTCGACCATCCCGGCGTTCGATGTGCAGGTGCGCGGCGCGCAGTCGTTGACGGCGCGTGCGCCCACCCCGGACATGCCCATCGGGGACTACGACGTCGTGGTCCGTCGGCCGGACGGGGCCTACGCGACGCTGCCCAACGGCATCCGGGTCGTGGCGCTGTCCGGAGACGGCGCGCCGGTGATCCAGGGGGTGGTGCCCGACACGGTGACCGCCGGCTCGGGCGCGCCGCTGCTCGTCGAAGGGCTGGGGTTTGCGGGGGGAGCGCTGGCGTTCCTCGACGACATCGCGCTGGGCGACGTGGAGGTGCTGTCGTCGACCCGGCTGATCGCGACGGTGCCCACCGCCTTGGCAGCCGGCACCTACGATCTGACGATCAAGAACCCGGGCGGGCTCGTGTCGCCACCCTGGCCGGTGCTCCTGTCCAGCGCCACGACGCAGGCGGCCGCGCCGGTGAAGTCCGGTGGCGGCTGCGCCCAGGCCGCTCCGGGCCTCCGAAGCCCCGGCGTCGCCTTGCTGGCCCTCATGCTCGGCGCTCGCTGCTCCGGCGGGGGCGGGGCGGGTGCCGGCCCTCCCGCCACGGTGGGCCTGTCCGTGCCCGGGCAGATCCGGACCGTGTCGCCGGGACAGTCCCTCGCCGAGGCCATGGCCGCCGCAGAGCCGGGCGACGGGCTCGCGCTGCAGGCGGGGACCTGGACCGAGGCGCTGACCGTGGACAAGCCGGTGACCGTGTATGGGCCCGCGGGCGCCGACCGGGCGATCATCGCCGGGCTCGTGGCCACCGAGGGCGCGGCCGGGGCCACCGTGTCGCGCCTGGACGTCCGGGGCGCTGGCGACCTGGTGCGGGTCGAGGCGGGCGCGGAGGTGGTGCTGGCCCGGCTGAACGTGCAGGCCACGGGTGGGCGGGCCATCGAGGTCGTCGGCGGCCGGGCGCGGATCGAGTCCGTCATCGTCGAGGGGGCATCCGGCGAGGGCGTCCTGTTCAGCGAGGGCGGCGCCGGCGAGGTGATCGGCGGCGAGATCCGCGACATCACCGAGCACGACGAGCGCAACACCGGCTCATGCGTGGCCGCGGTCAACACCGCCGGCCCGGTGCTCGTGCAGGGCGCCAAGCTGTCGTCGTGTGCGCTGCGGGGCGTGCGAATCTACCAGTCGACCGGGGTGACGGTCCGCGACAGCGACATCGAGGGCGCCGGGCTCGTCGGCGTGTCCGTGACCACCAACAGCGAGGCGACGGTGCGGGGCAACCGGATCCACGGCAGCAAGGGCGCGGCGGCGACCGCCGGCATCGGCGTGGGCGTCGACCGCTCCAAGGCGACGGTCACGGACAACACCATCGAGGACAGCGGGCTGTTCGCGGTGCGCACCGAGGACTCCACCGCCACCGTGCAGGGCAACACCATCCGCCGCAGTGGCCAGCGGGGTATCAGCGTGAGCCGGGGGCAGACCGAGATCATCGCCAACGTGATCGAGGATCACGCCGACTTCGGCATGTTCATCGCCGACGGCGCGGCCAACGTGATCCGCAACCAGGTCAAGAAGGCCACCGGCGTGGGCATCTGGGTGTCCGGACCGCTGCCTGACGGCGCCATCGTCACGCTCACGGGCAATCGGGTGGAGCAGACCATCCCGCTGGGAGGCACCGGGCCCGACGCCACCTTCGCCACGGGCGAGGGGATCGCCATCGTCCTGGCCGGCACGGCCGAGTCGCCGGTCGTGCTGCGGGACAACGACATGGACACCGGCGGCGGCAACGGCCTTGCGATGGATCGTTCGGTGGCGCGCCTCGAGGGGAACCGGGTGCACACCAACGGGCTGGCCGGAATGGCCATCTCAGGGGCGCCCGCGGCGGTCACGCTGACGGCCAACCGGATCACCGGAAACGCAGGTGCTGGCATCGAGCTCATCGCCTCGCCAGGCACGCTGTCGAAGAACGTCATCACCGGCAACGGCGGCGACGGCATCGTCCTGGTCGCCGGCTCGGCGGCCACGATGGACGGCGACACCATCGAGGGCAACGGCCGCTTCGGCGTGATGTGCGTGGGGGGCATGCTGACCCCCGCCGACGCCCGCATGAATGGCAACGGGCTGGGCGACACGCAGGGGTGCATCCCGGCGCCCTGAGGCCCGCCGCGGCGCCACCTGCCGCGCTACCTGAAGCGGAAGCTGCCTGTCTTGAACCGCCAGACCCGTTGATGGGTCGCCCCGCCGGCCGTATAGGTCAGGTCCACCGTGTGCCAGGTGTCCTCTGCCATCGGCAGCTGAGGCATCACGAACACCGAGTCGTTGAGGAACCCCCGGTGGGGGGCTTCGACCGTGGCCTCGTATAGATCGAGATCCTCTCCGCCGTCGGTCACCACGGACACCTCGATCAGGCGCACGTCCTGGTGGGCGGTGGTCACGCTGATGGGGTACCCCACCTCGCCCTCGCCGGGCACCGGGTCCGGGCCCTCGCGGTTGGAGTGGAAGTTGCGGGGGACCCCCTGCTGGCCGTCGTAGGGGACCAGGGCGTGGATCTCCTTGTGGGTGCCGTTGACGGCGACGTTGAGCACCTCGGCGCCCGGGTGGGACCCGAAGCCGATGAGCACCGCGTCGGGGCGGACGATGGCCACCCGGTGGTAGACGCTGTGGAACCACATATCCACGGACCCGGCCGGCCCGACGCCGAACGCCATGTCCTCGAACACGAACGGCGGACCGTCGTAGTCCTCGTGGGCCGCCCGTGCGCCCGGGTTCGCCCCGGTGAAGCCGGGCCGTCCCTGCTGCTCCCCATGCGCCCCGCCGTTCTGCCGGTGGTACTCGGCGTGATTGGTCGCCGCCCGGTTCAGGGCGGGGTTGAACTTCACCAGCGGCAGCCCCGCCGCCGCCCGATGCTCGTTCACCCGGTTGAGCGCCCCGATCTGGGTGCCGAGCGCATCGGGGTCCCCATCGTCGAAGGCGGCGCACCCGTGCCCTTCGCCATCCACGACGCCATCGCAGTCGTTGTCGAGCCCATCACAAGCCTCCTCCGTCGGCCCGACGAAGTTGGCGCAGTCGGTCCAGCTCCCGTCCACGCACCAGCGCCATCCGGGGTCGCACGTCCCAACCACCGGCGCCCCGCAGGACTCCACCGCGCCATCCGCCGCCTCCCCGCACGCCTCCCCGCCCGGGGGCGCGATGACGTCGGGATCTCCATCGTCTCCGCCGCCCCCATCGCCCGCATCTCCGCCGTCTCCCCCATCCTGCCCGCCGTCGCCGGCGCCGTCGCCGTCGCCGTCCTTTCCGCCGCCGCCGTCCCCCTCGGGCGCGACCCACACATCCCCGTCGGCATCGCCGTCCCCCCCCGCTCCGCCAACGCCGCCGCCCCCTCCGCCCCCTCCGGAGCGCCGCCCGCTCTGGCCACAGCCGGCGCTGACACCGGCGAGGAGCAAAGAGACAGCCAAGATGAGGAGGGTCCGCATGGGCAGACGAGGCTACCGGAAAGTTCCAGTGATCGTGAAAAGTCGGCGCTTCGGCGGCCCATCGATGCGGGGCGAAAAACGGTCGACAGGCGGGTTTCATGCGAAACACCGGGTCGCGGCGCGTTGGAGCGGAGAGGTCGGTCTTGGAGCAGCTCGAGCCCATTCTGGCGGAGGTGGTGCTAGCGAACTCGGTGCGGGACTGGCTGACCAGCGCCGCAGTGGTGCTGCTCACCGTCGTGCTGGGGCGGGCGCTGCGGGGGTGGATGGCGCGGCTGGCCAAGCGCGTCACCCAGCTGACCGAGTCGGAGTTCGACGACAGGCTCATCGACGGCTCGGCGGGGCCGGCGTCTGCGCTCATCGTGCTCGCGGGGTTCCACTTCGCCGTGGCGATCCTCGAGATGCCCGGCGGGTTGCGCAGCTTCCTGCAGCGGGGGCTGCTCATCGCCGCGGCGGTGCTGCTGACCGTCGTCGGGCTGCGGGCCATCGACGCGCTGTTTGGCGAGATCGTCCGACCGTGGCTGCGCAAGGCCGCCGGCGGGGCGGACGAGCAGCTGGTGCGCTACGGGCGCTTCTTCCTGAAGCTCCTGGTGGTCGTGACCGCCGCCGTCATGGTGCTCGAGCGGGTCGGGCTTAACGTGATGTCGCTGGTGACCGGGCTCGGCATCGGCGGGATGGCGGTGGCCCTGGCCGCCCAGGAGACCCTCGGAAACGTCCTGGGGTCCTTCCAGATCCTCACGGATCGGCCCTTCTCCGTGGGCGACTGGGTCCTCGTCGGCGAGCACATGGGCGTTGTCCAGGAGATCGGACTGCGCTCCACCAAGATCCTCAAGCGGGGGAACATCCTGGTGGTCATCCCCAACAAGACCATCGCACAGGTGGACCTGCAGAACCTGTCGGTGGGCGGGGACCTGGCCGTCGAGATCGACCTCGGGCTCGTCTACGGCACGACGGCGGACCAGATGGAGCAGGCCATCGAGCTGCTCCACGACATCCTCGGCGCTCGCACGGACGTGGCCGACCACAACCTGCTGCACTTCCTGCAGTTCGCCGACTTCGCCCTTGTGATCCGCTGCACCTACTACGTCCTCGATCTCGACCGGTACTGGGACGTCCAGCATGCGGTGAACCTGGCCATCAAGCGCCGCTTCGACGCCGAGGGCCTGGACTTCGCTTTCCCCACCCGGACGGTCCACATCGCCGAGGCGGAGGCAGGGGGCGGCGGCGACGCCAACCCTTCAGTCGGTGCGCCCGCGGCTGCGTAGGAACAGCTCCACGTAGTCCGGCCTGCGGTAGGCGTCAGCGGCGGGGAGCGGGGTGGCCGCACGGGCGGCCTGGCGCGCAGAGGTCAGCTGATCGGGCAGCTCGCCCGCCCGGCGCGGGCCGAGCACCGCCACCAGGCCAGGAATGGCCGCCAGCTCGGACGCAGCGGCGGCGCCCAGCGCGCCGCGACGCACGAGATCCTCCAACCCCTGGGCCAGCGCCGCGGGTCCGTATCCCGCGCTGGCGGCGAGCTCGCCCGCGACGTCGGCGACCGCCCGGGCGTCGAGCGTGCCATCGGACCAGAGCACCGCCGCCGCCTGGAAGTAGTTGAACACCGGCACCAAGCGAGGCCCGTACGCAGACAGCCGCTCCGGCGGGGTGCGCTTGTCGAGGTGGATGAGGATCCGCCGCACGCGCTGGCCCAGGATTACGTCGGACAGGGAGTCGTGGATGGCCTCGGAGGTCTCATCGCTGACCTCGGCGGCCTCCAGGATCGTCGACAGCTCCCGACGCGACACCAGCCCCGCCGTCAGATCCGCATACAGGCTGTAGACGAAGGCGTCCGCCTCGGCGTCGTCGCCCATCATCGTCTCCGGCGGATCGCCGTCCCGGGCCCGCCAACGCAGCAGGGCGCCCAGCTTGTAGCCGACCTGCCCCCGCACCTCGGACAGGCGGCCCATCAGCACGTTCTCGAGGTTCGGCTTGAGCGTGAACCGGTCCCAGGCCACGCCGTCGAGGGCCAGCTTGCGCTCCAGCTTCTGCCGCATGAGCTTGGGGCTGCCGGACAGGATGTACAGCCGGTGGTCGGGCCGACGCTTGAGCGACTGGAGCACGCGCGTGGCGCCTGGGTAGGCGACCTTGTCCTCGGGCGACTCGAAGGCGGCCCGGAGCAGCCCGCGCACCGACTCGAAGTCGGTCTGCAGGTACGTCTTGTCGAGGTCCCAGACGAACCTATGGCCGGCGGGGGTCATCGTTGTCTAGGGTAGCCGACACCGCACGCCCTTTCGGAGCCCCGGATGACCCTGTCGCGCTCGGCCTTGCTCACCACGTCCCTCCTCCTCCTCGCCGGTCCGCCCGGCTGCGGCGACGAAGACGGCGGAGGATCGCCGGACGGACAGGAGGCGGGCGGCGAGGGTGGCCCGACCATCGGAGAGGGCGAGGGCGAGGCGCCGGGCGAATCCCCCGATGGCGGGAGCGGCGAAGGCGAGGGAGAGGGCGGCGATCCCGGCGGCGGCGGCGAGGGGGAAGGCGAGGACGCCGCCGGTGAGGGCGAGGGCGAGGGCGAGGGCGAGGGCGAGCCCCAGTGCCCGGACGGCCAGGTCTTCGTCGACGGACAGTGCATCCCGCTCGAGGTGCCGGGCGAAGGCGAGGGCGAAGGCGAGGGCCCCGTCGAGCCGGACGGCGCCCCGCTTTGCGGCGAGTGTGAGGAGAGCGCGGACTGCGACGGCTTCATGGTCTGCGCCACCGACGACTTCGGCCTGAAGTTCTGCACCGACGACTGCTCCCCGCCGTTTTCGTGCTCCGACCCGACCTTCACCTGCCGAGACCGGCGCTGCATGCCCCCCGGCGGCTCCTGCGACAACCCCTGCACCGGCCTGATCTGCCCCCAGGGTCAGTACTGCGATCCCCGCGACGGCGAGTGCCGGTCCGCCCTGGAGGCCCTGTGCGCCGAGTGCGTCACCGACGACAACTGCGGCGGCGACGAGGACTTCTGCCACCGGACGCTGCCCAGGGGCCCGGTCTGCGGCCTGGGCTGCGACCCCGCCAACGACCTGTGCCCCGACGGCTTCCGCTGCATCACGGTCAACACGAACATCGCCGGCAGGCGGGTCAACCAGTGCGTGCCCATCACCGGGGTGTGCGACGACCCCTGCGCCGGCCGGGCCTGCGACAACGAGGAGGGCAAGCTCTGCCAGTCCGCGTCGGGCGACTCGTGCATCACGCCGGACCAGGCGCTGTGCGCAAGCCCCTGCATCTTCCACGAGGCGTGCGGCGGCGACGAGGATCTCTGCCTGGCCTTCATCGACCTGGAGCAGCCGCGGTTCTGCGCCCACGCATGCGAGACGATCGAGGACTGCCCTGACGCCCAGAACTGGCAGTGCGTGCCCATCGGCGACCGGGAGAACCAGTGCATCCCCGCCGGCCTGCGCTGTGACGACCACACGCTGGGCACGGCGTGCAGCGCCGACATCGGCCTGGACGGCTGCGGCGGGCCCAACCTGGTCTGCAGCGACGTCTTCGACGGCGGCGTGTGCACCCAGGCCTGCGAACAGGATTGGACCTGCCCCGAGGGCTGGCGCAACTGCACCGAGGTCGGCCGGCAGAGCCTGTGCCTGCCTGAGCCGGCCGTCGGCCACCTCGGCTGCGGCTGGCGCGATCCCCGGGACGGCGGCGTCATCGGGGCGAACAAGGGTCCGGGCGTGGTCTGCACGCCGGGCGAGGGTGAGTGCGCGCCCGGGCTCGACTGCGAGACGTTTGCGGAGCTCGGGGTCACCCGGTCCACCTGCGTCGCCCGTTGCGCCGAGGACGCCGACTGCGCCGATCTCGGCGGAGGCACCTGCCGCCAGGTGCCGCTGGACGACACCGGGCGCTGCATCATCGACGACTGCGACTGCCTGGCCGGCGCCGACGGCGACGTGCCCGACCTGTTCCGTGAGCTCGGCACCCCGCCGTGCGACTTCCGGCTGCGGGGCGAGGGCGTGGACGAGCTGCGGTCCCTGCGCGGCGACGTACGCAACGACCGGTTCCAGCTCGACTCGGCGCGCGAGCGCAACCGCAACCCGGTGTGGGCGGTGGCCGAGGTGCAGCGGCGGGATCCGGCGCCGGTGATCCGGGACGGCGGCCTCGGGGCGGCGATTCGCTGGTCCGCCGAGGAGCTGGACCTGCAGTCCGATCCCCCGGACGTGGCGCTGCCCGCCGCCGACGCCCCGCTGGTGGAGGCGCTCAACGCCGTGTTCGACGCGTTCGGCCAGGATCCGCCCGACGACGGGTTCCCGGACAGCGAGGACGTGCCGGCCGACGTGCAGGAGGCGGTGGCGACGGTGCTGCTCGCGATGGCCAGCGCGACCGAGGACGCCTTCCGGGCGACGGCCGTGCTCGACGACGATCCCCTGGCGCGGGACCCGGTGGTCCTGCGGCGCACCTGGCGGGCGCTGTCCACGGCGCTCGTGCTGCGGACCGACGAGCCCATCGCGGTGCCCACCGCGACGCTGGCCACCCGGGACTTCCTGGGCGGCGGCTTCGGCTACGGCGACATGGCGGCCGCGGCCACCAAGGTGGCTGACGCAATCGACTCGGTGGACTGGGCGGCCCTCGAGGACGCAGACGTCGCCTTCAACGTCGTAACTCCCTTGGGCCGGGTGGTGCTGTCCGGCGCCGAGGACGACGTGCACGCCCCTGAAGACGAGGCGCTTGCTGGTCCGTTGGCGTTCATGCTCGACACCGGAGGCAACGACGACTGGGCCGTCGCCGCCGGCGCCAACGCGGACGCCGAGCACCCCATTGCGGTCGCCATCGATCTGGCCGGGGACGACTGGTACGGCTACTCGGTCGTCGAGGACCCCAACGACCACCCGCTGCTGCTGGCCTCCGATGACGCCGGTCGGTTCGACACGCCGGACCGTCACCACACCACCGACGGCAACGTCAGCCGGTCGCGCACCGGCCGGCAAGGCTCGGGGCGCATGGGCGTCGGCATCCTGGTCGATCTGCAGGGCGACGACACCTACCGCTCGCTGCGCATGTCGCAGGGCTATGGCGGGCTCGGCTTCGGCGTGCTCGCCGACTGGGACGGCGACGACATCTACGAGGCCGAAGCCGGCGCTCAGGGCGCCGGCGCGTTCGGCGCCGGGATCCTCCTGGACTCGGCCGGGGCCGACTCCTACAAGATCTGGCACCGGGGCCAAGGCTTCGGCGGCCCCCACGGAGTCGGGCTGGCCCTGGACTCCGAGGGTGACGACACCTGGCTCGCGGTGCCGGGCGAGGACGGCGACCCGGACGTGCTGTACGACTTGGCGGGCATCGATCCCGGCGCCAGCAACCGGAGCCTGGCCCAGGGCGTCGGCTGGGGCAGGGCCATCCGCGACCCCGAGGACTACGAGTTCAACCGCGACGTCTTCCTGCCCATGATCGCCGGCGGCGTTGGCATGCTGCGCGACGAGGGCGGCGTGGACACGTACACCGCCGCGGGCTACGCCCAGGGCATGGGCCGCCACCATGGCCAGGGCACGCTGTTCGACTCGTCCGGCGACGACGTCTACAGCGCCCGGGCCAAGGCGCTGGGCTACGGGGCGTGGATGGGAGCGGGGATCCTGCTCGACGCCGCGGGCGAGGACGCCTACAACACCGAGACCGACTGGGTCTTCAACGGCACCCTGGGCGCCGCCGAGGACTGGGGCACCGGGGTCCTGGTCGACGAGTCCGGCGACGACGGCTACTCGGGCGACCTGCTGTCCATGGGATCGGCCCGCCGGGTGGGCCTGGCCCTGTTCGTGGACAACCGCGGCGACGACTCCTACGAGTCCTTCGACACCTTGAGCCTAGGCGCTGCGGCGGCCCACGGCGGCGGCAACTTCCCGCAGAACTTCTGGCGCAACGTGCGCAACTTCGGCTGGTTCATCGACGCCCAGGGCGACGACACCTACCGCAGGCGGGACCTGCGCGAACCCGAGCCGGATACGCCGCCCATCGGCAACGACAGCCGCTGGTTCCAGGACGACAGCCAGCCGTCGCCGTTCGAGGAGCGGGGCCGGGGCGTGGATGGTTGTGGAGACTCGCTGATCCACGTTGCCACGTTCGACGCGGACGATCCCACGGGACCGGATCTGAGCTGCCCGCCTCCTCCTGATCCGCCCATCGGCGGAGAGGGAGAGGGAGAAGGCGAGGGAGAGGGAGAGGGGGAAGGCGAGGGAGAGGGCGAAGGCGAAGGCGAAGGCGAGGGAGAGGGAGAGGGAGAGGGAGAGGGAGAGGGAGAACCCGTCGCGGGTGAGGGCGAAGCCGGCGAGGGGGAAGGCGAAGGCGAGTAGTGTCCCGCTGGAGGGACACCTACGGACCCTGGGCCCTGATCACCGGTGCCTCCTCGGGGATCGGGGCGGAGCTGGCCAAGCAGGTCACCGCTCGCGGCCTGAACATCATCCTCGTGGCGCGTTCGGCCGCCCCGATGGAAGCGCTGGGCAAGGAGCTGTCCGAGGCCCACGGCGTCGAGCACCGGGTGTGCGCGGTCGACCTGTCGGCGAGGGGCTTCGTCGACGAGCTCCTGCCCCAGATCGAGGGGCTCGAGATCGGCCTGCTGGTCAACAACGCCGGCTTCACCACCACGGGGGCTCTGCTCGACTACGACATCCAGACCAACGCCCGGATGATCGACCTGAACTGCCAAGCGCCGCTGCTCCTCACCCACGCGCTCGCGCCGGCCATGCGCGAGCGCAAGCGGGGGGGCGTCATCATCACCGCCTCGATCGTCGCCTGGGGCGGGGCCGCGGGGTGGGCGACCTACAACGCCACCAAGGCGTTCGACCTGCTGCTCGCCGAGGGCTTGGCCGCCGAGCTCGAGCCCCACGGGGTCGACGTCCTCGCGCTCTGCCCGGCGGCTACGCGCTCGGGCTTTCAGGCGGCCGGCGGCGTCCGGGAGGCGAAGGACACCCCGCTGGCGGTCCGCCTGTCGGTGGGCGACGTGGCCCCGGTCGCATCCGCAGCCCTCGCCTCGCTGGGTCGCACCCGCGTGGTCGTACCGGGACTCATGAACAAGCTGATGGCCTTGTCGATGCGGTTCCTGCCCAGGAGGCTGAACAGCTACATCCTCGGGACCTTCGTCAAGCTGATGTCGCACTGACGAGCGCTCTAGGAACCTGTCGGACATTGGCGGCACGTCGCCGAGCACGCCCGGCAGGCTCCTAGCCCGTCCGCTCACACGCCACGTCCCGCTCGACGTCCTGCAGACCCACTCGCACGTGCCCGATGTCGGCGAGATCCTTGCCGAACACCCCCACCAGGGTGCTGCCCCGCTCGCCCGCCCAGTCCGCCGGCGCAGCCTCGACGGTCAGCTCGAGGCCCCACGGACCGACGGACAGCCAGGGATCTCCGGAGTCCTGCAAGCCCGCCAGCGCCTCAACAGCCGCCGGGGCAAGCGACGACCGCGGACACCTGCCCAGCAGGACCGCCTCGCGCCGCCCGCCCGCCAGGTCGAGCACGCACTCAAACGCCTGCGCCCCCGAGCGGCCCACCCGATCCGCCGCCCCGTCGACCACGTCGAGCCCCGCCGCGCAGGCCCCGCCGTCGAGCAGCATCGCCTTGGCCAGCTCGAGCTCGTGGGGGCCGCGCAGGCGATATCTGAAGCCCACGCCGGCGATGCCAAGCAGGTCGATCCCGAACTCCACCGCCCGATGCTCGAGCTGCGAGGCCCGCACGAGGAATCGGCGCAGCTCCTCCTCGCCCGCGCCGGCGTCGTCCATGAGCCGGGCGCATCGATGGACGAACCCCTTGCCCTGGCCCCGCGTGGTCAGCCCGAGACGGGCGTCCACCGACGACACGGCCATGGATTGGTAGCGGTCCAGCTCCTCGGACAGCGCCTCGACGAAGCCGGAGGTGCGCTGGAACGGGATGTCGAGCGCGCCGACCATCACCCCCAGCCGCGCCGCCCCCCGAAAGAGGTTCTTGTAGTCGCTCAACCGGTCCCGCGCCCAGGCATGTACGGCGGCGCCCCGTCCTTGAGGACCTCGATGTACGCACCCCCGGACACCACGAACTCATTCCTGCAGTGCGTGCAGCGCATGAGCAGCCCGTCCCGACCCAGGACGGCCTCCACCTTGCCGGTCCACCCGGACAGCTCGCCGCAGTTGGTGCACTCCCGGTGGTACTTGAAGTCCAGGGTCGCCTCGCCGCCGGTCCCCTCCTTGCGAAGGGTGACGCTGCCCAGCGGCTCGCCAGGCGGCTTGGAGACGTTGATCACCTCCCATCGCGTGCCCTCGATCTCCACCACGCTGCCCACCCCGACCCGGTACAGGCCCTCCTCCCCCGGGTACAGGGTCGCCGTCATCCCGGTCTTGGTCGTGCCATCGGGCAGGACGTAGGTGTCCTCACCCATGTTGGCCATGGGGCAGCGCACTCCGTCGAGGTCGCCGACCGTGGTCTCCTGAATGGTCTCGATCACGTCCTTGCCCTTGATCTTCGCCGCCGGGGTGCTGCACGCCGAGCCGAGCCCCAGCGCGAGCGCCAGGCCAAGGGGAACGACGAGGGTGCGCCATCGCATCAGTGTCCGCCGACCCGCACCCCGCTGTACATGCGCTTGAAGTCGTCGATGGACAGCTCCTTGACGTGCCTGGACCCCCAGGGGTTCTGCAGGTTCACGACCTTCTTCTCGATATCGACGCTCTCCAACGCATAGGCGTGGTTTCCGAAGACGTTCTTGGCCTCGGCGTCGGCCTTGAGCTTGGGGTCCTTATCGAAGGTGCGGGAGCCGACCATGATCGGCCTCTTCTCGGTCAGCGCCCCGTCCATGATGGCCAGCAGCTCGTCCGACGACTGCGAGTCGACCGGGATGTACAGCTCCGACTTGCCGGTCAGGAGCTCGCTGACTCCCTTGAACGGCACGTTCTTGCCGATGTTTCCGCCCGAGATCTGGTCGTAGCTGCCCGTCTCCATGGCCAGGCGCTTTTCGAGCAGCGCCGTCCAGATCTCGTCGCCCTCGTCCGTGCTCTGGCCCACCTTTGCGTACAGCGGCTGACCGCCCGGGGTCTTGGTCGGCAGCTGGGCGTCGATGGTCCGCGTGATCGGCTTGGGCTTCGCGTACCGGTTGTCCCGCAGGTACAGCGTGACGTCGAAGGTGCCGTCTCCGTTGTCCTTGATGAGCTTGGGGATGGCCGACGGATCGGCCCGGGCGGTCGCGGCCGCGCCGGCGATGAGGTAGCAGTCGCCCAGGGCGCCTTGCTTGACCGTCGTCGGGTCGACCAGCGGCGATCCGTCGTCTCCGGACAGGAACGCCTTGGCCTTGGGGAAGTCTTCGTAGCCGCTGCCCTCGTGCTGCGGTCGGAGCCCGGGCTGGGGGTCGCTCTGGGTCTTGCGGACCCCGGACCCCGGCCCCTCCGGGTAGGTCATGAACTCCTCGGGCACCGCCTTGGCGACCCGGGAGGCGTCGTCGACCTTCGCCAGCTTGCTGTCCAGCGACTCGAGCAGGCCAGCCCGGTGGGCCTCGACCTTGGAGGCGACCTGGCCGATCTCGTCGGCGAGCTGCTGGTGCCGCACCTTGAAGTCGGGCGGCATGGTGGCGCCCTTGGTGGTCGAGCCCGCCTCGATCATCAGGGCGTCGAACCGCTTCTTCAGGTCGGTGTAGCCGATGTCGTCGGCGAACCCGTCCGGCAGCCCCAGCTTCTGGCGGACGTCGGCCTTCGACAGGTTGTCCAGCGTGTCATAGACGACGGTGTGGAAGTCCGGGGCGGCGTGCAGCTCGACGCCCGGCGGCAGCTTGATCTTGGCACCTTCGATGAACTCGGTGAGCGCCTTGGTGCCGATCTGGAACTCGTGCTCGATGCCGGTCGCGACATCCTTCACCACCAGGTGGTAGCGCTTGTAGGTCCCCTTGTAGCCCTCCAGGACCACGTTCTCGGGGCCGAACTCCCTCTCGAGCCGGTTGCGCAGCTTGGTGGCCACGGCGATGACCTCGTCCTCGGTGTCGAGGTCGAAGCGGCCGCGGGACATGTCCGACATCTGGCCGACGGACTCGTAGCTCTTGCGCGAGTTCTTCTCGAGGACCCCGCCGATGAACTTGTCCTGGTCCATGTCGGCGATCTCTGCGCCAGGCTTGTTGCCCTTGATGCCCATCGGCGAGTGGGTCACGCCGACCTCGTCGGCCACGTCGTCGGCGATGCCCTGCATCTTCTTGTTGGTGTTGGCCGCCCCCTCGAACAGGTCGTCCTGCAGCGCCTTGCTGTCGGCGAGCTCGTCGGCGTGCCCGGTGAGCACGTGGTCGGCGCTGCCAGGCTTGCCGAAGGTCTTGCGGACCACGGGACCGAACGCCTCGCCGATGCTCTTGAAGAGCACCGCGCCCGCACCCCCGGTGAGCGTGCCCATGCCGCCGTGCAGCAGGGTGCTCGTCCCGACGTTGCTGAAGAAGCCGCCGACGTCGCCCTCCCAGCTCTTCTCATCGGCGAGCCCGCGGAACACGCCCTCGCCGATGCCGCCGATGGCCCCGTCGATGCTGCCCTCGAGGCCCGCGGTCAGGATCCGCCTGCCCGCGCCGCCGAAGATCTTCTCGACGGCGGGTCCCACCGAGCGGGCCACGCCCAGCTTGCCGATGCCCTCCATCATCTTGCCGGCGACGGCGCCGCCGAGGACGTTCAGGCCGACTTCGACCGAGGCGCCCACGGCGTCGACCAGGGTCTCGGCGCTGGTGAGGTCATAGCCCTCACCCTCGATGGCCTTGTTGATGCCGACCTTGAGCGCCGCGGCGAGGATCATGGCCTCGGCGACGATGGCCACCTTGCCGCCCAGCGCCGCGGCGATGGCGGCCACGAACGGCCCGGCCGCGCCAGCGGTGAGGATCGTGGCGACGATGCCGACGATGGCCACGGCGATCTGGCTGGCCCACTGGGCCACCGACGCCTTGGCCTCCCGGTACTGCGCGGTCTTGCGGTGGGAGTGCTCCTCCTCTTTTCGGAGCTCGTCGTGCTCCGCCTGGGAGACCTTCCCGTCGGCGTAGGCGACGTTGTAGCTGGCCTGGTACTCGGCGAAGGCGTCGTCGGCGTGGCCGCCCTTGTAGGACACGCTGTCCATGAGCGCGGAGCTGACGCCCCCCCGCTCCCGCTCGAGCAAGGTCCGGGCGTGGGCGAGCTTCTCCTCCTCGGTCTGGGGCTCGCCGCGGATGGCGTCGGTGGCCTTCCAGTAGTCCCGCGTGGACAGCTCGGCCTTGAGGAGCGCGTCGATGTCCCTATGAACGACGCCGTTGGCGCCCAGCTCGGTGCGCCAGCCCGCGCACACCTCGAACACCAGCTCCTCGTCCGTGCCCGCCATCTTGGTGGCGAAGTCCAGGCGCATGCGCCCGGTGAAGACCCCGCCCTGCAGCGCCTGGACGAACACCTGGTACTGGGGCTTGGACACGTCGGCCCGCACCCGGTTGAGGATGTCCCGATCCCCCAGCACGTCCCTGGCCACGCCCTCGCCGATGATGCGGTCGATGACCTCGTACAGCATGCGCTCGTTGGTGCCGACGCCGTCCACGGCCTCGCGGATGGCCGCGGTCGCCGCGCCCGCGCCGCCCCGCAGGATGGTGAGCGCACGGGTGTAGTCCTTGGCGGACAGGTCCGACTGCAGGACCCCGAGCACGCCGTCGGGGTCGTAACGGAGGATGAAGCTGCCCTGGGCCGAGGTCAGGCCCGCCAGGATCGACCACAGATCCTCGTCGTCGGTGCCCGCCCCCTTGCAGGCCGCCCGGATGCGGGCGACGGGCGACATCGACCCGCCCTGCTTGGCGAGCAGGACCGAGGAGCCCTCGTCCTTGGCCGCGCCCTTGCCGAGCTTGTCCTCCTGCTCGGCGAGCCACGCCTCCTTGTAGCTGTTGTCGAACTGCAGCCGCTTCTGGTGGAGGATCTCCTTGGCCTCGAGCAGGTCCTTGCCGGACAGCTCGGAGGCGACCATGGCGTCGATGCGGGCCGGCAGCTGGGCGAACTCGCCCGCGGTGAGCCCGGACAGCGCCCCCATCAGCGCGCCCTCGTCCGTGCCTGCGCCCTTCATGGCGATCTCGATGCGGTCGACGTTGGTCAGCGTGCCTCGCAGCATGCGCTTGCAGCGCAGCCAGTCGTCGCTCGACAGGTCACCGCGCAGGTCGCGCATGAGCTTGGGCTGCTGCAGGACGAAGCGCTTGTCCTCGGGCTTGGCCTTTTCGAGCTGGCGCCACATCTCGGCCTCGTCGGTCCCCCAGCCGGCGATGGACCGGCGCAGGGAGGCCGCCAGCGCCCCCTGCCCCCGCAGGTACGCCTGGACCAGCTGGAAGTCGTCGTTGTTCAGATCGGATCGGAGCCACTCCACGAGCTCCTTGTCCTTGCGCAGCTCGGACAGCTCCGATGCGTTGGCCCGCTCCAGGCCGTCGAAGATCTTGCCCTCGTCGGTGCCCCAGCCCTTGACCGCCTCGCGCACCTTGTCGCGCAGGGTCAGCCGGGAGTTGTTGAGGAGCGTCAGCGCCTTCTTGAGGTCGTCGCCGGACAGCTCGCTGCGCAGCGCAGCGTCGAGGCCGGGGCTGTAGCGCCGGTCGTAGGCCTGCTTGATGGCCCGGGTCAGGTCGCGCCGACCGGTGTACAGGACCTGCATGATGGCCCGCTCGTCGGTGCCGAACCCGTCCATGGCGTCGTACAGCTGCTTGGCCTTGGCGGCCGGGTTGAACCCCGGCGGGAACTTCGGCTTGTCCTTGGCGCCGCCGGTGGTGATCCCCGACCCGCGTCCCCCGCCGCCGCCCCCGGCGGACGAGCCGGACGCGCCGCCAGCGCTCTTCTGCCCACGGCCGCTGCCGCCTCCCCGGACCTCGGCGCTCTGCGCACGGGCGGCGTTCCCCGCGCTCGGCGACGCGGGTTGGGGGCTCTGTGCGGCGGGCGCCTGCCTGGGCGCCTCGACCTCGAGCCCGCTCTCCATGGCTTGATCAGGCACGGCGTGGTCAGTAGACCAACCCTGGCTCGCGAGCGCAACGCGCGCCCTCGCCCGCGAGGCCCCGACCCCTCACTGCTCAGCGCATGGGCGCCGTGGTCAGGGCCTCGACGAGCACGCGCAGATGGGGCGCCAGGCCACGCCGCGGCGCCGGGGTCGCGTGCGGGCGGGGCAGCAAGGGATTGCCTACCTCAGCGGCGCGCTGGCACCACGCCAGCCGCAGGTGGGAGTCCTCGAGGATCGGCGTCAGCAGGTCGGTCGTGGCGGCGGCGGCGGACAGGAGCCAGCGCAGCAGCGCGCCGGCGTCGGCCGCGGGCGTGGCCTCGGCGGCGACCCAGCGGTTCCAGCGGTCGATGGCCAGCCGATGCACGTCGCGCTCGACCTGCTTGCTGAACAGCGTCGGCAGCGGCGCGCCCGCGGGCACCCGTGCGACGTCCAGGAGCGGCGGCGGGCACAGGGCGTCGGCGTCGACGGTCAGCGTCACGACGTCGGCGTCCGCGGTGGGGAAGAACGGGTAGGCCCGGCACACCATGGGCCGGTGCTCGTAGACGCCGCAGCGGGCCCGGCCGGCCTCGTCGAGCCGCAGGAGGAAGACGCACCCGGGGCGACGGTCCAGGACCAGCTCGTACTCCGCGCCCTCGCCAGACAGCAGGAACGAGTCCGGACTGGAGCGGGGGGTCGTCGTCAGGCAGACGAATGACTCCGCAGGCACCGTCAGCGCGTCGCAGATCCGGCGCAGGTCGTGGGCCGTGACGTGCACGTCCAGGGTGTGGCAGCACCGGGCCGGGCAGCGGGCGCAGTCGGGATGGGTCGGCGCCTCGGGCCCGTCCAGGACCACGGCGGGCGGGGCGGCCGCTGCGGCCAGCGGTCGGGTCGGAGGGGGAACGGTCAGACCCCTAGAGGTCCTCGACGACGCACTTGTCCAGCCCCCAGTCGTAGTCGAGCACGCGCATCTTCAGGGCGTCGCTCCGGATGGCCTCGGCGAACACCGGGCTCTCGACGTGGCTGGCCACGAACTCCTTGACGCCCGCCGCGCCGCCGAAGTCCCGGGCGTGCCACATGAGCAGCGGCGACGGGCCGTACCAGCCTGCCCCGGGGCAGCCCATGACGCCGCCCGTGTCGTTGACGAACGCCCGGCTCGTGGCGTCGAGATCCGCCTCCAGCCCGTCGTCGTCGGGTCGATAGGCCCGCAGGGGCGGTCCGGAGCGTGTGGCGTCGATGAGCGCCAGCCGCCAACGCACGTCGGCGGCGCCCTCGGGCACCCAGCCCAAGCGGGGATCGCCACCCTTGAGCGGCTTTCGCAGTGAGTAGGGCGGTCGACGGTTGCCGCCGAGCAGGCCGTATCGCAGGTCGCGCAGCGACACCTCGTGGGGACCCAGGCGACGCCGGCGCTCGTCGAACCGGCCGGCGTCGCGCACCGTGCGGGTCACCCCCTCCTCGATCACGCCCTCGACGACCATGGCGTTATGCAGGTTCAGCAGGAGCGCGGCCTGGGCCGCGGCCCCCTCGGGCGGGGCCTGGACCCCGTCACCGCCCAGCCTGTCGAGGGCCTCCTTGAGCCGGCCGAACAGCTGGGTGGACCGCAAGGACAGGTAGTCGAACCGGGTGCCGTCCGGGCCGGCGTACCGCTGCACCACCCTCGCCCAGAGCTGGTGAAACCCAGTGAACTCCTGGCTCAATCGACGTCGGCCTCGCCCTCGCCTTCGCCCTCGCCCCCGACGTCCTCCGGCGCTTCACCTTCACCCTCGCCCTCGCCCTCACCTTCGCCGCCAACCTCCGGCGCTTCGCCTTCGCCTTCGCCTTCGCCTTCGCCACCATCGTCGGGGACCTCGATCACGTCGACGGGCCCGGACACACCGTCCAAGGCGATGACGCCCTCGCTGTCGACCCCCACGCCGATCTCGAACTGCGAGGGGCTCGCCGCCACCCACGTCCGGTCGTCGCCGAGGTCGTCGTCGGCCAGCCGCGTGTACGAGTCTGCGCCCCCACCGTCGATGAAGATGCCCACCGTCGGCTGCGACAGCTGGGGGTGCCCATCCGGGGAGTCCTCGGCCTCGAGCGCGTACCCGATGGCCCGCCGCGAGCCGTCGACCGTGTATGAGTCGTCGCCGTCGAGCTCCATGAACAGCCCCCAGCCGTTGGACTCGCCGGCGCCCAGGGAGTGGCTGGGGCCTTCGTAGACGTCGTCACCGCCTCGCTCGATCAGCACCGATACGCCATAGTCGTCGGCGGCGCCGAGCATGTGATCGAGCACACCGACGCCCTCGTTGTACAGGTCGTCACCGCCGCCCTCGATGAGGCCCGCCACGCCGTAGAACCGGGTGCCCGCCTGGGCATACTTGCGCGCCGCGTACTCGTCGGCGCCCGCGCGGTCGGCGATCACGCCGGTGCCCCAGAGGTACCCTGCGCCCTGGGCCATGACGTCCGCGGAGTAGGTGTCTTCGCCCGCGCCGTCGCGGAGCATGCCGACGCCGCCGGCCATCGTCCCTGCGTCCTGGTCGCTGACCCCGATCCCCACACCCTGCGCCGCCGAGAACGCCGAGGTCTCCTCTTCGTCGTTGGACCACTCGTACAGCAAGCCCTCGGCGGGCGGCTCGGCGCGGTACGTGTCCGAGCCGGCCTCGTCGTACAGGATGGCCGAACCCCCGACGAAGCCCGCGCCCTGGATCTTCGACCAGCCTCGGTACAGGTCGCTGCCGCCGCCGTCGTACTGCACGGCGACGCCGCCCATGGCGTAGCCCTGGCCGCCCACCTCGACCTCGTAGCTGTCGTCGCCGCCCAGGTCCGCCAGCACGCCGACGCCGATGCTGGCGAAGCCCTGGCTCATCCGCAGCGAGCGGTAGCGGTCGGCGCCGTCCCCGGCGTCCACGAGGATGCCGATGCCGGCGCGCCCCGAGCCCTGCCGCCCGACGTCGGACGCCGACCGGCCCGGGCCCTCGTCGGACTCGCGCCGACCCGCCTCGTCCGCGGGGAGCACGCCGCCCACCTCGACGTCGTCGGGAGGCTCGATCTCGCCCTCGCCTTCGCCTTCGCCCTCGGCCCCGCCATCGTCGCCCGCCGGGTCGGCGTCCCAGGCACCCTCGTAGCCGTAGGAGTCGTTGCCGCCGAGATCCAGCGCCAGGGAGACGCCATGGTTCGAGTTGACGGTCGCCCCCGTGGCGCCCTCGTAGGTGTCGTCGCCGCCCAGGTCGACGAGGAGCGCCGTGCGGGCGTCATCGCCCCGCCGCTCGACGTGCAGGTCGTCTCCGGCGCCGGCGAACACGATGGCGCCCAGCGGCGTGTCGATCTCCACGTCGAACTGCCCGGGATCGCCGTCCGGCCAGTCCGCGAGCACCGCCTGCACCGTCGCCAGCAGGTCCGAGGCCCCGCCAAACAGCCGGCTCTGGTTCCACGCGTCGCCGGCGAACAGGAAGCGCAGGGAGTTGTCCCGCGGGAAGATGCTCCCATCCTCAGCCTGCAGGGACCGATCGAAGGACGGCAGCAAGGACCACACGAACTCCCGCTGGCCGGGCTCCTGCTCCTCGAAGATGTCGAGGATGTCCAACACCTCCGAGAACGCCTCGTCACGGGCCAATGCGGCCTCGCTGACGCCCACGACGAGGCGGCTGAGCGAAGCCCGAACCGCGCCCGGGATGGGCTCGATGGCGGCCGTCAGGGCGTCCGGGTCGGCCTCGCCCCCATGGTCGGTGATCAGGTCGGCCAGCGCGAGCACCAGCACGTCGCCGTCGTCCACCGGATCCGGCGCGTCCGCGGCGCTGGCGGCGGGGACCGAGACGCCCAGATTGCTCGACGCCGCGCGCACCAGGTCGGCCAGAGGCCACTGTCCGTCCACGGCGGCGTCGGCTCGGTCGACGATCCCCTGCAGCCCCGCCGGGGCGTCGAGCACCCGGTCATGCAGGCGCAATGTCCCAGGGAGGCGGAACGCGTCCGACGCACCCTGGGCCGAGAAGCCGACGTTCAGCATCCAGTCCCACGGGAACCCGGCGGAGCAGTAGTCCAGGCCCGCCTCGCTGAGGGCGCGAGCCGCCAGATCGTCATCGCCGGCGGCCTCCTGGACGATGCACTCGCACGTCGTGGGCAGGCAGACGCTGCCTGCGTTGTCGGGCAGGTCGGCGCAGCGGGCGCTGTCGGGGCAGTCATCGTCCTCCCGGCACTCGTCGGTGCAGAACGCCGACGTGGGCGGCGGGACGATGGCGAGCTCGGAGGAGCACAGCTGGCCGGGTTCACACAAGCTCCGGCAGGCCCGCCCCACGGGCTCCTCGGTGTTGTAGCCGCCGCACGCATCGGGGCGGTCGAAGATGTCCGGCACGCAGTAGCTCGCGCCGGCCGCCGACTGCACGCACTTGTCGAACAAGCCGAAGCAGTCGTCATCCCCTCGGCAGATGCCCGAGCAGAACGAACGCGCGCCGGCACGGATGCAGGAGTCGAAGGCCCCCGTGCAGACCTCGGCCTCCGTGGCCCGGTTGCACGGCAGACCCAAGGAGTTGGCGGCGCAGTTGAGGAAGTAGTTCACGGGCACGCATTGGTAGCGGCCCTGGCCCTGGCTGACGTCCAGACAGCCATACCCGATGGGGCAACCTCGCTCTGGGTCCTCGGGGTCGCACTCCCGACCGCAGAAGCCAGGCCGCTCCTGCTCCTGGTCGGCGTTCAGGCACATGGCGCCGGGCTCGCTGCAGTGATCGTTGATGAAACAGCCCTCACACAGGCCCTGGGTGATCTCGGGCTCGCCCTCGCCCTCATCGCCCCCGTCCCCCCCGTCGCCGTTGCCATCGCCGTTGCCGTCGCCGTTGCCGTCACCGCCGACGTCGGGGTCTCCCCCCTGGTCCCCCCCGTCGCCGCCGTCGCCGCCATCGCCTTCAACCTCGCCTTCGCCCTCGCCCCCGCCTCCGGAGGAGTCGTCGCACGCCGACCCCGTGACCATCACCAACGCCAGGACAGCCAGGGGAACAATTCGCGAGGTTCGCACGTCTAAGCTCCATGTGTGCGTGGGCAGGCTTAAGGCCAGGAACGGGCGGCTTCGGAGGTCTAGCAGTCCCGCGAAGGCCCCGCAAACTAGGGCTTTTCCGGCCCATGCGCCGCTTGACGGAGCTTCGCGGCCGGCGGTACGGTCCGCCCGGCCCCGACCCCTGCAGGAGCGCTCCATGAAGACCGACGCCGACATCGAGAGCTACATGCTCCAACTCGGACTCGAGTTCGAGTCCGTAGGCGAGCACCTCTGGCTCGTCCACGACGAGGACGACAACCTGGACAACGTCGTCGTCAGCTTCGTCGACCCGATCATGCTGTTCCAGGTGCGGGTCGCGGAGCTGCCGGGCGGCGACAAGACCGCCCTGTACCGCAAGCTCCTCGAGCTCAACGCCTCGGACATGATCCACGGGGCGTACGGGATCGAGGGCGACTCGATCATCATGATCGACACGCTTCAGGCCGAGAACCTCGACCTCAACGAGTTCCAGTCGTCCCTGGAGGCGATGAGCGTGTCCCTGATTCAGCACTATCCCGTGCTCAAGCCTCTGCTCGGGATGGGCGGAGGCAATGGCGCGGCCACTGAGGAGGCGGGCTGATGGGTATCTGGGAACGCATCTCCCGGATCTTCCGGGCAAACGTGAACGACGCAATCAGCAGCGCCGAGGATCCCGAGAAGATCCTCAACCAGCTGATCCTCGACATGCAGCGGCAGCTCGTCGACGCCAAGAAGCAGGTGGCGGTCGCCATCGCTGACGAAAAGAGGCTGCACAAGCAGGTCGAAAAGGAGGCTGGGCTGGCCGAGGAGTGGAAGGCCAAAGCCATGCAGGCGGTCAAGGCCAGTCGCGACGATCTTGCCAAGCAGGCCCTCGCCCGCCACAAGCAGCACGTCAGCCTCGCCGGTGAGATCGAGGCCCAGTGGCAGAAGCAGAAGGCGGCCACCGACCAGCTCAAGGCCACCCTGCAGCAGCTCAACAACAAGATCGAGGAGGCCAAGCGCAAGAAGGGTCTGCTCATCGCACGCTCGCGCCGGGCCGACGCCCAGAAGCAGATCCAGGCGACGATGCACGGGCTGGCCGAGTCCAGCGCCTTCGACACGTTCGCCAAGATGGAGGAGCGCGTCGAGGCCAAGGAGGCCGAGGCCGACGCCCAGATGGAGCTGTCCGAGCAGATGACCGGTGACGGCCTGGCCCGCGAGTTCGAGGGCCTGGACGCAGTCTCCGGCGACGATGAGCTGGCGGCGCTGAAAGCGGAGATGGGCGTCAGCGCGCCGGCGGCGCCGAGCGACGGCGCCTCGGCACCCGCGGCCCTGCCCCCAGCCCAGGAGGGCGCGGTGGACGAGCTCGAGGCCGAGCTCGCCGCGCTCAAGGCCAAGGCGACCGCCCCGGCCGGCGGCCCGGGTCCAGGTGCAGGTGCGTAGCGGCCTCCTCGCTGCAGCAGTGGCGCTGTCCTGGTCCCTGCCGGCCAGCGCCCAGGATGCGTGGGAGCAGTCCAAGGGGGACTGCGACAAGGTCCTGTCCACCCGGGCCAAGGCCAAGCACGCCAAGCGGCTCCGCAAGTGCACGGAGCTGTGGGAGACCCACCGGGAGATCGACGAGCTGAAGCCCAAGGACAAGAAGAAGGCCCAGTACGCCTTCTCAGTGCTGTATTACGCCGGCTCCGACGACGACAAGGACCTCGCCTACGACGCCCTGCGCCGCCTGGGTGTGCGTCGGCTGAAGAAGAAGCAGGTCGGCATGGACTCGGGAAAGGCGTCGGGTCCGGCCGCACCGAAGTTCATCCCCGAGGTCAGCGCGAGCCGGCAAAGGAAGGCCCGCTCCCTGGTCGACAAGGGGCTCAAGAAGCACAAGAGGAAGAAGTTCCGGAAGGCCCTGGCGTTGTATGAACGGGCCATCAAGGCCGACCCCAACTTCCTGAAGGCCCACTACAACGCTGCGTGCGCCTCCGCCCGGCTCGGCGACGTGCCCGGATCCGTGGAGCTGCTCAACGACATCCGAAGCAGGCAGGACCGGGCCAGCAGGCGGCTACTGCAGCAGGCGCGCTACGACAAAGACTTCCGCAAGATCAAGAGCCGGCCCGAGTTCAAGCGGGCCACAGGCTACGCGGAGATCGTGCTGCTCAACGGCGCCGGCGCCGAGGGCCAGCCCCACGTCAAGCGCCTGAAGCGGGAGCTGAAGGACAACGGCCGCAAGCCGGCGTTCGTGGGCACCGACGAGGCCTCCCGCGGCCGCCCGCTGGTCTGGCACAAGCCGGGGTTCGAGGCCATCGCCGAGGAGGTCAAGAACATCGTCGAGCCGGACAAGACCAAGCTCAAGGTCATCGACTTCAACACGGCCATCGGACGCTACGACTTCGACGTGTATGTGGTCTGGGGCATGCCCCACAAGGCCGAGCTGCTCGAGCTGCCCGAGGTGGAGCGCCGCCGGCGACAGGGCAGCGGTGACTCAGGGTCGACGAACCCGCTGGACGCCATCAAGCAGGCCAAGGACGCGGTGAAGGATGCCAGCAGCCTCGCAAAGCCGCCCGACCTCCCTGAGCTCCCCTAGGCCCCCGCGTTGTCCGCGTCGTGGATGGCCGGCACTTCACAGGCGATCGCCCCCTCGGGGTCGAGCTCGTGGGCGACCTCAGCCAAGCCCGGATCGAGGTTGTCGAAGACCACCTGGCCATCGGCGTCGATGAAGATGCGGCCCTGGAAGGGGGGGAGCGCCTCGGGGGCGGCGTCGGTGTCGGGATCGGTCATGGCGACCCCTACGATACCTGACGGGTGTCTACAGGGCCGGTCGCCGCTGGATGAACGGCGGAGGCTTGGACTTGTCGAGCCGGGGGATCAGGCCGGCGTCCCGGTAGAAGCGCAGGAACGGCAGGGCGTCGTCCTGCTTGCGCTCGAGGACGTCCGACCAACGGATGGGGCTCTTGGGCAGCGGCATGTCGACACCATACGACATGTAGGTGAATTGGGCACTTTTCGTGCGTGTGTGCGCCGAACGGGTGGGCCGTGGACGCCCTGAAGCGCTACCACCAGGACACCCGCGACCTCTGGAACTCGGTGCTCCTCGTCCTGCCCCTGTTCGTGCTGTACCAGGTGGGCCTGCTTGCGACCGGCGGCATCCGCAACGGCGTCGACCTCATCACGAACACGCTGCTGCGCCTGTCCGGGGGCGGCATGTTCAGCTACCTGCTCCTCAACCTGGTCCTCGGCACCGTCATCTTCGGCGTCGCCCTGGCGTTGAGCCGCGAGGGCCGACGGCCGTTCCGCCGGCAGCTGTACGGCTGGGTGGTGCTCGAGAGCCTGGTCTACGCCAGCCTGCTGGGCGGCGTGATCCTCACGGTCATGGCCTACATCCCGGGCATGAAGCCGGCGCTGTCGACGGCCGTGACCGAGGCGGGAGTCCTCACGAAGATCGTCCTGTCGATAGGCGCGGGCGTGCACGAGGAGCTGATCTTCCGGCTGGTGATGTTTGGAGGCATGGCGGGCGCCGCGATGCGATGGCTGAAGTGGTCAGAGGTGCGTGCGTTCGCGGTGGCGCTGATCGTGTCGAGCCTGCTGTTCTCCGCCGTGCACTACGTCGGTGAGCTAGGAGATCCCTTCACCCTGTTCAGCTTCACCTACCGGTTCCTCGCCGGCGCCCTGTTCGCCGGCCTGTTCGTCGTCCGGTCCTTCGCGGTCGCCGTCTGGACCCACGCCCTGTATGACGTGCTCGTTCTGGTCTTCTGAACCGCCCGGAGATACGCTCCCCCCATGTACGAGATGTCCCTCGCCATCGGCCTCGGCGGCCCTGAGCTGCTCGTGATCCTGGCCATCGTCGTGCTGGTGTTCGGCGCCGGCAAGATCCCCCAGCTGGGCGACGCCCTGGGCAAGGGGATCGTCAACTTCAAGAAGTCGCTGACCGGTCAGGACGAGATCGACATCAGCGCCAAGTCGTCGGAACCCCTCGGTGACGGGGGTACCTCGAACGGCGACAGCGCTACGCCGGACACCGCTGACGACAAGGCCTGAGTCGGCCGCCTCGACGTCCCTTGGTGGCCGGGCGGGTCGCCGCCGATCCAGCTCCTCCTTCGCCGCCCGCTGCACCTCCTCGTGCAGGGTGCCGTCGCATGCCATGTCGCGCAGGTCGGGCACCTGCAGCTCCAGCACGCAGCGGATCGCCAGGTCGGTGGGCGTGTAGGGGTTGCGGGCGATGGCCAGGCGGACCTTGTAGCGGCCGAACCAGCGCCGGTTCTTCGTGACCTCGAACAGGATGTCAGGCGCCGTCGGCCGACGGGTGGCCAGGCGCAGCACCCACTCTTCGGTCAGGTTGGGGTTGGCGAGGAGGTTGCGCACCACGAGGGGGTGGGGATCCAGGAGCAGCCGCTCGAGCAGGTTCTTGTCCTTGCCGCGGGCCAGGAACCGCCTCTCGCCCAGCGGAACCGGCCGCTTGAGGTAGACGGCGACTGGGTCCGAGGCGGCGTGGACCTTGGGCGGCGCGAGCTTGGCCCCCCGGGGCAACAGCATCTTCGCCAGCGCCTCGTGGCCCTGCTGACGGGCCTGCCGATACCAATCGGAGCGGCGCTCGTAGTCCACCGGCCCCTGCTCTCCGAGCACCTCCGTCAGGGCGTGCATCGCCAGCGTCGACGACAGCTCGCCCGGGCGGATCAGCTCCACCATCGCGAACATCACCTTCACGGCCCCCTCGACGGGCAGCGCGCAGAGCCGCTCGGACAGCACGGCAGCGCGCATTTCGGCTTCGGGCAGCGTGTGGAGCCGGCCGATCATGCGGCGGGCGATCTCGGCGGCTTCGGAGGGTTCTGGCAGGGCCACGACGGAGGTGCGATCAGCCAGGCGCGGGCGGGCCCATGAACTCTTGCACAGGCTCGGCGGCCTCGGAGTCCTCGGTGTCATCGGCCTTGTCATCCGCCTCGTCAGGATCTCCGGCGCCGGCCGCGTCCGCCTTGGCGTCGCCGGCCGCGGGCTCAATGGCCTCCTCGTAGGACCCGATCTGCACCTCGAAGCGGTAACGCTCCTTGGCCTGCACGAAGTCCTCGGGCAGGTCGGGGAACACCGCCGTGAACGCGGCCTGCGTGCCGGGGAGCAAGGGGCCACCTGCGTTCTTGGCCCGCTTCATGCCCTTGTAGGCCCGCTGTACGTCCGACAACGACCGCACCGCTCGCAGGACATCGGGCGCCAGCCGACCCGTGGCCGGCGCGGCGGCCTTGCGGATCACCTTCCCATCGGCCTGGGTGTCGATCAGCCGACCGGAGATCAATACGTCGCGCACGGGGACATCGCCGCTGTTCTTGGCCAGCCCGTCGACGATGAGGATCGTGCTGTCCTCATCGTTCTGCAGGGTGCGTGCGCGTACGCCCGCCAGCTCGAGGCGGGGCACCGACGGCTTGGCGGCCGGCAGCATGACCTCCTCCTCGGCGTCCAGGGCGACGCGGAACATGTCGCCGGCCCGTCGGAGGTCCGCGCGCCAGTCGTTCTTGTACAGCACATAGCCGCAGACGCCGTTGAACGTCAGCAGGGTCATGAACAGGAGCATGCCCACGCTCGACCGCGTGGCCAGGGGCCTGTGGTCCGACGCGGTGCGCATCTCCGGGCCGGAGGCCCTCGGCCGTTTGACTGCGGCAGGGGGCGGCGCCCCGCCAGGCCCGGCACCGCTGCCGTCGTCCAGGGAGATGGATGCGCCTCCGTTGATGCCGGACGGTCCCGGCGCGACCCCGGGGGCGGGACCGGGGCCGGCTCCGGCAGGGGGCCCAATGTCGCCGAATCCCCCAAAGTCGCCACCCGGTGGGGGCCTGGGCGGGGGGCCGAGGTCGAACACACCGCCGGGGGCAGGGCCCAGGTCGGGCGGGGGGCCCAGGTTGAGATCGGGCGCAGCACCGGGCGGCTCGCCGACGGGCGGCGGGCCGAGGTCGCCGAGGACCTGGGGCAGCCCCATGGACAGATTATCGGACGCCGTGCGCTGGGCCTCCTCGAACGAGATGGCCGCCGTGTGCTCGCCCCCGAGCCTCGGCTTGCCGCCCACGCCATCGGGCTCGGCGCCAGGGATGCTGGGCATCGAGGGCATCGGGGTCGGTGCGGGCACCGGGGTGTCGAGGGGCACCGGCGCCCCTTCGTCAGCGCCCGCCTGGAACACGTGCTTGCAGCGGCTGCACCTCACGTTCACGCCGCCGGGCTTCATCTTGTCGTCCGGGATGCGGAACCGGGCGGAGCACTCTGGACAGGTGGCGATCACGGTGAGCGGAGCATGCTCGCGTGCGCCGGAGAACCGGGTCAATCAGCGCATCCGGCGGGCTTGGACCGGGGGAGATTGACTCCCCGCGTCATGACCCCGGAAGATCACGCCCGTGCCTGGCAAGGTCATCAAGCGGTACACCAACCGCAAGCTCTACGACACCTCCCGGTCCTGCTACGTCACCCTCGACGAGATCGCACAGATGGTGAAGGCGGGCGAGGACGTCCAGATTGTGGACAACAAGACAGGTGAGGACCTGTCTTCGGTGACCCTCGCCCAGATCGTCTACGAGGAAGAGAAGAAGCAGAAGTCGATCCTGCCGCTGTCCGCGCTGCGTCAGATCATCCGCAGCGGCGGCGACCTCTTCCAGCGCCGCAACACCCCGGCGCCCGGCGAAGGCGAGCCCGCCTCCGACGCAGACCCGGACGCCGCCGGCGACGGCGACAACGGCGAGAGCCCCATGACCGCCTTCCTAGGCCGCTCCCAGGAGGCCTTCGAGGATCTCCAACGACGCATCGACGAGCGCGTTCACAAGGTCATCGAGACCATGACGCAGCTGCCGGCGGTGCAGTCCGACGTGCACACGCTGCGCGAACGGATCAAGGAGCTGGAGGCGCGGATTGAGGAGCTGGAGTCAGGCTCTTCCGACGCCCCCTAGAAGTCGAACTCCAGCTTCCCACTTCCCCCCAGCAGACCGTCGCCGTAGATGCCCTCCACGAGGACGCTGACCACCGTCACCTTCAGGCGCATGCCACCGAAGAAGCGGTTGACCTGCACGGTCTGGCTGGGGAGGACGAAGTTGGACTTGAGGTCCGACGTGATGCGGCCCTCCAGGGCACGCACGCACTCTTCGGTGGCCCGGCCATCCGGGTCTTCGCCCCGGGTGGCCGACTCGGGATCGGTGTTGCAGTGGGGCGGCGGGAAGCCGTCCACGCCCGGGGTGGCGTCGAGCACGTGGGAGGAGCCGTTGGCGATCAGGCGGTTCCAGCCGGCGTAGGGGGTGAGCTGCACCACGCCGCCGATCGGGAACACGTACGACATGGTGACGTCGCCGCCACCGACGATGAGGTCGAGATCCCGGTTGCCGACCAGGCGGTTGACCGACCCTCGCAGCGCCACGTCGGGCAGACGGATGGTGCCGATGCGCAGGCCGTCGGCCATCGTCCACTTCAGGTCGGTGCCCATGGCGTACATCTCGCTGCCGACGAGGTGGGTGATGGCACCGCCGATCTCAAAGGACCAAGGCAGGCCCTTGCGCATCTGCAAGGCCAGGGTGGTCAGGGCGCCGGGAGGGGCGTCGCCCAGCTCCGGCATGGCCCGCACCCAGTAGTCCGCCTTGTTGCGGATGTCCTGGACGGTGGTGGCGAACGCCATCGAAAAGCCCGCCTGGCCCAGCGTCTCCGCAGGCTCCAGCAGCCTCGGCGCCAGGGCGATCCCCATCTCCTTGACCAGGCCCTCGAACGCAGCCTCGTCCGGGATGATGGCGATGATCGGGTTGGGCTCGTCGTCGGTCGCCGAGAACGGCCGCTGGCGCTGCACGCCGTTGGTGCAGTTGACCACCGTGCCGCCCAGGCAGGTCTCGCCGCCGCCCGGATCGGACTGGGCGAGGAACCGATGCAGGACGATGTCGTTGGGGCCGGCGTGGGCCACGGACGCGCCGAACACGGCCGCCCCCGCCGCCACAAGGCAGACCCCGGCCACGGCGGCCGACGCTGAGATTCTGGAGATCCTGGCCATGGTGCTGATGCTGCCCCGCGGGAACTGCCGCGGGAAGGTAGCGCTGGGAACCTGGGGGATCAAGAGTCCGCGTCGACGGACGGTCGGTGGGGTGCAGGTTCCTGCACCAGCCGCGGCGCAGCGTCCTGCGAGACCTGGCCGACACGGGCCTGCTCGGCGAAGTGCCGCCTGCGCCCTACGGGCTCCCAGGCGGCGGCGGCGTCGCCAGAAGCATGATCTCGCCCTCGGCCTGCAGCACCCGGTCGCTCTCGACGGTGACCTTGATCGTCAGCTCCCGGCCGACGTACGCGGTCGCAGGGGCGCCGGCACCGTAGAAGGCGACGTAATAGTCGCCTCGCTCAAAGCCAGGGGGGTCGGAGTCTGCACCCAAGGCGTACAGGTCTCCTCGGTCGATGGTCTCGGCGACGACCAGGTCGGGCGGCGAGATGGCGCGAAAGTGGACCGAGGGGGCGTGGGCGGCGATGTGCCAGGCGCGCAGCCCCAGCACGAGCATCTGCGCGCCCTGGGTCCCGCGCACGACGGGGGCCTCGAGCACGCCCTGCAAGGCCTGGAAGTGCCCGCCTGAAGAGCCGCCGATCTCCACGCTGCCTTCGACCTGGCGCGGGTCCTGCCCGCATCCGACCCCGACCGCCGCGACGGCCAGCACGGCCACCACGGCGCGGGCGAGGTGCCGCCACCGGCGAGGTCGGCCGGTCGGCGGCGGGCGCGGGCCGACGGGGGAAGCGGGCAGGTTCACGCGTCGTCCGTCACCGCAGGTCGAGAACGCCCCGGACCATCGAGATCCCGTAGCCCGCGCCGATGGTTCCACCGCTGCCGGGGAAGAACCTGGTCTTCACCCGTTTGACCTCGAGCGAGGCGCGGCCTTCGGGCAGCTGCCCGAGGAGCGCGGCGGGGATCTCAAGCTCGCCATCCCGTTCGACCGCGCAGGACAGACGCTGCTCCCCCGCCACGACCTCGACGTAGACCCGGGTCCCTGGGTCGTCGCCCGCCGGCCAACGGATGATCACGCCAGCCCCCCGGTCGGCGGCCAGCACACCGCCGTGGTCGGCCAGCTGCGGGACCGTGAGCCGCGGTGGCATCTTGACGGCCCGAACGACCTCGAAGCCCCGTATGTCCTTGTAGTCCCCGTGCACGACGAGATCGAAGTCCTGGTCCAACCGCTCGGCCGTGACCATCTTCGGGTAGGTGAACTCCCCGCCGGCGTCGTCGGCGCCGACGACGATGTCCTCGCCCCCGTGACCGCTGAGCTGGATGACCTCGCCGACGTACCGGGACTCGTAGCGCTCATCCCGGTCGAGCATCCGCACGTCGAAGCTGCACTCGCCCTCGCGCTGGGGGATCCCGTCGCACGACGCCGCCGGCGGGTCGTTGGGGACGACGGAGAACCGAGCCCAGATGTTCTTGTCCACGCCCCCGGACACGAGGTCCTTCGCCTCGGTGACGATCAGGCGGGCCGTGATCGCAGGCAGGGGCACGCGGATCGATGGCACCCGGCCGCAGGCCGAGTAGTCGCAGGTCCACACCGGGCCGGTGTCCCAGCAGTTCGACTTGATGTTGGGCACCTGGGCCGACGCGACCTTGCCGCTGACCCGCACCCCGCCGATGAGCGCCTTGGCGTCGAGCCGCACATGGTTGGTGGCCGGCACCGGACCAAGCTTGAAGATGCCCGAGGGGGTCGTGTGGGAGATCGTCTTGGAGCAGTAGGAGATGCCGTTGGCCGTCACCTCGGCGTCGGGCACTGGGTTGCCGAAGCAGTCCTCCACGAACCCGGTGATGCAGGCCGGGATCCCGCTGTGCGTGTCGCAGTTCCAGCAGGAGAAGTGGGGGAGATCGGCGAAGTACGACAGCCGCCGATCGTCCAGGGTGCTGGGCCGGATCTCGCCCTCGCCCTGCTCCTCCCAGATGCCGCGCTCGGGGTTCATCCACCACAGCGGGACCCGGTCGCCCGCCCTCAGCCGCTCCTGCTCGTTGAAGCCCGCCACCGGCTCTCCGTCCGCCGACTCGGTGAAGACCAGGGGGAGCACCATCTCGATGCCCACGAACTTCCCGGGCGCGACGTTGAGCTCCGCCGTCCCCCGCCGCACCGTGATCTGCGCCATCATGTAGCTGATCAGCACGTCAGCTGTGCCGTCGATGGCGGTGGCCTTGAAGTCCGACGGCGCCGCGGCCATCTGGGGGGTGGACGGGTCGATGGGCGTGATCGTCACGTCGATGGGCCCCGTCACCTGCTCGCCCAGCGCGTCGACGATGGCGTCCGGAGGGATCGTCAGCGTGATCCCCCCCTCGACCAGCGTGCCGCCCTCCTCGGCCTTCTCGATCCGATGGGGCGACGGCTCGGTCAGCAACACCGCGTCGGCGGTGGTGACGACCCCCTCGACCACCTCGATGGACCGGAAGGTGTGCGAGTACCCGTCTCCGCCGTAGCGGATGACCATCGCCTTGGTGGGGCTGACCGCCGACAAGGCGTACCGGCCCTGGGAGTCGGTCACCGTGCGCAGAGCGCCCGAGGTGACCTGTACGCCGGCGATGGGCACGCCAGTGGTGCCCTCGACCACGCCCACGACGGCGCCCCCCTCGCGAGTCAGCGGGTCGGCGATCTGCGCCGTGTCGCCGTCTTCGTTGCCGGCCCCGCCGGCGTCGCCGGCGTCGGCCTCATCGTCGGGTTCGAGCAGCTTGCACCCAGCGCAGGGGAACGTGAGCACGACCGCCAAGCAGACTGACCAGGCATTTCGCATTGGAGCAATCTCCGCTCTTTTTTTGATGGAATGGGAATTCTTAGCATGACGCGTCCCGGGGGACGACGTCAGTCCGCCTTCGCCCCCTGGTAGATCCACCGGCGGATGACGTCCCGCTCCGGCCGATCCAGGAGCAACCCGGGCGGCATGCTGCCCCCGCACCCGTCGATCGCGCAGGACAGGCCGGCGCAGGCCTGGGTGGCGTCGAGCTTGTGCATGAGCAGGCTGCGGCCCGGTTGGGCCGCCGTGATCAGCGGGATCTCGTCCGAGGTCTCGCCCATCGTCCCGACGTAGCGCACCAGGAAATCCCGAGGGCTCGCCGCCGCGCTGGGGGCGCCATGGCAGTCCTCGAAGGAACACGATCGTTCGAGGATCGGCGCGACGTCGGCCGAGAACGAGGCGACGGGGCGCCCGCCGTCCCAGCTCGAGTAGTCGAACAGCGGACAGGAGTCGTCCGGCCGGCCGGCGTCGGGCTCGGCCGCGGCTTGGGGTCCGTCGGGCGAGCCGCAGCCCGTGACCGCCATCGCGACCGCGATGAGCGCTGCAGTCGTGGGGCCCTTCAGGCGGGCAGACCGAACAGGCGCCGAGCGTTGGCCGTGGTCGCCTTCGCCACCTCCTGCACGGTCATCTCCTTGATCTGCGCGATGCGCTCCACGATGTGCGTCAGGTAGGCAGGTTCGTTGCGCTTTCCCCGGTGCGGGATGGGGGCCAGGTAGGGGGCGTCGGTCTCCACGAGCAGGCGATCCAGCGGGCATCGGCGCACGGCGTCGACCACGTTGTCCGCCCGCTTGAACGTGACGATGCCCGTGAATCCGATGTGCCAGCCGAGCTCGAGGGCCCCGTCGGCCAGGGCGGGTCCGCCGGTGAAGCAGTGGATCACGCCGCGCAGGTCGGCGGCGCCGGAGTCCTTCATCACCTGCACGGTCTCCTCGTCGGCCGACCGGGAGTGCACTACGCAGGGCTTGTCGAGCTCGCCTGCGAGGTCTAGGAAGCGTGCGAACCACTGCATCTGTCTGTCCCGCGGCGAGTGGTCGTAGTGGAAGTCGAGGCCGGTCTCCCCGACTCCGACAACCCGCGGGTGGCCCTGCACCAGCTCCCGGACGTGGGCCAGGTCTTCGTCGTCGATAGCGCCCACGTCGTGGGGGTGGACCCCGATGACCGAGAAGACGTCTTCGTGGTCCTCCGCCAACCGCACCGAGGCAAGCCGACGGTCGCGCTCCGGCCAGCAGCCGATGTCGACAAACGCCTCGACGCCCTGCTCCCGGCCCCGCTCGAGGACCCGCAGGCGGTCCTCATCGAACCGGCCGTCGGAGACGTGGGTGTGGGAGTCGACGATCACGCATGCGCGGTCTACTTGACCGTGGTGCCCGGCGGGGGGTCGCCGTCCGGGCAGACCAGCTGCAGATCGGCGCCGCCCGTGCCGGACGCAAGGACCATCCCCTGGCTCGGCACGCCCCGAATCTTCCGAGGCGCCAGGTTGGCGACCACGACAACCCTGCGACCCACCACATCCTCCGGGGCGTAGGCCTCGGCGATACCGGCGACGATCGACCGGGCCTCTGTATCGCCCACGTCGACCTTGAGGTGCAGCAGCCGATCCGCTTTTTCGACCTTGGCGGCCGACAGGACCACGCCGACCTTCAGCTCCACCTTCGTGAAGTCGTCGTACTCGATGTACTCCGGCTCGGGTTCGGCGGGCGTGGTGATCTCCGGCGCCTCGTCGGGATCGATGCGGGGAAACAGCGGATCGCCGGCGGTCACGGCGTTCCCCACGAGCGCGGCGCCCCACTCCCCTTGGTCGTTCACGGCGGGGGGCTCGGCCAACCCGAGCTTGTCTGCGAGGGCCTGCATCTTCACGGGCATGAACGGCGCGAGCACCGCGCAGGCACGGCGCACGCCCTCGAGCGTGTCGGCGAGGCAGTCATCGCGATCGGCGAAGCGCCCCTCCTTGTGGGCGGCCCAGGGGGCGCGGGCGTCGATGTCCTTGTTGCAGCTGCGAACCCAGGCCAGCGCGGCGTCCAGCGCCTTGTGCGGCTGCACCGCCTCCATCGCGGCGTCGATGCGCTCGAAGGTCTCGTCCCACTCCGCCATCCGGTCGGTGCGGGTCTCGGGCACGACGCCATCGCACCAGCGCCCGGTCATGGCCAAGGTCCTGTTGGCCAGGTTGCCCAGGTCGTTGGCGAGGTCCGAGTTGATCCGGTGGATCAGGGCGTCCTTGGAGAAGTCGCCGTCCCCGCCGAACGGCACCTCGCGCAGCAGGAAGTAGCGAAGCGCGTCGGCGCCATACAGCTCGGCGACCCTGCCGGGATCCACCACGTTGCCCAGCGTCTTGGACATCTTCCTGCCCTCGATGGTCCACCAGCCGTGCACGAACACCGTGCTGGCCATGGGCAGCTGGGCGCTCATCAGAAAGCACGGCCAGTACACCGTGTGGAACCAGAGGATGTCCTTGCCGATCAGGTGGATCCGGCGGGCGTCCTCGGACCAGTAGCGGGCATACATCTCGCCGTCGGGCCAGCCCAGCACGCTGATGTAGTTGGTCAGGGCGTCCAGCCAGACGTACATCACGTGGGCGTCGTCGCCGGGCACCGGCACACCCCACGAAAACGAGGTGCGGCTGATCGACAGATCGCCGACGGGCGCCGCCAGGTCGGCGACCACCTTGTTGCGGCGGGCCTCGGGCAGGATCACGTCGGGGTGGGCGGCGATGTGGTCCAGCAGGCGCCGTCGATACGATTCGAGCTTGAAGAAGTAGGACGGCTCCGACAGCAGCTCGGCCTTGGTCCCGTGATCGGGGCAGCGCCCCTGCGCGTCCAGGTCCTTGTCCGTCTTGTAGGCCTCGCAGCCCGTGCAATACAGGCCCTCGTAGGCGCCCTCCACGATGTCGCCCGCGGCGGCCATCTTCGACCACAGCGACTGCACCGACGCCTCGTGGCGGGGCTCGGTCGTGCGGATGAAGTCGTCGTGGCTGATGTGCAGCTGCTCCCACAGGGCGCGGAACCGCGCGACGACGCGATCCGCCAGCTCGATGGGGCGCTCCCCGCGGGCGCTCGCCGCGCGCTCGATCTTCTGCCCGTGCTCGTCCGTGCCGGTGATGAACCGGACGTCGCGGCCCGAGGAGCGGTGCCAGCGGGCGAGGGCGTCGGCCGCCACCGTCGTGTAGGCGTGGCCCAGGTGGGGCACGTCGTTGACGTAGTAGATAGGCGTCGTGATGTAGACGGTCTCGCTCATCGGCTCACCTTGTCGCTCAGCGTTCGAGCACGCCGTTGAGAGCGTCCACGCCGGCGGCCAGCGTGTCGAGGTCGCACGCCACATAACAGAGCCGCATGGCCCGGTCGAAGCCGTCGCCGAACCCGGCGCCCGGCGCGAGGCTGACCCCGGCCCGCAGGCAGTCCTCCAGGAACTCCCAGCCGTCTCGGTCGATCTCCAGCCAGACGTAGCTGGCGCCCTCGGCCGGGCGGAACCTGCCGTTGAGACGCTCGGCGACCAGGGCGGCGCCGTCGGAGTAGGCCTTGCGCGCCGTGTCGAGCCAGGCGTCCCCTTGCTCAAAGGCCCGCACCGCGGCCTCCTGGACCGCCCCGGACACCGAGTACACCGAGTGGTTGCACATGCGCCGGATGTGGGCGACCAGCGTGTCCGGCCCGCACAGGTAGCCCGCCCGGTAGCCGGCCAGCGCGTAGGCCTTGGACAGGGTCCACGCGGTGACGGTCCGATCCGCCGCGCCCGGCAGCGATGCCGTGGACACGTGGGGCACCGACCCGAAGGCATAGTGCTCGTAGGCCTCGTCGGACAGCAGCCAGAGGTCTCGCTCCACCGCGAGGTCCACCAGGCGCTGCAGCGCCGCCCCGGACAGCACCCGGCCCGTCGGGTTGTTGGGGGTGTTCAGGTACAGCCCGGCGGTCCGCTCGGACAGGTGGGGCAGGAGGAGCTCGACGCAGTTGTCGGCGGAGTCGTCCGCCAACATCGGCCAGAACGGCACGAGCACCGGGGTGGCCCCGGACGCCGCCACGATGCCGCTGATGAGCGGCCAGTGGGGGGCGGGGATGATCACCTCGTCGCCCGGACCGAACAGCGTCTGGCAGCTCACGAACAGGGCGTGGGTGGCGCCGTTGGTGATCTGCACGTGGTCCGGCCCCGCCCAGTTAAGGCTGTTGTCCCGCCGCACCTTGGCGGCCAGCACGTCGCGCAGGTGGGGTGTCCCGAACGGGTGCGAGTAGGCGTACGGACGGGGCGGTGGGTCCGCGGCCAACGCCTCGAGCCGGCACGGCACCGGCGGATCGAGGCAGGTGTCACCGATGTGCAGCGGGTACCGGGGCGCCCCGATGCGCTCCATCATCTGGATGAGCCGGGCGAAGACGCTGGGCCGGATGGCATCGACCCGCCCGTCGTGGTGGGGATGGCGGGCCATGGCGGCGGAGCGTCCCACCGCCCAGATCTGCTTGTCAAAGCCCGCCTCCCCCAGACATCCTGCCCCCAAGGCATGCCCAAGCTCACCCGCCGGACCCTCCTGCAGTCGACCGCGCTCGCGGCGGTGCCGACCCTCGCAAGACAAGGCGCCGCCTCGGTCCTGACCGTGTCCTGGGATCGCCCCCGGGCCGCCCCGGGCGACACGGCGACGGTCGTGGTCCGCGGCCCCGTCCCCCGGATCCGGCTCACGCTCCACCCGCCAGCGGGCCCGCCGGAGCACCACACGCTGATCCTCAAGGACGGCCGGGCCGAGCTCGCCGTCCCCCTGCCCCGCCCCAGCGCCGCCGGTGTGCACGTCTGGAAGGCCGAGGCCACCGGCGCCACGGCGCGGCTCGAGGTCATCGCGAACCGGTTCGTCTTCGGCCTGTAGACTGTCGGGTAGCCCCGGGCCACCAAGGCGACCCGGGGCCCCCACCAGATCCGGACTAGGAGATTTCCACCATCCGGCTCCTCCGCTGGTCACGGCTCATGGAGACCATATCTGGACCCGGATGGACGCCTTTGGCAGCGGGTTCGCCGTCAGCAGGTCGTTCATCCGAGCCCAGTCGAGGCGTGATCTCTGGCTTCGGCGGTTCAGCCACTTGTGCCAGACCCTCTCGACGCCTCGGACGAACCGCCGCAGGCTGCGGCCGTTGCCGTTGACGCCGAAGTAGTTGAGGTGACCCTCGACCCGCCTCGTGAGCGCGGCGTGCTGCTCCTTGACCGGCAGGTGTCGATAGCGTCGACACCAGTCGGCGATGGTCGTGATCGACCGTCGGAGGCTCGCCTTGCGAGTCTTGACCCTGGGCACTCGGCTTCCTGACCGGGCTCTCCCCCAATAGAAGGTGAACCCGAGGAAGTCGAAGGTCCCTGGTCCTTTGCCCCTGGGCGTCCGAGGACGTCCGAAGGCAAGGAGCCGGGTCTTGTCCGGGTGAAGCTCCAAGCCGTACCGCTCGAAGCGGCGGCCCAGCACCCCCTGCACCCGCTCTGCGTCGTCCTTCCGCTCGAAGGCGATGACGAAGTCCTCCGCATAGCGGATGAGCTGCGCCTTGCCCCGAAGCCTTGGCAGGACGTCGCGCTCGAACCACTCATCGAGCACGTAGTGCAGGTAGATGTTCCCCAGAAGCGGCGAGAGTGTCGACCCCTGCACCGTCCCCTCGTCCGGCTCCGAATACTCGCAGCCGTCGAGGATCCCGACATGCAGGCACTTCCCGATGAGCCGCAGCAGCGACCCGTCCGCCACCCGGTTTCGGAGCATCTCCACCAACATCTTGCGGTCGATGCTGTCGAAGAAGGACTTGATGTCTGCCTCCAAAATCCAGTTTCCTCCTCCCCTGTACAGCGCCTGGTTCAGGGCTCGGACGGCGTCGTGCGCACCCCGCTTGGGCCGGAAGCCGTACGAATGCTCGTAGAAGAGCGGTTCGTAGACGGCCTCCAGCACTTCGGCGGACCGCGTTCTGCACGATCTTGTCCTCGACGCATGAGATGCCTATCGGCCGCGTCTTGTCCTTCCCCTTGGGGATGTGCACCCGCCGGATGGGCTGGTGACGCCAGCGGCCTTCCCGAAGCCTGTCGTGCAGGTCTCCCAGGTTGTCCGCCAGCCGTTCGCCGTATCCATCCTTGTCGATGCCATCCACGCCCACCGCGGCCCCCTTGCGGAGTCCTCGATACGCGCGCTGCAACGCCCACTCGTCGATGTGGTGGGCCAGGGAGCGAAACCGGACGTCCGGGTCTCGCTTCGCTCTCTCCACTACCCTC
>PVBE010644021.1_pt1 | contig 44986 bp, 39 predicted proteins | sample 1631181 | NCBI WGS metagenome assembly PVBE01 (sample SAMN08397723, study PRJNA350692) | Marine metagenome, whole genome shotgun sequencing project. | isolation source: water | place: Pacific Ocean | collected 2012-04
CTCGATTATTGTGTCCTGCAATCTTTGCTCAAGAATTTCAACAGTTGCCTGACTGTGATCACGATCAATATTCGCGCGGCATCGCTCAACCATGACTCTCGAATTATCGACGCCAACCAGGTGGCAGGACTCCGGCAGGTGCTGTCTGATCTTGAGAGTCGAGGCACCAAGCGAACAGCCCAGATCATAGCAATTGGTATTTTCAACAGCATATTTTTCCGTTAGCACCCCGATCAGATCCAGCACCAGGGGGTAACCGGGAACCGATCTATTGATCATGTTTTCAAAGACATCGGCGACACTGGCATCAAATCGAAATTCTTCGATCTGTTCGAGCGGATTTGCGTAAACAGTGTCTTTTTTCATAACTGGCTGAGACATCTCATCCGTAAATTTCTGGAACCAGTTAGTTTACTCCAAAAATCCATAGTGATAAGAGGGTCAAGACTTGATAAATTGGCTGACATCGATAAGATCAGCAGCCAGTAACCAGAATAGTAACGCCAAACGAGCGAGATGAAAGGCTTAACAGGATGAGTGTCAGGATTCTTCGAATAAACACGGCAGGTGCACCAGTTGATTGGTTGAATTGGCAAGATGCGGTCTGTCTGCATGCCAGAGAACTGGTCAGCTGGACCTATGGTGAAGAGGTTATGGCAGTTCACGGTGGACATTCTCGCCTCACCGGTGAACAAACCGTCGTACAACTTAACAGTATCATGGCTTGCAAGGGTAAGGTTTATTCCAGCAGACGGCGACATCCGCCATTGACTAACCGGGCGCTGTTTAGACGCGATCAGAATACCTGCCTGTATTGCGGTAATCATTTTCAGGAAGTCCGACTGAGCCGTGATCATGTGCTGCCAATCTCCCGAGGTGGCAGGGATGTCTGGACTAACGTCGTGACCTCGTGCAAACGTTGCAATGCAAGGAAGGGCAGTCACCTGCTGGATGAGATTAATATGGAACTGCTGGCGTTACCGTATCAACCGAATCATGCTGAATACCTGGCCCTATCTCACAGTGGCAGGATTCTGGGAGATCAGATGGCCTTCCTGAAACGACAGTTCTCTTCCAACAGCCGTTTGCTGCATGTCAGCGAACATTTACTGGCATCCTGACCCTCCCAAAGGGTAGTCTTAGCTAAACATATAATCCGCGGTAGTCCCTTTGTCGAAACCGATCTGCAGCATACTTCATACTTCAGATATCCACCTGGATAATGAAATCGGTTATGACGGCGATGAAAGTCTGGCACAACTCGGCTTGATGCATGTTGTTGATACTGCCATTGATCTCGATGTAAACCTGTTCCTGCTGGCGGGTGACCTTTTTGACCATAACCGTGTTAATGAGCCGTGCCTGGAATTTGCATCTGCCCAGCTGTCACGACTCAGATGTCCAGTCGTGATGATTACCGGCAATCACGATTGCCTGGCTGAATACTCTATCTATGGTTCATATGATCCCACCAATGCAGGCAATCATATTCATTTCATTACTGAGACAGAAGGCAGGGTGATCGAATTTGAATCGCTTGGGGTCCGTGTCTGGGGAAAGGGCATTGTTGATCATCATCCCGAAAATAAACCACTTGAGGATGTACCCAGGTCCGATTTTGATGGCTGGTATATTGGTTTAGCACATGGTTATTATGTTGCCAGAGGTGGCGACAGCTATTCGTCACTAATTACACCAGATGAGATTGCGGGCAGCCGCCTTGATTATCTTGCACTGGGTCATGTGCATGTGTTTGAAACAATGTTTCATGGCGAAACACATGCCGCCTATCCAGGTTCGCCAAACGGTGCCCAGGGTATCCGGGAGAGAACAGCAGCGCATATACTTCTCGATCCAAAGACTGGGGTCTCAATCAACCGGGTTGCCCTGAGCGGAGAATCAGAAAAAAACGGCGCATTAGATCATCCACTGGCACCTTAAGTCATACCTTGAGAAATACTTCTCAAGGTTTATCAGATCCCGTTGCAGCGGATTGTAGGCATCCGGGGTTATCCGTATGTCGACTGCCCGTGGTACATCGATAATGCAATCTTGACACCAGTATCATACAGCAGGTTAAGAAAGCGCCATTCACTCCCAAGCCAGTGATTTCTGAACGCTTTTTGGCCCTTGGTGCTTTTGCCGAGCATTACTTTTACCAATCATCATCTGGCTATGACTAGCTAGCCGTATCCTGGCAGTATGAGATTACCAGGGTCGACGCGAGTTCTCCCAGTCGAACGGCATCATTCCGGTTTCTGTGAGCTGATGAATACTGGCGGTCGGTTTTGATTCCGAGAGATCAAGGAATCCAATTGTTCCTAGTTGCGTGTTGAGATTATGGGGTAGTGTGGGTGAACCGGGATTGACACAGAGGACACCGTCGAAGTGATTAATCTGTTCCACATGCGTGTCACCATATACCAATACGTCAGGTTGATCGTCTGGATAGAGCCGCTTAATCCAGTTGCTAACCGTTAAATTGGGGGGCATCTCCGGCATGGGAACATAGTGTGTCAGACCAACTTTGAATCCATTCAGGTCAAGTAGCCAGGAATCTCTCAGCCTGTCATCATCTGGCTGAGTATTGCGACCACTTGCGCCATCATCACCATTACCGCGGGCGGCATAAGTTGGTGCGATCTCATGCAGTGCGTCAATGATAGATAAATCATAAATATCACCAGCGTGCAGGATGCATTCGACACCTTCAAACATTTCGAAGACATGAGGCCAAAGTGAATTTGTTGCTTCAGGAATATGTGTATCAGAAATCAGACCAACCTTCATGTGATAACACCTTCTTCAATCAATGCCGTTTGTTCCGCTTCAGTAATACCGATTTCAGTCAACAATTCAATATTATGTTCGCCAAGGAGCGGGGCACCTCGCTGTAGCTCAGGATTCGTCTGACTAAACCGGGCAGCAGGACGAGTTTGCCTTATTCTGCCTGCAAAAGGATGATCAGATTCGATTATGAGATCACTCGCGGTGATGACCGGGTGTTCAATCATTTCTTTGCGTTTTAAAACCGGTGCGCAGGGAACACCTGCCTCGTCCAGAATCTCGAGCCATTCTTCAGCAGTTTTTTCGAGTAAGGCATCCTGGGTTATCTGCAGTCGCTCGTTAGCATTCTTGTCTCTGAGAGCAGGGGTACTAAAACGTTCATCATCCAGCCACTCCGGATGACCTACTGCTCTGGCAAGTGCCTGCCATTGGTTGTTGGCCATTGCCGACACGCTGATATAACCCGTTTTCGTCTCGTAAATCAGATCAATAAAAGTTGCTGCCCGTTGAGCGCTTACCTCCTTTCCGACAAATGTCTGCCCACCCATGTCAGATGCCCAGAGAAAAGAGACGACGGTATCCAGCATGGATACTCTGACGTGTTGACCTTCTCCAGTGCGTTCCCGGTGGGCGAGGGCAGCGGTGACCGCCTGAGCTGTGGTCATACCTGTTAATTTGTCAGGCAGGATTGTACGAACCAGGCGAGGTCGTTCTTCATCAGATCCTGCCTGGATTGTTGTTAAACCGCTGAGCGCCTGCACAATTGGATCGTAAACAGGTTTGTGAGACCACGGATTGTCTTCACCAAAACCACTGATGGATGTATAAATGATATCGGGTTTAATCGATCGTACTTCGTCTTCACCGACACCCAGTCGTTCGACCACGCCAGGACGGAAATTCTGAATGAACACATCTGCCGTCGAAACGAGTCTGAAAAGAACCTCTTTACCTTTTTCGGATTTAAGGTTAAGTGTCATGCCACGCTTATTACGATTGTTATTCAGGAAGGTAGCCGTGAACTGATTTGCGCCATAGCCAGCACCACGAGCATGATCCGGGGATACGACAGATTCGATCTTGATGACATCAGCACCCTGGTCGCCAAGTAACATTGTTGCGAAGGGGCCGGAGATAACAGTGGTTAAGTCCAGAATCCGGTAACCCGTCAGAGGACCCGACATGAGAAAACTCCAGGTGATTGTTTTTGCGTACAGTTTATCTGTGCCCAGAACTTATTGGTACCCGGTATTTTTCAAACGAATAGCCTAGTTGGTGGGCTAAAGTAAAGTCTGGGATCTGCTACTCCCCACGTTCTCGAAGCCCTAAAGATTGGGTAACTAATCACTCTGGTAGTAGCCGACTAAATCCGTGTCTGAGGGTATTCCCAACTTCTCTGCGTCAGATAAGAGCCCGGAGACGAAATGCCGGGAGCTTATCAGACGAATAAGGATATTAAGGGAAATCTTATCCAGAGAGATTTCCTGCTCCTGGCATAGAGGGTATGTTTCTGCGCATTGCCTGAGCATAAAGCCGCTTAGCTTATCAGCCAGGTTAGCGGCTTCAGCGATGGGTACGAATTGAGAAGGGGAGATAATGCCAAGATTCATGCTGCTCCATCTGCTCAAGCCTTCGAAGGCATATTGTTTCTCGCTGGGGCACAATCGGTTGGAAAACAGCGCGGTGCTGTTTTTAGGTTCTTTAAGCGTAGCTAAACTGGCATGAGCAGCAAGTCGCTGAGGTAACAGGAGATGTAACTTCTCGGTAGATCTATCCTCAGGTCTGGAGAGGAGTGCCTTTCTGCGACTCGTCTGATGTCTCATGTTTCATCGCAAACTGATCCTGCACCTGCGTTCGATGGAATACTCCCCGATACCTAAAGAATAATAGAGAATGGCGGAAAAGGAACCGGAAATAGACAGACGGCTGATTTTGATATATGCACCGAAATCAAGCACAATACGCGCCTTTGAAACACAGCCAAATGCGCCCATAGCTCAGCTGGATAGAGCACCAGGCTTCGAACCTGGGTGTCGGGAGTTCGAATCTCTCTGGGCGTGCCAGTTTTAAAGGCCCCGACACGATCGTTAAGGGGTAATTTGCCACTTATTCCGACCGCTGTCTGGTATGTTGATATCAACCACACGTTCACCAACTTGATAGACCCTTTTCGTAATTTCTGGAGAGTGGTGATCTAACAGTTCTTGACCTTGCCATCAGGTTTTACCGTCGGCGCTCAACCCAACAGTCAGTCCGAGCTGGTTCTCACTCAACGGGTTTGGTGACTTGATTATAAGCCTCGACAACCGGGCGATTTCTCGACAAAACTTACATATAAAAACACGGTAGACTGTGTTCAACTAAACACTGCTAGAAAATTTAGCACTGTTTGTTATTGCAAAAACTGAAGACTAACGATGTTAAAAAAATCAAAATTATTGCTGGTAATTTGGGGATCGCTAAGTCTGTTTGTAGTGGCCTGTGAGCAAGCCACACCACCCCAAACAAGTACTCCCGTTCAGACCGCCGAGATCGACCCAACGGTTCCCGTACGTGGCGGCACACTGCGCACTGAATCCAACACCATACCGTACGTGGCTGACCCGGCCGTGGATGGCATCGGCACTGGACAGGTAGGATTGTCAATCGCAGAATCTTTAATTTGGGTCGGTGGGGACGGGATTCCGCGACCGCAGCTGATTAAGTCATGGGAGGTCAGCGCAAACGCCAGGGAGTGGACGCTGCACCTGCAGGAGGGAGTGTCGTTCAACAACGGCAAGCCCTTTAACGCCGATGATGTGATCTGGAATTTCCAGCACTGGCTGGACCCGGACACCGGTTCGTCGATGGCAACCAAACTCGATTTTTTGTCAGCCAGCGGCATAGAGAAGATGGACAACCTGACGATCAAGCTGCATCTCGATCGTCCCAACTATGATCTGCTCCTCGCACTATACGACTACCCGAGCATGATAGCGCCCAAGGGCGGCTGGAAAGATTTTTACAGTGGTGACCCGGCCGATGCCATCGGCACGGGACCGTTTCTTATGGAATCATTCACTCCCGACGAGCGGATGGTACTCGTGCGGAACCCAAATTATTGGCAGATGGGGGCCGACGGCAAGGCACTGCCCTATATCGATAAGGTTATAGTCACCGCCGGGTGGGATGACGCCGCGCGACTGGCAGCGCTGGTCGGCGACGAGGCCGACTCACTTTCTCCAAGGCAGGGGGTAATAGTAGAACTACGCAAGTATCCCGATCAGATCGATGTTCAAACCTACATCACGGGGTGGATTACGCCCATCGTCATGCGCACCGACATGCCACCGTTTGATGACGCACGCGTGCGCAAGGCCCTTAAGTTGGTCCAGGATCGTGAAAGGATACACGCTCTGGTCATGCCGATGGGCCAATTGGGCTACGACCACTTTATACCGCCTAATGATGCCGCCTATTGCCCGGACACGGATGTGAGCCGGGAGCAGGATATCGAACAGGCTAAAGCGCTGCTCACCGAGGCGGGCTACCCCGATGGTATCGAGATCGAACTCGCCCTGCCCGACGGCGACTTTCGTACCAGCTTCGCCCAGGTATATAGGGAGATGGCCGCCGAGGCCGGTATAAGCGTCGATATCAACATCTTTCCCAGTTCGGCCTTTTGGGACCAATGGATGGAGTGGCCGTTTGCCGTTAGTGGCTTGAGTGGACGGGTTCCAGCGATTTCGAATATAAACCTGACGCTGCGCTGTGGTGCCAGCTGGAACGAATCGTATTATTGTAACGAAGAGCTGGACGCCCTTTTGGATCAGGCCGATAGCACAGTCGATCCCGACCAACGACAAGAACTGTTCTGCAAAATTCAGACCCTTATGCAAGAGGATTCACCGTACCTGGTATCCTTCTTTGCTGTTGAGTTTGGCGCCACACAAAGCGACGTGCACCTGCATAGCACCTGGTCCAGGGGCGGCAATCTTTGGCATCTGATGTGGTTATCGGGTTAGGCACAACGCCTTGCGCACCGGCCGCCAGGCCGTTGCTGGCTGTCGCGATGTCGCATCCCTGGAGAGATAAGCGAACATGCCTGGATTTTTAGCATTTTTATTGAACCGCATCGGCACCATGCTGGTGACAATGCTGGTCATCTCGATGCTGGTCTTCCTAATCGCTGAAGTGGTTCCTATCGACCCCGCTCGAAATGCCCTGGGGCGATATGCCTCCCAGCAAAAGGTCGATGAGTTGCGGCAGAAGATGGGCCTGGACCGTCCGGTGGCTGTGCGCTATGTCGACTGGATTTCCAATGTGTTGCGCGGGGATTTCGGGGAATCGATCCACTTTCGTCGTCCCGTAGCTGACCTCGTTGCTGTTCGCCTGGAGCGTTCACTGACTCTTGCCGCCCTGGGTTTTGCCTTCATGATACCGCTGGGCTTAGCCCTGGGCTGCGTCGCCGGTGTCAACGAAGGCAAGTTCCTGGATCGCATCATCTCCCTCAGCGCCAGCCTCTTTGTGTCCGTCCCTCCGTTTGCCAGTGGGGTTTTTCTGATCGTGATTTTTTCTCTCGGGCTGGGGTGGCTTCCCGGGGTGAGTATACCGGACCCCGATGCGAGTTTTTTTGAAACTGCCAAAAAGCTGATACTGCCCATTTTAGCCTTGTCTTTTGACGAGATAGGCTACCTGGCCCGCTTTACGCGGGTCAGTATGGCTGAGGTGATGGACAGCGACTATATTCGCACGGCAGTACTCAAAGGCATTCCAAGAATAAAGATCATTTGGTGGCACGCGTTGCGCAACGCTTTGATAGCACCGTTCACGGCCATCATGCTGCACGTCAATTGGCTGATCGGCGGCGTCGTTGTGGTCGAGGTGCTGTTCAACTATCCAGGGCTGGGGCGTCTATTGCTCGATGCCGCCCTGCGCAATGACATCATACTGCTTGAGGGAGGAACGCTGGTGCTCACCTTTGTGGCGGTGTCATCCCAGGTCATCGGGGACATTGGCATTTACTTTATGAACCCCCGCATTCGATTGGAGTGACTGGTGTCAGGACAGAAGCCGCAACTATGAGCGACAAATCGAAATCTTCCATAAGCCGCAGATCACTGGCTCAACAGTGGCTGCAAAGCCAATGGGTGTTGCCTCCCGCTGCCTGGCTGGGAAGGATGATGTTTGAACTCGCCCGATCCAAGAGCGCGACTATTGGCACCGCCATACTTTGTGCCTGGGTGTTTATAGCCATCGCCGCTCCCATCATAGCGCCCTACTCGCCGACCGAGATGCAAGGTGGTAGGCTCGAGCCCCCCTCGCTGCAACACTGGCTCGGAACAGACCACCTGGCGCGGGACGTGCTGAGTCGCGTGCTCTGGGGTACGCAAGTGGTTGTGGCTTTGGCACCGCTATCGGTCCTGTTGGGCATACTGATGGCGGCACCGCTAGGGCTAATTTCGGGCTACGTCGGTGGTAGGCTAGACACACTGATCATGCGAGGAACTGACATCCTCCTGTCATTCCCAACGCTGCTCATATACATCCTGATCATCACCAGCTTCGGCCCTTCTGCGATTGTCGTTGTTATCTCTATTTCACTGGGCTCTCTTCCGCCCATTGCTCGCATCGTGCGCAGCCTCGTACTGGAGGAACGCACGAAAGATTATGTCAGCGCAGCCCGGCTGCGCGGAGAGCGCCGCAGCTACATTTTGCTGCGGGAAATCCTGCCCAATGTGAGTGGGCCGATCATCGTCGATACCTGCATCCGCATTGGCTACGCGATCATGGCGATTGGCTCCTTGGGCTTTCTCGGTTTGGGCATACCGCCACCGACCCCCGACTGGGGCGGGATGATTAACGAGGGACGCCAGTGGATCTTTCTCATGCCCTGGACCGTGTTGGCACCGGCGGCGGCCCTCAGTTCAGTGGTTATAGGGCTCAATCTGCTGGCTGATGGGCTCAGGGAAATTGCGCAACAGCGTTAGGTACGGAAGGAGAACACAATTGCAGGGTGTAAATAAGAGGTTCACTCAATGAAACAGCCGGTTCAGGCACCCGTACTGAAAGTGGAGAACCTGGAAGTCACCTACACGACGCGAGCGGGGCAGGTCAAAGCCGTCCGGGATGTCTCTTTTGAGATCTGGCCCGGCAACTCGCTGGGGCTGGTTGGAGAGTCTGGCTGCGGCAAAAGCACGCTCGCCCTGGCGATTATGAACTATGTAGCCAAAAATGCCGCGATAACAGCGGGCCGTATCCTGTTCGGCGGCCAGGACGTGGTGCAAAAAAGCGGGCGGGAGCTTAACCAACTGCGCGGCAACGAGATAGCCATGGTGTACCAGGATCCTCTGGCGGCATTAAACCCCTCGCTGCGGATCGGCTCACAACTCACCGAAGTACTGCTGGAGCACAAGATGGCCAGTGGCGCTGAAGCCAGGGCCGAATGTATCCACATGTTGGAACGTGTGCAGTTGCCGGACCCAGCTGCGATTATGCAGCGCTATTGCCACCAGTTGTCAGGCGGGCAACAGCAACGCGTTTTGATTGCTATGGCACTACTGACGAACCCCGCCCTGCTGATCCTCGACGAGCCGACCACCGGTCTGGATGTCACGGTCGAGGCTGGTATACTCGACCTTATCGGCGAACTGAAGCAGGCGTTTGACACCACGATTCTCTACATCAGTCATAACCTTGGGGTAGTCAGCAGAGTTGCGGACCGGGTGGCTGTGATGTATACCGGCGAGATTGTTGAGCAAGGTTCCGCCCGAGACATTTTTCTGGATCCCCAGCACCCATTTACAGTCGCGTTGTTGGGATGCGTACCGAAAATAAGCGCCAGCAGGCAATCAAAAACCCTGCGACCGATCAGGGGTAGAGTACCTTCGCTGCACGATACACCCCCAGGATGCATCTTCGAGTCACGTTGTGATCGCGCCCGCGATCGTTGTCGAGGGGAACATCCTGACATCGACAAGACCGCTGAAGGACATTTGGTGCGCTGTTTCTATGCTGACAGTCCTGCCCATGCCGAGCTGAAAGCGCAGCAAGTTGCGCTGCCCAAGGCAGAACTCTCCCCGAGCAGAGACGATCTGGTGTTAGAGATCGAAGGGCTAAAGACCTACTACAAGGCCCAAGAACAGGGCTTGGCGGGATTAACCGGCAAGAAGAAAAAGGGGTTTGTGAAGGCGGTAGACGATGTAAACATGAAGGCGTGGAGAAAATCCATACTGGGCATCGTCGGTGAGTCCGGAAGCGGCAAAACAACATTGGCCAAGGCGGTCGCGGGCCTTGTGACACTCAATGACGGGACAATAGATTTCATAGGAATTGATGTGGCGCGAGTCGTCGAACAGCGCCCTGTCAAGCTGCTAAAAGAGTTACAAATGATTTTCCAGAACCCCGACTCTACGCTCAACCCCAGACGCTCAGTCGGTGAAGCGATCGCGCGTCCCCTGCAGTTGTTCGGAACCGTCCCCCTCGCGGAGATCAGGAACGAGGTCATACGCCTCCTGGAGGCAGTGAAGTTAGGCGAAGAATATTATGACCGCTTACCCCGACTGCTGAGCGGCGGTGAGAAACAACGTGTGGCACTTGCCAGGGCCTTTGCCGGTCGGCCAACGCTTCTGCTTTGTGACGAACCACTGTCCGCGCTAGACGTGTCTGTGCAGGCGGCAGTTATGAATCTATTACTTGAATTTCAGCAAGAATACGCGATAGCAATGCTGTTCATTTCTCACGACCTGAGCGTTGTGTACCAGTTGTGTGATGCTGTGGCAGTAATGTACCTGGGACAGTTCTGCGAAATCGGTCCTACCGCCGCGCTGTTTGAGCCGCCCTATCACCCCTACACCGAAGCGCTGCTATCCGCTGTACCCATTCCAGAGCCCACGGTGGAAAGGACCAACATCCGCTTGCCAGGCACAGTCCCGAGCGCGCTCAACCCTCCCTCAGGCTGCAAGTTCCACACCCGCTGCCCGCGCAAGATCGGCCACATATGCGAGACCGAGCCTCCCCCGTGGCGCGAGGTAACAAAGGAACACCGAATCCAGTGTCATATCCCCCTGGAAGAACTGCGAGATGTGGAACCGGTCTTCATTACAGTCCAGTAAATTGGTACGGCGACAGGCCACTGGCCGGGGCCATACAGGACGCGCCGAGGCGTGAAAGGGTTTTAGTATCACAGGCTTCGAACCTGGGTGTCGGGAGTTCGAATCTCTCTGGGCGTGCCATTTCTATAGTTAAGTTGCGACTTCTCGCCGTCATCTAAACCCTCAAATCCAATCAGGGAATACTGGTTCTTGGCTTTTGAGGCAATACCTCTGGTTTTAGTCAGGACTTTAGCCGCAGGTGAGAGGCAGATACACCTCAGGATATTTTCCGAAAGTGAAAGGTTGTTTATTCTTCCGGGTCGCGACCTCTTTTAATTTAGGATCACTTGCTCGATCATCTCTTTAACGGTGAGAGGGGGCTTTCATGATGATGTACTTCAAGCCATCTACCATTTTCATGCACCCAAACTGCGCTAACACGATTAACTATATTTTGTATCTTACCATTCCTGGTATGAGTGCCCGACAAATAAAATGTAACTAGAGCCCAGCTGTCATATACCTGTGCTTCGTAGTTACTCATCAACAAATTCATTTCCGGGAAATTAGGAGTCGCTTTCATTCGGTCAGCTACCGCATCATAATCTGACTCCCATAACGGCCCACCATCTGGGAAATACATTGTAAAGTCATCACGATGGTGTTTTGACGCGCCACCGTAATCCGCGGTGTTGATGTAAGAATAGTGTTCCTCGATTACTTTCTTGAGATCCTGGGAAGCATCGGCAAATGCGCTGCTGCCTATTAATAGAATAATACTGCTTATGATTGCTCTCACCATGACATCAGCCCCTTTGCCTGAAAATTTTTAAACAAGTATAGAGCAAAGAGCAATTATGTAACTACTAATATGAATGCCAGTTCCTTTATTTTGATCTCCTGCTTTGCGTTTTATCCTTCCTAACCGCGACCTAACTGGTTTCTCTCTCCTGTAGCTATCACATCTTACCTGCAGATTTCTTTGAATAGGGAGTTAACTGTTCCTATACTCTGGGGTTTGCTCGTTTAATGTTGAAAAATATTAGGATGAATGCCATGGCCTTGCTCCAGGCGCATCGAAATCAATCAGGAAACTCTCATGAATAGGTGTTTTAAATGGTTCTTCGGTTTAAGTCTTTGGTTTACGCTGGTCGCTTGTTCAGGGGGGGAGGATTCCCATGCTCCAGCAGCTGAAAGGATAATACCGGCTCAACTGGGCACCGAGTTAAGGGCTGTCCATCGAAAGTTGCCCCTGGAGGGAGCACATAACTTTAGGGATCTCGGCGGTTATCTTGTTCCGAATGACCAGCGTGTCATGTGGGGAGCACTCTATCGATCAGATGCGCTGGACGAGTTGACCGATGAAGATGTGGCCTACGTCTCTCGACTCGGCATTCGTACTTTCGTGGATTTTAGGACAGTTCAAGAGAGATTGGATGGGCCTGACCGTTTACCAGCCAGTGCAATGGAGAAATCCTTGCCAATCGAGATTGCACTGGGACCGCCCGGTTTAAACACTGGCACTTCGATGGATGAAATAAAAGATAAAGTGTTTAGTGGAGAGATCGACTTGTCCAATACGTTGGTCGACATCAATCGGGCTCTCGTCACTGACTTCACCGCAACATACCGGGAATTTTTACTTACGCTGTTAGAGAAGGATGAGGGGGCGGTTTTGTTTCATTGCACGGCGGGTAAGGATAGAGCGGGTTTTGCTGCTGCGTTAGTGCTCAGGATTCTAGGTGTCCCTAAAGAGAGGGTTATCGAGGATTATCTTTTGACTAATGTCTTTACTGAGAAGGAGACAGAAAAAATTCTATGGCAAATTCGTTTGGCTTCTTTTTTTCAGGCGGATACTGATAATATTCGCCAGCTACTAGGTGTGGAAGAGCGTTATATTGTTGCCGCCTTTGATGCGATTGAGTCGGAGTGGGGCTCCTTTGATCGATATGTTTCCGAGGGGCTCGGGATTAGCGCCGAAGAGATTGCCAGGCTCAGGTCAATTTACCTTGAGCCAAATAGTGCGTGACTGTGTCCGTTGGCCGGCCTGGGAAGGCAGCAAAAACTGAGTGAGCCGAAAATATGGAGGAGAACGATGCGGAGTTTAATAGGAAAGATTGAGTTGATATGCCTGTATCTCTTGCTGAGCGGCTGCTCTGATCCTGATATCGTGCCGGAGACGCACATCTCAACGCCCCCTGCCACTGCACCCACCATGGAGGCAGAGCGTTTTCCACTTCGAACTGCACTGTTCGGCGATCTGCACGTGCATACGAGCTGGTCCATTGATGCCTACACCGGGGGTAACCGCCTCGGGCCAAATACGGCATACCGATTTGCGAAAGGCGAGAAAGTCGAACTGCAGAACGGCACCGAAGCCCAATTACAGACGCGTCTCGATTTCGTAGCACTCACCGACCATGCAGAGGGATTCGAAGTGACCCTCGCTTGCACCATACCGGGTTCACCCGAATTCGACTTGCCTCGATGCCGAGCCATGCGTTCAGGGGATCTTGATGTAGCAACTATGCTGAAGCAGGCCTTTTCCATGGCCGGTATGCGGCCCATGCCGCATCGATACGACATTTGCAGTGATGACGCACAGTGCCAAGCCAACGCGGATGACACTTGGCAGCGGGTGCAGGCGGTCGCTGACGCACACAACGAGCCCGGCCGGTTCACGGCCTTGATCGGCTACGAGTTCTCCTCACTGCTCGCCGAATTCGGCATGCTGCACCGCAACGTCATTTTTCGTAGTTCGGACGTCATCCCCCGTGCCATCTCATCGATCGACGTGCGCAATCAGAAAGACTTCTTTGATCAGCTCGATGCGGCCTGCAACGAACCCTGTGAAGTGCTCACCATTCCGCACAACACCAACTACTCGTGGGGACTCACCTTTTCCCGCACCGACGAAGACGGCTCCGCCTATTCCAGTGAAGATCTCGAACGACGCTCTCGCATCGAACGTCTGTTTGAGGTGACGCAGCAGAAGGGTAGCTCTGAGTGTCAGATCAGCGTCGGCGCGTCTGATGAGGACTGCAACTACGGCATCATGTTTCCGCCCTGTGAAGGGGAAGGCGATCGACGCTGCGCGCGCGAAAGTTCGTTCTTGCGCAATGCGTTGCTCGACGGGCTCGCGCTCGGCACGGAGGGGCCATTTAATCCATACAAACTCGGCGTCATAGGCTCTACAGACACCCACACGTCCGACCCCGGAAATACACGGACGGGCATCCCAACCTTGTTTAAGGCTGCCGAAGGCATAGGCTTGGCCGTAGATCGGCTTATGGAGACGGAACACCCGGTGATTGGTCCCATTCGACGCCTGTCGCTTGGTGGGCTCGCGGGCGTTTGGGCGAAGGCTAACACCCGAGCCGATATTTTCGATGCGCTTGAGCGTCGCGAAACTTTCGCAACCAGTGGATCCCGCATGCGCATCCGCTTTTTCGGCGGCGACCTGCCCGAGAATATCGGCGCCCAGGAGAATCCGATTGCGCTCGCTTATGATCTTGGCGTGCCCATGGGGTCTGATCTCAATGTTACCGACGCGCCACGATTCTGGGTGTGGGCCAGCCAGGACCCAACCGGTTCACCGCTCGATCGCATCCAGATCGTCAAGGGGTGGGTCGAGAATAGTGAACAGCGCCAGCGCGTCTGGGATGTGGTCTGTTCGAGCGGGCGGATGCCGGACGAATCGGGCAAATGTCCGGACACCACTGCAGATGTGGATCTCTTAAGTTGCGAGCGCACCGGCGAGGAAGGCGCCCCGCAGCTGGAAGTCACCTTCTCCGATCCCGACTTCTCAAGCGAACAGCCGGCGTTCTATTACGCACGCGTGCTGGAGAATCCCACTTGTCACTGGACTACCCTGCTCGCTAACAGCGCCGGCAGCGATCTGCCCGACGACCCGCCTGCGACGGTGCAGGAACGGGGCTGGTCCTCGCCAATCTGGTCGGCATCTCGATAAGCCATTTCCCAACGACCCAGTTGTGGAGTGCATGTGAGCAAGTTATTGAAGTGGCCAGTATCATCTTTGGCAGCAATGGCCTGAGTTCGTTCAAAACGCACCCTTCATTCAAGCCATGAAACAACATATGAATACGGATGAGAGCACCCGGGACATGTAAATGCGTGGGATCAGGGAGCTTGTTGCCTATACAGGAGAAGGCCCATGTACCCTACGGTTAACAGAATCACTATCACTAGCAATAGGTCTGGCAAAAATTAATCGTTGGTCATAAGCCAAGCCAGTGTGGTTGCACTGTGGTTTTCTTTAGTAAAGCAGGCAAAAAGTTTCCCCACGAATAAATCGTAATTCTTATAAATCAATTGCTTAAAAGCCCCAAAATGAAGTATTTGCGGGGAAAATAACCAGGTCTAACTACTTGATAGTGTTGGGGTTTTTTAACATAGACTGAATCGCTTCGAACCTGGGTGTCGGGAGTTCGAATTTCTCTGGGCGTGCCACTGAAATTGCCGACTTTATGTCGGCATTTTTTTGCCTGTTCCGGAGATATGAAGAGACTCCTGGTTGCGATTATATTTGGTCACAGTCTTCAGGAATATGCCTGCAGAATATCTTCTCTATCCATAGCGCCATCACTCGTGTATCGGATAATTTCGGCGGCACGCAGAACGAAAAAATCTTCTGATTTGACGGTCGTATTGATTGTAATGCCGCCAATCAACGCGATCGGTTTGTCAGGTTTTACAGAATCTATGATTTGTTCCAATTTTTCTTGGATTACGGAAAAAGAAATTTCAGTCACTGTTTTTATCGAGTTTTCAGCCGCAGTAATCTCTGTAAAATGATCCTGCAATCCTTTCTCCAGAAGATACTGCTCACCATCAAGTTCATTGAAGACAGGCTGGTAATCTTTATTGACAACCTTCTCGGTTAGACTGATCAGTGCATCACAAGCATTTGTATCTTGCTGCATGCCTGCTCTGTGAACTCTGCCAAGTGTCCCGCTTTCATTGATGCCGATATGAGGTCCGAACAACAGCAATAGGCTGCCATTATCGGGAACATGCCCTAAGCAAGCCGAAAATCCAGTAATACCGCACGAAGGGTAGCCACCTAAACCGGCCAGAAAGAAGTTTTCTCCCCAATGTTTGGTGAAGATGTTGAGATCACGGTAATTGATTTCATCACGGCAGATGCAGTTTGCAAACAGCGTATTCTCAGCTCTAAATCCTCTTTTTATTAGCGTCTTTTGAACTTTCTCAGCAAATTTATTAAAAGGGATGGCGTCTGCATATTCACTCACTAAAATCTGTTGCCAATTCATATTTGGCGGTTCTGCCGATGGAGTTTAAGATTTGACATCCGATTTATCCTGTGTGGCCTCGGACTGAGAGTATCGTTATCTTTCATGCTTTTCATCTACTGTCGCTTGAATGGACCAGTGTCGGGTGGTTCATCTGGGATTCGTCCGCACCCGTGTCGCTGAAAGCGGAAAGGAGGAAAGCGCCGCGGCCCAGCAAGACGATGAAAATCGCGCCACAGAGCCAGAGCAGTAGTGCACCTGCCTCATTCTGGTGTTGAAGAGAATAGGTGGTACAGACTGGAACCACTGCCGTCATATATACGACCCCCGCCGTCAGGGCCATTGCCAGGCTGTAAATGCCGAATACCATCTTTGCCTGAAATGGCATTCTGGGCAGGCTCAGCAGCAGGAAACAACCAACGGTCAGCATATTAAGATGCATGACCTGATCGACCCAGGTGTTCGTTACTGCGGCGTCCAAGGAACGTGGCAGCATCCAGAAAACCATACTGCCCATGGCAAAGATAATCGCCGAGAGCCCCAGCGATGCGAACTGGAGCCTGGGCAACGGCCAGATCAATCCGCCAGCACAACCCAGAACCACGAGCAAGGGCATCTGCAGCAACATGTGCCGAGACATGGATCCGTCAAGAAACGAATCAACCGGGGGGCACACCGTCACTGCGACACAGATAACCCAGCAGGCGCGTTGCAGCATCATAGCCTTTGCTCCAATGCTGCAATCATCCGGTCGCTGTTACCAGGGCCTTCGAAAACCTGGACGACCTGTCCTTCAGGGTCGAGCAGGAATGCCTGGGCCGAGTGATTGAATCGAGAATCTTTCTGACTTGAGACCCAAACACCCAGACGAGAAAGATCTTCCTTGATTCGATCATCAAGTGGCGAGGAGAGTGCAGCTAAATACCACCCGGCGGGTTGGCCATGATGACTCCAGGTGTCAAACAGTCTCTCCGTGGTGTCCCGAGCAGGATCAAAACTGACAGTCAATAATATGAGTTCAGATGGCATTCTGCTCGAGAGAGCCCGATGCATTTGATGATAATCGGCCATGGACAACGGACAGACGTCACCGCAACTCAGGTACGAAAACTGAAGCATTACATGTCTGCCATTGAAGGTGTCGGTCTCACGCAGGACACCGAACTGATCCCGAATGTGGAAAGAGGGAGCGGCTCGAGGCAGATCTCCTGCAGCCTTAAGCGTATGAGAGAATGTTGTAAAAGCAGAAAAACCAGACGTCCACCAGGATAGTACGCCCAGCCACGCAGCCAGGATAAGTAATGGGGGAAAGAGCCGAGTCCGCAGCAGTCTCAGTTTTCCGTACTTACCTTTGAGTACCATGCACCCAGGCTCCGGAATACCGCCGAGTAATAGATCAACATGCCAATCAGAAAAACCGTAATGAATGCGACAGCTACCATCGCCGTCATCTCACCGAATCTAGTGACGGAATCGATACCAGTTGCGGTGTAGTCGGCAAAACGTCGTGGAACGGACTCGAGGCCAGCCAGGTAGAACATAAGAAGGAAACCATAGCCGCCGAGGATCATCGTCCCCAGGCTAAACTTGGCGGTGTGCTCTGCCTGGGAACCGAGGAAGTGATAAATGAAGCCGAACAACATGAATACGAACCCGACCAGGAAGTACGTATGGAAATGGGCAGGAACCCACAGGGTATTGTGAAAAAGTATGTTCACCACAATGGTCGAATCCACAATAGCGGCCAGACCACCCACAATCCAACCCATCACGCCAAGCACCATACTCAGAGGTACGAAAGTCCAGCGGATGCCCGAGCGGTAAACCTGGGTCATCACTCCGAAAACCGTCACCACCGTGGCGGGAACCGCACTCAGAAAAGACGCGATCTGCCCGGCGACCTGTAAGGCGACTGGCTGGACGAAGTCCATATACAGGTGATGCAAAAAGGCCAATAGCACCAGTAGTAGTACGAAATTCCACGAAATTACAACAATGGGGTTCGTTTTCCAGGGTCGACCTGAATATGTCGGAAGCAGCTCATAGACAACTGCGACGCCGCAGTACATCGTGATATTGACCAGCGTGTGACCAAACAGGAATACCGCGTTTTTCATCAGGAGTGCGTCAAATTGTAGCTCTGGTGCCAACCACTGAGCGATATACAGCATCAGCATGACTGCGCCGACGATTGTGGTGACAGCACCGGCAATCATGCTGATCGCCACGATCAACACCACAGGCGGCAGTTCGTCCTCGGTTTCGCCTTTCCGTAAGTACTGCCAGCCCAGCATGCCGCTCAATCCAAACCTGCCCGCGATCGCCCGTAACAGATCGAGTTGACCGAGCAGCCAGGCTACTCCCAGCAACATAACGGAGACCACAGCCAGGCCGATGGACCAGGTGGGCCAGGTTGGCATGAACGGCAGCGGGTACAGCATGTACCATCCAGGCCCGAAACGACCGATCAAAGTCGCCACGATCAAACCCACCACACCCAGCAGAATCAACGCTAAATTGAAGCCCATCAGGCCCACACTGGGTCGTACGTATTTTGAGGAAAGGTACCAGATTGCAGCGTAACCGGCAGTGTAGAGAAGGCCTGCCATACCCAATCCGTGCAACGTCATGATGGCATAGAACAAATCTGGCGGAACGGCCGCAATGCCAGATTGGCCTATCCGCATGACGAGTCCAAGCAGCACTAAAACCAAAAACACAATCAACACGGTGATTGAATAGGCACCTGTCCAAAATCTTACTCTCGAACTTTGTTCTGTGGCGTTGGTCATTTCATCTTCCTCCCCTACGTCTATTCAACCAACATGGTAGTGACCATGTTGTGATGGGCGAGACCGCAATATTCCATACAGAGCACGTGATATGTACCTGGCTCCGCAAAAGTGTGCACAAGCTTGTTTACGTATCCTGGCATGGCCTGGGTTTGGGCTATCAGCTGACCAGTCTCATCGTAAATACCAAAACCGTGATTTACATCCACCGCAGTCACTTGAAATTCAATGGCTTTACCGAGTGGGAGAATCAAAGTATCGTTCCTGGCCTGCTGCGGATTTTTGCTGTTAGTCTGAACAGGTCCGATCTCCCAGGACCATATTCTTGCCGACACCGGAACGATAAATTCCGGTTCTTTGGATGCGAGGTTTGTGTAGGGTAGCGCTGGTAGAGTCAACAACAGCATAAAGATGATTACAACCGTCAATACCAGAAAATACCTTTGTCGGATCCTGTAGAGTCCTGTGGCGACTGTTTCTGCTGACTCAACTGATCTGGCGTTTGAAATCACCCAACTCGTGATGAGGAAAATCGCAATCGTCCCTACCAGGGTGACCAGGCCTGCAAAAACTATGATCATCATTTACCTCCTGCTCTCATTCGATGCTGCGTTCCGCCAAGTTTCGGACAACGCCGTGTGCATCCTTGACTGCTTATTGTAAGCGGCTTTCTGTGTTGTCTGTCCGACAGCAAGTCACCTGCTAATCCTCATGTTTCAGGTTCGGTACTGAGACTGACTCGGATTCCAGAGTGTTGACCTTTCTCGGCTGACATAGACTGAATCCTACTTAAGCATTCTGCATATACGGGTGACAAACCAGTGACAGGGATAACCACCTTTTCAGGAGCGTATCACAGGGACCTGGGAAGACAATAATTGACCGAACAGTCTCCTTCGTCAGGAATCGAGCACATTGAGGATATTTGAGAATAAGACACGGACAGTTAGTCAGAAGCTGGGATACAATGGTACTCAGGTAAAAAAAGTGTTTCAACTGATGTGTTCTCTTACAGATAAAGGAGGCAACACAGATGTCCTATACCATACACGCGACCAGAAATCTCGTCTTACTTCTTACTGTTCCTGGCAATATGTCTACCGTTCTTGCTAGTAGTAGTGCTCACCTTCGGAAACTATAAAGATGTCGAAACCACCCTGCAAGAGGCCGTCACCATCGATGAGAGGATGCTCCTACTCTCCAAACTGAAATCGAACCTGGGATATGGTGGTGCCATCCACGTGTTTAAAAATTACCTCCTCAGACATGAGGGGCAGTACCTGACAGAGGGGGAGCAGGCGTTTTCTGAGTTCAAGTTGGCTCTCGAGGATTACCGGGAAGTGGGGGGGATCACCCAGGAGGAACTCTCAAGAATCAGCGTCATCGAACAAACCATGTCAAAGTATCATGAAGCCTTCTCGACTGTTCAGAGCTTGTATGATCAGGGTAAGAGTATCAAGGAGATTGATGCGATTGTCAGAATTGACGATACTGATGCGGTTGCAGCTTTTGGAGAGCCAAACCTGATACTGTATGAGCGCAAGAATTCGAGCTCAAAAATTGCTCAAAACGCACTCCGTCAATCAATGATTTATACCGTCGCGATGTTTGCTATCGTCTTTGTGATTACCGCCGTGTTTCTGACCCTGTTTGGCGGTCTGCTGGGGCAGCGCGACGACAGCCTTCAGCATGATTCTGGGTGAGATCTTGTAGCGACTTATGACGTATGATGAATCATCAAAAACCTCTCTCCTCTGGGTGTTCAGCACGCTCCATAGCCTGGATCACGTTATGCATCCAGAACAGGCAAATGCAGGAGATGACCCACATAAACATCCAGCAACTCGTCCACAACCCGGTGTTGTCGAGTAGATAACCGAATGTAATCGGGCAGAAGAATCCACCGAGGCCCCCGATTACACCGACCATACCGCCGACAACACCAACTTCGTCGGGAAAATAGTCAGGGATATGCTTATACACGCCGCGGCACCAACACCCCAGACGCCTCCGAGTACCATGACAAAGAATGCGAAGATCCAGACGTTGGCCTGGAAATAGATCTTCGTGATATCCCTGGCCAGAAGCTCACGTCGTTCGATATTTTGCCCGACCTCGACGACGATAAGCGTCGATATTCACTTTGCATTAACTCATGAGCGTCGCATTCTGTATGGCTGTGGCATTAACGCAAGAACAAGAGCTAAAGCAATCGCAGCAGTCCATATGAACCACCCATACGTATATTCTCCGGTGGCCCCCTTAACTGTACTCATTACAATTGTCATGACTGCACCAGTCGATGCCCCCGCTGTTTTGGCCAATCCGGTCACTGCACCCACTTCTTTGAAATAGAGCGGTATTAGTTTTACCACCAGAGATGCCCCAGTACCGTAGAGTATGGCAATTGCATAAAGAAGGGATAATTGCCAGAGGAAAGGTAACTGCGCACATAAGGCTGCAGCCAATACCATCTCAACACCTAAGCAATAGCAAAGCAATTTTCTGGGATTGTACCTATCTCCGAGCCAGCCGCTGATGGGCCTGGCACCCGACACCAGAAGGACAAAAACCGGCACAAAAAGCATAATCGCCTTTTGTTTTTCTATGTCATATTGATCAACGAGATATGTGGGGAGGAAAGCGGCATTGAACATAAGTGCGCCAAACGTTGCCCCATACAGGTAAGCAAGAATCCAAGGAAGGATACTGGATTTGTAAACGGAAACTATGCTAACGAAAGTGAACCTTTTATCTCGACTGGGCGGTTCAGAGGTCATTGTCCAGTATACAAATGCAAGAATCAGGCTCAAGGTAGCGTATATCGGGAATATAAGACGCCAGCCCTCAAACGGACCCAACGAAAATTTCGGGGGTAAATCAGAACCGGGAGCACCGCCAAAAACATTGTTGAGTAAAAAAGGCACTAAAATCATGCCCAGCGCTACGCCTACATTGCCAAAAGCATACAACCCGAGCGCTGCTCCTTGTCTTTCCTTAGGGTACCAAACGGCAACATGGGTATTGCCAATAATGAAACTTGCACCGCCTAAGCCCATGAACATACCGACACAGAGAAACGCGAAGTAACTGTCGGCGAACATGTATCCTATCATTGGAATGGGGAGAAAAAGAAGAAGCAACGTGAATACAATCCTCCCTCCCCATAGATCCGACGCTATCCCCAGAAGGAGGCTGGTGATGGCTGCAAAAAGTGGCGACATGGCAGCCACAAGCAGGACCTCGCTTGCAGAATAACCATACCAATCCTTTAAGTAAGGAGCGAGAGAAGAGTTTATAGCCCATACACTAAAACCATAGATGAATGTAATAAGAGCAACGGACAAGACCTTTGGATTACCGGTAGGCTCCCATGAACTCTCGCCTTTCACATTCCTCTTTTCAATGCCACCCAGTTGAGAAACCGTGTCCTCAGTATTCGAATTTGTCACATCGATCACCTCGTTCCTCGCTAGACGACAGTCAAAGCAGCTTATTTCTTTAACGCCACGAACCTTCTCATGGAGATAAAGGGCCTGGTAAAGTAACCGAACGGATAGCTAAAGATATGCACCAGTTTGGTAAAGGGGAGATAGGCAAAAAAGAGAAGTGCACAGATGATATGCAGTTTGTTGATCAAAGGAGCGCCTGCTATCATCGCAATATCGGGTTGCAATTTAAATATACTAGCCAGCCAGGGTCCTGCGGCATACGAGATTCCGAAGACCAGTTCAACTGCGGACTGATAAAGCCCGAAACCGCTGATTAGAATCAGCAGTAGAAGAACTATGTAGTCATCTGCGGTACTCATCGCCTTCACTTGCGGGATTGAGATTCTGCGGATCAGTGCCCATACGATGCCAAAGAAAAAAACAATACCACCACCCAGACCTACCCATCTGAAAAAATCAACCCATGATACAAGGTTATATGCACCTCCTATCAACCCAGCAAGGTGTGCAACAAACAGAACAAGTATGCCCCAGTGTAGGCATAAGGATACGGGACCTATGGATGCTCGACCAAAAAATCCTGTGGCGCGGGTTGTCCACAGATAATCACCTCGAGCGCTCCAGTCCCACTTACCTCTGTGTCCACTCATTGCTCCGCTAAAGCTGCGATAGATTAATCCACCGAAAAAGAGAATGATGGTTATGTACGTCAACCCGATGAAAAAGAAACTATCGAAACGATCTATCATAGACTTCCACCTTTGCTTCGCTGTGTGTTGGCGATGGTTGTATTTTTACTATCTGAACTGTTTCGAGATTCGCGATTTTCTCCAACGCATCGAGAAGATAGAGATAGGGCGTTCCCAGTTCTACCAGACGGGCTCGCATCGGCGGTAGGAACGGCAGAATGTACTCGTTCAGGAGTTTCTCCCTTATGGGATCGTCGCTTGACATGGCAGTCAGCGAGAGGAAGTCCACCATCAGTGGCAAGTAATCCGGCAACTCCGATCCATCGGGTATCTGACCGAAATGCTTGTAGATACCTGTTAGTTCAATCATATACCCGTTTCTGTCTGAAACGGCAGCATTGGCACAGGTCGAGGGTTCATCATAGCTGTGACTACCGAGGTACAAGGCGCATTTAGGATCCAGCTCAAACAAGTCGATGTAGTCCTCATCCGAAATCCGGTTTTCTTCAAGGAAGCGAGAAAGTAACCTGGCGCTCTCTTTGTCAAAGCTCTCCAGTCTTTTAACAGCTTCTCTGGTGTCTCTCTCAATATCCTGCCAGCCCTCAGCCCCGGGCAGGCTGCACCACAACTCCGCTATGCAGCCATAAACATCACTCAATATCTCTTGTTGATTCATACTACTCATAGTCTTTCGCACCCGTGTGATACGATTTGAAATAACTTTTCCTTCTCTTCATTGGCGACCAGGGGGTCATATTTTCAAATCCTGCGAAGCCACGTTCGGTATATGGACTGATATCAGCATCCTCGCGTTTGGTATTTGGAACCACAAAACGCTCGTTATAAAAAGACAGGGAAAGTGCCCTTACGATTCCTTTTGCGTCTTCCTGGGTCAGCCCCACCCTTTCCAGCACTGCGATATCAGGTTTTTTGTCGACACGTATGCTTCTTTCGTAATGCCGGACAGCAAGCTGCCGCAGGAGCGTTCTTTTCACTACTTCATCATTACCTGCACCAAACATAGTGGCAAGATACTTGAATGGAATCCGAAATTTTTCCAGCTCATCAAGATCAAGAAGCGGGCCCGAAGCCGGTTTTTCCATATCGAATATATCTGAATCTGAAGGTGTGTCTTTCCCCGCGCTAGTCACAAGGGGTGCCAAAGGTGGAATATAAAACAAGCTGGGCAGCGTTCTGAATTCAGGGTGAAGTGGTAGTGCTAATTCCCATTCCTTGACCAATTTGTAGATCGGTGAACGTTGGGCTGCATCAATCCAGTCATCACTGATACCACTTTCCTTTGCCCCTGCAATCACCTCTGGGTCAAATGGATCAAGAATGATTTCTCTTTGAGCCTCGACAAGATCCTCATCATTCGCCAGTGCGGCTTCCTCAACACGATCCATATCATAAAAAATCAAACCAAATGACCGGATTTTTCCGACACAGGAATGGAAACAGACCGGTGGCATGCCTGATTCAATTCTCGGATAACAGAGAATGCATTTTTCCATCTTTCCGCTGGCCCAATTAAAATAAGGCTTCTTGTATGGGCAGGAAGAGATGCAATAGCGCCAGCTGCGACATCTGTTCTGATCGATGAGGACGATACCGTCCTCCTCTCTTTTATAGGCGGCACCTGATGGACAAGCACCTGCGCATCCCGGATTGAGGCAGTGATTACAGATGCGCGGAAGATAGAAATAGAATACGTCCCGGAACTTGAGCGTCGCTTCCATATCTGCGTCGCTCATATCTGCAAAGTTCGGGTCGTGCTTGCCGGTAATGTGAGTTCCACCGGCGTTATCCTCCCAATTCACACCCCAGTCAATGGGTATATCTTCTTTCTCAGTAACCATGGATTTAGGTCTGCCGACAGGTTGCTGCTTACTTTGTTCTGAAGAATGCAGATCATCGTAAGTGAAGGTATAAACATCACCCTTCCCATAGTAATCAGCCATTTCCGGCGTATGAGGGTTATAAAAAAGATTAGCGAGCATAGAGGCCTTGTTGCCATATCGGAGTTTCAGCTTGTCGCCATCCTTCGTCCAGCCTCCCTTCCACAAATCCTGATCTTCCCACCGCTTCGGATAACCGATGCCAGGTTTGGTTTCGACATTATTCCACCACATGTATTCGGCGCCTTCCCGGTTCGTCCACACATTTTTGCAGGCAACGGTGCAGGTATTGCAACCAATACACTTTTCCAGGTTGAAGGACATGCTTAACTGTGCTTTTACTTTCATGGTCTTCTGCTATGGTCTTTTATTTATGTTTAGGTTGATGGCAATTGATCTATATCGCTTTCCTGATAGATCGGTTTGTTTCCGGGTCCAAGAGGCATCTTGCGAATGATGACACCGTGATCTCGTTCAGATGGACTCGTTCCCCAGTAGTTAATGTAATATGAAAACTGGGCATACCCACCAATCATTGTCGCCGGATTCATTAGTATTCTAGTGGTAGCGTTATTGTTGCCACCGCGCAGGTCTGTGGCATTGTTTTTCTTGGCAAGAGGTGAGAGGGGAACATTCACATGCCGTTCCACCTGATGATAGGTGATAGCCATCTTTCGCGGCACCTGATGACTTACCACGGCTCTTACTACCTCGATACCGTTTTCGCAATACATTTCCACCCAGTCGTTATCTACCACTTCGATATCGGTAGCGTCATCCGGATTGAGCCAAACCGTCGGGCCACCACGCGACATGTGCATCATTGGCCAATGGTCTCTAAAAGAGCTGTGTATCTGCCATTTGCCATGCGGGGTGATAAAACGGAAAACCTTTGCCTTGGGACCAGCTTTAGCTAGATTAATATCCCCGACCGCCACCATGTCCAGAGGTGGTTTGTTAGTTGGCAATGCTTCACCAAGTTCCCTCAAACCCTGGTGGTCATAGTATATTTCCTGTCTCCCCGAAAGCGTGTGCCAGGGCTTCAGTCTTTCCACATTCATTGTCCACGGACCGAACGTCCTCTGCTTCCCTTCTGTGTCATGGAGCATGGCACTCCACTGTGGGGTGGTGTGAATTCGCCTCGGTTGAGATATGATATCCTTGTAATGAACTTTTCGGTTTTTGACGACTTCAACCATATCGGCCAATGGCAGGCCTACTTTCTTTTCCATTTCCTTGAAAAACATCGATGACAGCCGTCCGTTCAGTTCAGGAGAAATCTGAAGAAGGAGTTCGCATGCCTGTTCCGGCTTTTCAAAATACACCTTGCCATCTTTCACATCTAACACTTCGTTGTTTTTCAATTCCTCTTCAACGATGGGTGTCAGATCGGTGTACTGTCCCTTGGAGCCATAGCCGTTGGGCTGACTAACTAGTGGGCCAAGTGAAACCAGTTTGTCATAGACTTTTGTGTAATCCCTTTCAACGATGGCGATATTGGGGAATGTTTTACCTGGCACCAGCTCAGTATCACCATTTCGCCAATCCTTGACCTCTCCCATCGGTTGTGCGAGTTGGTCCGGGCTGTCCATCCACAGCGCGTTGAAAACAATGTCTTTGACCGGTTCAGGGAAGTGTTTCTGTGCCATTTCTGAAAATTTCTTGGCGATGAGCTTAAATGCTTCCCAATCATGCTTGGCTTCCCACGGCGGCGCTGTGGCCGGCGTTAAAGGGTGAACAAATGTATGCATGTCGCCAAAGGTAACATCGTGTTTTTCATACCAGAAAGCTGCTGGTAGCACCACATCTGCATAGTTAGCAGTAGAGTCCATTCGAAGATTAAGATTAACTAACAGATCCAGTTTGCCAATGGGCGAATCTTCTTTCCATTCGATTTCATTCACCAGACCTTTTGCCGGTTCTTCATCCCACATGACATTGTTGTGTGTGCCGAGCCAGTGCTTGAGTGTCAATTCATGCCCCCTCATACTGGTACCAATGAGGTTTCCACGATAGACGGTGACCATTTTCAGCATATTTTCTGGCGCATCAACATCATGAATAGCGAAATTCAACTTCTCATCCTTAAACTGCTGTACGAGCCAATCTTTTACTTCTTCGTCGCTATTACATCCCGCTCCGATGGCTTCCTTGTAAAGTTCCATCGGATTCTTCTTGTCGATCTGAGGAAAGAACGGTAACCATCCCAATCTAACCGCAAGCGCGTTCATGTCGGCAGCGTGATTGAATTTGGGAAGCTTTTTAGCGCCGGGCGCCCATTGTGTGTCAAAAGACATTGGGTCGTATCGCCACTGCCCCGTGTGAAAATACCATAAAGAGGTTGTATTCATCAGCCGTGGTGGTCTTGACCAATCAAGAGCGCCACTGATATTCACAAATGCAGCATTCAGCCGAGTGTGCTGAGTGCCGACATAGTGATTAAAGTTACCCCCGTTCACGCCATTGCATCCGCACAGTGCAAGCATCACCGCCTGGTTGCGGTAATAAAGTGAGGCGCCATGATAAAAGTGTTGAATTCCAGGGCCAGTGATAAAAAGTGATTTACCACCGGTTTTTTCTGCATTTTCCGCAAATTCTCTTCCTACCTGTATCGCCAGGTCTCTACTTACACCTGTTTGTGCCTCCTGCCAGGCAGGGGTATAGGGTTTAGGATCATTGTAATCTTCCGGGTAATCACCCCCCAGGCCTCTTGATACACCGGCTTGCGCTAACAAAAGGTCAAAGGCAGTGGTTACGAGTAGTTCTTTACCATCGTTTGTTCGAATCCTTTTAGCCGGAACCTCCCGCAGAATTTCCAGTGCTTTTTGTCCTTTCCCTTCTGTCTCACCGATATTGATGCTGTAGGTTTCAGTAAAGTCGCTGAATGAAACCATGGCTTTTTCATCATCATTACCCAGAAGTGTGAGGAGCGGATCAAATTCCTCCTGAGTTACGGCGTTTTTCAGTTGAAGATTCCAGTTGCCCGTTGGTTCTTTTTCCCACCTGAAACCAACTGATCCGGTAGGAAGATGCAATTTCCCGTCAGCATCGGTCATTATGAGTTTCCAATCGGGATTTTCCTCATTGGCGTATTCAGCAATATCCGACGCACGCACAAATCGGCCCATCTGATATTTATCCCCATCTTCATCCAGAACCACAAGGAAAGGCTGGTTGGTATATCGTTTAACATAGTCAGTGAAATATGGTGTATCTCTGTCTGCATAGAATTCTTTCAGGATGACGTGGATGCAAGCCATCAGAAAGGCGCCATCACTGCCTGGTACAACCGGTACCCATGTATCGGCGTATTTCGTCACATCCGAGTAGTTCGGAGACATGACGACAATTTTCGAGCCCCGATACTTGGCTTCGGAGAGAAAGTGCGTGTCCGCCGTACGGGTCATGTTTATATTTGAACCGGCAACGACCCAGTAGGTGCCAAGATACCAATCGGAGCTTTCACAGTTTTCGGTCTGGTCACCAAACATGGAGGAAGAAACATGGGGAAGGTCGTGGTACCACTCATAGTAGCTGCAGTAGATGCCACCCAATAGATTGTTATATCGGTGCCCGGAAATGAAACTGATCAGGCTCATGGCTGGGATTGGTGAAAAATTGGCCATGTGATCTGGCCCGTATCTTTTAATGGTGTATATCTGAGCCGCTGCAATTAGTTCAACTGACTCTTCCCAACTGACTCTTTTCCAGCCTGCTTTACCTCTTGCAGATTTATACACCTTTGACTTCTCTTCGTCTTCAACGATGCTTGCATAGGCTTCAACGGGATCTTTACCGCTCTTGCACTCCTCGGTAAACATTTCCCACAGCACTTTACGAATGTAGGGATACTTTGGTCTCAGCGGACTATATGGGTACCAGGAAGCGGTTACCCCTCTCTGACATCCCCTGGGTTCAACATTGGGAATATCGGGATCAATCTGTGGATAATCTGTTTTTTGAAGTTCCCAGCATATTAGCCCGTCTTTTACGAAGACCTCCCAACTGCATGCCATGGAACAGTTCACGCCATGACCTGTTCGCACGCTGTAGTCGTAGCTCCATCTTTTTCTATAAAAGTCCTCCCATGAGCGAGAGTCCTCGGTTACGCTAAACCACTTGCTGCTATTTTTCATGATTTGTCTTTTCGGTTTCCATAGTTTTTTGAAATCATCTGACATCCACTTCCTTCTTACCCGCCTTAAGTCCAATCAAAGTAAGTCCAATCAAAATTACAATGCTGATGAGAACCGTCGGGAAATATTCAGAAGGTAAACCGGTCGCCACAGTTGCTTTTTCTTCAGTGCTCTTCAAATACTTGATTACTGCTGATACATCTGCATCAGTTAAGCCAAGAGGTACCATCGGTATTCCGTTGGCTTCCTGTAAGAGTTGAATAGCTATCGGATCTTTTTCAGCCAGCAGTCTATCGGGCTCTTTGATCTGACGTATCAGCCAGCTTTCTTCTCTACGTGAGCTTACACCAGCCAAATCAGGTCCGATTGTTTTTCCTCCGCCAATGGTGTGGCAAGCTGAACAGCGACTTTGGTAAATTTGTTGACCGGTCTCTGCAGCTGCCAGGGCGTTCTCTACCGATCCAAGAACAAAAATCACAAGAACACCTAACACGGGGCAGCATGTCTTTAAAAACTTCGCGGCTAAACCTGTTTCAATACTAACCGGTTGGATTGGTTGAACAATGGCACTCATTTAGATCTCCAATTAGTTCTTCTGCTTCTTGTTCGATCTATTAGATTTCATGGCAGTTGTAGATGAACTGGCCAGTGTAGGCCCCATTACCCCGCTTACCCGGCTAAGGAATTCACTCATTTCCATCAGGTTCTGAAAATACTGCTCCTCTTCTCCCTGAACATGCCGGATATGTCCGCGCCATGTCGTATCCTCATTATCGCCGTGTTCCAGCCAGATACGTGCGACGAAAGATTCCTTAATATGTTCTTCAATCATGGCGCCGGGCCTCAAATTGTCATCAGAACAGACCGTGGCCAGCATTGTACATATGCCGGTGACAATCTAGTAACAAAGTTATCGAATCGTTCATGTAACGGGGAAAAATGAGTCTGGTTAGGAGCGGGCTGTTGAAATAGCGGAGTGCCATGGTGGTTTCAATATCGGTGTCTTTATTGCTTCGATATCATCTGAATACGGCTATTTTCGTCTAGAATTTGCTGATACAAACGTTGAGTTTTAGGCATGGGTGCCGCGTCGAACTCCTGAGCCAGGAACTGTTCGCAATGACGGTACTGTGCCAAAGCCAAATCAGGTGAACCGTTACCCAAGAGGCACTCCATCAGGGCAAAGTGGAAGTGCTCTCGACTCGGATCAAAAACCAGTGCTTTACGACAAATGTGTATTGCCTCATTCAATTGCCCTAACTTCGCGTGACATTCAGCAGTTCCGGCAAGCATCTCCAGATATAGTTCATGGAGCCGCTCTTGCTCTTCAGCGCACCAGTCTGCGAAAATATCTTCCTCCATGTAATCCCCCCGGTAGAGTTGTTGCGCCTCGACATAGTAATCCAGTGCTTCACCCCAACGCATCTGCCCCTGAAGTCGCTGACCTTCAGCAAATGCCATTTCGAAGGCAGCTGCATCCACCCATACCGCATCTCGCCTGAACAGGTACGAGTCGCCGATTGTTCTTACAATATCGTCGCTTAAACCAACGGCACGAAGTTCTTGTCGCAGGCTATACATGGTCACTTTGAGTCTACCCCAACCCTGACCTGCATCTGCTTCTGGCCATAGGCAGTCAATAAGACGCTCGCGATGGACCGGATGATCGAGTTGGTTGATCAGGTACTTCACCAGCGTCACGGCCTTCTTGCGCTTCCACTTACTTATATCAATACTTCGACCGCCAATCGTCATTCCGAAACCACCCAGGGTAAACACTTGTAGTTTGTGATTCTCTGACGCGTGGATTGTGGCGATTCCGTCCCTAATGAACACACAGGCTATGACTTTTTCTGCATACACGCTGCGGGCAACTTCCGACATCGCTATAGATGCGATACTCGCAGGAATTCGCTCGCCATTCCGATGTTGCAGAACACAGCCGGGTACACCATAAGGTCGACGAGCAATCAGACACTGAAAGACATCGCAGTCGCCATGGCAAAGTGGCTCACCACCTTCCAGGGATCCTTGCAACACGTCACCACAATCCATGCCGATTACCTCGCTAGAGGCGTAGCCTAGCATGCGTTGCGCCGGGTCATTCCAAGCCGCAATCTTTCGATTGTCGTCAATAGCAAAAGCTGCATCAGATGCGAATTCAACTAGGTCAAATGTCTGGTCTCTCATACAAAGCATCCACTTTAATGGTAATCATGTGAACTAAAATTAATTCACACTCGATCGGCCTATAGATTCAATGGATTCAAGCTCACTGACTATTCCTTGTCCATGATTTAGATCAAGCGTTTTGGGTTGATTTGACAATATCGGAACTATCTCCTTATCACTGCTGGATACTCCTAACTTCCTCCGCATTCAGACCTTCTATAATGAATTGGCGAATGGTTCGGACACTTCATCCAGCGGATCGAATTAACCTGTATCACAGTGAGGTAGCTTGCCACCTGCTCTTGGAGAGTCTATATATACCTTCTACTATATATACCTTCTACTATTCGATATACCTTCTACTATTCGACCTGTTTGGGCGATTTTTCAAACCCTGGATGTCTCTTACTTGCCTACTAAGGCTGAGCTATGAGTTGTAACTCAGATAAGTCGTCTTTTTCCTAAAGCATGTTTTAACCACCTGTTTATTGCGGTCCGATCTGCCAAAGTAATTGGTACTGACAAGTTGAATATTAGATTTCTGAACCGTTCATGTTGACGGTTTGTGCCGTATTTCAGACGAACTGTTGCATAGGCGACCTTAATGGTGATAGGAACACCGTGCAGGGGCCCCAGGTCTTCTCCCTGTTCAGTCGCTGCATCAGCTCGTTGACGGGCGTGATCGCGATCCTCAGCAACAACAATATTCAGGTCCTTGTTGCACCTGTCAAAACGGTCCAGGAAAAACTCCAACACCTCGCCGGAAGTGAGTTCACCTGCCTTGATTTTCTTAGCGATTTCAAATGCACTGATGTAGGCGATTCCCTTGATAGCACTCCTTCATTGCTCATCTCGTTGAATTGCACTCGATGTGGTCCCAGGTCAAGAATCAGGATCGGCTGAACGTTTACCGTAAACTTGATATTCTCTCCTCGCCAGGCGCGGAACCGAGGAAGATAATGATGAAACGAACCATCGCGAAACAGACATCGTGTGACATCTCGATGACGATTCGTGTTTCGATTGTAGTTGCGTTGGCTATTCAATGTTTATCAGTTTTTGCGGCACCTGAACAGCAATATGCCGCAATACTTGAGCAGGCGGTCTCCTCATTCGACGAAAACTACCAGCAATCCTGGGCATATACAGAGGAATCAACCAGAGCAGGGGTAACCAGGACCGGTCGTTTCGACCCAAGCCTGCCACTCAAAGATCGTTGGCAGCTTCTGAGCATAGATGGCCGGCCCCCTGCAAAAAAGGAAATTAGCAAATATCTTAAGGAGAAAAAGAAACGGGCTGAAGAGGCCAGGGATGAAGGTCAAGGTCCCGATTCCCTGCTGGCACCCGAAACGCTGGAACTGATTGAGGAGACCGATGATTACTGGCTGTTTAACTTCTTACCAACCTCTACTGGTGATCGTGCTGAGATGATGGAGTATCTCGATGGTAAATTACGGATCACAAAGAAAGGGACGACCATCGAGTATATTGATATTCGCAGCAAGCGGGCGTTTAAGCCTCGATTTGGCGTGCGCATCAAGGAGCTTGTTTCTTATTTTGAATTTAGAAGGGCTGCCGTGGAAGGTCCCATGGTACCGAGTGCGATGGAATTTCGTATTCATATGAAGGCTCTGGGTCTTATCAATGTCAACGAGCAGGTTAAGATACAGTACAGCGATTACGAATACGTTGGAGAGAAGAGCATTCGTTTGTAACCTGGATCATCCCGTCCGGATCATCCCGTCCGGATCACCCCGTCCGGATCACCCTCTCTTCTTTGCACAGATAATGGCATCGAGTGCCATCATTTCAGGGGCCCCGCCATGCCCGGTCTCATCGGCGTAGGGTCGTTCGATAACCTCAGCCTGTTCGATTTCAAAGTCTTTGAGTAATTCAAGCGTCTCCCCAATCGACAATAAGACACTTGGATCTTGTGGCCCGCCGACGCCATACTGAATGTTGGTTCGGTCATGGCCGATATACACAAATGTGCCACCAGTAGCGACCGATTTGATCACGGCGGGTAGCCAGCGGGATTGTTCCTGCTTGCTGTTATGCAGATACATGACGCCAACCAGATCGTACTCGTTCTCAGCAAAGGGGTATTTACTGGCATCAGCGACCACCCAGTTGACATCGACGCTGCGTTTTTCAGCAATAAGTCGTGCCTTTTCAATCGCGACCTTTGAAAAGTCCACTGCTGTGACGTCCCACCGTTTCTCAGCGAGGTAAATGGCATTGCGTCCCTCACCACAGGCAACATCCAGTGCCTTGCCTGGCGTCAGGTGCTGAACTTTCTTTACGAATTCCTCGGTGGGGATCGCAGACCAGACCAGTTCTTTGGCTGCATACTTTTCATCCCAGATATCTTTGCCTCGCAAGTGTTGCTCCTAATCTGCCTTCCTATGGTTCTGACCTATCTGAGCGATATCAGTAACCTGAAAGTTCAGGGATATCATTGCTCATGGGTCACATTTTGCTTAATCAAATTATCTATCTCTCCTGTGGTAAAGCCAAGTTCACTGAGAAGAGATCTGGTTTCGGTTGCGAAGGGTTGGGTCGCTCCCTGAGGTTGAAAACCATTGCCGTCAAGTTTCACCGGTGGCGTGAGTGCGCGAAACTGGCCTGCCGTGGGGTGATCGAGCAGATAAAACATATCGTTTGCCTCGGCCTGTGGATCTTCAAACATCTCCAGTGGGAATTTCACTGTGGATGCTGGTACACCGGCGTTATCGAGAATATCGAGCCAATCCCTGCTGCCTTTGCTGCGCATGATTGTTTCAACCTTCTGTTGCAGTGCCAGAAAATAATCGAGGTCTTTTTTGGAAATCTGTGCGGCATTACGATCCTGATCATCCAGTCCAAGCGCCTTTGCGAATCTGACCTGAAGTCCCTTGCTGGCGCAGGCAATAGCGATGGTGCCGTCTGCGGTGTCGTAGGTTCTGAAATAGATTGCCCGTAAGGGAAGCATTCTGGCTGATGGCATACTGGCTGACTGTTCTTCAAATGTTGCCCCTTCAACTCGTTGTTGGTCAATCTTGCTGATGATCTCGTTGTGGATTTCTCTGTCCAGATCTTCTGAACGTAACAGTTGATTATTGGCGAGTGTCATCGCTGATTGCATTAAACTGACATCAACGATCCCACCCTTACCAGTTCTCTCTCTTCGAAAAAGTGCTGAACTGATGCCAAAGGCGAGGGATGCGGCTGCCATGTAATCTGAAATGACAGGATCCCCTGGTGCAGGCCTGCCTTCAACTATCCTTCCCATGGCGGCCATTAGTCCACTTCGAGCCTGAACCACAATATCCATGGCAGAGAGATTGGCATCGGGACCTTTCTTACCAAAGGGTGTAATTTCGCCGATGATGAGTCGAGGGAATCTTCGTATGAGTGTCTCAGCATCGATATCCAATTTTTGAGCAAGACCCGGGCGAAAATTCATCAGAACGACATCAGCCCATGACAACAGTGATTCAATAACCGGTCTGGCATTCTCATCACTCAGTTTCAGAGGTAACGAATGCTTGCCACGATTGCGGGAGATGAAGATTCTCGACTCAAAGGGCGCAACTTCTCCCATCAGCCTGTTGGGATCCCCGTCAGGTGACTCGACCTTAATGACATTGGCGCCACCTTCAGCCAGCAACTGACCGCAAAATGGCACAGCGACAAACTGACCGAATTCAACGACTCTGACGTTATTAAATGGTTGTGTATCTGACATCCTATTTTAGATCCTTGCAGCCACCAGGTCCGAAACTATCATATTCAGATTGAACATAGTCGTTTCGTATGAAGAGATATCGAAAGAAGAAACAGCGAACATACTGATTAAATCTCATATGTTCAGGTTTCACCCGAGCCATCTAGCAGTCACAGCTACATTAATAATGACATCTCTGGGAAAAGCCGTCTGTTGAGATATACTGCTCGATAAACGTTAATACCTGGATGTGACGATGAATCGATCAGTAATAGGAATTACAGCCGCTACGGTGCTGATGGTTGCCTCTTTTACTTATGCAGCGGAAGTCAGTTTTTTTATCACCAGCGCAGGCCCGGGGAAGGGGGCTGATCTTGGGGGTTTGGCAGGTGCGGACGCTCATTGCCAGAAACTTGCCGAGACAGCTGGCGGGCAAAATCACACCTGGCGAGCTTATCTCAGCATCGGTGCCGTTGGTGATTCGCCCGCTGTCAATGCGCGAGATCGTATTGGCAAGGGTCCCTGGCACAATGTCAAAGGAGTCATGGTCGCTAAAGACGTCGACGAGTTGCATGGGGAAAACAATTTAACCAAGGAAACTGTACTCACAGAAGGCGGTGCGATAGTCAACGGGCGAGGTGATCGACCCAATCGGCACGACATTCTTACAGGGTCAAACCTCGATGGCACTTCACTGGATGCGGATCGTACCTGTGAAAACTGGACGAGTAGTGGCGATGGAACCACGACCGTGGGTCACCATGATCGAACCGGGGGAGGGCCCAATCCGACTTCATGGAATTCTGCGCACGGAACTCGGGGTTGTAGTCAGTCCAATCTACAGAGTACGGGTGGTGATGGACTGTTTTATTGTTTTGCCGTCAGCAAATGATTTTTCTTAGGACAATCCTCAGAAAAGCGATAGTTGGCCTGCTGAAAATACTGATGTTAGTCTGGCGGCAGACTTTGATCCTCGATACCCGGCATAATCCAGGGTTCGGTAACTGGCGGATTTTTCGGTGGATCCACCCATCGTACATTGGGACCACCACTCACGCTCACATCGGTTTCTGCCACGTAGGTGATTTCTCTGTCATTGATTCGAAAGGGCAAGTCATGTCCTGGATAGATGATTGCATCCAAATCGACAACCCGTTTTATCGCGGCATTTGCTTTTTCGGCATCCCAGAATACCAATGGGCATTTGCCACTGAGGGCAACCCCGGCACTGTGCAGCGCATCGCCAACTAAAACGCACAAGCCATCATCGGTCTCAACTTCAAGCGCAATTGACCCGGGGGAATGTCCGATCAGTTCGATCACCCGACAGCCCGGCATGATCTCATCTCCTTCACCGGTTTCCTGTAAACCCTCGATGGTGTCGAGAATGGCGCCTGTCCATCGTGGAGTTGCCCAATCATTTCGATGTGGGTTGTGAGAGTAACGGATTTCATCCCGGTGCAGGAGCAGCGGGGCGTGATCAAAGACATCAATGTTCTGAACATGGTCCCAGTGGGCGTGGCTGAGCAGATGCACATCGATATTCTGTGGTGTCAGGCCACGAGCCTCTAATTCAGCCCACAACAAGGTACGTCGACCGACATGAGCTGAATCGAACACGATCCGCTTCTCTCCTTCGATCAAAAGTATACTGGAGAAGGCGATGACGCCATCTGGTGAACTGGGTCCGATACCATGCATAAGCGCGCTGACAGTTGGCATTGTTTTTCTTCCTTCTCATAAAACCCTGTTGACACATTACAGCGATGTTTTTTTTGTGTCCACCAAGCAATCAAACTCGGTCCAGCGACAGTATTCCCTGTGTTGATGGTCTGTCACATCCAAGAAGTGCTGGTACCTGCTCAAAGATTCTGGGCACTATGTTCGTGACATGGGCCGGTTAACGCCGATGCAGGCATTGGCAAAATGACCATTATGTCCGCGAAAAGACTGGATTATTTTGTACTCGCGATGAAACAGAAAGGCAGACTGCAGGTGGATGCCGGTGCTGATATTACCATCTTCAACTCCAAGACCATTATTGATAAGGCAACCTACACAGCGCCTGCCCAATACTCAGCAGGAATTGAGTATGTTTTCGTTAACGGGACGCCACTCATATGGCAGGGGAGAATGGATAAGCAGATATATCCTGGCAGAGCAGTTAGAGCAGGCGTGCATTGATTGTTCGCCCGAGATAACTCAGGATTTACCGTCTGAAACTTTGGGCCATTCTGAGTCGATCAGAATTCCGGAATGGGCGGTGGTTGACTGTCGCGCAGTTTCGGAATGACCTTGTCACGCATTAGTTCCATACTTTTCAGTACTTTGCGATGATCAAGCCCACCTAGTCGAGTCCAGCACAGCAGGTCGGTAAAACCGTAAACCTGCTGGAGTTCCTCAAGCTTTTCAGCAACATAATCCGGTTCACCGCAGACGACGGCTTCTCGTTCCATCAGCGCCTCCCAACTGACCGCTGATGCGAGATCGCGAAAGCTGGTGTACATCTCGTAGGTCTTGATGGGTTCGTCACCCTGCTTGGGTGCCACGTACTTGGCAATAGTACGGTAATACCAGATGACCGCTTCGCGAAATTCGTCACGAGCCTGTTCCATTGTTTCTGCGACATAGACCATCATCAGACAACCAGCGGATCTTCCCTCGAGAGAATGTCCCGCGTTTGCGAGACCACGGAAATAATCTTTTCGCCTCTGTATCGCTGCCTCTCTGGACAGTCCAAAAACACTGCCATAGAGCAGGTTGAAACCGTAGTTACCGGCGATTTCAAAGGTTTCCTGTGACAGGGCTGCCATCCAGATGGGTACGGAGTCCTGATGGGGTTTGGGGCGAACCGGCACATCCCGGAAATTAAAGTGTTCCCCCTGGTAGTCAACCCGTTCCTTGGTCCAGGCTTGCTGGATGACCTCGATGGATTCTCGAAATTGTTCCCTTGTGGTGGTCTGATCAACTCCGTAACGGGAGAATTCGGACGGCTGATAACCTCGCCCTATCCCAAGATCAACCCGACCATTACTCAACTGATCAAGGAATGCGTAATCTTCAGCTATTCTGAGCGGATGATTGAGAGGAAGTACCACAATGCCAGTACCCAGACGAATGCGTTTGGTTTCACAAGCTATTGCAGCCAGACTGAGAGCAGGGGATGCACAGTAGCCATATTCCGTGAAATGATGCTCGGCTGGCCAGACTGAGTCGAAACCAAGATCTTCTGCTGCTCGCATCAGTTCCATCTGCTCGTGGATGATCTCATGTTCAGTTTTCTCGATTGGATTCTCGAAAAGATGAAGCATTCCAAAGCGCATGATCAACCCTCCAGTTCTTGTATTCTCGTCAGCTTATAGTACAACCCTGTAGAAGGTAAACAATGTGAATGAGGAGTTTGGTTGATCCAGATCAATCATTCCGGGCGACTTGAAACGCCAGCCAGAGGCGGACGTAGGATATCCTATGGCTCATACAGTGTATGAGAATCAGAACGCCGCGTCTGATATCGTGCTATTCTCCAAACTAAAAGATGGGAGTGGCCATGTCGACTCGGACATATCCAGGGGTGTTCCTGCGACAGATTCTCATTTCAGCTGTTCTGGCAATTACATTGACTGGGTGCACGCCGTCCCTCAATAAAGAAGAGCATGAAGTTGATGGTGAGTGGCGACACCATGGTGGCGATCATGCATCATCAAAATATTCAGCATTAAGTCAAATTAACGCAGACAATTTTACGCAACTTAAAGTTGCCTGGCGCTGGAAGTCAGCAGACCACAGACTTGATGATGAGGCGCTCTACCCTACCGGGGACTATAGAGCCACGCCACTGATGATTGCTGGCAACATCTATGCGGCAACCTCCCATGGGCAGGTAGTCGCCTTAAATGCAGAAACCGGTGACGAACTATGGGTATACGATCCCCGGAGTTACAAGCAGGGTCAGCCTAATTTTCAACCACTTCAGACTCGTGGCATTGAATACTGGCGTGATGGGGATACAGAACGGATCTTTATCGCGACACTCGGCAAACAACTGATTTCAATCGATATCAACACTGGTCAGCCGGATCCGCAGTTTGGTGACAATGGCATCGTCGGTCTGGATGGGGATCTGGGACCTGGCGATTTTGATATGAACAACATGACTCACGGTGCACCGCCTGTTGTGGTTGGGAATACCGTGATCGTGGGATCCAAGGTGTTCGACTACACCCTGACAAACAACAGCCCGCCTGGACACGTTCGTGCTTATGACGCATACACCGGCAGGTTTAAGTGGCGTTTTAATACTATTCCTCAAGAGGGAGAGAGTTTCACTGAGACCTGGGAGAACGACGCCTGGAAAAATGCTGGGAATACTAATGTCTGGTCCATGATTGCAGCAGACGATGAACTGGGTTATGTCTACCTGCCAACATCCACGCCAACGAATGATTACTGGGGCGGTGAACGACATGGCGCCAACTTGTTCGCTGAAAGTCTGGTCTGTCTGAACGCTGAAACGGGCAAGCGTATCTGGCATTTTCAAACAGTTCACCATGGTGTGTGGGACTACGATATTGCGTCAGCACCGAACCTGATTGATATCAATATCGACGGTAGGATGGTGAAGGCAGTTGCGCAGGTTTCAAAAACCGGATTTACCTATGTATTTGATCGCGTGACGGGAGAGCCGATCTGGCCAATCGAAGAGAAAGTTGTGCCCCAGAGCGATGTACCCGGAGAAAAGACTCATCCCACTCAACCCCATCCGACCAGGCCTGCGCCATTCGAGCGTCTGGGAATCACGGTTGATGATCTGATTGACTTTACACCTGAACTTCGTGCCGAGGCGATAGAAATCACCAGCGGTTATAAACTTGGACCGATCTTCACGCCACCTATTGTCAGAGGTGAAGGTGGCAAGCTGGCTACAATTGTTGTTCCGGGCGCAGGTGGGGGTGCTAATTTTCCAGGTGCCTCTGTCGATCCTGAAACAGGTATCTTGTATGTGGAATCGCAGACGCGTCCTATTGGTATGGCGCTTGCGCCACCAGCCGAGGGAAGTTCTGACTGGCAATATGTGATTTCGTACCAACCGGCAGCTGGTCCCCGGGGTTTGCCTCTGCTCAAGCCACCTTATCGACGGATAACAGCCATAGATTTGAATACTGGGGAACATGCGTGGCAGATTCCATTCGGTCAGGGACCAACCAATCACGAAGCAATCAGGCACTTAAAGCTCGGGCTTTTGGGGAGTTCGTACATGGATGTGGTTGCCGAGGGTGGCATACTCGTGACCAGTACTTTGCTGATTACCTATATCTCCAAAACCGACGAGCATCGGAAAAAAACGCCAGGTTCCTACCTGCGCGCATATAACAAGGGAACGGGAGACATGATCGCACAGGTCAGCGTTGATAGTCGGCTGCATGGGGCGCCTATGACCTATCTGACTAATGGCAGACAGTACATCGCGATTGCAGCGGGTGGTCGTGCGGAACCGCAGGAACTTGTCAGTTTTGTATTACCACTTCCTGCTCAGCCGACACCTTGACCATGATTAGCAGATCTACAGGGGCATGGAAGGCGGATGAAATGGCTTCAGGATGGTTACACTGGAAGGGCAGAAGGTGGTCTGATACATACCCGCAGGTTAAGATCACATTCTTTATCCGTGGTGCGCATCGGAAAAGGAGACCGTTATGAACAAGAAAAACATGCTGCTGGCAGGGCTTACTCTGTCAGTCTCTGCATCGTTTGATGTCCTGAGTGAGATTCCGAGAACTGCCAGTGGCAAGCCGAATTTTACCGGTAACTACGATATCTCGAGCCTGACGCCGTTTCAAAGGCCGGTGAAATACGGTGATCAGTTATTTCTCAGCCTGGATGAAGCAAAGGAGATGGAGAAAGCCGCTGCCAAATCCCGCAGGGACAATTCACAAAACAGTGATCCGGACCGTGATGCGCCGCCATTAGGTGGTGATGTGGGTGCTTATAATGACTTCTGGTTCGAGTGGGGAAAAGACGGGTTTGCAATCGATGGCAAGTTTCGCACGTCAATTTTGACCGATCCTGCCAACGGGCGTATGCCCGGGCTAACGGATGAGGGTAAGGCGCGACGTGCAGCTGAGCCGCGATTTGCCTGGCAAAATAAGGGCGAGGCCTGGTGGCTTGAATCAGGTGATACGCCCTACGATGGTCCGGAGACATTTGTTCTTGGGGTTCGCTGTATTTATCAGCCCACTGCTTCTGTTCCCATGCTGCCGTTGCCCTATAACAATCTAAAAACCATTGTGCAGACCGAAGATCATGTCATGATCAACATCGAGTGGATGCACTGGGCTCGCATTGTACGCATTGACTCCGAGCATCTGGAGCCTGAAATTCGTTCGCTTTCTGGTGACTCCATTGGTTGGTGGGAAGAAGACACGCTGGTGGTTGAAACCACTAATTTCCTTGCTTCCCCGGGTATCCCACGGGACGGGGTTCGCGTCGTGGAGCATTTTAGTCCGATTGACGAGAAGGGATTGCTGTATCGCTTCACGATCGAAGATCCGGACTACAGCTCATCATATACCGGCGAGTTGTTGTGGCCGAAAACCGATCAGCGCAATTACGAGTACGCATGTCACGAGGGCAACTATGCAATGGGGAATACGCTGCGCGGAGCCAGGTTGCTTGAAAAGGAATGGCGATTGAAGGAGAGTGGTCTTAGCAACGAGTAGGTTTTACCAGGATGGTGAGATCAAAGTATGGGTTGCCGGGGGGACCTAAGAAAGGATGCTTTTGAACAGGCGAGGGATTTCGCCGGGATAGCCTTTAGAATCTCAAAAGACCGTTCAGAACCCGAGATTATTTACCTGCGTCCCACAAATGCGCGATCAGATGACCAACTGCGTCAAAATCACTCGATACAGTGCGTGTCGCACCCCGACTACCTATGGCATCGGCTCAGGCGTAAAAATTCAGCAAAGTACGAGTCCTATGCGGATATGGCGCCTGGGGCCTGGGTCAGAGGTCAGACAGTGCTGGACTTTGGATTGGAGCAGTGACCGTTGCTCATTTTTCTGAATTCAGGATTAGCGAACTATCGGCTAGGTCTCAATAGACTCACCTAAAGCACGAGCTCGTTCCAGTCGGGTCGCTTCATCATGCGGCAGATGTTTTTGTCCCAGATACATGAATATCAATGCAGGCACAAATGTCAGCATTGATACTGCTATCGCGGTCCGCAGCGACTCAGCATCATTCATCCCGCCGGCGTGAAATGCATCTGATATCAATCCCATACAGTATGGACCCAGTGCCAAACCAAGAAAAGTATTGACCAGGATATAGTAAGCACCCGCGACCGCTCGCATACGCGGCAAAACCAGATCGGCAGCAGTACTGGGTGGGATCCCGCCTGCACATGCTCCTATGATGGTTACGCCGAAGTTTAACCAGTAAGCCTGTACCAGATTTTCGCTGTAGAGGAGAAGCAGAAGCATTGGAATCGAGCCCAGGATCGAAATATATCCGACTACTAGGCGACCGCCGGGGAATATCCGCTTTAGGTAATCCGCCAGTACTCCCCCCAGTGTGATACCAATAAATCCGCCTGCTGCTGCCCCCATGCCGAGATAGAGCCCGACTTCTGCGGTACTAACATCATAGAGCCGCAGGAGCAAAGGTGGAATCCAGAATCCGGCACCGTAACCTACGAACGCCGTAGTCGGAAATGCCAGCATCGTGTAGATAAAAGACTTTGAGCGAAACATCATCTCAAATGTTGCGGGGTCGCGCGTTTTTAATGACTGAGCCCAGGAGAATGTGACATAGACACCAAAACCACTTGCCACCCACTGAGCAACGCTGCCGGTCAACAGAATCAACAGCCATGCTGCCAGGGAGAATACAAGTGCGGCAGACAGATTGATGACCAGTGATCTGCGATTGTTCAGCAGACCCAGCAAGTTAAGCGGCGGAACCACTGCCATCAGTTCAGTGCCAAGTACCCGAAATGGTGCCGGATGCTTTTTGGCAATCAGGCCTTCACTGATCCCTCGAGTCGGTTCGCGAAGTGTTCTGACCCAGATTGCCATCAATATCCCGGGAATCCCGACCATCATGAAGGCAGCCTGCCATCCCTTCAGACCAAATGGCGCGTCCGTGGGGTAGGCTGCGGCCCAGGCTTCGAGGATATAACCCCCCAGGAAAATACCGATACCTGCACCGATGTATACACCTGATGCGTAGATGGCGATCACAGTTGCACGTCGATGAGGGGGGTAGTAGTCAGAGAGCATCGAATAGGCTGCAGGTGATGCGCTGGCTTCACCTATGCCCACCCCAATCCTGCAGGCTGCCAGCACACCGAATGACCGGGCGAGGCCTGATGCTGCCGTCATTGCACTCCAAAAAGAGAGGCCTATGGATATCAGGTTTCGCCTGGTCCAGACGTCGGCAAATCGTGCCAGCGGAATACCGAAAACTGCATAAAAGACTGCGAACACAGTCCCGTATAGAAAGCCCATCTGCGCATCAGTGATGGCTAAATCTGCTTTAATGTCTTCAGCCAGTATTGAAAGGATATTGCGATCAATGAAGTTAAAGATATAAACCAGGACCAGAACACCTAGAACATAATGTGAATAGAGTCCACCGGTTTTTGGTTCCGTTCTTGGAGTTTCTTCGCTCATATTTCTTTGATCCAGTTAGAATTCTTTTGTCAGGAAGAGAAGAGTCCGCAATTAATCATGTTTCCCTACTCTTGGCAACGCGTCGCTCAAAAACTCCCATTAATTAAGCTGGTGATGCCTGATCCTATCTGGCTGGCATTTGTGAATCTGAACTTACATCGCATCAGGATCAATATGGGTCAGTATCAGTCTTACCCCCAGTGGTCCACGTGGTATAGTCATCGCAAGGTGACTGTTCTCACCCAGCATGATGACATCGACTAGTTCGTCGCGTGTTCCCTCGGTAGAAGCATTCTGCAAGTCATTCCAGTTGAACATCTGCTGATCGGTATAGGAAACCAACAGGTCATCATCTAGAATGCCCGCATCGTCTGCTGCTGACGTTGGCATGACCGAACTGATTCGCAGTCTATTCGTCCGCTTGTAAACAGATAGTGATCGTAATATCCATCACCAATTTCCTGTCGGATTAATTTTGTTGAATCCATCAGTGTGCCTAGTTCGTCTCGAATTGCCTTGTCACGAAGATCAAGTTACTGGAGTGCCAGTTGATTCTCAATATTCTCCGCGGTCGCTCTATCCAGGCCAACCGACAGTAGACTGTCAGTCACAGCAGTGAAGGGTTTATCGACAGCCAGAATGGAAGCTTCCATTTTGTCAAGATGACTGTCATTGCTCGTCTGTTTTGGGGGTGGATCGGCTTGTGGCACAAAATGCAGTTTGTGTCTCCGGTTTGGATCTCCGGTGTGTGTTCGGATGTGGCATCTAATTGGCTCTCTCGATCAGATATCGACATTCTGAGGATAAAAGACAGATCTCGCAGTTGATTCTCGTTGATAGATGACAATACTCCTGCTCTTATACCAATATCGTATAAGTAAGCCGTGTTTTAATTCCATCCGCAGTACAAGTACTTGTTTTTGTGGAGAGCATCGCCCTTTTGGCAACGATGAAACGATGAACTGTGCATATATATAAGTAGATTATTGTAAACACCATGTACGACATTTACACTGTACACAACAATACGCTGCTCATTATTGATGCATGCCTGAGCCTGATGTCATGTGATTCGACAACACTGTATTGGGGGACAGCTGAGTTACTGAGCTGATTAAATTTTTGCTAATTTGGGGATAAACATCATGTCCAACTTAAAACTGGGGGTGGGAATTGCAGTAGCTTGTGCGGCTGCTCTTTCGCTTCCGATTCCTGCTGCGTTGGCGGCAGACGATGACGAACTCGAGGAAGTTGTTGTAACGGGATCGTACATCAAACGTGATAGTTTCGATTCCGCTTCACCATTGACTGTTCTCGACCAGGCCACTATCGAAGCC
>PVBE010245018.1_pt1 | contig 44984 bp, 44 predicted proteins | sample 1631181 | NCBI WGS metagenome assembly PVBE01 (sample SAMN08397723, study PRJNA350692) | Marine metagenome, whole genome shotgun sequencing project. | isolation source: water | place: Pacific Ocean | collected 2012-04
AATGGGCGTCGAGTCGGATTCGGCAGGCGCGCTGGCCGCAGTACGGCGTCAGATGGGCAGCGCCGTCGTCTCCTTGATGGTCTCCATCGAAAAGCGCGAAGTGACCTCGGTCAGACCTGTGGTTTCGATCAGGTGCTTGTAAAATGCATCGAAAGTTTTCATGTCGGTTGCCAGGACTTTGAGCGGGTAGTCGACTTCGCCGGCCATGCGATGAAATTCGAGCACCTCCGGCATCGTGCCCAACAGACCGCCGCTCAACGCCGCCCGCCGAAGCCCTATCCGCCGGCCCAAAACCGCTGTCCCAACTGCTGCACCCAAGGCGAACTGCGTAACCGAATCCATGAATTTCCTGACACGCTCTAATTCTGTGCCGTGATCTGGTTCGCCATGGCCAGCACGTTGCGGGCCTGCTTGAGGTGCGGCATGTCGAGCATCTTGCCGTCCAACCCGACCGTGCCCAGGCCGGGGTTCTGCTCGAAGACCTCGACCACGCGTCGGGCATGGGCGACTTCTTCCTCGGACGGCGTGAAAGCCCGGTTGATCACCTCCGCCTGGTCGGGATGGATGGCGATCTTGCCGACAAAGCCGGCGCGGCGGTCGCGCAGGCAGTCCGCTTCCAGGCCTTCGAGGTCGCGGAAATCGACGTACACCACGCCGACCGGCTGGGCATCGATGGCCCGCGCGGTGGCCAGGCAGAGAGATTTCGCCATCAGGTAGGGATCGTCGTACTCGCCGCTTTTCGGGTTGCGGTTGTCGCTGGCGCCCAGCGCGGCGGCCAGATCCTCGCCGCCCCAGGTCATCGCCACCAGACGCTCGGAAATCCCTTCCAGGTAAGTGTGGAAGGTGAGCAGCGAGGCGGCGGTCTCGGTCGCCACGCAGGCGATCTTCGTTTCGCCCTTGGGCAGGCCTTCGCGGGCCTCCAGGGCCGACAGGTAGTGGTCCAGGACGTTGACGTCGGCCGCCGAATAAACCTTGGGCAGAACGATGCCATCCGGCGCGCCGGGCATCACCGCCGCTAGGTCGGGAAGCGAGAGATCGGTATCGAGCGGATTGATGCGCACCCAAAGCTGCTGGCGCGAGCGTTCGGAATTGGCTTCGAGATAGGCGCGAGTCATTTCGCGGGCGATCTCTTGCCGGTCGTCGGAAACCGAATCCTCGAGGTCGAGAATCAGCGCGTCGGCGGGATTGCCGCGGCCTTTTGCCAGCTTGCGTTCGCTGTCGCCGGGCACAAAGAGCCAGGACCGGATGATCATGACGGCTGTTTCCTGATGAGGCCGGTGCGGACGCAATAGGCGATTTCCTCGTCGCGCTGATTGAAACCGAAATGCTCGAACACCACGATGCCGTCGCCGGGCCGCGACTTGCTCTCGCGCATGTCCTTGATGCGGGTGACGGCACGGATGGTGTCGCCATGAAATACGGGTTTCTTGAAACGCACGTCGGTCATGCCGAGATTGCCGAGCGTGGTGCCCAGTGTGGTATCGCCGACGGTGATGCCGACCACCAGGCCCAGCGTGAACAAGCTGTTGACGATGCGCTGGCCGAATTCGGTTTGCTTGGCGAACTCTTCGTCCAAATGCAGTGGTTGCGGATTGTGGGTCATGGCGCAGAACATGATGTTGTCCATCTCCGTCACCGTGCGGGTGAGGGGATGATTGAACTCCATGCCGACTTCGAATTGCTCGTAGTAAAGGCCCGCCATGTATTATCCTTTCGTTTAGCTCAATACGACTTGGGCAGGCCCAAGACCCGCTCTGCGATATAGCAAAGAATCAGATGTGGTGTAATCGGCGCAATGCGGTGGATGAGGGCTTCCCGCAGATAGCGCTCGACATGGTACTCCTTGGCATAGCCCATGCCGCCGTGGGTCATGATGGCGTTGGTGCAGGCGTTGAAGGTTGCCTCGCCGGCCAGGTATTTGGCGGCGTTGGCAAACTCCCCGCAATCCTCACCCCGGTCGTAGAGCTCTGCCGCACGAAAGGCCATCAGGTTGGCTGCTTCGAGCTCGGCCCAGCTATGCGCCAGCGGGTGCTGGATGGCCTGGTTCATGCCGATGGGCCGGTCGAAGACGACGCGTTCCTTGGCGTATTCGGTTGCTTTCTGCAGCGCCGCGCGGCCCAGGCCGACCAGGCCGGCGGCGATCAGAATACGCTCCGGGTTGATGCCGTGCAGCAGGTACCGGAAACCCTTGTTTTCTTCGCCGATACGGTTTTCCACCGGGATCTCCAGGCCATCGAAAAAGACCTGGTTCGAATCGACGCATTTACGGCCCATTTTCTCGATTTCCCGGATCTCGACTTTGCTGCGGTCGAGGTCGGTGTAAAAGAGGCTGAGGCCGTCGATGGGGCGAACCGATGGGCTCTCCTCGCGGGTGCGGGCGATGAGCATGATCTTGTTGGCCACCTGGGCGGTGCTGATCCAGGTTTTCTGGCCGTGCACCACATAGCGGTCGCCCTGGCGTACCGCCCGGGTCTTGAGGCGGGTGGTATCGAGCCCGGTGTTGGGCTCGGTGACTCCGAAACAGGCGATGTCGTCACGCTTGATGATGGGCGGCAGCATGCGCGCCTTCTGTTCCTCACTGCCGTAGCGGACTACCGGGTTGAGCCCGAAAATGCCGATGCTGACGGACGAAACGCCACCGTTGCCAGCCCCGGATTGCGAGATCGCCTGCATCAATATGGCCGCCTCGGTAATGCCGAGGCCGGCACCGCCGTATGCCTGGGGCATGGCGATGCCCATGTATCCGTGGTCTGCGATGGCGCGGCAGAATTCCTCGGGAAAGCGTCCATCGGAATCCCGTTCCAACCAGTATTGGTCGCCGAAATCGGCGCAAAGACGGCTGACGCTGTCGCGGATTTGTTCTTGCTCAGGCGTAAAGTCGATACTCATGGTTCCGACCCCCCAGCGCTGAACGTGGCATCTTCCTGTCTTGGGAACAATCGCCATTCCTGTTGCAGCAGGCACACAGATGTCTCGGCAGGTCTTGGAGGGTCTGACAAAATCGATTGCTATCGAGCTGGCGACGAAACAGATTCGGGTGAACACCGTCTGTCCGACGTTCATCGAAACGCCGACGCGTCGGTTCCGCCGGATGGAAGAGGTGGTCGGTGCCGTGGTCTTTCTCGCCTCGCCGGCCGCGTCTTTGATTACCGGAACGAGCCTGATGGTGGACGGCGGCTGGACGGCCCAATAGTGAGATCGAGGATCAGTATGTGCGACAAGGCTAGAGAGGGTGGGGGGCCATGAGATTTGGTCTCGGACAAGCGGCGCCGAGGGTGGAGGACCAGCGCTTTCTAACCGGCGGCGGCCGTTACACCGACGACATCGACCTTGCCGGTCAGGTCTGGGCCCACATGCTGCGCTCGCCGCACGCCCATGCCAGCATCCGCTCGATAGACGTCGAGGCGGCACGCGCAATGCCCGGGGTCCTCGCCGTCTTCACCGGCAGCGACGTCGCCGCCGACGGGCTTGGCAACATGCCGAGCCTGGCCGCCAAGCTGGTGCCACTCGAACGGCCCGACGGCTCGCCCATGTTCCAGCCGCCGTGTCCGGCCTTGGTTCGGGACAAGGTCGCCTTCGTCGGTGACTACGTCGCCTTCGTGGTGGCCGAGAGCCGGAGCCAGGCCCAAGAGGCGGCCGAGCTCGTCGAGGTCGACTACGATCCGCTGCCGGCCAATGTTCGGACGGCCGATGCCGGCGCTGGCGGGGCACCGGCGGTTTGGGACGATTGCCCCGACAACATCTGCTTTCGCCTGGAGATGGGCGACAAGGCGGCCGTTGAGAGTGCCTTCGCCGCTGCCGCCCACGTCACCCGGCTCGAGCTGCCGCTGGCGCGGGTCGCCGTCAATCCGCTGGAGCCGCGTGCCGCGCTGGGCGACTACGATCCTGTTGAGAGGCGCTACACGCTCTACTCCGGCAACCAGTTCCCGCACGATATGAGGAGCTGGCTGGCGGAGTCGGTGCTGAGGATCCCAGAGATCCGGCTGCGCATCGTCAGCCCCGACATGGGCGGCTCGTTCGGGCTGCGCGCCACCATCTTCCCGGAATTGGCCCTGGTGCTCTGGGCGGCGAAACGGCTCGGCCGCCCGGTCAAATGGACCAACGAGCGATCGGACGGTTTGCTCGACGAGCAGGCCCGCGATTTCATCATGACGCTCGAGTTGGCGCTCGACGCGGACGGCCAATTCCAGGCGCTCCGGCTTCGAAGCCTCGCCAACATGGGCGCCTATCTCAGCAATTTCGGGCCGCTGCCGGCCTTTGGCAACTTGGGCGGGTTGGCCGGCGTTTATCGGACACCGGCGATCCATGCCGAGGTGCTGGGCGTCTTCACCAACAGCGCGCCGATCGGTCCCTGTCGCGGCGCCGGCCGGCCGGAGGCCACCTTGATCCTCGAGCAGATAATCGATCTCGCGGCGCGCGAGCTCGGTATCGACCGGGTGGAACTGCGCCGGCGCAACATCATCCCGCCGGAAGCCATGCCATTTCAGACCGGGCTCACTTTCAACTACGACTGCGGCGAGTTCGAGCGCAACATGGACCGGGCCCTGGTCATGGCCGATGCCGCCGGCTTCGAGTCACGCCGCAAGCTAGCGCGGGCAGCGGGCAACTTGCGCGGGCTAGGCCTCGCCAACGCCATCGAGCAAGCCGCCGGCATGTTCGACGAGGGCGGCGAGATCCGCTTCGACCGCCAGGGCCATGCCACCATCTTCATGGGTACTCATTCCCACGGCCAAGGCCACGAAACCGTGTTCCGGCAGTTGCTGGCGGACAGACTAGGCCTCGAATTCGAAGCCATGCGCTACGTTCAGGGCGACACCGACCTGGTCGGCTATGGCCACGGCACCGGCGGCTCGCGCGCCTCGGGCCTCGGTGGCGCGGCCTTGCTCGGTGCCGCCGAAAAGATCATCGACAAGGGCCGTTTGATCGCCGCGCATAGTCTCGAGGCGGCGGCGCTCGACATCGAATTCGCCGAGGGCCGCTTTTCCGTCGCCGGCACGGACCGTTCGCTGAGCCTGGCCGAAGTCGCGGCCATCGCCTTCGAGCCGGCGCAGTTGCCGCCCGGGATGGAGAGCGGCTTACAAGGTTTCGCCACCTTCAAGGCGACGGCACCGACCTTTCCCAACGCCTGCCACGTCTCCGAAGTGGAGATCGAGCCCGAGACCGGCGTTGTCCGGATACTGCGCTACGTTGCGGTCGACGACGTCGGCACCGTGATGAACCCGTTGCTGCTGGAGGGGCAGCTTCATGGCGGCATCGTTCATGGCATCGGCCATGTCTTGGGCGAGCAGGTGCTGTGGGACGAGGCGGGCCAGGTGCTCACCGGCTCGTTCATGGACTACACCATGCCCCGGGCCGACGACGTGCCGTTCTTCGAGCTCGAGACCAACCCCGTGCCCAGCCCGAGAAACCCGCTCGGTATCAAGGGCGCCGGCGAGGCCGGCACCGTCGGTGCCGTGGCCTGCGTCGCAAACGCTATCCTGGATGCCCTGGCGCCGCTGGGCATCCGCCAATTGCCGCTGCCGGCGACGCCGGAGCGGATCTGGAGAGCCATCAGGGATTTGTGAGCGGCGCTGCTCTTTTGGTGTTCGCCGTTTCATCGAAGGCCCTGAAGGCCGCCTCCATCAGCCCGCTGTCGGGCTCGACGCCGGTGAAAAGCTCGAATGCCCGCACGGCTTGGTAAACCGCCATTCCTGCGCCGGACAGCGTTCGACAGCCCATTTCCCGGGCTCGGCGCAGGAGTTCGGTTTCGAGGGGGAAATAGACGATGTCGGCAACCCACATGGTGGGGCGTAGGAGACCGGCCGCGAGGGGTGTGCCGGGCAGCTTGGCCATGCCGACCGGCGTTGCGTTGACAACGCCGTCAGCAGACGCGGCCACAGCGGCGACCTGGTCGTCGGCGGAAACCCGGGTTGTGCCGAAGCGCGTCGTCAGTCGCGCCGCCAGATCTTGCGCCCGCTGCGCCTCTCTATCGCAGATGATCAGGTTTTCAACGCCGCATTCCAGCAGCGCTGGGGCGACGGCGACGCCCGCCCCTCCGGCGCCGAGCAACACGACCTGGTGGCGCGGCACGCCCTCCATGTCGCGGCGGAAGCTCTCCCGGAATCCCCAATAATCGGTGTTGTGGCCGATCCGCCGGCCCTTGGCGAACGTCACGGTATTGACGGCTCCCACGGTTTCGGCCGCGTCGGAAAACGCGTCGAGTTCGGCCATGACCGTCTGCTTGTAGGGATAGGTGATGTTGAGGCCGGCAAAGCCGAAATGCTCGGCATATTGCAGCAAATCCGCAATTGACGGCGGGTGCTTCCCCATGAGGTCAGTGTCGAGCAGCCGGTAGACGAGCCGCAGGTCGTGGCCACGACCCGCTGCCTCATGCATCGCTGGTGCACGAGACTGCTGGATGCCCTGGCCGATCAGCCCGACGAGGATCGTTCGATCATCGATGCTGTCGCCGCTGTCAGCACTCGTCCATTGGGTTCCTGCCGTCACATCCAATCCCTCGCGAAAGCCGCGGCCCCAAGGTTGCCGCACATCCGGCCACCGGATGGCACCATCTTAGGTTCGCATACAGGGTGGCGTATGCCTTTTGTGGAAACCGTGTCATAGGCGGTAGGATTTCTTTCGGTTTTCAACAAGGGAGGAACTTGGTGATGACGGGCCTTACGATCTTGAATGGGCCAAATCTGAATCTGCTCGGTGAACGCGAGCCGGAAATCTATGGCTCGACGACACTGACGGCCGTCGAAGAAAGTTGCCGGGATTTTGCGACAACCCTCGGCGCGGAACTGCAATTCCTTCAGTCCAATCACGAGGGCGTGCTGGTCGACTGGATCCAGGAGGCACGTCACACGGCGGACGCCATAATCATCAATCCAGCCGGATATTCCTTCACCTCGATCGCCATGTTCGATGCCTTGAAGGTCTTTGCCGGCCCGATTATCGAATTGCACGTCTCCAATATCCATGCCCGCGACGAGCTGCACCGCCATTCGCTGCTTTCGCGTGCCGCTACCGGGGTAATCTGCGGCCTGGGGGCCTACGGCTACATTGCTGCCATGCAGGCGGCTGCGCGCATGATCGGGGCGATTCCGGACAGCCTGCCCGAGCCGATCCGCATCGGCCCGGTCTGATCGGCGCAGCGGAACAGTCCCAGCCGCGAAATCCGGGTTAGGCCGCCACCCGCTCCAGCAGCATCGCGGTTCCCAGGCCGCTGCCGGCCGGGATGGTGGCGCCGCCGCGCTTGAGGTGGCGCTGTTTCAGCGCGTGTGCCAGATGGACGGTGATGCGCACGCCCGACATGCCGGGCGGATGTCCGAGCCCGATCGAGCCGCCATCGACGTTGAGCCGCTCGCTATCCCACTGGCCGGCGCGTTGGCAAGCCACCAATTGCACCGCGAAGCCCTCGTTGCATTCGATCAGGTCGAGGTCGTCGGTGCGCATCTCGGCCGACTTGAGTGCCGCATTCAGGGCGTCGACACAGGAATAGCCCATCAGGCTGGGATCGCAGGCGACCTGCGCCGTACCCGGCATGATGAAACGTGCCAGAGGCTCCAGGCCGAGCTTCTTGAGGCCCCGTTCGTTGCATATCAGCGCCGCTGCCGCACCGTCGTTCATACCGGCGGCGTTGCCGGCAGTGATGACGCCGCCGGGCTGCACCGGCGCCAGCTTGGCCAGCTTTTCGACGCTAATATCGCGCCGGGGGTGCTCGTCGGTGTCGAATAGTTTGCTCTCACCCCGCCGTCCGGGGACCTCGATTGGCACGATCTCGTCGTCGAGCCGGCCGGCGTCGATGGCTTCCAGCGCCCGGGTGTGGGAGACCACGGCGTAGGCGTCCATTTCCTCGCGGCTGACGCCGTCGACTTTGGCATGGTGCTCGGCGACATCGACCATGACCATGGGTTCACCCCACACCTTGGAGCCGGCATAGGACAACTCGACGAACATGTCCGCGAGTTCGGCGCCGCCTATGCGCATGTCCCCCCAACGGGCGCCCCGAATAATGTGCGGCACGTTGCTCATGGATTCGAGGCCCAGCGCCAGCACGCAGTCGAATTGCTCCAGCGCCACCTGCTTAGCCGCCAGGATCATGGCCTGCATGCCCGAACAGCATTGCATGTTGATGCTGAACGACGGCACCTCGTCGGGCGCGCCGATGAGCTTGCCGACGGCCCGGGCCGGGTTCGCATCGATCGGGTCCGGCATCGTCAGGCCGGCCGAGATTTGCTCGATGTCCTTGGGTTCGATCCCGTTGCGCTGCAAAAGCGCAGAGGTCACCGCGGCGCCGAATTGGGCGGTCAGCAATGGCTGCAGCGAGCCGCCGTACCCGCCGATCGGGCTCCGCGTTCCGTCAACCAGATAGGCTTGCGAGACCATAGGTATTTGACCTCCGTGTGCCGGCGAATTGTCGATCCAACCCTAGCAAAGGTTCTTTTCCGTAGCACCACAACCAACCTTGACCACACACCTGAGCGCGGCTACTTTAACCTAACGACTGTTTGGTTTGCGTGCAAGGCCGGATCCATGAGGCGGCACGAAAGCAGGCGCGCCGGAACGGCGCCAAGCCGCCCGGATTACGCTGGTTGACAGCGAGAGGAGGGTGGCGATGTTCGACAAAGAAACCCTGGAGATATCCAAGGATATGAGCGAAAGCCGGGAATCCGACTACCAAAAGATGGTCGAGAAGTTCGGCAACCAGGCTCCGGCCCGGGCGCGCAACCCGGAGACCCACTCGGGACTGCCTATCAAGACCGCCTACTTCCCGCACGATGTCGAGGGCATCGACTACGGCCAGCAGATCGGAGCGCCGGGCCAGTATCCCTACACGCGCGGCAACCTGGCCGCCCAATACCAACTCATGCATTGGGCCAACCAGCCGGTCATCGGCTACGGCCTGCCCGAACACACCCGCGAGCGCATGGACCATCTCGCGGACCAGGGCATGATCGGCTATTTCGGCCAGAAATTTTACAATCTGGTCTACGACCTGGTCTCCCACGAAGGCATCGATCCGGACGATCCCGCCGCCCAAGGCCGTATCGGCCAATGTGGCATGGCGACCTACTCGAAGGCCGACATGGATAAGCTTTTTGCCGATATGGACCTGACCAAGATGAATGTGGTCCACATCACCTACTACCAGGTCATTCCGGCGCTGGCGCAATACCTTGCCCTGGCTGAGGATCGCGGCCTGGCGCCAGGGGATCTGCGCGGCAATTCGATGAACTGGTACTACCAGTCGGCCTACTGCGGCGTGAACGCCTTCCCACCGGCACAAGGCCTCAAGCTGTCCACGGAGCTAATCCATTATTGCTCCAAGAACATGCCGCGTTGGAACACCACCAACCTCTTGGGATACGGCGTCGAAGAGGCCGGCGGCACGGCCGTGCACGAGATCGCCATCATGCTGGCCTACGGTATCGAACTGGTGCGGGCCTGTGTGCAATCGGGCCTTGATGCCGACGTGGCGCTGAAACGCTTCGGCTTCCAGTTCTCCCAGTCCAACGACTTCTTCGAGGAGGCCTGCAAGATCCGGGCGATCCGGCGCATTTGGGCCTCCACTATGCAGGAGCGCTTCGGTGCCAAGGATCCGAACGCCTTGCAGGTGCGCATCCACACCCACACCGCCGGCTCGGCCCTGACGGCGCAGCAGCCCTTGGTCAATCTGGTGCGCACCACGCTGCATGCCTTCGGCGCCGCGCTTTCGGGCGTTCAGTCCATGGAGGTCTCGGCCTACGACGAAGCCATGGCTATTCCCACCGAGGAATCGGCAACGCTGGCGCTGCGGGTGCAACAGGTGATCCAGGAGGAAACCAACATCACTTCGGTATCCGATCCCCTGGCTGGTTCCTACTATGTCGAAGCGCTGACCGATCAGATCGCCAACGCAGCTCTGGAGATGGTCGACGATATCGAAGAGCAGGGCGGCTACGTCCAGGCCCAGCGCAACGGCTGGATCCGCCGCCAGATCGAGGATTCGGCCGAACGCTGGCGCGAGATGGTCAACCAGGGCAGCCGCCGGGTGGTCGGCCTCAATTGCTACGAAACCGAAGTGGCTGACCGGCCGCAGATCTTCAGAACCGACCCCGAGGTCGAACGCATCGCCATCGAGCGTATCAGGGCCTTGCGTGAAAACCGCGACCAGGCGCGGCACGAAAAGGCCATGGCGGGCTTTGCCAAGGCCATGAACGCTTTTGCCGACAGCGAGATCAAGGACCTTGGTACCTGCGACATCATCGAGACCGCCATCGAGGCGTCCCGGGCCGACGCCTCGAACGGCGAATTAATGGGGGTCATGAAGGATGTGCTGGGCTGGAGCGGGCCGCACGAATACTGAGTAGGGGCTAGAACAATGAGCGATCCAGTACGCGTACTGCTGGCCAAACCCGCCATGGACGGCCACGACCGCGGCATCCGTTATGTCGCCAGGAAGTTCCGCGACGCCGGCTTCGAGGTCATCTTCACCAACTTCCTGCGGGCCTCGGAAGTCGTGGCCACGGTGCTGGAGGAGGACGTGAGCGCTGTCGGCGTCTCGAGCTCGTCCGGCGGCCATATGCCGATCTTCGAGCAACTTATAGCCGGCCTCAAGGAAAGCGGCCTCGACGACGTCATGGTGCTCGGCGGCGGCGTCATCCCCGACGAAGACGAAAAGCTGCTCAAGGAGTGGGGCGTAGCCGCCATTTTTGGCCCCGGAGCGACAGCCGAGGATGCTATTGCACTGATTCAGGAGGCTGTTGGCTAGCTCAGTCTGATCGTCAACCTTAGTCAATAAACCCAAATTCTTGAAAATCACAATCGTCGATTAGTTCAATATATTCTTTGATAATTTTTTTCTGTCTTTCACCTATTTTGCTCACTCCTCTGCCAGAAACCCCTCGATGAAAGTTGAATTTTCTTCTCTCCTCGAAGAGGTTTTCCAAAATACTATTTGCGCGCCTTGCATCAAATTTTATGTTCAAGAATTTGCAAACCTTCGCGACAACTTCAATAGAGTCATTTTCGATCTCACGGTAATTGGTAAAAAGTATTGGTACGATCCCATTCTTGTGCTCTCGATACCAAGAAACGTAGTGAGAAAAATACCACGGAAGTGCGACGTTTGCTGCAAACTTGATAGCAGTTTTATTGCTCATTGTTGAACTAAGGTGCGAGCCAAAAATATCCGTGTTGAGAAAGGGCCAGCCAAGGTTTTCCCGGGGCAAGTGCTCTGCGAGGCTGATCAAGATGTCATAGATATTCCGTGTGATTACAATTACTTTGCACTCAAATTTCTGCAGCAGCTCCAAATTGTCGACCGTCGCCGTTATTGGATGACGCGCGAAGGCGTTGATTTTTCGCCCTACCCACATTTTGGTGGGTGTCAAGTTGTGAAAACACCTCCCACCCTTCAATGCGTAGTTATTTTCGACAAATCCCGAATATCGTATGAGTAACTCCAACAAGAATGTCGAGCCGGTTCGGGGTGCTGACGCAATTACAATCCTGTTATTCGAATTCTCGGTGAATCGAAGGGAATCAAAGTTACCAGATGTCGTTGCGTAGGTCACTCGCAATGATTCGTCGGTGGAAAGTCCAAAATGATTGAAAAATGAATGTATGTCGTCCGGGCTGCGAAGTTTCATAGCTTCCCTCATATCTCATGGATGCTGAAATATTATTTCAGGATCATGGTGAAAAAATAGGAAACAGCTACCGACATTATAGTTGAGAAAATGACCGACGCGAAATCCACTACCAAACCTCGCCGGCCGGGCGCAGTTCGACGTTGAAGGACCAGGCGCCCGGGTCCTGGTGGGCCACCTGGTAGACAGTCTCGGCAATGGCTTCGGTCTTGGCGAAGCGTTCGTCGGGGAGATCCGGGAAGCGTTTGCGCGTCCATCTGAGATCGATCACGGCGTCGATCACCACGTAAGCCACGTGCACGCCCTTGGGGCCCAACTCTCGGGCCATGGCTTCGGCCAGGATGCGCTGGGCCGCCTTGGTGGGCGCGAATCCGGAAAAGTCGGGCTTGCCGCGCCAGGCGGAGGTGTTGCCGGTAACGATGATGGCGCCGCGGCCGGCTGCCACCATGGCCGGCGCCACGGCGCGGCCGAGGTGCAGCAGACTCATGGTGTTGACCTGAAAGTTGGCTTCCATCTCGGCCGGATCGATGTCGAGAAAGCTGCCCCAGACGCCGCGGGCGGCGTTATGCACGACGATCTCGGGCTCGCCCAACTCGGCCCGGCAACGCGCCAGGGTGGCGTCCAGCGCCGCCGGGTCGGTGATGTCGCAGGGTAGCGCCAGGCTGCCCGGAAGCTCGGCTTTGAATTCCTTCATGCGGCTTTCCGAGCGGGCCAACAGCGCCACCCGGTAGCCACCGGCCGCCAGGCGCCGGGCGATGGCTCCGCCGGTGCCTCGACCCACACCCGCTACCAGGGCGACACGGTTGTCGTCGTTCATGATGCTTGGCCCGCTTTTTCCAGTTCCTGCTGCCTGAGCTTGAAGCGTTGCACCTTGCCGGTTTCGGTGCGCGGCAGTTCGGCGACGAATTCGATGGCGCGGGGGTATTTGTAAGGCGCGATGGTGGCCTTGACGTGGTCCTGGAGCGCCTTGACCGTGGCGTCGTCGTCGGCAGCGCCGTCACGCAGGATGACGAACGCTTTGACGATGAAGCTGCGCTCGGGATCGGGGCTGGCGACGACGGCGCATTCCTGTACTGCCTCGTGGTCCAAGAGCGCCTCTTCGACCTCGGGGCCGGAGATGTTGTAGCCGGCCGAGATGATCATGTCGTCGGCCCGGGCTTGGAACCAGAAATAGCCGTCCTCGTCACAAAGGTAGGCGTCGCCGGTGTAATTCCAGCCGCCTTGGACGTATGCCGCCTGGCGTTCCGAATTGTCGAGGTAGCGGCACCCCGTGGGGCCGCGCACGGCCAGGCGGCCGACAGTTCCGGCCGGTACCAGGTTGCCGTCGTCGTCGGCCACGCGGGCCTCGAATCCGGGTATCGCCTTGCCGGTGGCGCCGGGCTTGATGTCGTCGCCAGCGGCGGCGATGAAGATGTGCAGCATTTCCGTCGAGCCGATGCCGTCGATGGTGCTTATCCCCGTGGCCTGGCGCCAGGCCTCGAAGGTCGGTAGCGGCAGCGTTTCGCCGGCCGAGACGCACTTGGCCAGCGAGGAGATGTCGTGATCGGCCACCAAGCCGGTCATGGCGCGGAACATGGTGGGGGCGGTAAAGCAGACCGTGGCGCTGTGCTGCTGGATGCATTGCAGCAAGACGTCGGGTCCCGGCGTCTCGATCAGCGCCGTCGAAGCACCGGCATGCATGGGAAAGGTGACCAGCGCACCCAGGCCGAAGGTAAATGCCACCGGCGGCGTGCCGCAGAAGACGTCGTCGGGACCGGGCTTTAGAACATAACGCGAGAAGGTGTCGCAAATCGCCATGATGTCGCGGTGGAAGTGCATGCAGCCCTTGGGCTGGCCGGTGGTGCCTGAGGTGAAGGCAATCAGGGCCACGTCGTCGGCCGAGGTCATTACGTTGGCGAAGTCGCCGGATTTTTCGGCCATCAGCTCTTCGAGGCTACCGGCCTCGGTTTGCTCGCCGGTCGGGCTGAAGTAGAGCGCCCGTTCGAGGCAGGCGGAATCCTCGAGGGTCTGCTTGAGTTCGTCATCCAGGCGCCGGTCGCAGAGAGCCACTTCCACCCGGGCCTTGTCGGCCATGAAGGTAAGCTCTCGGGCGCGCAACAGCGGCATGGTGGCGACGGCCACGGCACCCACCTTCATGACGGCAAACCAAACCGCCACGTACATGGGATTGTTGGGCGCCCTCAGCAGCACCCTATTGCCGGGCTTGATACCGAGCTCGTCGACCAGCACGTGGGCGATGCGGTTGGCGCGCTCGTGCAGCTCGGTGTAGCTCCAGGTGAGGTCGCCGAAATGCAGCACCGGGCGGGCACCGTTGCCTTCGGCAATATGGCGGTCGAGAAGCTCGCTGGCGCAGTTGATGGTCTTTGAATATTCCGCCAGCTCGGGCAGCGAGCTCCAGTCCATCTCGGCCCATTCTTCTCCGGGCGGCAGGTTGTCGCGGGCGAAGCTGTCGAGGTGGGCGCTGGGGTCAAGCATGGCGAAGCTCTAGTGCGGCTGGAGCGGGCTCGCACATAATAGCGCTAGTCGAGCCCGCCCAACACTGTGCCGTCTCGTGCCGCTTCGAGGCGCCGCCTAATTGCCCTCGAAGACCGGCTTCTCCTTGGCCACGAAAGCCTCGTAGGCGCGCCGGAAATCGTTGGTCGCCATGCAGATGGCCTGGGACTGGGCCTCGGCCTCGATGGCTTCGTCGATGCTCATGGTCCACTCCTGTTGCAACTGCCGCTTGGTCATGGCATTGGCGAAGGAGGGGCCGTTGGCGAGCCGCGCCGCCGTCTTCTGGGCTTCGGCCAGCACACTGTCGGACTCGCAAAGCTTGTTGAAGAAGCCCCAGCGCTCGCCTTCCTCTCCGCTCATGGCGCGTCCGGTGTAGAGGAGTTCGCTGGCCCGGCCCTGTCCGATGATGCGTGGCAGGATGGCACAGGCGCCCATGTCGCAGCCGGCCAGGCCGACGCGGTTGAAGAGGAACGCCACGTTGGTCTCCGCAGTGCCGTAACGGAGGTCGGCGGCCATGGCCAGGATGGCACCGGCCCCGGCGCAGACGCCGTCGATGGCGGCGACGATGGGCTGGGGACAGGCCCGGATGGCCTTGATGGCCTCGCCGGTCATATGGGTGAACTTCATAAGGTCCGGCATGTCCATGGCGACCAGGGGACCGATGATGTCGTGCACGTCGCCGCCCGAGCAGAAGTTGCCGCCGGCACCGGTGATGACCACGGCGCGGATGTCGTCGGCGAACTGCAGCTCGCGGAAGACGTCGCGGATTTCGCCGTAGCTGTCGAAGGTCAGCGGGTTCTTGCGATCGGGATTGTTGAGGGTCAGGGTGGCGACGTAGCCGTCCACCGACCAGAGGAAATGTTCGGGCTTGATGGCGGCGGGGTCGACGACTTTCATGTCAGATCTCCTGTTTGCTTGGCGTCAATGAGGGAATTCTTGAGTTTTGCCAGCAGGGCCAGCAATTGCTTCATTTCGGCGCCGTTGAGGCCGCCGATCATATCTTCGATCCAGCCGTTATGGACAGGCAGCATGGCGTCGAAAGCGCGTTGGCCCTCTTCCGTCAGGCGCACCATCTGGCTGCGCCGGTCGTCGGGTGCGGGCGAGCGCGAGACCAGCCCTTCCTTGACCAGGCGTTCGATCAGTCCGGTAACGTTGCCGTTGGATACCATGAGCCGGTTCGAGAGCTCGCTCATGGTCAGGTTCTGGCCGCGATCGAGCTGCGCCAGCATGTCGAAGCGTGGCAACGTGGTGTCGAATTCCCGGCGCAGGTGGGAGCGCACATGCTGCTCAATCAGGGTCGAGCAGGTCAATAGCCTGAGCCAGGTTCTGAGCTCCGGCTGGTCGCCATCCTGAAGCGCCGATTCGAGATCGCTCATGGCATGGCCTCGCCGCCGTCAACCATGATCGACTGGCCGGTCACGGCGCCCGAGGTCGGCAGGCAGAGCCAGGCCACGGCCTGGGCCACCTCGGTTGGTTCGACCAGCCGGCCCTGAGGGTTGTACTTGGTGATTTCAGCCAACGCCTCGGCCTCCGAACGGCCCGTCTTGGAGACGATCTCGTCCACCGATTCGGAGACGATGGCGGTGTCGGTGAAGCCCGGGCAGACGGCGTTCACGGTGACACCCTTTTGCGCCACCTCCAGCGCCAGCGAGCGGGTCAGACCGATCAGGCCGTGCTTGGCGGCGCAATAGGCGGTGACGTAGCGGTAACCGATCTTGCCGGCCGTCGAGGCAATGTTTATGACCCGCCCCCAGCCGGCCTCGAGCATGGCCGGCAGCACCGCCTGGGTGCAGCGATAGGCGCCCGAGAGGTTGGTTTCCATCACGTTCGCCCAAAGTGCCTCGTCGACACGATGAAAGGGCGCGCTGGGCGAAATGCCGGCGTTGTTGATCAGGATATCGACCGGGCCCAGCGTGTTGGCAGCCCATTGGAATCCGTTGGCCACCTGGTCGGCAACGCCGACGTCGACCTGATAGTCGAAGACCTTGGTGCCATAGTTGGCGGTCAGGGTATCGCGTTGCCGTCCCAGGGCTTCGTTGTTGCGGCCCATCAGCGTCAGGTCAGCGCCCAGCCCCGCCAATTCGGCGGCGATGGCGGCGCCGATACCGCGGCTTCCGCCGGTGACCACAGCATGGCGGCCGGCTAGCGGGCCGTCGCCCGGTGGCAGCTCGGGATTGTTGGAGGTCATGGCGGGAATCCAATTAGGGACAATTGTTTTAAGTATAAAATAACTGCCGGGCGGGCGGCAAGTTTCCCGATTTGCGGTGGAATTTCGTGATATATAGCAAGGCAGACGGCGGTTTTGCGGGAGGGGGCGATGACTGTAGCCGTGTTGCATCCGCCGGGTGGGCGCGGGCCCAAGCGCTCTCCCATCACCGAAGAACGCCTGGCCGGCGTGCTCGAAGACCAACGCTCCGCAACGGCTCGCGAGGGTGCGCCTGGCGTCGCTCAGCGCCGAGCCGATCTCGACAAGCTGCTCAAGGCGGTACTGGCCAATCAAGTCGCCATCGCCGAAGCCATTGCCGCCGATTTTGGCCATCGCTCGCCGATCGAGACAGCGCTGGCCGAGGTCTACACCACGGTCGACACGATCCGCCATGCGCGGCGTCATTTGAGGCGCTGGATGCGGCCCCGGCGGCGCCCGGTAGGGCTGCCCTTCCTGCCGGCTCGGGCGCGAGTGGTCTATCAGCCACTCGGCGTAGTCGGCATCATCTCGCCTTGGAACTACCCCTTCTACCTGGCACTGAGCCCGTTGGTCGGCGCCCTGGCGGCGGGCAACCGGGCGATGATCAAGCCTTCCGAGTTAGTGCCCCGCACGGCCGAGCTGATCCAGAGCCTGATCGCCGATACCTTCGCCGAGGAACAGGTGGCAGTGGTCACCGGTGGTGTCACCCTGGGCGAGGTCATGGCCGGGCTGCCCTTCGACCATTTGCTGTTCACCGGCTCGACACGTGTCGGCCGCCTGGTGATGCGGGCCGCAGCCGAGAACCTGACGCCGGTGACGCTGGAACTCGGCGGCAAGTCGCCGGTCATCGTGGCTCCCGGCTTCGATCTCGAACGGGCCGCCCGCAGCATCGTCGCCGGCAAGCTGCTCAACGCCGGCCAGACCTGCATCGCGCCCGACTACGTGCTGACGCCCGAGGGCACGCTCGATGCCCTGGTGGCCCAGATCAAGCTGGCGGTGGCCCGCATGTATCCCCGCCTCGGCGACAATCCCGATTACAGTGCCATCATCAACGAAGGCCACTTCGCCCGCCTCAAGAGCACCATCGAGGACGCCGTCGACAACGGTGCCCATGTCATCGAAATCAACCCGGCCGGCGAGGACCTGTCGGCCGGCGGTTTGGGCCCGGGGCTCAAGCTGGCACCCAAACTGGTCATCGAGCCCAGCGACCAGATGATGGTCATGCAAGACGAGATCTTCGGGCCCATCCTGCCCATCCGCACCTACCGCGTGCTCGACGATGCCATCGCCCAGGTCGAGGCCCGGCCGCGGCCGCTGGCTCTTTATTATTTCGACACCGATTCGCGGCGCATCGAACGGGTGCTCCGGGAAACCATCTCGGGCGGTGTTTCGATCAACGAGACGCTGCTGCACGTGGCCCAGGAGAACCTGCCGTTCGGCGGCATAGGGGCCAGCGGTATGGGCCGTTACCACGGCTTCGACGGCTTCGAAACCTTCTCGCACAAGAAGGGCGTGTTCCTGCAAAGCCGTCTCAACGGCACGGCGCTGCTGCACCCGCCATACGGCAAGTTGGCCCGCACCATGCTGAAGGCGCTTATCGGCCGGTGAGCGGAAAAGGCGCGTTGTTTTCGCGCCGCGAGGCGCTCCGGCTCGGGCTGCTGGCATCCTTGCTGCCAGGCTCCGCCACCGCCGCCACGGGCGGCTTTTTGATGGTCGGGGATCGTGCCCTCTTTGGCGCCTTGGCGCCGGTTTTGCTGGCCGGTGCATTGCCCATCGGCAAGGATCGGGCAGCAGCTATCGAGGTGGTGGTAGCTGGCGTCGAGCGCGCCGTTGCCGGTCTGCCGCTGTCTACTCAGGCCGAACTTCGGCAGCTTTTCGATCTCCTCGGTTTTGCCCCCACGCGGTTGCTGTTGACGGGACTGTGGGACGACTGGCCCGAAATCTCGCCCGAGCGTTTGGACGCTTTTCTCGTTGACTGGCGGCAAAGCTCGATAGGGCTTCTGCGCGTGGCCTACTTCGCGCTGCACGAGCTGGTCTTCGCAGCCTGGTACGGCAATCCGCAATCCTGGTCGCGCATCGGCTATCCCGGGCCGCCGGAGTTGTCATGACCGGATTGCTCCCGGGTCCCCACAACGTCTTCGACGGCAGCGCCTTCGCCGACGACCTGCGGCTTGCGGCCGATGTCGTCGTGGTCGGCAGCGGTGCCGGCGGTGCCATGGCGGCCGAGGTGCTGGCCCGGGCCGGGCTCGAGGTCGTGATGGTGGAGGAGGGGGGCTACAACCGGTCCGCCGACTTCACTCTGCTGGAGGCCGATGCCTACCAGGAACTCTATCAGGAATCGGCCAGCCGCAAGACGGCCGACAAGGCCATCAACGTGCTCCAGGGCCGCACCGTCGGCGGCTCGACCACGGTCAACTGGACAACCAGTTTTCGCACGCCGGCGCAGACCCTGGGCCATTGGGCCGAAGTCTGGAACGTCGCGGGCTTGGGCTACGGCGATTTGGTGCCCTGGTTCGCGGCCGTCGAGCAGCGACTGGGCATCGACCCCTGGGACTTCGCGCCCAACGCCAACAACGCTGCCCTGGCCCGCGGTGCCCAGCGCCTGGGCTGGCGGCACGGCGTCATCAGCCGCAACGTACGTGGCTGCAGGGATCTTGGCTATTGTGGTCTGGGCTGCCCGGTTGATGCCAAGCAATCGATGCTGCTGACGGCGGTGCCCGGCGCGCTCGCAGCCGGGTCGACGCTGCTCACCCGAGTCAGGGCCGAGCGCGTGCTGCAGCGCCGCGGCCGAGTTCACGGTCTCGAATGCCGGGCTCTGGAGCCTCGCGGCATTCGCCCCAACGGCCACCGTGCCATCATCACGGCGCGGCACGTGGTGGCGGCCGGCGGCGCCATCGGCAGTCCGGGTTTGCTGCTGCGCTCGGCGCTGCCCGATCCCCACCACCGCCTGGGCAAGCGCACCTTTCTGCATCTGGTCAATGTTTCTTCGGCGCTGATGCCGGAGCCGGTACGCGCCTTCGAGGGCGCGCCGCAATCGATCTACAGCGATCAGTTCCTGTGGCCTGACGGCGTTGGCGGCAAGGTCGGCTACAAGCTAGAGGTGCCGCCGGTGCATCCGCTTCTGGGGGCCACGGTGTTTCGCCTGCATGGGCTGCTGCACGCCGAGAAGATGGCTCGCTTCGCCGACACCCAGGCCGTGATCGCCTTGATGCGCGACGGCTTTCACCCGGACGAACCCGGCGGCACGGTGCGGCTGCGCGACGACGGCAGCCCGGAACTCGACTACCGGCTCAATGGGCGCCTCGAGGACGGACTCAAGCGCGCCTACCTCTCGATGGCCGAGCTGCAGTTCGCCGCCGGGGCCGAAAGCGTGCTGCCGCAGCACACCGAGGCCCAACCCTATAGCTCCTGGACCGAGGCCCGCCGGGCCATCGCCGGGCTGACTATGGCGCCTCACCACGCCGGGCTCTTTTCGGCTCACGTCATGGGCGGCTGTGCCATGGGCCAGGACGCCAAGACAGCGGTGGTCGACAGCCGCGGCCACCACCACCAGGTGCAGGGGCTTTCGGTAATCGACGGCTCGCTGTTTCCCACCAGCTTGGGCGTCAACCCGCAGCTCACGATCTATGCCCTTGCCAGCAAGCTGGCGACTGAGCTGGCGCAGGATTTGGGCGGCCGCTGATGAACAAGGCCACGGGCCGGGAAACAGCACTATTCCCGGAGAGAAGTTCTGGTTGATGCAGTCGATACCATTTTTGGAAGGCACGGAACCATGTCTGCAGAACTGAACGAATACGACCATCGCCCGCGCCAAGGGTGGGCCCATGTAAAGGGTAAAACGGAGCCGGAATTGTGGCGACGAACGATTCCGGATGTGTTCAAGCAAACCGTCGCTGCCTACGCGGGGCAGGAGGCAGTTGTCTTCGTCGAGCAAGGCATCAGGTGGAGCTGGTCGGAGTTCGATACAAAGGTCGATGCCCTGGCCGCCGGTCTTTACGGGCTTGGTCTGCGCACCGGAGACCGGGTCGGCATCTGGTCTCCGAACCGCTACGAATGGCTGTTGACCCAGTTCGCCACGGCGCGCCTGGGTGTCGTGCTGGTGACAATCAATCCCGCCTACCGTCTGACGGAAGTAGAATATGTTCTCAACAAAGTCGGATGTGCCGCCCTGGTGACCGCGGCCAGTCATAAGACCAGCGACTATGTCGGCATGCTTCAGACATTGGCTCCCGAACTGGCGAACTGCTCGCCGGGTGCGCTCTCGGCAGAGAAGCTGAGCGATCTGAAAACCGTCATCAAAATGGGCGGCGACACGGTACCGGGCATGCTCGGCTTCGAACAGGTGGTGTCCAGCGGCCATGATGTCGATGTCGATCTCGATGCTATTTCCGCCGCTCTCGACCCCGACGACCCGATCAACATCCAGTTCACCTCCGGAACCACGGGTGCACCCAAGGGAGCTACGCTGACGCACACGAACATTGTCAACAACGGCCGCTTCGTGGTGAGCGCCCAGAAGTTCACCGAGCACGACCGTCTGTGCATTCCGGTGCCGCTTTATCATTGTTTTGGCATGGTGATGGGCTCGCTAGGCTGCGTGACGACAGGCGCCACCATGGTGTTTCCGGCAGAAGCATTCGACGCCGATTCGGTGCTGAAGGCTCTGGCCGAGGAGAAATGCAGCGCTGTCTACGGCGTGCCAACCATGTTTGTCGGCATGCTGCAGCATTCGGATCTGGCCCAGTTCGACTTTTCAGCGCTGCGTACCGGGGTGATGGCTGGCGCGCCTTGTCCGATCGAGGTCATGAAGCGTTGTGTGAACGAAATGAATCTGTCGGAAATGACCATCGCCTATGGCATGACGGAGACCAGTCCGGTCTCCTTCCAGACCGCCGCAGACGACCCACTGGAGCGCCGGGTCTCCACCGTCGGCCGCATCCTGCCCCATGTGGAGTGCAAGGTGATCGACGAGGCCGGCCTCACCGTTACGCCCGGACAGCAAGGCGAGCTTTGTACCCGCGGGCCAACGGTCATGAAGGGTTACTGGGGTGATCCTGAGCGCACGGCGGAGGCCATCGACCGCGACGGCTGGATGCATACGGGCGATCTCGCGACAATTGACGACGAGGGCTACTGCAATATCACCGGACGGGTAAAAGACATGCTGATCCGCGGCGGTGAGAACGTCTATCCTAGAGAGGTCGAGGAGTATCTCTATCGCCATCCCGCCGTGCAGGAAGTACAGGTCTTCGGCATCCCCGACCCCAAGTTCGGCGAGGAGGTATGCGCCTGGATCGTGCTCAAAGCCGGTGAGACCGCCAGCGAGGAGGACATCAAGGCTTTCTGCCGCGATCAGATCGCCCACTACAAGATTCCCCGCCACGTGCGGTTTCGCAGCGAACTACCTATGACGGTTACCGGCAAGGCTCAGAAGTTCAAAATGCGCGATACCATGATCGAAGAACTCGACGTGGAAGTCGAAGGCACCGCCTGACGGACGAGAGAATTTTTTGCCGCGTTCCGGCTTGCGAGGAAATTGGCACATGAACAACCCCGATGACGTTCTGCTGATCCAGCGCGATCCGCAAATCCTGCGCTTGACGGTCAACCGGCCCGAACGGCGCAACGCGCTTACGGTGCCGGTTTTTTCCGCCTTGCGTGGGGCGCTAACGGAAGCCGAGCAGGACCCCGAAATCCGCGCCATCGTCATCACCGGCGCCGGCGACAAAGCCTTTTCGGCCGGCGCCGATCTCAAGCCCGATACCGAATACAGCCCCCTCGAGCGCGGCACCCAGCGCCTCAACCATCCCATCGTCGACCTCTTTCACGTCGTCGAGGGTCTGAGCAAGCCGTTGGTCGCCCGGGTCAACGGCCACGCCATGGCCGGCGGCATGGGGCTGTTGGCCATGTGCGATTTGGCTGTGGCGGCGGACGACGCCAAGTTCGCCCTGCCCGAGGCGCGCATCGGATTGTTTCCGCTGCTCATCAATACCTATCTGCAGCGTCTGCTGCCCTACCGTACGCTGATGGAGCTCTGCCTGACGGGCGAGGCGATCTCGGCCCAGCGGGCGGCCGAGATCGGCCTGGTCAACCATGTCGTACCGCGGGCCGAACTCGACGCCCGGATCGACGAGATGCTGGCGAGTATCGTCGCCAACGCCCCCCAGGCGGTGCGCCGCGGCCGCCTGGCCATGCGCGCCATGCGCGACATGGGGCTTGGCGAATCCTTCGCCTTCGCCCAGACCGAGGTGATTGGCATGTTCAACGACCCCGACTTCGACGAGGGCATAGCCGCCTTCAACGAAAAGCGCCCACCGCGCTGGAATTCGTAAGGGTACCGGGAGCAATTGGCGTTTGCTTTCGGCATCCGTGCGTGCGCTGTTCACCTGAAATCAGGCAACGGTGGGGAGGGGCTCGAAGCGACCCTCGTGATCCGTTCCGGACATAGCCCCAGATCACGAACTGTCCCTCGCCTTGAAGATCGGTAACGTCTTTTTCGCTGCGATCGCGAGGGGATTTCCCAAGCGCAACAATTTGTAACGTTTGAAAACATAATAAATCAAAAGCGAAATACTCCGGACACATCGTCGTGCTTTTATGGGAGGCGAGTGAGCAGGAGACACTCATGGCAGATCGCGAAGATTCGAGGCTTCGGGACCCAAAACGTCAATGATGATCCCGCTAAAAGGGGGAGATCCCCGGCGGATAACGACTGGGAGAAGGAATGCATCATGGTACTCAAGGACGTGACGAGTAAGAGTATTTACTGGAAATTATTTCCCCTGCTGGTTGTGGGTGTGCTGGCTTGCAGCGCCGGAGCCTGGTTCGGAATTCCGATGTATCTGGAACGAGGGGTCAAGATTGACGCCGTGGCGAACGCCCAGAATACGGTCAAGCAATTCAAGATTCTGCGCAGCTACTACACCAAGAACGTGATCAAGAAGGTCCTGGCCAGCAAGGCCCTGAAGCCTACCTACACGCACAAAGATACGCCCGGTGAGGTCCCCCTGCCGGCGACACTTATCCACGATCTTAGTGAGCTTCTGGCGGAGGCCGGAACGAGCCTGCGGCTCTACAGCCCCTACCCATTCCCGCTCCGCGCCAATCGGACACTTGACGATTTTGGCAAGTCAGCCTGGGACGCCCTCGCAACCACCCCCGACCAGCCATTCGTTCGAACCGAGATTCAGGGTGATCGAGAGGTTGTCCGGGTGGGCGTGGCAGACACCATGGGAAGCCAAGTCTGCGTCAATTGCCACAATAGCCGGAGCGATACACCCAAGGACGATTGGAAGCTGAATGATCTGTGGGGAGTGCTCGAGATCAGCACCGATGTCAGCGATCAGATCGCGCGGGGCGTCTGGACCGGGCGCGGCATTGCCTTGGCGCTCGTAGCGGTGCTGGGTGCCGTGCTCTTGCTCGCCTTCTTCCGTATGCGGGGTGTCGTACTGAACCCGGTGAAGATCATGAGCGAAGTCATGCGTACGCTGGCTACCGGCGATCACGAAATCGAGGTGCCGGAGAAGGATCGTGTCGACGAGATCGGCGAGATGGCGCAAGCGGTTCAGGTCTTCAAAGAGAATGCCATCGAGGCCGAAGGACTTAGGCGTGAGCAAGAGAAAGCCGAGGCCGATAAACGGCGGATGGAGGATGAGCGCCGTGACGCCGACGCCCAGGCCGAGGAAGAGAAGCGGCAGATGGAGGAAGAGCGCCGCCAGGCCGAACAGAAGGCCGAGGAGGAGGCACGCGAGGCCGAGAAACGGGCCGAAGAGGAGCGCAAACAAGCGCTCTTGAAACTCGCCGACGACTTCGAAGGCAGCGTCAAGGGCGTCGTCGAAACGGTTTCCTCAGCGGCCACCGAGATGCAATCGACGGCCCAGTCCATGTCCTCGATCGCCGAAGAGACCTCGAACCAATCGACCACCGTCGCATCGGCGGCCGAGCAGGCTTCGGCCAATGTCCAGACCGTGGCCTCGGCAGCCGAGGAGCTGTCAGCCTCGGTGCAGGAGGTTGGACGTCAAGTCACGAAGTCCTCGGAGATCGCCGGCCGTGCCGTCGATGAGGCCAACAGCACCCATGAGACGGTGCGGAAACTTGCCGAGTCGGCGCAAAAGATCGGCGACGTGGTGCAACTCATAACCGACATCGCCGAGCAGACCAACTTGCTGGCCCTCAACGCCACCATCGAGGCGGCCCGGGCCGGCGACGCCGGCAAGGGTTTTGCCGTGGTGGCTTCCGAGGTCAAGAGCTTGGCCAGTCAGACGTCCAAGGCGACCGACGAGATCGACGCCCAGATCGGCGAGGTCCAGGACGTCACCCAGACGGCGGTAGAGGCCATCGAGGGCATCAGCGGCACCATCGGCGAGATCAATGAGATCGCCACAACCATCGCCTCGGCCGTCGAGGAACAGGGTGCTGCGACGCAGGAAATTGCCCGCAACACCCAGCAGGCGGCCACTGGCACCCAGGAGGTGACGTCGAACATCACTGGGGTTACTCAGGCTGCCGGCGAGGCCGGTGCGGCCGCAAGCCAAGTGCTGTCGTCGGCTGGCCAGCTGACAGAGGAATCGGAAGTCCTGCGCAAGGAAGTCGACAGCTTCGTCAGCAGGATCAGAACTGCCTGATCAAAGTTGGTGGTGATACCCGCGGAACCACTTTCAAAGGTTCCGCGGGTGTGCGTCTACCTCTTCATTTCGACCGCTCAGCCACCAGTTCCGAAACCGTCCAAATGCTTGCCGATGGCAAGTCGCTCCTTCGTTCCATCGATTTGCCGTCGGTCGGTGTCCCCGTCCATGCGCTGGCGCAATTCCCGTGTCCTGAGGCCGATGGTTTGCAATTCGAGCTGACCGGCTTGTCGCATGCCTTCCAGGCGCGCCCCGAAGGCCACTTTCTTGGCGACCTGGTGGGGTTGCCATTGGTCCAGATCGCGTGCCGTCGCTGTCCCGTCGAGCGTGAGATATCCTGCCTTGGCCGCGTTTTCGACCAATTCGGCGCCCTTTTTCGTGCGGGCCAGAATGACATTGGTACCCGGGTCGGTATCCAGTGTTTCCGCACTTGGAGCACCTCCCGGCCAAGTGTCGGCCGCGGCCAGATCCGCAGCCTCGCCGGTGCCGTCAGGACAGATCTTGCAGCGCCACGGCAAATGCCACATTGAGGGGTCGGTTCCCCAGAACTCGAGGTAGGTTTTCTCGATGACGTCGCCGGTATTAAGCTGCACCCGTGTGGCCCCCGGACAGCCGTTGCCGCGATAGCTGACCGCAGCTACGTCGCCAGGGGCGACATCGTTGCGTTCCAGAAAAGCGTCCATCCCGAACGGTGGCATGAAGCCGCCGCAGACCGGCGTCAGCATGTGCGTAATCATATTGCTGACACGCGGGTCCGTTCGTCCCAACAAGCGAACCGCGGATATGTCGCAAGGTTTGGCTACGACAGCAAAGGGCTCGCCCCGTTCAAGCATGGTACCGAGCGCAGACAGCGGATCGGCGGGTCCGTAACGTGAGCCAGCCCCCTCGAGGATCTCTGCTGGGCTAGCGCTGATATGGGCGCTGCCAAAGGACGGTCGCGCACCGCCCGCCTTGACGTGCAGGATTGCACTGGCCTCGCCGCTGGCGAGCAAGTACTGGCATAGCGCCGTCAGAACGCCGCCGGTCGCCGCCCTATGGCGGACTTCCGGATCGGCAGCAAAGGCCTTGTCGATGCGGATCAAGGGTCCCCAGATCTCGTCGACGCTGGTTTCGCGGACAATCAGGTCGTCCGGCAGCCCGGTCTGCACGACACCCGGGCAGATGGCGAAAACCGCCGATTCGTCTGCCGCCGAAAGAGACGCCCCGGCAACCGGCCGAAGATAACCCGATGGTGCAAGTTGCATGTCTAGTTTGGTGGGCAGCATGGCTGCGCAGAGGCCGCAGCCAATGCACCTGCCTTCATCCAGTATGCGTTGTAGGCGTTTTTCTTCCGCCATGGGCCGTCAAGCGCGGCCAAATTTGTCGATGGCGGCGCGCATGGAGCCGACCTTGGCAATGTACTTCGCCATCTCGGCTTCGACCGCTTCGGCTTCTTCGGCAAAGGCAGCGATTTCCGCGGCATGTTTTGCCGGAATGACGACCACGCCGTCTTCATCACCAACAACATAGTCCCCGGGATTGACCGTTACCCCGCCGATCTCGATAGGGATATCCCGGTCGATGGTTTTGAGCCGGCCAATGGAACTGGCAGCTACGATCGAGCGGGCGTAGACGGGGAAATCCGTGTCGCGTTTGATGAGTTCGACATCGCGCGTGCCGCCATCAAGCACGGCGCCTTCATGGCCCCGTGCCACGGCACCAGCATTCATCAACTCACCCCAGACCGCGGTGTTGGCGTCGCCACCGCTGGCAATCACGATTACACTGCCAGCAGGCGCCTCATCAATAGCATCGAAGGCCAATTCCGGCTTGAGCTGCTCCGTACTCGGTACTTCCAGGATCGTCGCGGCTGTTCCGACAATTTTCCGGGGGTTGGCTCGCGCTTTGATATCGAAGTCCAGATACCCTCGTTTGCCGGCAATTTGATCACAGCCGTCAGACAAGGTGGCGACTGCCAGATTGCGCAAAAGAGCGACAATTTCTTCTACCAAAACGGCCTCCAGCTCACTGCACCAGCCTTCACGTCGTCGCGCATTCGCTCAAGGCCTGATCGAGTATCGCTATGGCCCGGTCAATCTCGCCGCGGCCGACGGTCAAGGGCGGTGCGATACGGAAGACCCCGGCCATAGAGCGCCGGCCCAGGTTGAGGCAGGCGCCCAGCTCCAGGCAGCGTTCGCTGACTGCGGCGCCGATCTCGGGGGCCGGGGCCCTGGTGGCGCGGTCGGCCACCAGTTCGACGCCCAGCAAAAGCCCGCGTCCCCGTATGTCGCCGATCGCCGGGTGGCGCTGCTGCAGGTCGAGAAGCAGGGACTTCAGGTAATCGCCGAGCTCGCGGGCACGTTCCGCCAGGCGGTCGCGCAGCACGATTTCCACCACTTTCTTCCCGACCGCTGCCGGCAGGGGATCGGCGGCATGGGTGGTGTAGAAAAGGAAATCCTTGTCGACGCAGTCCTGCTCGATTTCCGCTGAGGTGATCGTCGCTGAGAGCGGCAGACCGGCACCCAGGGTTTTCGACAAGCAGAGGATGTCGGGCACAACACTGTCGCGCTCGAAAGCAAAATTGTTGCCGGTCCGGCCCATGCCGGTCTGGGCCTCGTCGAGGATCAGCAGCATGCCGCGCGCGCGCCTTTTCCTGAAGCGCCGACAGGTAGCCCTCGGGCAGCTCGATGATGCCGCCGGCGCTGAGGATGGGCTCGACGATGACGGCTGCCATCTGGCCGGTACTCTGGCGGTCGATCATGTCCCAGCCGAATTCGAACTCTTGCCGCCAGTCGTAGTCGCCATCGCGATTGAAGGGCGAGCGGTAGGCGTGGGGTGTGGGCAGCGTCAAGACACCCGGAACGGTGGGGCCGTGGCCGCGGCGGCCGCCGGCATAGGTGGTGGCGGCAGCGCCGCCGGTGACACCGTGCCAGGAGCGGTCGAAGGCCACGACCTCGAAGCCACCGGTGTGGGTCTTGGCCATCCGAAGCGCCGCCTCGTTCGATTTGCCTCCTGTCGACAGCGGTAGAACCCTGTCGAGCTCAGGCGGAAGCATCGCGGCCAGCGCGTCGGCGAATTCGATCACCGGATCGGAGAGAAAGCCGCTATGCAGATGATCCAGTTCGGCCACCATTTCCTGAACGACAGCGACTATCTCGGGATGGCCATGACCGAGGATTCCGCTCATTTGACCAGAAGTAAAATCGAGGATTTCACGGCCCGTGTCATCATAGATATACGGGCCGTCGGCCCGCACGATGCGTTGCTCGGCAAAATCTCCGCCGTAGCGGAAAACCCGGTTGATTCTCTCCGCGTCCATCAACTATTTCCTACTGCACTCATTCTAAGGCTGCATCGATTTGGCAATTATCGTGCGCTGGATTTGCGAGGTGCCGCCGCCGACAGTGGACTGCATACCTTCGCGGAAATAGCGCTCGACGTCGTTCTCCGGCACCATGCCGTGGCCACCATGGATCTGTAGGCCCTGGCGCGATACCGTCTGCAAGGTCTCGGAAGCAAAGAGCTTGGCCATCGCCACCTGGGCCGAGCAGGGCTCGCCGGCGGCGGCCAGCTCGGCGGCCCGGTAAACCATCAAGCGGGCGGCGTCGACTTGGGTTTGCATGTCGGCCAGCATGTGCTTGATGGTCTGGAAATCGAAGATCGGCCGGTCGAACTGGATGCGGTCGTGGGCGTAGGTCAGAGTCTTGTCGACCACGGTCTGGGCGTTGCCCACATAAGCGGCGCAGACCGCCACGCGCTCCAGCTCCAGCGCGCCGGTCATGATCTTCCAGCCCTCGCCCGGCCGGCCCAAGAGCGCCGACGCCGGCAGGCGGCAGTCGTCGATGAAGATCTCGGTGGTTCCGGTGGCGCGCCGGGCCAGCGTGGTCAGAGGCCGGATGTCGAGGCCCGGTGTGGTGTTGGGCACGAGAAAAACCGAAAGCCCCTGGTGCTTGGCGACGTCCGGGTCAGTTCGCACCAGCATGTTGAGGACTGCGTTGTCGGCCAGCGCCCCGCTGCACCAGAGTTTCTGGCCGTTGAGCACCCATTCCTCTCCGTCGGGTCGGGCCCGGGTGGTGACGCTGGCGGCGTCCGAGCCCACGCCGGGCTCCGAGATCGAGATCGAAAACCGCACCTCGCCGGCCAGGAAGGGCTGCAGGTAGCGTTCTTTCTGCTCGTCGCTGCCGTGGTGGACGATGTTCATGGCGTTGAAAGTCGGCACCATGACGGCGGCTGCGAAGTCGAAGCCGTATTTGCCTAGCCCCTCGCACATCAAGGCATAGGAAAAGATATCGCCGCCCAGGCCGCCATCATCCTCGGGAATCAGTAGCCCCAGCCAGCCCTGTTCGGCGACTTTGGCGTAGCCCTCATAGGGGTACTGGCGTTCACGGTCGCACTGGCGGATATAGTCCAGACCCACTTCCTGGTCGATGAAGCGGGAGACGGTTTCTTTCCAAAGGGCCTGTTCCGGCGTTAGAAAGTCCATCTCGGGGCCTCCCTCGTTAGGAATCACCCCGGCATCATAGCCGAATTCGGGCTTCTCCTTACGAGAACGCCTTGAAGGTCATGATGGTGAAGGTGTCTTTGACGTCAGGCAGCAATTGGATGCGTTCGGTGACGAAGTGGCCGATGTCGGTGCCATCGTCGAGGTAGCACTTCATCAAGAGGTCGTACTGACCTGATACCGAATAGACCTCGGAAATCTGCTCGACCTTGGCGGCCTCGTCGGCGATCTCGTAGCAGCGGCCGAGTTCGCACTTGACCATGATGAAAATGGTTTGCACGGCGTCGGTTCTTATTTTTCCCGGCTGCCGCCGGTGGAGCGCATCAGGAAAGCCGGGATGTTGTCCTGATCGCCAAAGCCCACGGTGGCACCTTTCCTTCTGCTGGGTTTGGCTTTCTGGGGCCCGTCCTGCGGCGGCTCGTCGGGTTGGGGCTTGTCGCGGGGTTTGGGGTCGGCCTTGGCGGATGTTTGGCGTTCCTCGCTATGCCGGGGGCGCCGGTTGCGGCGGGGCTTCTCGGCTGCCGGCTGCTGCGTCTCGGGGGCGGCCGGCTGCTCCTCGTCTGGGCTTGCCGGTGGCGCCGGCTGTGCCGCACTCTCGCGCTGCCGCGGGCGCCGTTCCTCGCTCCGTGAACGCTCGCCCCTCGAACGCTCGCGTCCGCGGCCCCGTCCGCGCCGCGGCGGACCGGAGTCCTCCAGCGCCGCGGTCTCGATGTTGGGGCTTTCCAAGACCGGAATTTCCTTGCCGATCAGCCGGGTTATGGCGTCCAGATACTTGGTGTCGTCCGGTGCCGCAAGGGTGACGGCGATGCCGGGCATGCCGGCACGGCCGGTGCGGCCGATGCGGTGAATGTAGTCTTCGGCGTGGCTGGGGACGTCGAAATTGAAGACATACGGCAGTCCCGAGATATCGAGGCCGCGAGCTGCCACGTCGCTGGCCACCAGAAACGAGATCGAGCGGTTGCGGAAGCCGTCCAGGGTTTCCATGCGCACGGTCTGGACCATGTCGCCGTGCAAGGCCGCGGCGTTGAAGCCATGGCGCTTGAGCGAACGGCCGAGGATGTCGACGTCGCGCTTGCGGTTGCAGAAAATCAGTGCCGCCTCGACGTTGCGCTCGCGCAGGATCTGGCGCAGCACGTCGCGTTTGTCGCCGCGGTTGACGACGATCATGCTCTGATCGACGGTTTCGGCCGGCGAGGTCGGTGGCGCGACGGTGATTTCCTTGGGATTCATCAGGAAATTATCTGCCAGGCGGCGGATTTCCGGCATGATAGTGGCGGAAAAGAACAGCGTCTGGCGTAGCGGCGGCAACAGCTTGACGATGCGCTCGACGTCGGGAATGAAGCCCATGTCGAGCATGCGGTCGGCCTCGTCGATGACCAGCAGATTGGTGCCGCTGAGCATCAGGCCGCCGCGCTCGAAATGATCGAGCAGTCTTCCCGGGGTGGCGATCAGCACGTCGACGCCGCGATCGATCTTTTTGTTCTGATCGACGAACGAAACGCCGCCGATGAGCAGTGCCATGCTGAGATTATGGTACTTGCCGTAGAGCTCGAAATTTTCAGCCACCTGATGGGCGAGTTCCCGGGTGGGCTCGAGGATCAAGGCGCGCGGCATGCGAGCCCGGGCTCGGCCATGGGCCAGGATGTCGATCATGGGGAGCGCAAAGGCCGCCGTCTTGCCGGTTCCCGTCTGGGCCCCGCCGAGCACGTCGCGCCCCTGCAGGACATAGGGGATGGCCTTGTCCTGGATCGGCGTGGGCTCGTGATAGCCGGCTTCCTCGATAGCCCGCAGGACTTCCTCGCTGAGCCCGAGGTCTGGAAATGTCATATGGTCTGTGTTCTGGGCGCGTTAGTGGGTTGGCTACCGCCTGGCTGGTCGCCGGAATAGCCCAGGCGCCGTCGTAAGTCAACGCCGCAGCGCTATTTGGCTAAAGCTTGGGCGGCGATAGCGGCGAATATTTCGTCCAATTCCTGGGCCATGGAATCCAGCTCGGCGACGCCATAAGGGGCGAAGACACTGGATGGTGTGCGGTAGCTCAGCGTAGCGCTGGTGTCGGCGTTTTCCGTGACATAGAAGCGCAGCGGCGCCTCGATGCCGGCCGCCACGCTGGCCTTCAGCATGCGCCGGGCATAATCGTTGCGAAACACCATGATGACCGCGTTGCCGGGGATCTTGTAGCCCTGGGCGGCGGCCCCCGAACTTGCGCTGGCCCGTCCGACAATGCCCATGCGATTGGCTTTGACGGCCGCTTCGAGGCGGTTCCAAAGCTGTTTGAAACCGTGATCGGTGGCCAATACCCGGGTCTCGGCCTGGGTCGCCATCGACAGGAACACGGACAGGAAGGCGATGGCGAGAATGCGCATGATGGATTCCGTTCGGATTGAACTCGACTGGAATGCTAACCGATCTCGGCACCATCGGGTGCCACTCTCACCGATATGTGAAAAGACGTGAGAGAACGCCTAGCCCGCATTTCTCACCGGGTCACGGCCTGCGTCGCACCCAGGTGATGCGATCCGCTAGGAAAAGACCGAAGTGCGTAGTGGGACTACGCACTTCGGTCTTTGACAACGCGGGCGCGTGCCTGGGTGCGACCCTTCGGGCGGCGCTATCGCACCGACAGGGTGCGTCACGCTGCTTGCCCGATGTCCCACATCGCGCTGCGCAGCGTTCCTACCCTGTCGGCGCGACAGCACCGCGCAGGCCATGACCCGGTGAGAAATGCGGGCTAGCAGGGCGCCCCGGCCTCGCAGTCACCTGTGCGGTCGACCTCGTTGGAAGGTAGGAGCGAGACGATGGACTGATCGAGCACGCGGCCGAAGGCGGGATCATCCGGCCCCGGGACGGCGGCGCCTTGAACCCTGATTTGGGTCAACACCTGATCAGCGACACAGAAGGCGGCAACAATGTCGAGTTGGTCTGGATCGGGCGCCAGCTTCATGCCGTCGAGTTTGCCGCAGGCCTCCTTGCCCCTGAGGCCGAGCAAGGCCGGGCCGAAGACCAGCACGAAACGGGCTTGTGGAAACATGCCGGGCATCCTGAGCCGGGCCAGGACCTTGTCCGCCACGTCTGGATGATCGGCAAAGGGACTGCCCCGGACCTGGGTGGGAAATTCGCCGTCTGCCGCAATGCCGCGCACCAGATCGGGTGTGTAGTAGGGGTCGATCTGGGTTTCTTGGATGCTGGTGAAGACGCAGCCGCCCAGCAGGCCGGCACCCATCAGAAATCCGATCAGTTGTTTTCCGGCCATGGTGTCATTCCATCGACGAAATCTTTCGCTGACCTTAGGTTATGTGGGCTCGATAATGCCGTCCAGCCAATCAATTTGTCGCGAGATTGGCCAGTCCTCAAATATCGAGATCGGCAACGTCCGGGGCGTGCTCCTGGATGAAAGCCAGGCGCAGCTCGGGTTTGCGGCCCATCAGGCGCTCGACCAGCTTGTCGGTGGCTTTGGCATCGGCCTCGGGCACCACCACGCGTAACATGTTGCGCTTGGCCGGCGCCATGGTGGTGACTTTGAGTTGGGCCGGCGGCATCTCGCCCAGGCCCTTGAAGCGGCTGATCTCGACCTTGCCGCGGCCGTCGAATTGGCCCAGCAATTCCTCGCGGTGGGCGTCGTCGCGGGCGTAGGCTGTCTTGCCGCCCTGGCTCAGGCGGTAGAGCGGCGGTAGCGCCAGATAAAGATGCCCGCCGTGCACCAGTTCGGGCATCTCGCGGAAGAAATAGGTCATCAGCAGCGCGGCGATGTGGGCGCCGTCGACGTCGGCATCGGTCATGATGATGATCTTGTCGTAGCGCAGGTCTTCCTCGCGGTAGCGCTCGCGCAGGCCGCAGCCTAGCGCCTGGGCCAAGTCGCTGAGCTCCTGGTTGGCCCGCAGTTTGTCGGCGGCGGCGGTGGCCACGTTGAGGATCTTGCCGCGTAGCGGCAGCACCGCCTGGGTGGCGCGGTCGCGGGCCTGCTTGGCGGAGCCACCAGCCGAATCGCCCTCGACGATAAAGAGCTCGGTGCCGCTCTGGCCCGAACGTGAGCAGTCCGCCAGCTTGCCTGGCAGCCGCACCTTGCGCGTCGCCGTCTTGCGCGAGACCTCTCGTTCCTGGCGCCGGCGCAAGCGATCCTCGGCGCGCTCGATGACGAAGCCCAGCAGCGCATTGGCTTCCTCGGGATTGCCCGAGAGCCAGTGGTCGAAATGGTCGCGCACGATGGTCTCGACCAGCTTGGCGGCCTGGGGGCTGGCTAACTTCTGCTTGGTCTGGCCGTGGAACTGAGGCTCGGAAATGAAAACCGAGAGCACCACGGCGGTCGATTCCAGAACGTCGTCGGCGTTCAGCGACCCGGCGCGGCGGTTGTTGGTGAGTTCGGCATAGGCTTTCAAGCCCTTGGTCAGGGCCGCCCGCAGGCCGCTCTCATGGCTGCCGCCTTCTGGCGTCGGCACTGTATTGCAATAGCTATTGAGAAAACCCGAGCCACCGGCCGTCCAGGCGATGGCCCATTCGACGCGGCCGCCGGAGTGGTTGACCGAGACCCGGTTCGTGAAGGCATCTCGGGTCACCGTGGCGGCGTCGCCCAGCGAGGATTGGAGAAATGACAGGATGCCATCGGGAAAATGCAGCTCGTCCTCGGGCGGGATGCCCTCGTTGGCCGCCAAGCTATCCGCCTCGCATTTCCAGCGAATGCGCACGCCACCAAAGAGGTAAGCTTTGGAGCGCGCCATGCGATAAAGCGTGGCCGGACTGAAAGCCGCCTTGGCGCCGAAGATCTCGGGGTCGGGATGGAACGAGACTCGGGTGCCGCGACGGTTGCGCGTGCTGCCCGAGGGCTTGAGCTTCGATGCCGGCTTGCCACGCACGTATTGCTGCGTCCAGATCTGTTTGTCGCGCGCCACCTCGATCTCGAGACGGTCACAGAGCGCGTTGACCACGGAAATGCCGACGCCATGCAGGCCGCCGGCGGTGTGGTAAACCTTGTCGCTGAACTTGCCGCCCGAGTGCAGCGTCGTCATGATCACTTCGAGAGCCGATTTGTCCTTGAACTTGGGGTGCTTGTCGACCGGGATGCCGCGGCCATTGTCCTGCACCGTCAGGCTGCCGTCGGCGGCCAGTTCGATGTCGATGGTGGTGGCGTGGCCGGCCACCGCCTCGTCCATGGCGTTGTCCAGCGCCTCGGCCGCAAGGTGGTGCAGGCCGGCGGCGTCGGTGCCGCCGATGTACATGCCGGGGCGGCGGCGCACCGGTTCCAGGCCCTCCAGCACCTCGATGTGCTTGGCGGAATATTCGCGGGCCGGCTTGGCGGTGCTTGCCTGTTGAAAGAGATCGGGCATCAGGGACAATATGATATCGCATCGACGCGGGAAAAGCGCCATTTCGACGCAGTATAAGGTACCAAATCAGGCGGTGACAACAAAATATGGTGATGGGAGGGGGTATGCCCGATAGTACGACAGAAAACCGCCGAGGACGCGAGCCGGCCATTCGCACGGTTCCCCGGCCGCTCGACGCCAACGCCAACGGCGATATCTTCGGCGGTTGGGTGCTCTCCGAGATGGACATTGCCGCCGGTACCATCGCCGCCAAACGGGCCAGCGGCCGGGTGGTCACGGTGGCCATCGACGCCATGACTTTCCACAAACCCATCCTGGTCGGTGATCTGGTCAGCATCTACGGCGAAGTCACCCGAGTTGGGCGCACTTCGCTGGACGTAAAGTTGGAGACATACGTCAACCGCCGCCTGGCCGACGAGGAGATCCGCGTCACCGAAGGCACGTTCGTTTTCGTCGCCATCGACGCCGAAGGCCAACCCAGGCCTGTGGATGGAGAATAGGACGGATGCTGTCGCAGCAAACGCCCTCGCCTTGTGTCGGCATCTGCCAACTCGATCCCTCGGCCGACGCCTGCTTGGGCTGCCTGCGCTCGCTGGCTGAGATCGGCGACTGGGCGCACTTTAGCGAAGAAGAACGGGCGGCGGTCTGGGATCTATTGCCGGAGCGACACCGGCGCCTGGGCTTCGGATACACCATACTGCCGCGCTCGCCAGCGGCGCTGGAAGCCGAGGTGCAGGCGGCGCTCGCAGATGCCGGGAAAAGCTGGTCGGTTGGGGCTTTCGGTGCCGTAGCGGAGTTCTGGCGCAGTGCCGACGAGGAGGCTGAAATCACCCTTGCCGGCGATGGCGGCCAAGTGATCACGGAGCGTGGCGGCGTTCGCGTCAACATCGATGACGGCGCGCGGCTTTTCTCGGTGGCGCCGGATACCCTGGCCGTGGCGCTCAGGCAAGGCTTCGTACCGGAGCCACGGCGGGGCATCTCAGTGCTTGGCCCAGATCGCCAGGCACTGCGCGCGGAACACCGCGGCCAGGAACTCTATGATCTGGGGCTGGGCCAGATGGCTGCCTTTTGCCTGCGCACTGCGGACGCCGGTCTCAACGATCTCCTGCAGAGGGCCGAGGGGTGCGACGTTCTTGCCGATATGGATCTCATGACGGCGTTGCGCGAGGCCGCTCCCCACCGCGTGGTCTTTACCCCGCTGGCCCGTATCGAGGTCACCCAGGACATTCCCGATCCCAGCGGCGACACCCCGCAAGGCCCGCATACGCATTTGCTGCCGGAGTTACTGGCCGGTGGGCACGATCAGGATCCGGCCTGGCTCTTTCCGGAGACCTTCGTTTCCTGTCTGGCGGTGTTCGCGGGAGATTAATTCAAATCTAGATTCCCAGCGCCGCGTCGATCTTTTCCGGGACCAGGTTTTGGCCGGCCAGAAACTGCTCGCCGACTCGCAGCACGGGGGCGCTGTAGAGTTTTTTTGCCGGCCATCAGGTCGGCCGCCTCTTCGTCCATCATCAGGTCGACGACGCTGAATTCCACATCCTGGGCCTTGAGGTAGCGCTTGAGCTTCTCGCACGGTGCGCAGAAGGGCGTGGAATAGACGATGACAGTCTCGGCCATGGTTCGTACCGCGGATTGGGGGAATACCGATCCAACCTAGCAAGATCCGCCGATAAACAACAGGGCCGCGACGAACCGCGGCCCTGCCCCTCTCCCCCGAAATCTTAAAGTATTACCTTATGTAATGTCACTTACACACTGTAATACATGGAAAATTCGATCGGATGCGGAGTGTGCTCGAAGGCGTAGACCTCATCCCACTTGAGGCCAAGATAGCCATCGATCTGGTCGTCCGAAAAGACGTCGCCCTTCTTCAAGAAATCGCGATCGGCGTCCAAGGCGTCGAGGGCTTCGCGCAGGCTGCCGCAGACCGTGGGCACGCCTTCGAGTTCCTCGGGCGGCAGATCGTAGAGGTTCTTGTCAATGGGATCGCCGGGATGGATCTTGTTTTCGATGCCGTCCAGGCCGGCCATCAGCATAGCGGCGAAGGCGTAGTAGGGGTTGGCTCCGGGATCGGGGAAGCGGACTTCGACGCGCTTGCCGTTGGGGCTGGTGGTGTAGGGAATGCGGCAGGCGGCCGAGCGATTACGCGCCGAGTAGGCCAACAGCACCGGTGCCTCGAAGCCCGGAATCAACCGCTTGTAACTGTTGGTCAGCGGGTTGGTGAAGGCGTTGAGGGCTTTGGCGTGGCGGATTATGCCACCGATGTAGTAGAGCGCGCTGTCCGAAAGGTCGCCATAGGCGTTACCGGCGAAGACCGGCTTGCCGCCCTTGAAGATGGATTGATGAACGTGCATGCCGGAGCCGTTGTCGTCGATCACGGGCTTGGGCATGAAGGTGGCCGTCTTGCCGTAGGAATGGGCAACGTTGTGCACGACGTATTTGTAGATCTGCATTTCGTCGGCACCGCGCACCAGGGTGTTGAACTTCATGCCGAGTTCGTTCTGGGATGGCGCCACTTCGTGATGGTGTTTTTCGGTTGTGATGCCCATCTCGGACATCAGGGTCAGCATTTCGGCCCGCAAGTCGCTGAGCGAATCAACTGGTGGCACCGGGAAGTAGCCACCCTTGATCGGCGGCCGGTGACCGACGTTGCCGCCTTCGTATTGGCGACCGGCATTGTAGGGGCCTTCTTCCTGGTCGATGGAATAGAAGACGTTGTTCATGGAAACGTCGTAGCGCACGTCGTCGAAGACGAAGAACTCGGCCTCGGGCCCGAAGAAGGCTTCGTCACCGGTGCCGGTGTATTTCAGGTATTGCTCGGCCCGGCCGGCGGTGGAACGGGGGTCGCGGCCGTAGGTCTCGCCGGTCGAGGGCTCCATGACGTCGCAGAACATGATCAGCGAATTCTGCGCCGCAAAGGGGTCGATCACAGCACTGGCCGGGTCGGGCACCAACGCCATGTCGGATTCGCTGATGTCTTTCCAACCGGCGATCGAGGAGCCGTCGAACATGACGCCGTCGCTGAAGGTTTCCTCCTCGATCATGTGGCTGGCCATGGCCAGATGCTGCCACTTGCCGCGCGGGTCGGTGAAGCGCAGGTCGACGAAGGGGATATCTTCGTCCTTGAGGCGTTTGAGTACGGCGTCGACGTCGGACATGGTGGCAGTCCCTTTCCTGAGTATCCTTGAATGCGACTATCTGATGGTGGCGGTCGAAGCGGATTAAATCGCCTCGGCACCTTTCTCGCCAGTGCGGATGCGGATGGCTTCCTCGACTGTGGTAACGAAGATCTTGCCGTCACCGATGCGGCCGGTGTGGGCGGCTTGTAGAATGGCCTCGATGGCGCGCTCGACCAAACTGTCGTCGAGCACGATCTCAATTTTCACCTTGGGCAGGAAATCGACCACATACTCGGCCCCGCGGTAAAGCTCGGTATGGCCTTTCTGGCGCCCAAATCCCTTGGCTTCGGTAACCGTGATGCCCTGCAAACCAACTTCGTGCAGAGCTTCTTTGACCTCGTCCAGCTTGAAAGGCTTGATGATGGCTTCGATTTTCTTCATGACGGTACCCGACCAACGCCCCAACAAATACCTCACTTAGCACAAGCCGTGCCACATAGGGACAGCTGCAAAACACCACCAATACAGCCGTTTTGACGGGACTTCACCACCGTGATGGCTCAGGGGTGTGCCTATTTTTTCAGCAAACTGCCCGTTTTTTGATCAGGCCAGCAGCGTACGTATGCGTGTCATCGCTTCGCGAATGTTGGCCACAGAATTGGCATACGAAAAGCGGATGAAACCTTCTCCCATGGCGCCGAAGCTGGTGCCGGCCACGGTGGCCACACCGGCCTCTTCGAGCAAGCGTTCTTGCAGCTCCTTGGCAGCCAGTCCGCTGCCCGAAATGTTGGGAAAGGCATAGAAGGCGCCGGCCGGGCGGGCACAGCGAAAGCCAGGGATGTCGTTGAGTTCATCGAGAATGAACTGGCGGCGCTCGTCGAAGGCCGCGACCATCTCGTCGACAGCGTGCTGCGGCCCCGTCAGGGCTTCGATGCCGGCCCATTGAGTAGCGGCATTGACGCAGGAATGGATGTTGACGCAAAGCCGCACCGCCTGTTCGATCCAGGCCGTCGGCCACAGGCTCCAACCCAGCCGCCAACCTGTCATGGCGTAGGTCTTGGACCAGCCGTCGAGCACGATCAGGCGCTCGCGAATGGACGCGTAGTCGAGCAGGCTGACATGGGGCTGATTGTCGTAAACCATGCGGCTGTAGATTTCGTCCGACAGGATGGCGACCTGGGGATGCGCCTCGAGCCCAGCCACCAGACGATCCAACTCGGCCTTGGCGATGACGCCGCCGGTGGGATTGGCGGGGCTGTTGATGATGATCAGCCGGGTGCGCGGCGTGATGCCTTCGAGCACCTCGTCGGCGGCAAAGGAAAAGCCGTTCTCCTCATTGAGCGCAATCGGCACCGGCGTGGCGTCGGCGTAGCGGATGGCCGATTCGTAAATCGGGAAACCGGGATTGGGATACATGATCTCGGCGCCGGCCTGACCGAACATCAAACAGGCGAAGAACATGGTCGGTTTGCCGCCGGGCACGATCAGAAGGTTGTCGGGGCTGACCTCGACGCCCCGGTATTTGAGGACGTCGGCGGCCACAGCCTCGCGCAAAGGCAAGATTCCCTGCGAGGGCGTATAGCCGTGATGGCCGTCGGCCAGGGCGCGCCGGCCGGCCTCGACGATGTTGCCGGGCGTCGGGAAGTCAGGCTGACCGATACCCAAGTTGATGATATCGCGGCCCTCGGCCTGCAGGGCGGCAGCCCGAGCCAGCACCTCGAAGGCCGTCTCGGTACCCAGCCGCGACATGCGCTCGCTGAGTTGAGGGGTGGGTGTGTTCATGGGATCGGTTATAGCAGAGCACGGTCTGGGCGACAGGGGGCACGGGCCGGCAGTGCCGGCTATTTGGGCCTGTCTCGGATGGCTCGGTTCATATTTTCAATACTGACTGACTTTTCGGGTGCCGGCAGGACGCCCCAGAGATCGGCCAGATGGATCGTCGCCGGCACCATCAGCGCCGTGCCTTCGTCCTGAAGGAAGAACTTCACATGGTCACCTGCCTTGAGACGTAACTTGTCCCTGACGATCTTGGGAATCGTGACACGGCCTTGGGATGTGATGGTGGCGATGGTCATGAATGCGGCTCACTGGTTTTTGCTGCTGGAAAATGTCAGTTCTTGCTGTCTGCCGAAGCAAATCCCTTCAGGCTTTCCGCCAGCCTGGGATGCGGTACTGGCAGGGCGAGTTCGGCTTCCAGGGCGGCGGCGGCGCGCAGCACTTGGGCCTCGCCGTATTGGGGGCCGACAATCTGCAGGCCCACCGGCAGGCCGTCCGAGGTTAGGCCACAGGGCAGCGAGGCGGCTGGCTGGCCGGTCAGGTTGAAAGGCAGGGTGTAGGGCACGGCGTCGCGAAAACGGTCGTAGGCGGCCGAGTGGTAGACCGTGTCGGCGCTGGGCGGCGGCGTCGGTTGGGTGGGCGTGAGCAAGAGGTCGTATTCTGCATGGAACTCGTTCATCAAGGCGCCCAACCGTGCCCGTGCCTCCATGGCCTTGACGTAGGTCTCCAGGCTGACCTCAAGGCCGGCCTCGGACAGGCGGCGGAAGTCGGGATCAAGATCGTCCCAGCGCTCCCGCGGTACCAGCCGCAAAAGGCTGGCGAAGGCGGCGATCCAGTAATCCTCGAACTCCGGCCTGAGCGGCGCGAAGACTTCGCCGACCTCCTCGACCGTGGCCCCGAGCCCAACCATGGCGTCGCAGGCCCGGCGCACCGGAGCCAGGATTTCGTCGGCCGGCTCGACACCCCCGAGGGCGGGCGCGAAAGCCACTCGCAGGCCGCCGACTCCGTCCTCGAGTCCGGCCGTCCAGTCCAGGCCCTCGTAGGGCAAGGCATACCAGTCGCGCCGGTCCGGTTTGCTCAACTCGTTGAGCATCAGGGCGGCATCGCGAACATTGCGGGCGATCGGTCCACCTGCCAACAAGGTGGCGAAGGGGCTTTCGTTGGGCCAGTGCGGCACGCGGCCGAAATTCGGCTTGAGGCCGAAGAGACCGCAAAAGTTGGCCGGAATGCGGATCGAGCCGCCGCCGTCGTTGCCGAAGGCGAGCTGGCCGATGCCGGCGGCCAGGGCCGCCGCGCCGCCACCAGTGGAGCCACCGGGCGTGCGAGCGGGGTCCCAGGGATTTCGCGTGGTGCCGAAAAGCGGACCGTCGGTCATGCCCTTCCAGCCGAATTCCGGCATCGTCGTCTTGCCCAGAATGACGGCTCCGGCCTCGCGCAGCCGGGCCACGACCGGCGCGTCGTCCTGCCATGGGCCATCGGGATCAATTGTCTTCGAGCCCAGCCGTGTCGGCCAGCCGGCGGCCTGAACGGTGTCCTTGATGTGTAGGGGTACACCGTCGAGGGACCCCAGCGGCCTGCCCCGTTGCCAGCGCCCGGCGGCGCGCTCGGCGCTCTCTAGGGCGCCGTCTGCGTCAACCACCTGGAAGGCGTTGAGCACGGGCTCGTAGCGCATCAGCCGGGCCAACGCCATCTCGCAGGCGTCCCGCGGTGACAGGCTACCGGCAGCAAAGGCCCGGACCATTTCATGCGCCGGCCAATAAGCAATCTCTTCCGACACCATGTTCCTCCTCCATGGTTTCCGATCCAGCCCGCCGCATCCTATGATAGGCCTCCCTTAACGGAGGATCAGCGTGAAAGCGGCCAACAGTATACTTTCCGGCTATGGCACCACAGTCTTCGAGGTGATGTCGAGGCTGGCCATCGAACACCAGTCGATCAACCTGGGTCAGGGTTTTCCCGACGGCAACGGGCCCGATGACGTGCGCCAGGCGGCCCATGATGCACTGGAAAACGCACCAAACCAGTATCCGCCCATGATGGGCGTGCCGGAACTGCGCCAGGCCGTGGCTGAGCACGGCAAGCGCTTCTATGGCCTCGACGTCGACTGGGCCAGCGAGGTCATGGTCACCTCGGGTGCCACCGAGGCCCTGGCCGCCTGCATCCTGGGCCTCCTGGAGCCGGGCGACGAGGCGGTGTTGATCGAGCCGCTATACGATTGCTATCTGCCTATGATCCGCCGGGCCGGAGCGACACCCAAGCTGGTGCGGGTCAAGCCGCCGCATTGGGATCTGCCGCGCGAGGAGTTGGCGGCGGCATTCTCGGCGCGCACCAAACTGGTGCTGCTGAATTCACCCATGAATCCGGCCGGCAAGGTTTTCAGTCGCCAGGAGCTTATGGTCCTTGCCGAACTGGCCGAGGAGCACGATTGCTACGTGATATGCGACGAGGCCTACGAGCACTTGGTCTTCGACGGCCTCGAGCATCTGCCACTAATGACCCTTCCAGGCATGCGCCAGCGCGCCCTCAAGATCGGCTCGGCCGGCAAGACCTTTGCCATGACCGGCTGGAAGGTGGGGTACGTCACTGCGGCACCAGAGATACTGGCCACTGTCGCCCGGGCCCACCAGTTCCTGGTTTTCACCACGCCGCCCAACTTGCAGCGCGCCGTGGCCTACGGCCTGACCAAGGAGGACGCCTATTTTGCGGCACTCGGCAGCGAGCTAGCGGCCAAGCGCGACCTGATGCGCGACGGTCTCTCGCGCATCGGCTTCGAAGCCATGGACTGCCAGGGCACCTATTTCATCAACGCCGATTTCCGCGGCCTGGGTTTCACGGGCAGTGACGAGGATTTTTGCCGTCACATCACCGTCGAGGCCGGGGTCACGGCGGTGCCGGTCAGCGCCTTCTACGCCGCCGACGGCGTCGACTACCTGGCGCGCTTTTGTTTTTGCAAGGAGGACGCGTTGCTCGAGGAGGCCATCGACCGCCTGGCAAGGCATTTTGGTTAAGGCGGACGATTTCGGGTTTACAAACTGTTAAGCCGTTCCCATATACCTCGGTATCAACGGAGGTAGCGCCAATCGACACGGCGCGGCTTTCCGAAAATGGCAAACCGCCGGCAACGGCGGGACGCAAAACCACCGATCTGGAAACTCTGGTCCGTGAGGGGCTGAAAAACCAGACAGCGGGGTTGCCGAAGGGAGCCAAAGCTATGACAATCTCTGTCGTGACCAGCGAAAATGGATCTGTGACCGGCGATGCCTGGATGAACGATATCCGGGTACTGATCGTCGATGACCAACGCACCATGCGCAAGATCGTCCGGGGCCTTCTGAGCCAGGCCGGGATCAACGATGTTGTCGAGGCCGAGGACGGCGCCGCAGCGATGCAGTTTCTCGAGGCGCCGCAGTCGGATCTGCCGGACATCGTGATCTGCGATCTGCACATGGAGAGGGTCGATGGCATGGATTTCTGTAACCGGATCAGGCGCCACAAGCGGTCCGAAATCTCGGGCATACCGGTGCTCATCCTGACCGGCGACAGTGACACCATGCTGCATGAAGTCAGCCGCCAGGTCGGCGCCGCCAAGGTGCTGACCAAGCCGATTTCCTCACCCGATCTGGCTCGCGAAATCCACCAAGCCATCGGCTTTTCGGGTTAACGCCGCACATCCGAAGCCGAAGAGTTGGGGTATTTCGGCTTCGGAGCTCCGCCCGCGCCACCGCTGCGGGAAGGGGTCATGCGGCGGGCGTCGGGGTTGTTCTCCTGCTCCTTGACGCTGGCGCGGGCGGAGCGTAAAAGCGGGCTCTCCTTGCTGGCGGGTGTAGCTCAGTCGGTTAGAGCGCTAGATTGTGGATCTAGAGGTCGTGGGTTCGATCCCCATCACTCGCCCCAAAAGCACATTACTCCATGCTATATTTTCCCGATTATCCCGTGCCAATAAATAAGACGCGTGAACGGAAATGGACGAAAACAAGGCCTTTCGGCGGGTCAATTTCGCACCCAATCAATTGATCTTCGACGAGGGCGAAAAAAGCGCCGAGGCCTATCTCATTCGCTCGGGAAAGGTCGAGATCAGGGTCGGCGTGCGCAGCGATGTCCCGCGTGTTCTGGCCGTCATCGGCAAGGGTCAGGTATTCGGAGAAATGGCACTGTTCGACAACCGGCCGCGCATGGCAGCAGCTGTGGCGGTGGAGCCGACCGAGGCCACGGCGATTGCCCGCGATGAGTTTCAGCAACGCGTGGCCGATATGGATCCGGCCATTCGAGGAGTTGTGCTGCTCATGGTTGAACGCATGAGGAACATGGTCGAAGAAGTGGCCGGCACCCGGCGCAGTGGGCGGCTACAGCGAATTCAAGAAGTCGAGGACGTGCCAGAGACGGAAGACTAAAGAACCTGTCGATGGCCCTAAGGCGTGCTCTGGGTTAAGATGTGGAACGGTCGGGGAGGGCTGTCGGTACCTGGTAAGGGTAGTTCATGGATGACGACGTTAGAAGTCCGACAGGACGGCAAAAGGCCGCCATCGTGATCATGGTCATCGTCGAATGCGGCAAAGACGAAGTCGTCTATTAGGGGGGCGAAAAAGGCGGACATGGCCGACCAACCAGAAAGCGGAAGCTTGATCCACGAATCCCGGGATCAGATGGAATCGGCCTTGATCGAAGTGTTGCGGACCGAAGCCCGGGTGCGCGCTCTGGGCCGTCAGGCCGATACCGCGGCAGCGGAAACAGCCGCAGGCGATATCCGGGCGGTGACGGCGGTCATCGACGAAGTCGAAACGGTTAAGGAGAAAATCGATCTCCGCGATGCCTACGCGGCGCAGAGCCGCGCCGCCGGCAGGCTGGCCCTGGTCACCCAGATTTTCGAAATCGGCTGCTCGCAAAAGAGCGAGGCGGCGATCTATTTTCAGCTCTCCAACTACCTGTTCCGAAGCGTTTCCGACATTGATGGCGTGCCCGGCGCACAGGATTGCCTGAGCCAGATGGCTACTGCGCTTTATGCCTATTTTCACGTTTCTTCTCGACGCCGAAAACGAGATGCAGGTGCGCACGGCTTGGCAGTGCCTCGAAAGCGTGCTCAGGGAGTTGGGCCGCAACATCTGATCCACGCTAGGCAAGGTGACCATCATAGGAACACCATGGTTCACCAACAGATGATCGAAAAGGTGCTGGAGCGGCTCGACGAGGAGCAGGCGGGGTATTTCACCGGAGTACTGACCGCCCTGAACGAGGACCCCCGCGTCGAATACATGCCCAATCTGGTCTTTCTGGTGCTGCGCGAATCGATCCAATTCCTGCCCGTCTATCTGCCCAAGGAAGAGCTCCTCAATCGCCTGTTCGCCTTCGTTGCCGCCAACAAGGACAGGCTGATGCA
>PVBE012859953.1_pt1 | contig 44978 bp, 36 predicted proteins | sample 1631181 | NCBI WGS metagenome assembly PVBE01 (sample SAMN08397723, study PRJNA350692) | Marine metagenome, whole genome shotgun sequencing project. | isolation source: water | place: Pacific Ocean | collected 2012-04
GCCTGATGGCAGACTATCTGTCCATTCCGCTGTTGGCGTTGATCGCGGAGCAGGATCTGCTGGACGAGTTCCAGATTGAGGAGGCCGCCGGTGAGGTGGAGACCAAGGGGGTGACTGCTTTTCAGGCGTTGGTGGATTTGGATTATCTGGACGCAGACAGGATCATTCAAGTTTTGTGCGATCATCTTGGCGCGGAGTCGATGGATCTCAACGATGCCCTGATCACACCGGAATTAACGACGCTGTTGCCGTCCGGATTGGCCAGGCAGTACAAGTGCGTTCCGGTTTCCCATTTTGATCCGACGTTGCAGGTGGCTTTTGCGGATCCGCTCGACCCGGCCGCAATCGATGAGATTGGCTATACGACCGGTCTGGATATTCAGATCGTGGTTGCCGATCCGGCCCAGGTGGTTGCCGCGGTCAAGGAGCATTATGGCGAGGACGAGGCGGATGCCGCAGCCGGGGGGGCCGCATTTGAGGAAATCCTAAAGGAAATGGGATTGGACTCATCCGACGAAGGAAAAGTGGAGGTTGAAGACATTGAGCAGATTGACGTCTCTGGGGATGAGAGAGACATCGCCGCCTTTGTGGATGCCGTGCTGGTGACGGCCATCGGGGATCGTGCCAGTGACATTCATTTTGAGCCGTTTGAGAACGATTTCAAGATCCGGGCCCGTGTGGACGGGGCGCTTTATGAGTTGACAAGCCCTCCGAAAAGCCTGGCACCGAACGTGGTGGGCCGTATCAAGGTCATGGCGGATCTCAAGCCGGACGAACGCCGTCGGCCGCAGGACGGCCGTATTCCCCGCATCATGCCCGACGGCCGCAAAATCGATCTTCGTGTGTCTTGTTTGCCGACGCAGTTTGGGGAATCCGTCGTGCTGCGCGTGCTGGATCGCGAGGCCATCAAACTGGACTTGGATGCGCTTGGTTTTCCGGACGACATGCTGACCATGATCAGGGAAATCGCAAGAACGCCCAACGGCATTTTTATCGTAACGGGGCCGACCGGTTGCGGAAAAACCACCACCCTCTATTCCACGCTTCACGAGGTGAACTCCATCGGCGATAAGATTTTGTCGGTGGAGGATCCGGTTGAGTTCGACATTGACGGAATCATGCAGGTTCCCGTGAGGGAAGCGATCGGGATGACTTTTGCGGCTGGCCTGCGGGCTTTCCTTCGCCAGGACCCGGACATTATCATGGTTGGGGAAATGCGCGATCTTGAGACCGCGCAGATATCCATTCAGGCCTCCCTAACGGGTCACTTGGTGCTTAGTACCCTGCACACCAACGACGCCGCGGGTGCCGTAACCCGCTTGCTGGACATGGGGGTTGAACCGTTCCTCATCTCCTCAACCCTATTGTGTGTGCTTGCGCAGCGTCTGATCCGGACCATTTGCAAAAAATGCAGTAGTCCATTTGACCCCACCGACAAACAGATCGAACAGCTGGGTATGAAACGTTCTGACTTGAGCGACTCTCAGTTTCATTACGGTCGGGGTTGTTCATCATGTCACGACACCGGTTATTCCGGCCGACGCGGTATTTTTGAGTTTTTGACGGTTAACGACGAGATACGGGAGTTAATCAACCAAGTTGCGCCAACCATCGTTGTCCGTCAAAAAGCCGTTGAGCAGGGAATGACCACCCTGAGACAAGATGGCTTGCGTGGCATCCACGATGGTGATACGACCGTGGAAGAGGTGCTCCGTTACACGTAAAACAAGCGGGACGCATAATAATGGCCACCTTTCAATACGAGGCGTTAAACGCTCAGAGCGGGAAAACTGAAAAGGGCGAGTTGAACGTCGGCAGTCAGGCCGAGGCATTGGCTCGCCTGCAGGAGATGGGACTGGCCCCCATAAAGGTGGACCCTGTCAAGAAGGAGGGTCCCAAAAAGGCCAAAGCCAAGCGAGGCGCGGCCAAGGGCAAAAAAGGGGCCAAGAAGGGTCTCGGGGATATGGAGATCAACATCCCCGGGTTGGGCGGCAGGGTTAAGGAAAAAAACCTCACAATCTTCACCCGCCAGTTGGCCCAGTTGACCTCCGCGGGATTGCCCCTGCTTAGTGGCCTCAGGGTGCTCGAGAGGCAGGAGAAAACCCCCACGCTGCGACGTGTAGTGGGCGACTTGGCCGAGGTGATCGAGGGAGGTGGCACCTTCTCCGAGGGCTTGGCCCAGAACCCCAAGGTGTTCAACAAGCTGTTCGTCAGCATGGTCAAGGCAGGCGAACTCGGCGGTGTGCTGGAAGTGGTGCTGGACCGCCTAGCCCAGTTCATGGAGAAGGCCATGAGAATCAAGGGGAAGGTAAAGGCCGCCATGTTTTACCCCATCGCAGTGCTTGTGGTTGCGATAGTCATCATGGGCGTTCTGCTGGTGTTCGTTATCCCCAAGTTTAAGGATGTGTTTGCTGAAATGATGGGGACGGGGCTCCCGCGATTTACAGAGATCGTTCTTGATATCAGTGACGTGGTCCGCTTGAACGCCATGGGAACCTTGTCTGGCATGTTTGCCTGTATGTTCACCTTCGCCATGGTCGGTCGAACCCACTTCGGCCGTTACATTTTGGACAAGATGAGTCTGTTGTTCCCAATCATAGGTCCTGTGGTGGAAAAGGTGGCCATTGCCAGATTCGCACGCACCCTCGGCACCCTTATCAATTCCGGTGTGCCGATCCTTCAGGCTCTCAACATTGTCAAGGACACTTCCGGCAATGTCGTGGTGTCGCGAGCCGTTCAGGACGTCCACGACAGTGTCAAGGAGGGTGAGACCATCGTCGCGCCGCTGGAGGCTTCTCGCGTGTTTCCCCCGATGGTCATCAGCATGGTGGATGTCGGTGAAAAAACCGGTGACATGCCCCAGATGCTCGAGAAGATTGCCGACACGTACGATGAGGAAGTGGATCGTGCCGTCGAGTCACTCACCTCGTTGATCGAGCCGATCATGATCGTCTTTCTGGCCGTCATCGTGGGCAGCATCGTGATCGCCATGTTCCTGCCGCTGATCAAGATGATCGAGGGCATAGAGTAACCAAGCCAAGGGCGACGCACTTGATCCTGTAGACATTCGGCCGGGAGTGCTGCTTCCCCGCTTGGCCAAGTGGATGAGGCTCCGTTCTTTTGCATCCGATCAGGCTGGGTTGGATCTGTTGTGCATGAACAGCAAGGCTGACAAAAAGAACCTCACCCGCCGCTTAGCTGAAATTGTCGGCGAGGATGCCGTGCTCACCGACGAACGTGAGCTTGTCGTTTACGAATGCGACGCCTACACCCTCCAAAAAAACCTTCCCACCGCGGTGGTTCTTCCCCGGTCCACTCAGGAAGTGGCGGCGGTCGTCCGCCTGTGTGCCGGTCTGGATTTGCCCATCATTCCCCGTGGCGCGGGCACGAGCCTGAGTGGCGGAGTATTGGCGGTTGACGGCGGCGTCATCATTGCCCTGACGCGAATGAATCGCGTGCTGGGTATTGATCCACGAAACCGCCGAGCACTGGTTGAGGCTGGTTGCGTGAACGCATGGATCACTCGTGATGCGGAAGAACACGGTCTGTTTTATGCCCCCGATCCGTCGAGCCAGCCGGCTTGCACGATTGGCGGCAATATTGCGACCAACTCCGGCGGACCGCACACACTGAAAAACGGCGTTACCACCAACCATGTGCTTGGCTACGAGATGGTGTTGCCGGACGGCAGCATCGAGTGGCTGGGTGTCGAGCCGGACGGTGGTGAGGAGGTCGGCGGCTACGATCTGCGTGGCGCGGGCATCGGCTCGGAGGGCATGTTCGGCGTGATCACGCGGGCGCTGGTGCGACTCACCAAGGCACCCTCGGCATTCAAGACCTTCCTGGGCGTGTTTGACAGTGTGGATCAGGCCAGCCAGACGGTAAGTGACATCATCGCCGCCGGCATCGTGCCGGCTGCGCTCGAGATGATGGATCAACTGATCACGCAGGCGCTTGAGGAGGCGTATCACTTCGGCTTCCCGCTCGATGCCGGCGCGGTGCTGATCGTCGAGTTGGACGGCCTGGCCAAGGGCGTCGAGCAGCAGGCCAGGCTAGTCGATGAGATTTGCCGCCGAAACAACGCCAGCGAAGTGCGCCTGGCCAAGGACGATGCCGAGCGCGCCGCCCTGTGGAAGTGCCGCAAGCGCGCCTTCGGGGCGATTGGCCGCCTGAGCCCGAATTACGTCACGCAGGACGGTGTCGTGCCGCGCAGCAGATTGCCGGAGATCATGCGCTTCATTCGCTCCGTCAGCGACAAACATCGGCTGCGGATTCCCAACGTCTTCCACGCCGGCGACGGCAACATTCATCCGCTGATCCTTTACGATGAACGCGATCCGGATCAGGTGAAGCGGGCCCTGCAGGCCGGCGATGACATTCTCAGCAAATGCATCGAGTTGGGCGGCAGCGTCACCGGCGAGCACGGCATTGGCGCGGAGAAAATCGACTTTATGTCCAGGCAGTTTGCCGAGGACGACCTCGAGGCCATGCAGCAGTTGCGCCGCGTGTTTGACCCGGATAAGCGCTGCAACCCGCACAAAATGTTCCCCGGTGCCAAGCGCTGCGCCGAGTTCGCCCCCAAAAAACAGGTTGTTGCATGACGCTCAAGCCGGGTTCCATTTCTGAGTTGCAGGAGTCGCTGTCTCAATCGCGGCGAGTGGCCGGGGTGTCGCTGGAAGCTGTCGCTCAACTCATCGAGCATGTGCCGGAGGACATGACGGCGACAGTGCAGGCCGGGATGAGCCTGGCGGATTTTCAAGCGCACTTGGCCAAGGCGGGCCAATGGCTCCCGATCGATCCGCCGAATCCGGAGGCCCTCACAATCGGCAAATTGCTGGCCAACAACCTCAACGGGCCAAGGCGTTTCGGTTGCGGGACGATTCGCGACTGGGTCATTGGCATGGCCGTGGTGCTGCCGGACGGTCGGGTGATTCGCAACGGAGGCAAGGTGGTGAAAAACGTCGCCGGATTTGATCTCTGCCGGTTGTTCGTCGGCGCACGTGACACGTTGGGCATCATCGTCGAGGCGACGTTCAAGCTGTCGCCTCTGCTGGAGGCGGAGGCGCACTTGGCCAAGCCTTGCGAGTCGCTTGGCCAGGCGGAGGCCCTGCTCGACAAAATCTGGGACTCGGACCTGCAACCGACCGTACTTGATCTGCATCGCATTGACGGCGAACAACTCACGCTGGTTGCCGGCTTCGCCGGACCAAGCGCCGATGTGGAGGCCCAGTCGGGTGCGGCGAGCGCACTTGGCTTCGCTGATGAGGTGTCGCTTGATTACGATGCCCGATTTCGCCGAACGGCTTCCAGTTTCATATCGGTCGCCCCCGGAAAATTGATTTCGACATTGCAGGACTTGGGCGATGAGTCGTTTGTGGCCCGCGCGGGCAATGGTGTGATTTATCATACCAGCGCCAAGCCGACTGAGGCACCGTCGCTAGAGTTGCAGCAGCGGGTGAAGGAGATTTTTGACCCGAAAGGAGTCCTGGCCGGATGAGCGCGCTTGGCCAATTTCTCGATGAAACTAAGGCGCTGTCCTGTGTGCACTGCGGGCTGTGCCTCTCGTCCTGTCCGACTTACCTCGAAACGGGGAACGAGAACGACTCGCCGCGCGGCCGTATTTACATCATGCGTGCCATGCAGTCGGGGCAGTTGGGCGTGGAGGCCGCAGCGGTTCGCCATATCGATTTATGCCTGGGCTGTCGTGCCTGCGAGACAGCCTGCCCAAGCGGGGTGCAGTACGGGACGCTGCTGGAGGAGACGCGCGATCATATCGAGAAACATCATGGGCGCGGCCTGTTCCAATGGCTTTTGCGGAGATTCGTCATCGAGCAGATTTTCCCATTGCCGTGGCGACTGCGCCTGGCCCTGTTGCCGATGCGCATGATTCGTTTTTTGCGGCTTACCTTTATACTGCCGAAGTTTGCCCGGGAAATGATGGAACTGCTGCCGCAGCGCCTGGCCAGGGGCAAATTGCCAGCCGAGCGCTTGGCCAAGGGGGAGGGAAGGGGAAAAGTCGGCTTCATCGAAGGCTGCGTGATGCAGGTCATGTTCGGCGACACGAATGACTCGAGCGCCGAACTGCTGCAGCGCGACGGATGGAATGTTGTTACGCCCGCCAGTCAAGGTTGCTGCGGTGCGTTGTACGCGCACAGCGGTCAACTGGAAAAAGCCCGCGAGTGTGCCCGCCGAAACATCGCCGCGTTCGAAGGTCAGTCATTGGAAGCCATTATCATCAACGCTGCCGGTTGCGGTTCCACGTTGGTCGAGTACGGGGAGTTGCTGAAGGGCGATCCGGAATGGGCGGAACGCGCGGAAGCATTCAGTGCTAAGGTGCGGGACTTGGTGGCATGGTTGGATAATTCGCAGGTGACCCCGGTGAAGAGTAGAAAGAAAGTGACGTATCATGACGCGTGTCACTTGTGCCATGCTCAGGGGATAAAAGATGAGCCGAGGCAATTGGTGCGCGCCCGGGCGGGAGGCGAGTTTGTTGAGTTGGTCGAATCGGATCTCTGCTGTGGCAGCGCCGGGAGCTATAACCTGACCGAACCGGAGATGGCCAAAAAACTAAAATCCCGGAAGGTGCAAAACATCCTCGAATCGGGCGCGGATGTGGTTGTGACGACCAACCCGGGATGTTTGTTGCAAATTCAATCGGGGTTGAAAAAGGCCGGGGCGAATCATGTTCGGGCCGTGCACATTGCTGATTATTTGAAATGAAACCGAAACACTTTTTAACGATGTTGTGTGTGTTGGCGATTGTGGCCAGCGCGGAAGCTCGCAAGCCCAACGTGGTGGTCATCTACACCGACGATCAGGGTTCGATCGATGTCAACGCCTACGGGGCGAAGGATTTGGTCACGCCTGCGATGGATTCGCTTTGCCGGGACGGCCTGCGGTTTACCCAGTTTTATTCAGCGTCAGCCGTCTGTTCGCCTTCGCGAGCGGCGTTGTTGACGGGGCGGGTGCCGGTTCGCGCGGGTGTGCCGGGGAATGTGTCGTCCCACCCCGGTGGCCGTGGCGCGATGCCGGCCGAGCAGGTGACCATGGCGGAAATGTTCAAGACTGCGGGATATGCCACGGCGCACATCGGCAAGTGGCATCTCGGCTTTACGCCGCCGACCATGCCGAACGGGCAGGGCTTCGATTATTCGTTCGGGCACATGGGCGGGTGCATCGACAACTACTCGCACTTTTTTTACTGGGTGCCTCCGAACCGCCACGACCTTTACGAGAACGGCAAGGAGATCTGGCGAACGGGAGAATACTTCCCGACGTTGATGGTGGACGAAGCAGCAAAGTTCATGGAGGCAAATCGCGAGAAACCGTTTTTCATGTATTGGGCGATCAACCTGCCTCACTACCCGTTGCAAGGTACGGAAAAGTGGCGTCGCCGTTACGCTCACATCAAAGACGAAAAACGCCGCCGCTACGCTGCGTTTATGTCCTCGATGGATGAGGCGATTGGCGGTTTGCTGGAGGAGATCGACAGTCTCGGTTTGCGGGAGGACACGATTGTTGTGTTTCAAAGTGACCACGGCCACTCGGTGGAAGAGCGCACGTTTGGTGGTGGCGGTAATCCCGGGCCGTATCGCGGGGCGAAGTTCAGTTATTTCGAGGGAGGGATACGTGTGCCGGCGATGATTCGTTGGCCGGGTAAAATTCCGGCTGGCCAAGTGCGCGGGCAGTTTGGCGTGTCGGTCGATTGGTTGCCGACGTTGGCGGATTATGCGGGTGTGCCGTTGCCCAAGCGCAAACTCGACGGCAAGAACCTGGCCAAGGTTATTGAGTCGGACGATGCAAAATCGCCCCATTCGGAATTTCACTGGATGGGGGGCGGTTCGAACTCACAGTGGGCAGTACGGGAGGGGGATTGGAAGTTGATTGGTAACCCGAGAGATCCGACCCGGAAAACTCCACTGTCCAAGGACGATAAGCTCTTTCTTGTGAATATTTCGATTGATGTCGAGGAGCAAAAAAATCTTCGCTACACGCACCCGGATCAGTTGAAACGTCTCAAGGCGATTCACGAACGCTGGGTCGCCGACCTGCGCGGTTCGGAGTAGGTACCGCACTTTCCGCGTGCGTTTGAGTGGGGAGTCGGTATTTTGTCGCGGCATGCGTTTGAGCGCAGAATCACAGGCATTATTTGACAAGGCGTTGCAATGGATCCCCGGCGGGGTGAACTCGCCGGTGCGGGCTTTTCGCGCCGTTGGTGGCAATCCGTTTTTCGCGGTGCGGGCCAACGGCGCCACGGTTCGGGACGCCGACGGCAACGAGTACGTCGACTATGTGGGCACGTGGGGACCGGCGATTCTGGGGCACGCCCCGCGGGTCGTTGTGGATGCTGTCAAAAGCGCGGCGGAACATGGAACCAGCTTCGGGATTCCCAATCCACTCGAGGTGCGGATGGCCGAGTTGGTGGTCAATGCCGTGCCGTCGGTCGAGAAGGTGCGGATGTGCAATTCCGGCACCGAGGCAACGATGTCGGCGATCCGCCTGGCGCGGGGCTTCACCAAGCGCGGCAAAATCATCAAGTTTGAGGGCTGCTACCACGGCCACGTCGACTCGCTGCTGGTCAAGGCCGGCTCGGGCGCGTTGACGCTTGGCCAACCGGACAGCGCCGGTGTGCCGCCGGAGTTTACCAGCCAAACAATCGTGCTGCCGTTCAATGATGTTCAGGCGGTGCGGGAAGCGTTTGCCGCGCATGGTCCGGATATTGCCGGGATCATTTTGGAACCGGTGCCGGCCAACGCGGGACTTTATTTGCCGCGCGACGGCTACTTGGAGTTTCTGCGTGAAATCACCGCCGGGCATGAGTCGTTGTTGATTTTTGACGAAGTGATGACTGGCTTTCGCCTCGGTTTGGCCGGGGCCCAGGGGCGCTTTGGCATCACGCCGGACTTGAGCTGTTTCGGTAAGGTCATCGGCGGCGGGTTGCCGGTTGGGGCGTTTGGCGGGCGCGGGGAAATCATGGACTGCCTCGCGCCGGACGGGCCGGTGTACCAGGCGGGCACGCTGAGCGGCAATCCCCTGGCCATGGCCGCCGGTGTCGCTGTGCTGGAGGCGCTGGCGGACGGTTCCGTTTACAAAAAAATCGAGGCGCTTGGCCAAGCGCTGTCGGATGGCCTGGCCAGGGCGGCGGAGTCGGCGGGGGTTGCGGTTCAGTTGCAGCGTATCGGCTCGATGTCCTGCTGCTACTTCAACGACGCGCCGGTTCACAACATGGCCGATGCGATGAAGAGCGACCGTGACCGATTCGGCAACTATTTCCACGGGATGCTGGAGGCGGGGATTTACGTGGCGCCGTCGCAGTTCGAGGCCGGGTTCATCTCGGCGGCGCACGATGAGGCGACAATCGGGAGGACGATCGAGGCCGCGGTTGAGGTGATGAAGGCGCTTTAGCTCATGCGAGTCCTCGCCATAGACCACGGAACTGTCCGGATGGGCATCGCGATGAGCGACGAGTTGAAAATGATCGCGCAGCCGCTCGAGTTCATCCCGGCCGAGCCCTTCTCCGGATTCCTTGATCGGTTGAAGGAACTACTGCACGAGTACGAGGTGGAGTTGATCCTGATTGGCATGCCTCGCAACATGGACGGCAGCTTCGGCGAGGCGTCTCTAAAAGTGCGTGAGTTTGCAGCGGTGTTGAAAAACAGCATCACTGTGCCGATGAAAACCTGGGATGAGAGGCTGACCTCCGTCCAGGCCAACCGCGTGCTCTCCCAGGGCGGGGTGAAGAAAAAGAAAAAGCGGAAGAACATCGACGCGATGGCGGCGGCGATCCTGCTGCAATCGTACCTCGACAGCCTGGCCTGAACGCCATGGATCACCTGAAATTTAAGCTGACCGTTGCGTATGACGGCACCCACTACAAGGGTTGGCAGTTGCAGAAAAACGACGTGACAGTCCAGCAGCGGATCGAGGAGGCGCTGCGGCAGTTGTTTCCGGGAGTGGACCGCGTTCACAGCTCAAGCCGAACGGACACCGGGGTGCACGCGCGCGGGATGGTGGCCCATGTGGAGGTGTCGAAGGCAGAGTATCGTATCGAGGATCAAAAATTGCGCCTCGCGTTGAATGCGTTTTTGCCGGACGACGTGCGGGTGATGGAGGCCAGGCGCGTGCCGATGACCTTCCATGCGCGGTTCGATGCCAGCGGCAAGCAGTACCGTTACAGCGTGTGGAATCATCCCGTGATGGATCCGCTTCAAAACAACACCGCCTGGCACGTGCCCCGCGAACTGGACTTCGAGCGCATGCAGCGAGGTGCGAGGCATTTTGTAGGCAGGCACGATTTCCGGGCCTTCGCCGTGAAGCGCGAGTACGAGATGCGCTCGACGGTTCGCACGGTGACCGGCTGCAAGGTGTACAAAAAAGAGTCGCTGCTGACCTGGGTCATCGAGGGCGACGGTTTCCTGTACAAGATGTGCCGTGGCATTGTCGGGACGCTGGTCGAGGTCGGAGCCGGCAAACTCAAGCCAGGCGATGTTTGTGACATCCTGAAATCGTGCGACCGCGCCCGGGCGGGAGTGACCGCCCCTCCGCACGGGCTGGTTTTGTGGAAGGTCCATTATCGCAAGGGGAAGGCCAAGCGATGAGCCGCCCGGGTAGCGGGCTGAACGTCGTTTTGGTCGAGCCGGAGATTCCGCCCAACACCGGCAACGTGGCGCGGCTTTGCGCGGCAACCCGAACGAGGCTACACTTGGTCGAGCCGCTTGGTTTTGAGTTGGGCGACCGCCAGTTGAAACGGGCCGGGATGGATTACTGGCAGCATGTGGAGTGGCAAGCGTGGCCGGACTGGAAGGCGTTCGCAGCCTCGGTGTCACCGGAGGCCAAGCTGTGGTTCGTCGAATCCGGCGGGCCGACTCGCTATGCCGATGCCCTGTTTTCCAGCGGGGATTACTTGATCTTTGGGCGGGAAACCGTCGGGCTGCCGGGACAGCTTTGCCGGGCTGCCGGGGATCGATGGCTGCGTATTCCGATGTTTCACGACGAGGCGCGTTCGCTGAATCTCTCGAACTGCGTGGCCTTGGTTTTGTACGAGGCGGTTCAACAGTTGGGTTTCGAGGGGGAGGTGTAGCGCTTGGTCAAGCGCGGTTTTGGTGCTGGTGTCGCTTGGCTTCAGGCAGTAGAAGTTACCGGCTTTGGCGGGACAGCCCGCCTGCTTTGATGAAGGAATCGGTGGAAATCTATGACACGACCCTGCGGGACGGCACGCAGGGTGAGGGTGTGAGTTTCTCGGTGGCAGACAAGCTGCGCGTGGCCGAGAAACTCGATGCCTTTGGTGTGCACTACGTCGAAGGAGGCTGGCCGGGGAGCAACCCGAAGGACATTGAGTTTTTCAAACAGGCGGCCAGGCGCAAGTGGAGGAATACCCAGATTGCCGCCTTCGGCTCGACACGCCGCAAGAAAGTTGCTGTCAAGGATGACCCGCAGGTCAAGCTGCTCATCGACGCCAAGACGCCGGTGGTGACCATTTTTGGCAAGACATGGTTGCTGCACGTCAAGGAAGTGCTGCGCACCACGCCGAAGGAAAACCTGGCGATGATCGGCGACACAATCCGGTTCCTGAAAAAAAAGGGAAAGAAAGTTATTTACGATGCGGAACACGCGCTCGACGGCTACAAGGATGACCCCGAATACGCAATGGCCACGTGGCTTGCAGCGGAGGAGGCCGGGGCGGATTTCGTGGTGTTGTGCGACACCAACGGCGGTTCGCTTCCGAGCGAAGTGAGCGCCATCACGGCTGCCGCCCGCGAGAAGCTTTCCTGTAGCGTGGGGATTCATACCCACAACGACATCGGCCTCGGCGTGGCCAACGCGTTGACCGCCGTAGACGCCGGCGCGACGCAGGTGCAGGGAACCATCAACGGCTACGGGGAACGTACCGGTAACTGCAACCTGACCATCGCCGTCCCGAATCTTTCACTCAAGATGGATAGGCGTACGATCCCGAAGGCGAGCATCGGAAAGTTGCGGGAACTGTCCCGCTTCGTGGATGAGATCGCCAACCTGATGCCGGACCGGCGCCAGCCATGGGTGGGCGGCACCGCGTTCGCGCACAAGGGAGGCATGCATGTGAACGCTGTGCAAAAGGTGGCACACAGTTTCGAGCACGCTAACCCGGGTGTGGTGGGCAACAAGCGCCGCATCCTTGTGAGTGACTTGGCTGGACGCAGCAACATCGTGATGAAGGCCCAGGAAATGGGCATTCGTGTCAGCAACGACACGCCGCAGTTGAAGGATATTTTGGCTAAAGTCAAGGAGCAGGAACACCTTGGCTACGATTACGAGGGAGCGGAAGGCTCGCTGGCGTTGCTCATCCGCAAGGCGCTTGGCCGCGTCGAGCCGGCGTTTCATCTCGAGGCGTTCCATGTCTCCATGCGCGGCGACGCCGCGGAGCATGTCTGCGAGGCCACCGTCAAGGTGCGAGTCGGCGAGAATACAGCACACACCGTGGCTGATGGCGATGGCCCGGTGAACGCGCTCGATCAAGCGCTGCGGAATGCTCTTCGCGGATTTTATCCGGTGCTGAAAAAGGTGAAACTCACCGACTACAAGGTCCGCATCCTTAACGGCGGTAGCGGCACGGCGGCCAAGACCCGTGTGCTGATCGAGTCTACTGATGGCAAGGAACGTTGGTACACGGTTGGGGTGGATGAAAACATCATCGAAGCCAGCCTGCAGGCCTTGCTGGACAGCATCGAGTTTCGCCTGCTGAAAAAATAACTTTCGCAGGCATTTAAGTTCAATATCCATGCCGGAAATCCCCAAGGCTTACGACCCTCAGTCAGTAGAAACAAAGTGGTATTCATTCTGGGAGGAGAATGAATGTTTTACGGCTAGGCCGAAGCGCGTGGGCGACGATCGCCCGGCATACTCAATTGTCATTCCTCCGCCCAATGTCACCGGCGTGCTGCACATGGGGCATGTGCTCAACAACACCATTCAGGATATCCTTGCCCGCAAGGCGCGGATGGACGGCAAAGAGGTGCTGTGGTTGCCGGGAACGGATCATGCGGGCATAGCGACGCAAAATGTGGTGGAGCGCACGTTGCGCAAGGAGGGTGTGATGAAGCACCGCGACGATCTTGGGCGCGAGAAGTTGCTTGAGCACATATGGAAATGGAAAGAGAAGCACGGCAGCATTATCATCGATCAGTTGAAAAAGCTCGGCGCGTCGTGCGACTGGTCACGGCTGCGTTTCACGATGGACGAGGAATACACGCTGTGCGTGCAGCGAGTTTTCGTGGACCTTTACGAGAAGGGGCTCATCTACCGCGGCAAGCGGATGGTGAACTGGTGCCCCAAGTCGCTGACAGCCCTCTCGGACGAGGAGGTCATCATGAAGGAGCAGAACAGCCAGCTCTATTATTTCAAGGTGCAGGTGGTCGAGGAAGCGGGCGCTTGGCTGGAGGTTGCTACCACGCGCCCGGAAACGATCCCTGGCGACAGCGGGTTTGCGGTCAATCCGAAGGATCCGCGCTACGGCCACTTGGTCGGGAAGCACGCCATTCGCCCGCTGCCGGTGGAAAGCCAGGAGCATCTGCCCATCGTTGCCGATGAGCATATCGATATCGAGTTCGGCACCGGTGTGCTGAAGGTCACGCCTGCGCACGACAAGGCCGACTTTGACATCGGCCAAAGGCACGGGTTGGAAGTCATCGACGTTCTCGAATCTGACGGCAGGATGAGCAACCTGGCCGGTGCGGATCTAGCTGGGAAGGATCGTTTCGAGGCACGCAAGGAGGCTGCTGCCAAGCTTGAAGAACTTGGCGCGTTGGTCAAGGTGGAGGATTATAAAAACAACGTCGGCTTCAGCGAACGCGCCGATGTGCCGGTCGAGCCGCGTCTCTCCGAGCAGTGGTTTTTGAGGTACCCCAGTCAGGAGCAGGCACGCGATTGCGTGGCCAATGGCACGATGAAATTCCATCCCGAGCGGTGGTCAAAGACTTACGACTACTGGATGGGTGGGCTGCAGGATTGGTGTATCAGTCGACAGCTTTGGTGGGGGCACCGAATTCCGGTGTGGTATCGAGGCGAGGAGGTTTACTGCGGGCTTGAGACACCCGATGGCGACGGCTGGGAACAGGATCCTGATGTACTCGACACCTGGTGCAGTTCTTGGCTTTGGCCTTTCGCCACGATGGGCTGGCCGGAAGAAACCGAGACGCTCAAGAAATTTTATCCCACCACTGACCTCGTCACCGGTCCAGACATCATTTTCTTCTGGGTCGCCCGCATGATCATGGCCGGCTACGAGTGGCGAGGTGACCTGCCTTTCCGCAACGTTTATTTCACCGGCATCATTCGCGATAAAAAGGGTCGCAAGATGTCGAAGAGCCTCGGCAACTCGCCCGACCCGCTGGAACTCATCGGCCGTTACGGTGCGGACGCCCTCCGCTTTGGCACGATGCGCAGTGCGCCGCTCGGTCTCGACGTGTTGTTCGACGAGAAGGACGTCGAGTTGGGCCGCAACTTTTGCAACAAGCTGTGGAATGCCTGCCGTTTTCGCGAAATGCAGGGCGGCGAAATGGAGGGGGAGATATGTCAGGAGCGGCTCACGAGCGATGACAAGTGGATTCTGCTTCGCCTTGGCCAAGCGATCGCCGAAGTGACGGCGGCGTTCCAGGCGTACCGTTTCTCCGATGCCACGGCGGCGTTGTACCGGTTTTTCTGGAGCGAATATTGCGACTGGTACATTGAGTCCTGCAAGGCGACCTTCTTCGGCGATGACGAGGCTCGCAAGGCCAACGTGCTGGCGGTGGTTGATTTCGTGATGGGAAACACGCTGCGATTGTTTCACCCGTTCCTGCCGTTTATCACCGAGGAGCTGTGGCACGGCCTTGGATATTCTAGGGACATGCCGGCGGAGCAGGGCGGGAAAACCATCATGACCGCCCGTTGGCCCAAGGCGTTCGACACAGCGTTCAACGAGCTTTACGGGCTGGACGACACGGTGGAGCGGTTCGTCGCCGCGAAGCATGAGCTCGTGACGCAGGGACGCAACCTACGCGCCACGTACAACATCCCGTTCAACAGGAAAGTGGACTACACGTTCAACCCTGGCGGCGAGCAGGACGCCCATGAGGTTGAGGTGCTCAAATTGCTGTTGAATGCCGAGACGGTATCGCTTGGCTCGGATGTGCCCAAGGGGACGCCGCGCGTGGGCTCGGCCTTTGGCGATCTGTATCTGCCGCTGGAAGGCTTGATCGACTTCGACGCCGAGCGCGAGCGCTTGGCCAAGGAGTTGCAAAAGGTCGAGAAAGAGATCGCCAAGGTGGAGGCCAAACTTGGTAATCCGAATTTCGTCGAGCGCGCTCCTGCCGAGGTGCTGGAAGAACAGCGCCAGCGACTGGCCGATTGGCAGACCAAGCGCGGCCAGATCAACGAGGCGCTTGAAAAGCTTTCTGCCTGATGATTGTGGCCCAAAAGAAACAACTGCTTGCGACTGCCGTGAAGGCGGCGCACGCAGCCGGCGATATCATGCGGCGCAATCGCCTGGCTTCGAAAAAAATCAACGAAGCCACCCAGCGCGACATCAAGCTGGAACTGGACGTGCGATGCCAGCGGAAGATCGAGTCGATACTGATCAGGGCGCATCCGGAGATTGGCATACTGGGTGAGGAAGAAAATGCCGGTGACATCGAAACCGAGTTGCGCTGGGTGGTCGATCCGATTGACGGCACGGTCAACTTCACCTACGGCATCCCGCATGCCTGCGTGTCGATCGCGTTGCAGCAGCGCTTGGCCAAGCGGAACGAGTACGGGGACGATTACGAAACCGTTGTCGGTGCAGTGTTCGATCCGTTCACGGACGAGCTTTGGACGGCGATCAGGGGACAGGCGGCGAAGCTTAACGGCAAAAAAATCCGCGTGAACGACGGTGGCTTGAGGGAGGCGCTGCTGAGCATCGGCTTCGCCAAGGACAAGAAAACGATGGAGTACATGATGCCGTACTTCAGCAAGTTGGCGTTGAAAATCCGCAAGCCTCGAATGATGGGATCGGCGACGCTCGCGCTGACCTACGTTGCCAGTGGCCGGTTTCACGGCTACATTGAATCGAAGGTTAATTTGTGGGATATCGCAGCGGGGGGGCTGATTATCGAGTGTGCCGGCGGTGAGTTTTGGCGGATGCCTCGAAAGAAGGGGGATTACACCTATGCCGTCATCGCCAGCAACGGCCAAATCCGGAAGCAAATCGAGCGGGTTTGCGGCCCGCTCGATCCCGATGATGTCTTGAATTAAACTGCTTAACTAGCGAATTTCAGCTTGGTCGTCGTTCTCCTTGACGGCGATTTGTTTTTTGGGATCCAGCAGCTTGATGTAATCGTGAAGGATGTGGAGTGTCTCGCGCATGTGTGGGTCGAGCTTCGGTTGATCCTCTTCATTCTCGATTTCCACGCCGTCCTCGGGGTCTTCCTCGAGCCGGATCGGTTTCTCCTCGTTTTCGACCTCCTCGCCCAGCTTGGTGTTGGTCTTGATCATCTTGATCGTGAGGTCGAAGACGGTCTCCTCGGCATCGCCACGTGTCTTGCGTTCTTTTTTTCGGTCATCGCGCTTGGTCTTTTCCTCGTCCTTTTCAGCTAAGCGCTTGGTTTCGTTGAGCGATATGGACTTGTCCTTTAACCGTTCCTTCAGGGTTTCGATGTCCTCGAGGATGTAGGCGAAATCCTGATCTCCCTTGATGCGCCCGTTGGAGAGTTTGGTCAGTGGTTCGACGCGTCCGGCTACCTTGTTGACGTGACGGTAGTCGAGTTTTTGAGTGTGATCAGCCTCGAGGCAGTTGGGCAGGGTGGCCTCGCCAATCTCCATGTAGTCGTACGGCGAGGGCAGGATAAGGTCGGGGATCACGCCCTGCTTCTGGGTGGTGCTGCCGACCACTCGATAAAACTTGGAGACGGTCAGCTTGAGTTTGCCGGAGTCAGGCAGGCGCACCCAGTTGTTGAGCGGCATGACGGTCTGGACGGTGCCTTTGCCGTGGGTGGACAGGCTGCCGACGATGAGGGCGCGGCCGTAGTCCTGCAGGGCAGCTGCCACGATCTCGGAGGCGGAGGCGCTGAGTTTGCCGACGAGGACAATCATTGGCCCGTCGTAGCCGATCTTGGTGTCCTTGTCCTGCAGGACCTGTTTGCGGCGGCGACTGTCGATGACCTGCACCATCGGACCTTGTTCGATGAACAGGCCGGCCAACTTGACAGCCTCGGGCAGCAGGCCACCGCCGTTGCGTCGGAGATCAAGCACGAGACCGCTGACTTTTTCATCCTTGAACCGATCCAGAATGAGCGCCACGTCGCGGGCGCAGTTCTCGTAAAACTGCGGGAGATTGATCACGCCCAGGCGCGGCTGCGAGTCGTCTCCCTCCGGGTAGTCGATGACTTGGGCCTTGGCGAGACTGTCGGTCAGCTTGATCTTGTCCCGGATCAGGCGAACCTCCCTGGTTTCGCTGTCATCGGCGGCGTCAGCCGGAATGATGGTGAGGCGAACCAGGGTGCCTTTCTCGCCGCGAATCTTGTCGACGACTTTGTCGAGTTCCATCTCGATGACATCGACTGCTTCGCCTTCCTCGCCCTGGGCCACGGCGATGATGCGGTCGCCCGGCTTGAGTTTCTTGCTGCGGATGGCAGGACCACCGGGGACGAGCTCGATGAGCTTGGTGTATCCGTCGTCCCACTGGAGGCGGGCGCCGATGCCGGTGAGGGAGAGCTTGATGTTGTTGATCTCAAAGTTCTCCGCCTTGCGCGGGCTGAAGTAGTCGGAGTGGGGATCGTAGCCGTTGGAGAGGGCGGTCAGGTAAACCTGCAGCACGTCGCCGGAGTCCATCTCGGTGCGGACGCGGAGGAAGCGCTCGTAACGGCGCAGGATTTTCTCTTTTTCAGTCTTGATGTCGTACGGCTTGACCGGTGTGCCATCGTCTTTTTTGATGACCTCGCCGTTGTTGGCCTTGGCCTTCATGGCCTCGACGCTGCGCCGTTTGCCAAGGCGGGTGCCGAGCACCTCGTACTTGATGCGCTTCCGCCAAAGGTCGCGCGCCTCTTTCTCGTTTGCCGGCCAGTTAGCCTCGGTGCGGTCGGGTACAAACGACTCGTCGATGGTAAAATCAAAGTCGCTCCAGATAATGTCCTCGAGCCAGCTGTGCGCCGTCTTGAGCCGGGTGAAGTAGCGTTTGTGAATCTCGTTTGCCGGCGAGACGTCGCCGCGCTTGGTCAGGTTATCAAGCAGCGTGCCGTACTTGGCCTCGAATTCCTCGTAGTCGGACTGCAGGAAAACCATGCGACTGTAGTCAAGCGACTCCATGTATTTCCTGAGGAATGCCTGAGAGATGTCGTCGTTCAGCGGCGTGCGCTTGAAGTGGGTGTTGGAAAGCAGGAACCCGACGACCCGGGCGATTTTGCCGCTATCCTTCTCGGACAACTCGACCGCTTGGCCAAGCGGGGCGGCCAGGAAGGCGATGGCTGCGATGACTGAGATGTGGCTCTTCATCCTCATTTGCGTGGGCTGATATTGGGACCGTGCTGTTCAAAAAGCAATCGGGAATTGACCCGCCGGATTGTCCGGGCAGAATCCGCGCTTTCACGAATTCATGGCCGAGCACACCTCCACCACAAACCCCAGCTCTACTGGCGGCTGGCTGAGCTGGATCGAGCGCATCGGTAACCGGCTGCCGGATCCGGCGACACTGTTTCTCATCGGCACGGTGCTGGTGATGATCGCCTCGGCGGTGGCGACCAAGACCCACTGGATCGTCGAGGAGCGCCTGCCGGAGCAGACCGCCGCGCTTGGCCAAGCAGCCGATCTTTCGTCGCAAGCCGATACTGCGGTCAAGTGGGTGGCCACCGGCAATACCTACGAGGCCAGCAACATCCTGACGCGCGACGGCCTGTTTTGGGCGATCTCGAGCATGGTGAAGAATTTTATCAACTTCGCTCCGCTGGGCATCGTGCTGGTGGGGATGCTCGGCATCGGAATCGCGGAGAGAACCGGCTTCATCGGCTCGGCGCTCAAGGCGATGCTGATGGTGGTGCCGGGGCGGCTGCTCACCCCGGCGGTCGTATTCATGGGCATCATGTCATCGCTGACCTCCGACGCCGGCTACATCATCCTGCCGCCCCTGGCCGCCGCGCTGTACAAGGCGGTGGGCCGTGCGCCCTTGGCAGGACTGGCTGCGGTGTTTGCCGGAGTGGGGGCCGGCTTCAACGCCAACCTGTTCATCACCAGCCTCGAGCCGCTGCTGGCCGGCTTGGCCAACGGTGGGGCACAGGTGATCGATCCCGGCTACCAGTTGAATCCCGCATGCAACTGGTGGTTCATGATTGCCTCGACCGTGGCGATGACCGGCGTCGGCTGGTTCGTCGCCGATGGGATTGTTGAAAAACGACTGGCCGGCAAGCCGCCGGAGGAGGGTGGTCCGACTCCGGTGGATGCCGGCGACCTTACGGCGCAAAAACTTTCCTCGGAGGATTGGCGCGCACTGAAGATTTCCACCGGCGTGTTTATTGCGGGGTTGGTGGTGGTGCTGGTCTTGATCATGGTCCCCGGTTCGCCGTTGTACACCTACCAGATGGAGTCGCCGACGAACCCGGGGCAGATGGTGGCCGCGGAAGTGGTCGAGTTGGCCGATGGGCAGTCGCCACCGAAAGGGAGCGTCGAGCAGGACGGCCTGCTGCTGGTGCCCTCGGCCAACATTTTCCCGCGCTGGGTCAAGGCGATCGTGCCGCTGGTGTTCATCGTCTTCATCATCCCCGGCATTGTTTACGGTGTGGTGCAGAAAAAGATTCGCAGCGACCGCGACGTGACCAGGCTGCTGACCGACTCGATGGCCGGCATGGCGTCGATCATTGTGATGGCATTTTTCGCCGGGCAGTTTGTCGAGCACTTTAAGTATTCCGGTCTGGACAAAATGCTGGCGATGACCGGCGGCCAGGCGCTTGGCCAAGCGGCGCTGCCAACGTCAATGCTGCTGGTGGCGTTCATCCTGATGACGATGTGCTTCAATATGTTCGTCGGGTCGATGTCAGCCAAGTACACCATGTTCGCGCCGATCTTCATCCCGATGTTCATGATGGTCGGCATCGCGCCGGAGTTGACGCAGTGCGCCTACCGGATCGGCGACTCGGTGACCAACTGCATCACGCCGCTCAACCCGTACATGGTTATCATGCTGGCATTCATGAAGAACATCGCGCCCAGGGGCGGCATGGGCACGTTGATCTCGACGATGCTGCCGTTTAGCATCATTTTCTGTATATTTTGGACGATTTTACTGCTGGTCTGGGTGGGACTGGGGATTCCGCTTGGTCCTGACGGGCATCTGGTTTATCCGCCGCCAAGTTGAGTTTGAGGGGTTGCATTGCGTTTGGCCAAGGGGTAATTTGCGCTGACATAAATCTGATTATACAATGAACTCAAAAAGACAATACCGACGGAGTGGTTTTACCCTGATCGAGTTACTGGTGGTGATCGCCATAATTGCGATTCTAGCGGCGCTGCTGCTGCCCGCATTGGCCCAAGCCAAGGCAACTGCGCTAAAGGCGGTATGCTCGAACAACATGAAGCAGACAAGTTTGGCTCTTTTCATGTACCGAGATGATAATGATGGCGTATATCTACCTGGTCGAGGTGCTCAACCTGAAGGTAATGATAATATTGTTCAAAAATGTTTAGATGTGCCCCAAGTCGCACTTTTGCCACAGTATAATTTAGCGTCCGTCAAGCCGAATGATTATGATAGATCTAGCCCATATATCCACAGGCACGGGCCGTATCCCCCGCTACAGCTAAATCGTGTATTCGGTTGTCCTGGATTACGTTATCCCGGTGCGTTGCCTAGGGGTTACACTACCAACCCGCTGTTTCCTGCTTGGGAGAAAAATTATCCCCAAATGATCCTTGGCTTTCAGCATTTCGGTGGTGCTGACACGTGGAATAATTCCGCTGGTAGGTTTAGATCCCGCAGTCCAGTCAACTCGGGGCAGGATGGTCCTCAAATGGTGCTGCTTGCCGATTTGGTTGGAAGGATAGACGGAACTTGGGGGGGCGGTCGTCCCACGGCTTATGGTGGATATCCGGCTCATGCTAGTGGAGGTAGACCGATAGGCGGGAATCAGTGCTACGCCGACGGGTCTGTACGTTGGGTTAAGTTCGCGCAAATGTACTTCATTCACAGTTGGAACCCCGGTGGGCGCCAATACTACATCTATCAGGAGGATTTGGGTGACATCACGAACCCGATCCGCGCTCGTCTATGAGCGAGAAAGAGTCCAAAAGTTCACTAAAGCAGATAGGAATCATTGTCGCCGCATTGGGAGCTGTGGGGCTATTGGTTTGGTCTTGGAACACCAACATGACACTCTCACAGGTAAAGCTTGGTTATTACTGCCTTTCATGTAAACAGACTGAGGATTTATCGGCATATCGGGATGACTACCCAACCAATTGGAGGCAATATCCAGGGGCGATGAGCGATTCTGTTTTGTACTGTGTACTTTGTAAGAAAGGACCTGCTCACCCTGTCAACGAGTGTGAAACCTGCGGATCTGTTTTCATCCTGCATCTTTTTCCAAAATACGATGAGTTCGGCTCTCCCTCTTGCCCCAAGTGCGACGATGCCTACGGTCAAATGGCCAAGTCTAAAGGCATCGATCTGATGCCCAAGGCGCTCAATCCCTGACTCCCCCAAAATCTTGCTGGTCAAACGGCGCGTTTCCCCTGACTCTCACCGCGCATTTTGACGATGTTTGCAGGAACCTACACCGCCCTGGTTACGCCGTTCCACAAGGGGCGAGTCGATGAAGGGGCATACAAAAAATTGATCTACGATCAAGTCCGCGGGGGAGTGGATGGGATCGTGCCAGTGGGCACCACCGGCGAATCACCCTCGCTTGGCTTTGACGAGCACATCTGGGTCATCGAACTCGCCGTGCAGGCAGCCAAGGGCAGGGTTAAGATACTCGCCGGCACCGGCGCCAACTCCACCACAGAGGCGATCCACCTCACCCGAGCTGCCGAGGCGGCCGGGGTCGATGGATCGTTACAGGTGGCGCCCTACTACAATAAGCCCTCGCAGGAGGGCCTGTTCCAGCATTTCAAAAAGATCGCCCGCGCAACCAGGCTGCCGATCATCCTTTACAGCATCCCCGGCCGTTGCAACATCGCCATCGAGGTGCCAACCGTGCAGCGCCTGGCCAAGGCTTGCAAAAACATCGTTGGCATCAAGGAGGCCGGTGGCGATGCTGATCGCGTGAGCCGGCTCCGCGCCGCGCTTGGCCAACGGTTTACCATCCTGAGCGGCGACGACGCGCTGACGCTCCCGTTCATGGCCGTCGGTGCTGAGGGCGTCATCAGTGTGGCCTCGAACATCATCCCGCGGCAAATTGCGAAGATGGTCAATGCATTTGCCACCGGCAATTCGGCTGCGGCACTCAGGCTGCACCAGAAATATTACCCGATGTTCAAGGATTTGTTCATCGAGACGAACCCCGTGCCAGCGAAAGCAGCCCTGGCCATGCAGGGCAAATGCACGGAGGAGTACCGCCTGCCGCTCTGCAAAATGTCGGCATCCAACCGGGCGCAATTGGCCAAGACACTCAAAGCCTGTGGCGTGCTAAAAAAATAACCGCGATGACCAAGGTGATCATCAATGGGTCGAAGGGCCGAATGGGTGAAACGCTGCTCTGCTGCGGCGAGGCTAATCCCGACATCGAGATTGTCGCCGGGATTGACATCGACGACGACTTGGCCGGAATGATCGAGCAGACGGATGTGGTGATCGACTTCAGCTTTCACGAGGTCACGCGGCCCACGGCCGAGCTTTGTGCCGCGCACAAAAAGGCGTTGGTCATCGGCACCACCGGCCACACCGAAGAAGACAAGGCGGCCGTGCTGAAGCTGCAATCTGAGATCCCCATCGTGTGGGCGTCCAACTATTCCACCGGGGTCAATACCCTGTTTTGGCTCACACGAAAGGCGACCGAGGTGTTGGGAGCGGACTTCGACCTCGAAGTCGTTGAGATGCATCACCGCCTCAAGCGCGACGCGCCCAGTGGTACCGCCGCCACGCTCGCCGAGATTTTGGCAGAGGTTCGAAAGGTGTCTCTCGAGAAAGAACTACGTCACGGCCGCGAAGGCATCGTCGGTGAGCGGACAGATTCCGAGATCGGGATGCACTCACTGCGGGGTGGTGACGTGGTCGGTGACCACACCGTGGTGTACGCCGGAAACGGCGAGCGGCTTGAGTTGACGCACAAGGCAGCCAGCCGCGACACGTTTGCCAACGGCGCGCTGCGTGCCGCCATCTGGTCCAGTTCCCGCGAGCCAGGGCTCTACAGCATGGAAAATGTCCTTGGCCTTGAATGAATTTTTGAAATGAAACTCTCATCTCGAGTTCTCTTTGCCTGCACGTTTGTCGCGGGCTTTTTTTTGGCCGATGCCCAGCCCATGGCCAAGCGGCCGAACATTCTCTTCGCGATCTCGGACGACCAATCATACCCACATGCGTCGGCCTACGCTTGCCGGGGCATACGCACCCCCTCCTTCGATCATGTGGCCAAGAGCGGCGTGTTGTTCCGCACCTGCATCGCCGGATCGCCGGGGTGCAGTCCAAGCCGGGCGTCGGTGCTGACCGGTCGTTATCACTGGATGATCGAGCACGCCGGCACGCACGCCAGCAAGTTCGACTCGAAGTACGAGACCTTCCCCGGCCTGCTCGAAAAGGCCGGCTACTGGGTCGGCTACACTGGCAAGGGGTGGGGGCCGGGCAATTACAGGGATGGCGGCTTTAAGCAGAACCCGGCCGGTCCCGGCTTTTCGTCCAAGAAAAAGAACTCCCACATCAAGGGCATTTCCTCCACCGACTATGCGGCAAACTTTGACGACTTCCTGAAAAAACGTTCCGACGGCCAGCCGTTTTGTTTCTGGCTTGGCGGACACGAACCGCACCGGGTTTTCGAGAAAGGCATCGGCCTCAAGCAGGGCAAGAAACTTGAGGATGCGGAAGTGCCGGCCTTCCTGCCGGACACGCCGGAAATTCGCAGCGACATCCTCGACTACTACGCCGAAATCGAGTGGTTCGACTCGCACCTCGGCCGGGCCTTGGTCAGGCTCGACGAACTTGGCGAACTGGACAACACGCTGGTTATCGTCACCTCGGACAACGGCATGGCGTTCCCCCGGGCCAAGGCCAACTGCTTCGAGTTTGGCGTGCACGTGCCGCTGGCGATCATGTGGCCAAGCCGGGCCAGGGGCGGACGCGAGGTGACCGACCCGGTGGGTTTCGTCGATCTCACGGCGACCATCCTCGAGGCGGCCGGCGTGACACACCCGGCGCTTGGCCAAGAGGGGCTGGCGCCGGTCGGGCGCAGTTTGGTTGCGTTGCTCGAGTCGGGGAAATCCGGCCGGGTGGAACCGCAGCGAACCCATGTGTTCAGCGGCCGCGAACGTCACTCCTCCTCCCGCCACAACAACATGACCTACCCGCAGCGATGCCTGCGAACTGATCGGTACATTTACATTCGCAACTTCAAGCCGGACCGCTGGCCGGCGGGCGATCCACAAAAGTTCGACGCCTCTGGCAAACTCGGCCCGATGCACGGCGGCTATCACGACATCGACGCCTGCCCGTCGCTCACGTTTTTAATCGAGAACCGGACCCAGCCTGCCGTTGCGCGGTACTTTCACTGGTCCGTGGACAAGCGGCCCGGCGAGGAGTTGTACGACATTACCAGTGACCCGGCCTGCCTGAAAAACCTCGCCCTCGATCCGGCCCACTACAAAACCACCCAAACGTATCGCGACCAAATGGACGCTTACCTGAAAGAGACAGGCGACCCCCGCGCGCTTGACCAAGGCGACATCTGGGAAACCTACAAACGCTACAGTCGAATGCGCTCTTTCCCGAGGCCGTAACTAACCAAGCAGGATTACTTGGCTTGGACCATCAGGGCGGAGATTAGTTGGGCGAATCTGGCGGGGTTTTTGACGGCGATGCCTTCGGTCAGCAGCGCCTGGTCATAGAGCAGTTCAGAGTAGTCGGCGATCTTCGGGTCTTTTTTGTCGGCAGTGAATAGGTCGTTCATCGTCTCGATGACCGGGTGGTTGGGGTTCAACTCAAGGATGCGCTTGGTCTCCGGCATCGGCTGGTTCATGGCGGCGAAGATGCGCTCCATCTGCGGATTCATGTCGCCCTCGTCGGTGACGAGGCAGCTGGCGCTGTCGGTCAGCCGGTCGGAGAGGCGCACTTCCTTCACGTCGTCATTGAGGCTGTCCTGCACCTTCTTGATGAGTTTCTTGAATTTGCCGGAGGCCTCCTTTTTCTGCTCGTCGGCGAGTTTCTTTTCCTCCTCGCTGCCAAGGTCGATGTCACCTTGGGCGATGGATTTGAGTTTCTTTTCGTCGTACTCGCCGAAACCGGCCAGAATGAACTCATCGACCGGCTCGACCATGAACAGCACCTCGATCTCCTTCTTTTTGAAAACCTCGAGGTGTGGCGAGTTTTCGACTGAGGCGCGTGAGGTGCCGGTGATGTAGTAGATTTCCTTTTGATCCAGCACCATGCGCTCGGTGTATTCCTTGAGCGACACGTATTTGCCCGGCTCGGTTCTGCTGCTCTCGAACAGCAGGAGTTCCTTGATTTTGTCCTTGTTGGTCGGGTCGACCTCGATGCCCTCCTTAAGCACCTTGCCGAACTCCCGGTAGAAGGTGAGGTAATCCTCTCCCGATTTTTTCATCATGGACTTCAGCTCAGAGAGGATCTTGGTGGTGACGCTTTTCTCGATCTTCTTGATGATCGCATCCTCCTGCAGGATTTCGCGGGAGACATTGAGCGGCAGGTCGTTGGACTCGACGACGCCCTTGGCGAAACGCAGGTAGCGCGGCAGCAGCGCCTCGCAGTTGTCCATGATGAAGATACGCTTCACGTAAAGGTGGATGCCGTGCTTGGGGCCCTCCTGCTGGAACATGTCAAACGGTGCCTTGGATGGCAGGTAGAGCAGCGCCTTGAACTCGATCTTCCCCTCGGCGGAGTAGTGGATGGTCCTGAGCGGGTCGGTGTAGTCGTGGGAGACGTGCTTGTAAAACTCGTTGTACTCCTCCTTCTTTACCTCGCTCTTTGGGCGCATCCAGATCGCCTTCATCGAGTTGAGCGTTTCCTCGGTGACGGTGGTTTGTTTTTCCGCGCCCTCCTTCGGCTTGCCCTCGTCGTCCTTCGGGGTCTCGTCGCGGATGATGTCCATCAAGATCGGGTACTCGACGAAGTCGGAATATTTCTTGACGATCTGGCGGAGCCGAAACTCGACGATGTAATCCCGGCTGTTCTCGTTGAGGTGCAGTGTGATCTCGGTGCCACGCTTGTCACGGTCACCGTCGGAGAGTTCATAGCTTCCGTCGCCGCTCGATTCCCACGTCCACGACTCGTCGCTCCCAGCTGAGCGGGTCTTGAGGGTGACCTTGTCGGCGACCATGAAGGCCGAGTAGAAACCGACGCCGAACTGGCCGATCAATTCCGGGTTGTCGGCAGCCTTGCTCTTTTTTAATTCCTCCATGAACTGCCGTGTGCCGGACCGGGCGATGGTGCCAATGTTCACCTCGAGTTCGTCGCGGGTCATGCCGATTCCATTGTCCTCGATGCGCAGCGTCTTGCCCTCGTTGTCCACATGGAGCTTGATCCGGAACTCCGGATCATCCTTGATGAGTTCCTTGTCGGACAGGGCCTTGAAGCGTAGTCGGTCGATCGCATCCGATCCGTTGCTGATGAGCTCCCGCAGGAAAATGTCCTTGTTCGAGTAGAGCGAGTGTATCACTAGGTCGAGCAGTTGCTGGACCTCGGTCTTGAATTCTTTTTTTTCCGTTGCCATGAGTTTGCGCGCCAAAAGCGGGGGAACAGTAAACCCATCGCCAGGCCGGACTGCAAGTATTTTTGGGCGCTTGGCCAAGGGGAACGGGAGTTTCTGCTTCTCCGAGCGGAGGCCGACGGCTACCTTGGGTAAGCGCTGTTTTATGACTGAGACCTCCTCTTTAACCCTGCACGAAAGCCTGGGCGCGCGATTCACAGGCAAGGTGGAGTTTGCCGGCCACTTTGCTCCCCGCCCGACCATTCAACATGTGGTGTTCGATTTCGACGGCACCCTGTCGCTGATCCGCGAGGGCTGGCCGGAGGTAATGCTGCCGATGTTTGAGGAACTGCTGCCACCGGTTGATGGGAATGAGCCGGACAAAGTGCGTGCGATGCTGTTGGACGACATCATGACGCTCAACGGCAGGCAGACGATCTTTCAAATGATGAAGTTCGCCGAGCGCGTCACCGAGCGAGGCGGCGTGGCGCGGGATCCGCTGGAGTACAAGCATGAGTACCTGCGGAGGCTCGAGACGCGGATTCATTCCCGCGTCAACCGCTTGGCCGACGGCGATGCAGAGCCGGGGGAGTTTCTGCTGCACGGGTCAATTTCGCTCCTCGACTGCCTGGAGGCGCGCGGGTGGAACCTTTATCTGGCCAGCGGGACGGATGAGTCGTTTGTCAAGCGAGAGGCCGGGTTGCTCGGGCTTAGCCGGTATTTTGGTGGGCATATTTACGGGGCGCAGGACGACTACAAAAGCTTCTCCAAAAAACAGGTGATCGAGCGCATTCTCCGGGAGAACGAGGTGAAGGGAGATCGGTTGCTGGTGATTGGTGACGGATATGTGGAGATCGAGGACGGGAAAAATGCCGGCGGCCTTGCTGTGGCGGTGGCCAGCGACGAAGCCAACAACGGGGCGGGGCGATTTGACAAGTGGAAACGCGAACGCCTGCTCGGCGTCGGCGCCGACATTGTCGTGCCGGATTACCGCGACGCCGCCGTGTTGCTGGACATAATTGAGGGAAAATGATCGGTAACAAAATTGACCTCCGGAAAATCAAGCCACTGCCCTTGGCCAAGCGCAACAGCCTGAGCACGGTCGAGGAGACGCTGGTGCCGATCGGGGCTGAACCGGCGGCGATCAGCGACGCGCTAATGAGCCAGGTGGAGGATTGCGCCGGGCGCATTCGCAACGCCAAGGCCAACGGCAAGGCCGTGATGCTGATCTACGGGGCGCACCTGATCAAAAACGGCGCCGCGCTGATTCTCGACAACCTGATCGTCGACGGATGGCTGACGCACCTGGCCACCAACGGGGCAGGGACGATTCATGACTGGGAGTATGCCTGGCTGGGCCGTTCGACCGAGTGTGTCCGCTCGAATGTCGCCACCGGTACGTTTGGCACGTGGGAGGAGACCGGACGCAACATTCACTTGGCGCTGCTCGCCGGCGGGATTGAGGGGCTGGGCTACGGGGAGGCGCTTGGGCGGTTGATCGATGGAGACGGAGTGGATCTTCCGGCGGTGGGAGAGTTGGCCGATCTGATCGCGGCAGAGCCGGCGCACGAGTTGACGGCGGCGCGGGCGGAGTTGCTCCACGCTATGCGCGACGGCTCTATGCCGGAAGGGCGGTGCGAACTGGAGCATCGCTGGAAGCAGGCTTCGGTCGTGGCTTCGGCCTACAGTCACGGGGTGCCGTTGACGGTGCATCCCGGGATTGGGTACGACATTATTTCGAACCACCCGATGTTCAATGGAGCGGCGATCGGCCGAGCGGCGCAGGTCGATTTTCAACTATTCGCCGGGACGCTCGAGCAGCTCGACGGCGGCGTGGTGTTGTCGGTTGGCTCGGCCATCATGGGGCCGCAGGTATTTGAGAAGGCGCTGAGCTGCGTGAACCACATTCGCCTGCAGGAGGGGCAGCCGATCGTGAGTGATCACTCCATGTACATTGTCGATCTGCAGGATGGCGGCAATTGGGATTGGACGCAGGGCGAACCGCCCATCACCAGCCCGGCATACTATTTGCGTTTCTGCAAAACGTATGCCCGTATGGGTGGTACGATGCATTACCTGCAATGCGACAACCTGGCATTTATGCAGCATCTGTCTCGCGCGCTGGGTGGCGGTAACGAGTTGTGAATGGGGAACGTTTTGCAGAATTGGCTGGCCGGTATTCCGAACTGCGGGTGGCGTTGGTTGGAGACTTCTGCCTCGACCGGTATCTTGAGATCGATCCGGCCCGCGCGGAGACCTCGATCGAAACCGGGCTGGAGGTGTTCAACGTGGCCCGGGTGCGATCGCAGCCCGGCGGTTGTGGAACCATCCTCAACAACCTCTCGGCGCTTGGCGCGGGAACGGTGTTTCCGGTCGGCTTTGCCGGCGAGGATGGCGAGGGATACGAGTTGATGCACGCGCTTGGCCAAGCGGGCTGTGTGGACTTGGGACATTTTTTTCAGACGAGTGAGCGTCGGACTTTTTCCTACACCAAGCCGCTGGTGATGGAGTCGGGGCGTTCACCGAAGGAGCTGAACCGCCTTGATTTCAAAAACTGGTCGCCCACACCGAAGCCGGTGCAGGAGCAGATCGCCAGTTCGCTCTATGCCTTGGCCAAGCAGGTGGATGTGATGGTGCTGCTTGAGCAGGTGGACGAGGCGGACACCGGTGTGCTGGCGGGAGGTGTCCTGGAGGCGCTTAACCAAATACGACACGATCATCCCGAGCTCCTGATCTTGGCCGACAGCCGCCGTGGGCCGGCCCATTTCCCCTCCGTTGGCCTGAAAATGAATCGGGAGGAGTTTACCGGACTGACCGGCGAGTCGGCGGATATGCCCTTGGCTGAGTTGTGTGCAGCGATCGGGCGCTTGGCTGCTGAGCGGGGCCAAGCGGTGTTCGTGAGCCTGAGCGAGGACGGCATTGCCGGGGCCAGACCGGGGGAGGCACCCGAGCATGTGCCATGTCAACCGTTGCGGGGCGAGATTGACATCGTTGGGGCCGGCGATTCCGTGATGGCTAATTTGGCGATGGCTCTGGCCGCGGGAGCGGGGACGAGCGAGGCCATGACGCTCGCGATGGCGGCTGCTTCAGTGGTGGTTCATCAACTGGGCACAACGGGCACGGCGAGCCAGCAGGACATTCGTCCACTGGTTTGCGCTTATTGATAATGGGGCGGCTTGGTGACGTTGCCCTTGATTGTTTCCATCTCTTTCGACTCCAAGCCGGTGGTGAGGCGTTGCACCTGCGCCTGTAGTTGCTGGATGACCTTATCCTGTTCAATGACAGTTTGGTTGAGCGACTCCACCAGTTGCTCCAAGTGGGTCAGGTCGGACTCGATATTGACCAGTCGTTCGTCCTGTGACATGCCGCCACTCTACAGCAGGCCGGGCGCGGAATCGACCGCGGAAGCTGTACGCCGGTTTTTCCCTGACATTTTGGCGCGTCAGACGATAATGCCTTTTTTGAATGAATCTGGATGATGCAAAGGAACTGAAACGGCGACTGGGGTTCGGCGTGAATCTCAACTCCGACGAGGATAGGCGGCGTCTGGCGGAGGTGATCAACGCCAAGCTGTGGTTTCGTGGTCAGCCGATCGTCGGGAAGGAGAGCGAGTTTGCCCTCCTGAAGGCCAGCAAGCACCTTCTGGCAAACCTGCAGGAGAAAAACCGTTTACTGGCGGAATACCACTGCCCGGCCGACGCGCGGATTCAGGCTTTTTTGGATCGCACGCTTGGTGGCTGCGGATGTGATATTCCCCGTCTCCCGACCAACGCCCTTCAACTGGAGCATCACGGACTGGCGCGCACCCTGTCGCTGCCGCCCGACAGGGATTCGTACACTTCGGAGTACCTCGACTCGTACCGGATTGAGCAGGGCGTGCTGCACAACCCAAGGAGCGACCGCCGGACGACTAAGGGCGTGTTCCACATCGTTGAGGGAGGCCTGCCGATTCCACACGACAAAAAGGAGATGCCGAAGCGGGTATTCGCCGCGCTGCTTGGTCAAGCGCTTGGACCGCCGAAATCGGTGATGGAGATCCCGTTCACCAGTTCGCAAAAGGAGCGGGCACGATTGTTTGTTTCGCTGCTGCTGAGGCCGGTGGTGATGCCGGGAGTCGAGGGTGTCAGCGGGGAACGTTCGCTTGAGACGAGGTTTTTCGCGCCTGGCAGCTTGGTCGCCAATCTGGATTTTGTAGAATCGATTTTCGGCAACGCAGGCGACCCATACCTGTCGGAAAACGACGCCGCCCTTGACCCGGAACATTGGACCGGACACACAGGCTGCGTGGTGCTCGCTCCGCACCTGGTCACGCTTGGCAAAAGGGAGCTTGGCCTACCGCATGTTTCGGAGGCTACCGATCGGCAAAAACGGGACGGCATGTGCTGGGAATCGGAGGAGGAGCGCTACAACGACGGCGGCGGCTTCAAGGTGGCCTGCCGAGACGCCTCCGGGGTGATGGTTACGCTGATTGCCGACAACTATTTTGGCTACTGCAAGAAGGAGGTGAAAACCCAGATCAGTTTTTCCGCCAACCTGCTGGGCAACACGGAGGAGGAACATGCCGGCGGCGCCATCGCCTTTTCTAGCTGCGACCTCGGTGAGGACTTCCAACTCAGCGGCTTCGTCAAGGAGGTCGATCATACGTTTGAGGAGATGCTGCGGTCGTTCGGGGCTATGATGGATCTCCAACCGGAAGGCCATGCGATTGACAAGCGGTTCCCTGAAATCCATTACATCCCCGAGAACTCCCGCGTGCTACTTAGGAAACAGCAAATCAATTGGATCAGAGACGGGGCCGAACAGGGGATCCGGTTGACGCCGGGAATGATATATGTGCTTCCATCCGGTTACAAGTTGTTGATGGTGCGTCGCTCCGTGGGAGGGCATTGGCGCTTGGTTGGGACCGCTGCGGAGGGCGTGTTCTGCCACAAGCCGTGCACGGTGTCTGGCGGAGGCAAGTCGGAAATCTCCAAATCCATCATGGACGCTATTTTGGCCGGGCCGGTTTTTGTCGCCGATTTCCACGAGGATATGGATGCCGTCGGGCAAATTCTCCAGCGTAAATATTCCGGCCGCTTCAAGAACCCGCCGGACATCAAGCGGGGGCGCAGCGTGCTCGATGAGCGCCGCTCGCTTGGCTCGGTGGTCAAGCTACTGACCCCCAGCCGGGCCTACACGGAGGAGTACAACGAATGGCTCAACAGTATCCCCATGCACGTGAAGGATCTCGTGTTCACCATCAAGCGGTTTTACCGGCAGGAGTGGGGGGAGGATTGGCGGCGGCATTTCTCGGTGGACACCGTCAACGGCCAGCCGGGCAAGGAACTCAAGTACCGGCAGCAAAAACTGGTGGCCCAATATTTGCGGGTCGGTTTCACCGGGGACGCCCTGTGGCGGACGTTCACCTTGCGAAAGGACTTCATCCCCACGGTCAAGTTGCAGCGCGAGGACGACATTTCTGCCAGCACGGTCGTTTCGACGGACGGCTTGTCCGGGTGGAAGAACGACGAACCCCGCCCCTCGCTCAAGTTCGTCGCCAATTGCGAATACCGGTTTTTCCAAAGACCGGACGATGCGGTGCGGCGCGGGTACGATAAAAAGGCCGAGTCCGACTTTTGCCGCAAAAATCTTTTCGCCTCAAACTATCATCCGATTACGAGGCAGGAGGCCCGGGACGAGGTGGCCGATGCGCTGGAGTTTGGGGGGTACACGCACGGGCTGCAGGAGGTTTTTCAGGAGTTTCTCGATGGGTCCAACTCCCGCGAATTCATGGTCTCATCCGCCCGGCCGCGAATCGTGGACGGCAAGCCGACGAGGAATCCACGCTATTTGCAGAACCGGCCGGACGTGGAGGATGCCAGAGGGCGCTACCTCGCCGGCGTCGGCACTCGACTGTACCGGCGGGTGCCACTTGGCCAAGCGGTGCGCTTTCCGGTGGACGCCGTGCTGGCCGGACGCCGCAACAACCCGCCCGACCATCAAGCCGGCATCCGAGCCCTGGCTGTTTACGGGCCGATCCATTACCAGGAGTTGCCGGAATTGTTCATGGATTTTGTCAGCTCGCTCACCGGCAAATCGCCCTCAACCACCGGTGCCGGCTCGGAGGGGGCGCTGACCAAGGGGCCGTTCAACGCTCTCCCGCCGGTCGTGGACCTGAACAACGCGCTGGTCAGTTACATGCTCACGGGCGATGACTGTTTCACATCGGCCGCCGGCTACATCGGGCCGAAATACCGCGTGGATCACGACATCAGCCTGCTGATTCCGGAGTTGTGGGCCCGCATGTCGGCGGAGGAACGCCGGGCGGACTACCTCATTAGCGGCGGCTATCTGGAGAAACTGGAGGATTTCGACCACAAAGGCCAAGCCGTGCTGGCAAGCCGCCTCGGCTACCGGATCACGAGCCGATTCGTACTCGATTTTTTCGGCCGCATTTTCACCAACCCGGACTCGGTCGTGCCGCCGGACATGCTCAAGCCTGAGTTGCAGGGGATCGGCGATTTTGTCGACGGCATTAAAAACATCGTCGAGACCCAGCAGCGAATCGCCGGCCATTACTTCGAGGACGGCTCCGTTGAAGAGGCCATTCCGCCGCTCAAGGCTCTGCTGCACAGCATGGCGCTCGGGCAGTTCGAGGGTAAAACTATCGATGATCCCGCTGTGCGCGGACTGTTCGACCCAAATAAAGTGCGCGGCCAGCAATGGTACCTCGACCGCCTCAAGGTCAAGCAGGAGCGGGATGTGCGCTACCTCGAGGACCAACTGGACTACATGAGGGCGTTTCTTGGCAAGGAGACGCACCGTGAAGAGGCTGAGCGGCTCGGCTTGGTCAAGCGCCTGAGCAGGGTGGAGGAGGAACTGGATTTCGCCCGGAGCAGCGACTACCTCGCCGCGCTCAACGGCACGCTTGGCTTGGATTGCTCGCTTGCACAGGGATCATCCAGCGAGTCATTGAAGGAAAAAGAAATGGCTCCAGAGGCTGGACTCGAACCAGCAACCTAGCGGTTAACAGCCGCTCGCTCTACCATTGAGCTACTCTGGAACCCAGAGGGGCGGGAAACGTAGCGGCAGGTTCCGAGGGTCGTCAACAGATTTCACGATCAAATTGGTTTTCATTGATCCACAGATGGCTTCGTTGCAAATCCGCCGCAACGATCATCTCCTCTTGGCTTGAAATCCGCTTGGCCAAGCGCCATACCGGCCGGGTGCAGTCGGATCTTCAAAACGCCACCGAGGTTCTTTGTGCCTCAACCCCCTTGCGGCCCCGCTTGGGCATCGTGCTGGGTAGCGCCTTTGGCCAAGTGATCGATGAGGTTGCTGACGCCACGGAGGTTGGCTTCGCCGAGCTGCCCGGTTGTACCGTCCCGGGAGTGGATGGCCACGCGGGACAATTTGTCATCGGTTGCCTCGGCGGTGCGGACGTCCTGTTGCAGGCCGGCCGGTTGCACTACTACGAGGGTCACTCGATGGATCAGGTGACGTTCCCAATCCGCATCATGGCCGAATTCGGTGTCGGGCAGGTTTTGCTCACCAATGCGGCCGGTGGCATCGCGGAAGATTTAGCGGTCGGCGACTTCATGCGCATCACTGACCACATCAACCTGATGGGCGTCAATCCGCTGCGCGGCGAAGCGGCGGCGGGCTTTGTGGACATGTCCGCGGCCTACTCTGGGCCGCTTGACCAAGCGCTTGCCCAAGCCGCCGCTGACTGCGGCGTTGCGTTGAAGAGCGGTGTTTTCGCTGCTGTGCCTGGGCCAAGCTACGAGACGCCAGCCGAGATTCGCGCCCTCGCAACGTTGGGCGCGGACGCCGTTGCCATGAGTACCGCGCCGGAGGCGATCGTGGCCCGACAGCTTGGATTGGATGTTGCTGGCCTGTCATGCATCACCAACGCCGCCGCCGGCTTGGCCAAGTCACCAATCACCCACGAGGAGGTGCTTCAGCAAGCCCATCAGGCTGGTGAGCAGGCAGCGCGTTTGCTTGGGCATTTTTGTGAATTAGCCTGAAAACCAAGCCCAACTGTGGTTGACTACCCGTCTTTCACGCTAATCCACAAAATGAAATTTGCCATTTGCAACGAGGTTTTTGAGGGATGGGAGATTGATGATTCCATCAAACTTGTCGCCGAGACGGGGTACGATGCGATTGAGATCGCGCCGTTTACACTGGCGCAGTACGTGACGGAGGTGCCGGTTGTGGAGAGGCGGCGAATACGCGATGTCGCCGCTGACTGCGGTATCGGAATTTCGGCGGTGCATTGGGTGCTCCTCAAGACCGAGGGCATGTACATGACGCACACCGACCCGGAAGTTCGCCGCAAGACAGCGAATTATTTTTGCGAACTCGTCGAGTTTTGCGCCGATCTTGGCGGCGAGGCGATTGTCGTCGGTTCGCCGAAGCAGCGAAATCTATTGCCGGGCATCAGTTTTGAGGAGGCGTGGGAACTGGCACGGGAGACGTTTGCGCCGTCGATCAAGCTGGCCGAGGACAAGGGGGTGACAATTTGTTTCGAGCCGCTGGCCCCGTCGGAGACGGATTTTGTCAACACAGCCGAGAAGGGCATCGAGTTTATTCAGCAGTTTGACAGTGAGGCCTTCAAGATCATCCTCGACGTGAAAGCAATGTGTTCCGATCCCAAGCCGATCCCAGACATCATCCGCGACTCGCACCCGAACTTCGCCTACTTCCACGCCAACGACGCTAATCTCAAGGGCCCCGGTTTTGGCGATGTCGATTTCAAGCCGATCTTTGCTGCGCTGAAGGAAGTCGGCTACGACGGGTTCGTGTCGGTGGAGGTGTTCGACTTTGAGGAAGGCCCCAAGACAATCGCTCGCGAGAGCCTGCGCTACATGCAGGAAGCTTCTGCATAGGCCAAGCGCTTGGGCAAGCGGCTAGTGGCGCGCCTGCAACTCGTAGTTGAGCACGGCGAGGCAGTAGATGGCGGCGGTCTCGCTGCGGAGCACCAGCGGGCCAAGCGTGATCGGCAGTGCGGCAGTGCGGATGGTGTTGATTTCCGCCGGGGTGTAGTCACCCTCCGGCCCGATCCAGATTGCCAGCTTGCCCGGCGCTTGGGCATGCTCTGTGGAGTAGGCATCGATGTGTTCGCGGGGGTGTTTCGCGTCGGGCTGAAGCGTGGCTATCAACGACAAGTCGGCTTGCCGGGCGTCTGTTAGCGCGTCGTCTGGCTTCATCGGCAGCTCGAGCCCGGGCAGCCATGCGGAGCCGCACTGCTTGATCGACTCGACGCAGATGCTTCGCCACTTTTCAACTTTGGCTGCTGCCTTGGTCTCGTCCCAGTCCGGCACGGAGCGTTCGGAGAGGACCGGCACGATGCGGTGTGCCCCCAGTTCGGCGGCTTTTTGGATGATGAAATCCATCGCCTTGCCTTTGGCCACGGCCTGGTAGAGCGTGATCTCAAAGGGCAGGGGGCGGATGCTGTTTTCTTGAATGATGCTGAGTGTTGTCGAGTCACTCCGAACTTCCTCCGCTTGGCAGAGCAGTTCCTTGCCGGCGCCGTTGAGGACGACGACGCGGTCGCCTATGCGCAGGCGCAGTACCGAGCGGGCGTGTTTGGACTCTTCCGGGGAAAGGCAAAGCGGGTTATTGTGGCACGCCTCCGGAGGGATGAAAAATCGGTGCATGAAACTGGGGCGGATCAGCTGAAAAACTTCTTGGCCTTCTCGAAGAAGGAGCCGCGCATCGGGTTGACACGGTCGTCGCAGAGGTCGCCGAACTCGGTGAGCTTTGTTTTCTGCTCTGCGTTCAGGCGGATGGGCACCTCGACGATGACGCGCACGTGCAGATCGCCGTGTCCGTAGCCCTGGACGTTTTTCACGCCTTTGCCCCGGAGCCGCAGGATGGTGGCGGACTGGGTTCCGGGCGGTACGTTGATGCGTGCGCTGCCGCTGAGGGTGGGCACCTCAATCTCTGAGCCGAGCGTGGCCTGTACAAAACTGATCGGCACCTCGCATTGGAGGTCGTCGCCGTCACGCTCGAAAATCTCATGCTCCTTCACGTGCAGCACGACGTATAGGTCGCCTGGTTTTCCGCCGTGCATCCCGGCCTCACCGTTGCCGGTAGAGCGCAGTCGTGCGCCGGTGTCGACCCCGGCCGGGACGCGAATGGTGACCTTGCCGGACTTGTCGCGGCGGCCCTCGCCGTTGCACTTGGGGCATGGCTTGTCGATGGTGGAACCGCTGCCGTTGCAACGGGGACAGGTCTGCGCCACGCTGAAAAAGCCCTGCGACTGGACTACTTGTCCGCGGCCGTTGCAGGTGCCGCAGGTGGTCCGGCGTCCGCCGTCGGCGGCTCCGGTGCCGCTGCACGTGTCACACGCATCGAGTTTGTTGAGGCGGATTTCCTTTTCGCAGCCGTGGACGGCCTCCTCGAAGGTCAGTTCCATGTCGTAGCGAAGGTCGGAGCCGCGAGACGGGCCGGACGAGCCGCGCTGGCCGCCCCCGCCAAACAAGTCCTCGAAAATACTCCCGCCGCCCCCGCTGCTGCTGAAGGCTTCGCGGAAGATATCGAACGGATCGTGGAACCCGCCCCCGCCGCGACTGGCACGGGAACCGGGGCCGAATGCGGCATGGCCAAACTGATCGTAGGCTGCCTTTTTCTCGGGGTCGCTCAACGCCTCGTAGGCCTCGCCGATTTCCTTGAATTTTTCTTCGGCCTCCTTGTTGTCGGGATTCTTGTCGGGATGATATTTGACGGCCAGTTTGCGGTAGGCTTTCTTGATTTCGTCCGCAGAGGCGCCCTTGCTCAAGCCGAGCACTTCGTAGTAGTCGCGCTTGGCCATGGTTATTGTTCAGTCTCCTCCTCTGCGTCATCCAGGGGGGTGGCCACGACGACGGATGCGGCCCGGAGCAGGCGGTCCCGCAAGCGGTAGCCTTTTCGGGTTTGCTCGAGCACGGTGCCTTCCTCGGCTTCGTCGGTTTTCTTCCGGGACATGGCCTCGTGCTGGGAGGGATCGAACGCTTGGCCGGTGGCGTCGATTTCTGTGACGCCGATCTCCTGTAGGGTTCGCTTGAGTTGGGTGTAGACCATCTCGATGCCGGTCTTTAGTGAATCGATTGAGTTGTCATCTGAGTTCCGCACGGCGCTGATGGCCATTTCGAAGCTGTCCATCGTGGGTAGCAGTTCCTCAATGAGGGACTCGTTGGCGTATCGGATGGCGTCCTGTTTCTCCTTGGCCAAGCGCTTGCGGAGGTTGTCGGCCTCGGCGACTTGTCGCTGGAGCCGGTCGTAGTATTCTTCCGCCTTGGCTGCCTGCTGGCGGAGTTCCTTGAGTTCCCCGGGGGTGGGTGGTGGCAGCTCTTTTTCCTCTTCGGTTGCGGGTTCGTCGGGTTCGGGCTCTCCCTCCGCTTGGCCAAGCGCTTGGCTTTCTTGCTCTGACTCGGCTTGGATGGAAGTGTCTTTTTCCTCCGAGTCGGTGATCTCGATATGATTGGCTTTCTGGTTTTCCTCTTTGCCTTCGCTGCTCATGGATGTCTGCCGATAACCGGCGGCAAATATTGTACACGACCCTCCTGGACAGGGCAACCGCGAAGCACGCGACTGCAGGGCGGGAGGTTGTTTGCATCAGGTGGGATTTGCCGGTACGATTCGAGCAGGTTTTAACGAATGCCGGAAAAGACAAAAAAAGAGGTGCAGCCTCAGGCCCGTGAGTTTTTTGACAAGGGCCTTGACGCGCTGCGCAAGGATAATCTCGAGTATGCGACCAAGCTTTTCGAGCAGGGGCTTCGTCGTGAGCCGGGCTTTTTCGAGTGCCGCGAAGCGCTCCGGCTTAACCAGTTCAAGCGCTCCGGCAAGAAGAGTGGTTTTTTTCGGATGTTCGGTAAGACGACCTCCTCGTCACTCCTGCCCAAGGGGCAGTTGGCGCTGAAGAAGAATCCGCTCGAGGCCATCGAGGTGGCGGAGCAGATTTTGAATGACGACCCGTACAGCGTGATGGGCAACAAGCTGCTGGCGGAGGCGGCCACGGCGGCCGAGTTCCCGCGCACGGCGGTGTTTGCTTGGGATCTGGTTATGAAACAGCAGCCGGACAACAAGGCTAGTACCATGAAATACTGCCAGGCCTTGGTGAGCAACGGCGACGTGGCCAAGGCGGAGGAAACCTGTGCGACGTTGGCCAGGGCGCATCCCGGCGACCAGGAGGTGCTGCAGCTCTCCAAGAACCTGACCGCAAGCCGCACGCTGGCCGAGGGCGGGTACGACAAGGTGGCCTCCGGTGAAGCCGACTACCGTGCGGTGCTGAAGGACGAGGACGAGGCGGTGCTGCTTGAGCAGGAGAATCGCCGCTCGGAGCAGGAGTCCACTGCCGAGAATCTTATCCGTGAGTACGAACAGCGGCTCCGGGATGAGCCGAACAACCTAAAGCTCATTCGCTCGTTGGCAGAGCTGCATTGCCGCGTAAAGAATTACGACAGGTCCATCGAGTACTACGAGCGGTTCAACAAGACCAACCTGCGCTCTGATGCCGCCGTGGACCGGGCCATCGTGGACACCAAGCTGCAACAGTATGACTGGCGGATCGAGCAGGCCGGTGAAAGTGAGGCCGGGGCGTTGAGCGTCGAGCGCAAGGCGTTCGAGATGGCGCAGATTCAGCGCTTGTCCGACACGTATCCATCCGACCTGTCGCTACGATACGACCTGGGCGTGCTGCAACTCGAGGCTGGGGAGGTCACCTTGGCGATCCAGTCCTTCCAGCGCGCACAGGCCAATCCCCACCGGGAGATTGCCTCGCTGATGCAAATCGGCCGTTGTTTTGCGAAGCGGGGCATGAACGACATGGCCGCCGGCACTCTGCAAAAGGCGCTCGAGAAGAAGGAGGTCATGGACGACGAAAAGATGGATTTGCACTACCAACTTGGCTGCGTGCTCGACTCAATGGAACGCACGGAGGAGTCGATCGACCAGTTCAAGATTATTTACGAGAGGGACATCGGCTACCGCGACGTCGCCGAGCGGGTGGATGCCTACTATACCAGTCTTGGATAGGATGGTGTTGAAGCGATGAAATCAATGACCGGTTACGGACGGGGTGAATGTGCTGCAAAGGGCGTGCATATCACCGTCGAGTTGAACACGGTGAACCGCAAACAGGCGGAAGTGTCGCTGGGGATTCCGCCTGCGCTCGAGTCCATCGAGCCGGAATTGCGCGACATGATCCTCGCCTCCATCTCCCGCGGTCGGGTCAACGGCAGGGTGGCACTGCAGCATTCCGGCGCGAGCCGAACTGTTTCGAACGCTGTCAACGAGGAGCAGGCCAGGGCGTACCGGCGGGAACTGGTCAGGCTGGCCAAGTCGCTGAAGATGCCGGACAATCTTTCGCTGGAGACTTTGCTGCGTTTGCCCGGCGTGCTGGAGCCCTCCGAGCCGACGCTCGATGGCAAGGCGTTTCGCGCCCCGGCAAAGCGGGCGCTCGGCCAGGCGCTCGAGGCATTGCAGGCCATGCGCGAGAAAGAGGGGACAAACCTGGGCCGGGACTTGGCCAAGCGCCTGGCCGGTCTGAGGCGCGTGGCCAGGCGGGTGGCCAGGCGCGCTCCGGCGGTTCTGAAGCAGCATCGCGAGCGACTGATTGAGCGGCTGAACAATGCCAACGTCGAGACGCCTGGGGCGGACGACGAGCGGCTGCTACGGGAGATGGTCTATTACACGGACCGGATGGATATTACCGAGGAGTTGACCCGGCTTGACAGTCATTTTGCCCAGCTTGAGCAGTGCCTCCGCGTCACCCAGCCGGTGGGGCGCAAGCTCGACTTTTTGGCGCAGGAAATGTTCCGGGAAATCAACACGATAGGCTCCAAGGCAAACGATGGAGTGATTTCTGGGGAAGTGGTCACCCTGAAAACCGAGCTCGAGAAAATCCGCGAGCAGGTTCAAAACGTCGAATGAGCAGTGCCGTTTCCAGCGCGCCGCTTTTGGTGGTCGTTTCCGCACCATCCGGTGCCGGCAAGAGCACCCTTTGCGACAACGTCCGCGCCGCGCTGCCAAGCGCAAGCCGCGCGGTGACCTGCACCACCCGCAAGCCGAGGGACGGGGAATTGGACGGAGTGGACTATTATTTTCTCGACGAGGAAGAGTTCCTCGCCCGGGTCGAAGGTGGTGAGTTTCTGGAGAACGCCGTCGTGCACGGTAATTATTACGGCGTGCTCAAGTCGGAGCTGCGTGCCAAGCTCGCCGAGGGAAGCGACGTGCTGCTCAACATCGACGTGCAAGGCGCGGCAACCATCCGTGAACGCGCCGCAACCGACCCGGTATTGAGTCGCTCGCTAATCACTGTGTTTTTGTGCCCGCCAAGCCTCGGGGAACTGGAGCAGCGGCTTCGCGGCCGGGGTACCGACTCCGAGGAAGCGATCGCCAGGCGCCTGGCCATCGCGAAGGATGAAATGGATCAGGCCGAAAAATTTGACCACTCGCTGACCAGCCAAACCCGCGAGGTCGACGTCGACCGGTTGCTTGGCATCATCGAGAACGTCCGTTTGGCCAAGCGCGAAGCCATTCCGACCCATGAGTAAACCAAAAAACATTGTGCTGGGTGTGAGTGGCTCGATCGCCGCCCACAAGGCGATCGACTTGGCGAGCCTGTTGACCAAGGCCGGGTGCGAGGTGGATGTCGTGCTGACCCGGGATGCGCAGCAGTTCGTCAAGCCGCTTCCGTTTCAGACGCTTACTCGCCGGAGCGTGATCACCAGCCTGTACGACGAGGGGGAGAATGGCGTCGCCCACGTCCAAGCCGCCGATCGTACCGACTTGCTGCTGGTGGCCCCGGCCACGGCCAACACCCTTGCCAAGCTGGCCCTCGGCCTGGCAGACGATGCGCTGGGCTGTGTGGCGCTGGCGCTGCGGTCCGAGGCCAAGTTGCTGGTGGCCCCGGCGATGAACGGCAAGATGTGGCGGCACCCCGCCACCGAGGCCAATGTGGCAACACTGAGGGAGCGGGGTGCGGAGTTTATCGGCCCGGACAAGGGGCTGTTGTCGTGCGGTTACGAGGGCATCGGGCGGCTCTGGCCCGTGGACGGAATTGCCATCCATGCGCTGAATTTGCTGGGCGTGGAGCGGGTGGACGATTGATCAAATGGCTTCCCCAAGGGGCAGCAAGACTTGGATCGACTGGTGGCGGCTGTCCCAGTTGTTCAAGTCCGTTGCGCCCGACGACGGCTCGCAACGTGCACGTATTCGGTTCATGGAGCGCAACACCATCCTGCCAGTCAAGGTGGTTTACTTCCTCGTTCTCATTTTTTATCTCTACTTTATCGAGTGGCCCGAGATGATAGACGCCGACCGGGTGCGCTGGACGCTGTTGCGCACCATACAGTGGTTCTTCGTTTTCTGCCTCATCGTCAACGTAATCATTGGCGTGATGCTCATCCGGATGGAGGAGTTTTCAACGCGGATGCTCCGGGAGGTGGTATTTTCCATCTGCCTGTTCGACGCGTTGCTGCTGGCGATGATGACGGAACTGACTGGCGGCTTTGAGAGCTTCCTGTTTTGGATGTTCCTGGGGTTGCAGATTCGCAACGCGATCAGCATGCCCATCGCCACGACGCAGATCGTGGCGAACCTATCCGTCAGCGTGATCTATCTTTGTGCCGGTGCGTTTGACATCGTGGTTGCGCGTTCGGAGGAGGAACTCGAGAACATCACGGGCGAGCCGGTCATGCTGCGGGCGTTGTTGCTGATGTTGATGACGGCCTGCGGTTACGGGCTGCAGGTGCTGATCGACAAGCAGCGTCGCATGGAGGCCGAGGAGGACGAGTACGACCGGCGCCAGAGCCAGCTTCAGGCATCCGGGCGGCTCGCGGCGGAGATCGCGCACCAGGTGAAGAACCCGCTGGGCATCATCAACAATGCCGCATTCGCGCTTGGCCAAGCGACGAATGAAAACGAAACGGCCAAGCGCCAGGTGGGCCTGATTCGTGAGGAGGTGAACCGGGCGGATCAGATCATCACCAAGCTGATGGGCTATGCCCAATTGGTCGAGGGGCGATTGGCCAAGCTCGACGTAAACGAGACGCTCGACGCGGCTATCATGCAGGTATTCCCGAGGGGCAGCAAGTTCGGCACCCGCATCCGGCGCGAGTACGGGATTGCCTTGCCTCCGCTGCTGGCCCAGCCCGAGCACATCAGCGAAGTGTTCGTCAATGTCATTCAAAATGCGCGGGAAGTGCTGGGCAACAACGGCGAAATCCGGATAAAAACCAGCTATGAGGGCGACTACACCTTCCGGGTGGTCATCGAGGACAACGGCCCAGGCATACCGACGGAGAACCTCGAATCGGTCTTCGAGCCGTACCACTCCACCAAGGAAAAGGGCACCGGGCTGGGGCTGGCCATCGTCCGCCACAACACCGAATTGTACGGCGGTACTGTTAAAATTGAATCGGAACTTGGAAAATACACACGGTTCAATCTATTCTTCCCAGGGAGGACAGCCATTCGGCTCCAGTCGAAATGAACGGAAACCAAAGCCTACTGGTCGTTGACGATGAGCGCAATATGCGCGATTCGCTCAAGACCGTTCTTGAGTCGCGGGGATACCAGGTGGACACCGTCGAGTCAGCGGAGGATGGATTGAAGGTGGTTGAGAAGTCTGATTATTTCATGGTTATCACTGACGCGCGGCTCGAGGGGATGAGCGGCTATGATTTTCTCCGCGAAACGCATGAGCGCTGGCCGGACCTGCCTGTGCTGATGATCACCGCCTACGCCACGCCGAAACTGGCGGTGGAGGCGATCCAGACCGGGGCCATCGATTACCTCTCCAAGCCGTTCGAGCCGGAGGAACTGCTGCACTCCGTAAACCGCTGCGCCGAGCGGCACGAACTCATCCGCCAGAACGAAAAGCTCAAGGCACGCCTGCCGTATGGCTACCAGCTGGACGACATCATCGGGAACTGCCAAAGCCTGAAGGATCTGCGTGAGATGATCCGGACGGTTGGCCCGACCGAAGCAACGATTCTGATCCTTGGCGAAAGCGGCACCGGCAAGGAGCTGATCGCCGGTTCCGTTCACCACTCCAGCCAGCGTCGCGAGGAGCCGTACGTTCGATTGAACTGCGCGGCCATCCCGGAGACGCTGCTCGAGAGCGAATTGTTCGGGCACGAAAAAGGATCCTTCACCGGCGCGGTGAAACAGAAGAGCGGCCAGGTGGAGGAGGCCAACGGCGGCACTCTGTTCCTGGATGAAATCGGCGAGATGTCCCGATCCCTTCAGGCCAAGCTGCTGCGGTTTCTCGAGGATGGCACATTTGTCCGCGTCGGCGGAACGGAGGAACTCCGGGTGGATGTTCGGATCATTGCGGCGACCAACCGGGACATCATTGAAGCCATTGAGAACGGCGATTTTAGGGAGGACCTCTACCATCGATTGAACGTGGTTCAGTTGAGAGTCTCGCCACTGCGGGATCGTGACGGGGATGTCATCTTGTTGGCGGAGCATTTTCTATCGGGGTTCGGCCGCAAGATGAACAAGCAGTTTCAGCCGCTCTCTAGTGAGGTGCGTCACATGCTCGAAAGCCACCATTGGCCGGGCAATGTCCGTGAGTTGCGAAACACGATGGAGCGTGCGGTGATCCTCTCAACCTCCGATATGATCCACCCCATGAACCTGCCTGACTTTAGGTTCGAGACGCGCCTGCGAAAGGAGGATGACTCCGCTTCGTCCTATGAGGGGCTTTCACTTGAGGAGGCGCTTGCTTCATTCGAGAGTAACATAATTCGCACCGAGTTGGCACGCAATGACAAGAACCTTAGCCGAACCTCGCAGAAACTGGGCATCAGTCGGCACGCTTTGCGCTACCGGATGACACGCCTGCAGCTTACCCCAGAGACTGACACGGATGATGAGGGGAACCCAGTCGCCGAATGAACCTGTTAATGACAACGCAAGGGCAATTGTTGGCCCTAATGAATCCCGGCAACCCGAATACCGACGGTTTTCTGGACTCGATCAAGATGCCGTTGCTGATCGTCACCATCGCGCTTGGCCTTGCCCTCATCATCGCCATGGTGATCCTAGCGATGCACAGTGTTGGTGGCGGAAGGCAATCCAAGCGCGGACGCGCTGCCCGTCTGACAACTTCCAAGCCGATGGCCCCGGGCGAGGAGGGCACCCGGCGCAAAAAGCGCCGCCGCCACAAGCGCCGCCGCC
>PVBE011484678.1_pt1 | contig 44975 bp, 37 predicted proteins | sample 1631181 | NCBI WGS metagenome assembly PVBE01 (sample SAMN08397723, study PRJNA350692) | Marine metagenome, whole genome shotgun sequencing project. | isolation source: water | place: Pacific Ocean | collected 2012-04
CCGTGGCGATAGTGATCGGGTCGATAGTTTTGTCGCTCATCGTTGCTTTCCTGTCCGGCCTCAACCGCCGGAATTTCGAGTCAGAACGTAGTTCTTGTTTGAATTGACCAGGCAATCGTAATTCTCCGGAATGACCACCGTGGTCGTCGCTTCTTCGATAATGGCAGGGCCTGGAACCAAGTTGTCTGCTTCGAGGTTATTGCCGTCATAGACCTGAACTTCGACGAATCCATCCCCAAAGTAACATTGGCGAGTTCGTTTTCCGGCAGCAGACGCGTCGGGCCCGCCGCTCGAAATCTCAGGCAGATTGAAGGCAGCGTTCGGTGTCGTCGCTTTTACGCGAAGCGTCAGCATCTCAACGCCCTTCCATGGCATCGCAAATGTGAAGAGCTCCTGGTGCTTAGCGCCGAAAGCCTCGGCAGTCTTGACCAAAATCTCCTGAGTAACCTCGCCGCCTTCCACACCCACTTCGACCTCATGGAACTGGCCGATATACCGCATCTCGATGGTTCGCCGAAACCTGATATCTTTCTCATCAACGCCTATCTTCTCGAAGGCCGCCAGGGCCTCCTCTTCCATCTCCTTATATAGACCATTGACCTCACTCGACTCGGCGGAATTCATACGCCTGACGTAAGACCGGGCGTAATCTTCACCGATATCCATGGCATACATGCCGAACGCGCTATAGAGGGATGCGACCGAGGGTACGACGACGGACGGGATATTCAGCCGGTCGGCGATAAAGCCCGCATGAACCGGACCACCACCACCGCCCACTATCATTGTTGCCTTACGGATGTCATATCCGCGCTGAGTCGAAAGTTTCATGATCTCGTTCGCCATCGTCGCGTTGGCGAGTGTGAAAATCGAATACGCAGCTTGAACCGTATCCAGTCCAAGCGGTTTGGCGACTTTATCGATAGCGGAACGGGAATGCGCGACGTCGGGGGTCATATCGCCGCCGAGAAAGTAATCATCCGGCACCAATCCCAAGACCAGATCGGCATCGGTGACCGTCGGATCTTCGCCTTTTCCGAAGCAGGCCGGGCCCGGATCGGCCCCGGCGCTTTCCGGGCCGACTTTAAGGAGACCCAGCGAATCGATACTCGCGATACTGCCACCGCCGGTACCTACGCTTTCGATATCGACCATCCTGATGGCGACACGCTGATCGGAGACCCAGCTATCGCTGGTCGTCGGGATCTCGCCATGGCGCACCAACCCGACATCGAAGCTGGTACCGCCCATATCGACCGATAGGAGTTGATCCTTACCCTCTATCTCGCCAAGGAACCTCGCGCCGGAGGGCGCGGCGGCCGGGCCCGAATGCAGGAAATACACCGCACGGTCGATGCATTGGTCAACGGTCTGGACCAGCCCGTTGGCCAGCATCATCAGTAACTGGCCGCCGAAGCCCGTATCTCTCAATCTCTCTTCGAGGCGTCTCAGGTAACTGGCTACCGCCGGGCCCACATAAGCGCCTACCGAGGTCGTATTGAAGCGCTCGAACTCCCGCCACACATGAATGGTCTCATGGGAGGTCGTCACATACATGTCCGGGGCAACACTGTTGACGATTTCCGCTGCCCGCCGCTCATTGGCCGGGTTTGCGTAGGAATGCAGGAAACACACGGCGACCGCCTCGACGCCATCATCTCGCAAAGTCGCCACAGCGGCTGCAGTCTCGTCTTCGTTCAGATGCTCGAGAATCTCGCCCGTACACAGCGTCCGTTCGGTTACGTTGAGACGGCGGGATCGCGGTATCAAGGGACGATTCGGTGGAATGAACAGATTGAAGAGGGAAACATGAAGCGGCTTGATCGCTCGACGGATCTCCAGGATATCCCGAAAGTTCCTGGTCGTCAGCATGCCCGTTCTAGCACCGCTGCCCGTTAGAAGGACGTTTGTCGCCAACGTCGTGCCGTGAATGAGGACGCTGACCGACCCGAGAAATTCTCCAGTTGTTTCACCGAATATTCTTGCTGCCTTCGTCATGGCGTTCAGAAAACCGTCCGAAGGATCGCTCGGCGTCGTCGGTGATTTGACCAACGTAAATTGACCGGTCATCTCATCTAGAACCAGACAATCGGTGAATGTGCCCCCTATATCAACACATACGCGCTTAGCATTTGGTGGCATTAGATAGTCCTTATCATTCTGACTTTGAGGCCAAGTTATACCGAGGGCATCGGACTCGGGCATTCGCCACGGGATTGTCTGGTATCAGTACGAGAGCAATACGTTTCGTTGTCGTCACTTTTTCTAGGCTGATCCGCGTTCCAGAATGTACACTTATTAGTATACCAACAAACCCGCGCGCCTGCTAAACTTATTGAGCTTGAGTACAAGACACCACGAGAGTTATGAGAATCCGTACGGATGAATAACGTCGAGCCCAATTCGCCTCAGGAATTCAGTCACATGCGCCATGGCGTTCAGAAAACCGTCCGAAGGATCGCTCGGTGTCATCGGTGATTTGACCAAGGTGAATTGACCGGTCGTCTCATCGAGAACCAGGCAATTGGTGAATGCGCCTCCGATATCGACGCACACGCGCTTGGCATTCGGCGCCATTAGCTAATCCTTCCTGTCATGGTCGAAAAGTTCTACGTTGACTTACACTGGAGTTCATCGTTCTCAGCGAGTTCCCGAATGATCCCGAGTATTCGGTGAGCATTCTGTTCTGTAGTAGGAGGGGGCTTCTCGGCGCCGGCCGACCGGGCGGCTTCGGCGGGCGCAACATAGTCGGGATGCTGCTTGTGGCGGAGCGTGGTCAACTGCAGGCAGATCTCACCATCGCCTCTTTCTTCGATCCCGGCGATGGCCATGAACCAGGGCCCCGCCAGGTATTCGGTAATCATGAGGTTGTCGCCGCGAAAGGAAGTGCGCTGCAGATGAGGCGATCCATCCGCCATGCTGCTCTTTCCGTAGTGGAGAACGTCTTTGACGATCCCGTCGCCGGCTTCCTCTACGATTCTGGATTCCACGAATGACGGGAGAAACCGCCCATCGCCCCTACCCCAGATCCTCAGCGCTCGCGACAGCTGCGCCCGGCTGACTCGTGTAGCGCTGCCGGAAGAATTTACGGGAACGGAAGCGGTTTGGATCTCCAGCGCCGGAGTCTCCAATTTCCCGACTATTTCCTCGGAACCCGATACCATTTAACCGACTAACGCTGCAGTTGAGCGTCTAGACCCTGCGTGGGCGCGGACGAAAGAACGCTCGAGATGCGCTCACGGATAATGTCCATCCACTGCCTGGCAGCCGACTGAGCCTTTTGGGTATCTCCACTCTCGATGCTGTTATAGACATTGAGGTACACGTCCCGTAATTCCGCAACATGAGCCTTCCATTCCTCGTTGGTCTCGGAACGTGCAGCGCTGATCCGGCCGGTACGAAGTTTCACGTAAACAGTGAGTTTAAAGAGGTGGGACAGCGACTCGTTATGCGACGCATTCCCGAGCGCGGTATAGAGTTCAAAGATCGCATCCAGGCGCTCCTGGAGTTCGTCACGCCCCGTGACATTCAGCCGATCCATCTGTTTCTTGATGGCTTCCAGATCGACCGGTGTACGCCGAAGCGCGGCCAGGTAGCAGATCGACGGCGAGAGGATATCCATGATCTCGAGGTGGTCCGTGATATCCGTAAAATTCAGGTTCGAGACCTTGGCACCACGGCTGGGCACCATAGTCACGAGCCCCTCCACGGAGAGACGGATGAGTGCCTCTCTTACGGGCGTTCGCGAAACCGAAAAACGCCGTACCAACTCACTCTCATCTAGATCCGAGCCAGGCGCGAGTTCCCCGGAGATAATGAGCGCTTTCAATTTTTCGTAAGTCCGGAGACCACCACCGGGGGCGCCTTTGCGCCGAACCGTGGAGGTCGTTGCCTTCTGTTTTTCAGCTACAACCATTTCATGTAATCCATACTCGGCAACTCGCGGCAGTATACGTCAACCGCTCGGAGGCGCAGCGTAAGAAGATCGGTTCCGGCTTAGAAACGCAATCCGATAGCAATCCCCTATCTCTCAGGCCGATTCAAGTTCGCGAAGTAAATACCGGAGTCGGTGACTTCCTGGTTCGTAATCACTTCCTCATCGGTAATGTTGTTGAAAAAAGCTTCGGCGTACCAACGGTCCTGCGGTGACTCCCACATGAGCTTGACGTCCCAGATGAAGTAACCGTCCTGCACATCGAACGGGGTGAGATTCAGCGCCCACAGATAGACGTCGTCGGTAAAATGGCCCTGAGCGCGCGCGGTGATATCACCAATACTGCTCGTGTTGAACGTGTACTGAATACCGATATGACCCGACCAGCCGGGCGCGTTGATCAACTCGCTGCCGGAAATGTGGCATTGTTCAACTCGACCCTCCTCTCAGATGCCCAGGCGCGCCATCTGAATGTTATGACCTGACAAAATAGATCATTATCAGTGGGTTAGACGCTCTCTAAGGCTCCAGTATCACCTTCCCAACGACCTGACCACTTTCAACCAAGCGATGACCCTCGGCAGCTTCTGCAAGAGGTAGTTTCTTCCCGATGAGCGGGCGAATCTTTCCTTCCGCTGCCAAGTTCAAGCAGTCGCCCACGACGTCTTTCGAACCGGCGTCCATGGTGCTGGACAGCACTTTCAGACGCCGCATGTGGAGCTTCTTCACGTCCAGGGGCACGATGCCGCCACCGTGAAATCCCACCGTCACCAGTCGCCCGTTCATGGCGAGGCTGTCCCAGGCTCCGGTCCAAAGATCGGGATCGCCGATATTCTCGAAGACCACATCGACGCCGTGTTTGTCGGTGATCTTCATGACTTCTTCCGCAAGATCTCGGGTGCGATAGTTGACGAGGTAGTCGGCGCCGAGCTTACGGGCGGTATCCAGGCGATCCTCGCCACCGGCCGCGGCGATGACGTGGGCGCCCTTGAGCTTGGCGAACTGCACTACGAAACTCGCCAGCGCTCCGGCGGCACCCATCACGAGGGCCCACTCGCCTTCCTGCAACTGAGCGGTATAGATCTCCGAGAAAGCTGCCGAAGCGTGCCGGCAGATGACGGTCGCGTCGGCAAAGGGAATGCTGTCGGGGATCTTTCTCGCCTGAAAATCCGGTACCACGATGAATTCGGCATAGCCGCCTGGAGCTTTAATGCCGATGGGGCGGCTGTTGCTGCAGCGCTTGCCGGCCCTGCAGCCGTCACATTGGCCGCAGCGGGCCATGCCGCGGATATTGACGTGCTCGCCGACTCGGCTCTCATCGACGCCCGGGCCCACCGCGGTGATCTCACCGGACGGATCGACGCCCATGATCAGCGGCAATGACGCGCCGTGGGGTGATTTTCCCGCCCGCGCGATCACGTCGAACCCGCGGTTGACCGAGACGGCCCCGACCCGCACGAGGACCTCGCCCTCACCGGGTTCCGGGTCGGAAACGTCCTCATACTGCATCACCTCGGGCGGGCCGAATTCGTGGACGACGATGGCCTTCATTTAACTTTCTCTATTAATACAAAGCCTTATGAATCTAGAGGCGTTCGTGTTTCGTTGGCGTACGTGGAGTATACATGGAGAATATACTAGTGTATTCAAATTGTATATTCTTGTTTCTTAATATCCCGCTGCAGAACTTGGGAGAATGGCGCCATGACCGACCGGCACCCTGAAGCCGCGCCCATTCCGGGCACCCGAAAGCTCGGGCCTCTCTGGCTCATGCCGGGTATCGGCCGCATCAACGCGGCGAGTTTCTTTGCCGTGGCTTTGATCAACAACGTGATCTTCTCCTTAGTCCACTACATGCAGCCGTATGTATTCGAGGTGCAGCTAGGTATCCCTAGCGATCAACAGGGCGTGCTCGTGGGCAACCTGACGGTCATGCAGGAGTTGATCGTGATTGGCATGACCGGGGTTGCGGGCGCGCTTGCTGACAAGTTCGGCCGCCGGCCCGTCTTCTGCGGCGGCACATTACTCATCGGCGTGGCCTATGCGCTCTACCCGATGGCCGAAGGCCCGGCCCTCCTCTACGTGGCCCGGGCATTCTTCGGGGTGGGAATCGCCTGTGCATCTACCGTTCTGCTGGTCTTCACCGGCGATTATTCCCAGGAAGCCTCCCGCGGTAAATGGATGGGCGGCCTGAACTTCATGCAGAGTATCGGCGCCATTACCGGATCGCTCTTTCTGACACAGATCCCGGGAATTCTGCAGGACCGCGGCATCGACCCCTCGAGTTCGGTCACGGCAGTGTTCGTCCTTGCGGTGAGCATTGCCATTCTCGGCGCCACGGTCGCCGGATTCGGCTTGAAGCCCGGGTCTGTCCGCCGGGAGGCCACCGTAAAACGGCCGTTGCCGGCGCTGCTCGCGGAGGGAATCCGCGAGGCCCGCGTAAATCCGCGCACCGCCCTGGCGTACGCGGCAAGCATGGCCGCCCGCGGCGACATGGTAGTCGTGGGTGCTTTTACGTTCCTCTGGCTCGTGCGCTATACGTCGGACCAGGGTCTGAATATCCAGGAAGGCTACGCGCGAGGCCAGATGATCGTGCCGCTGATCACGCTCACGGTAATGCTCAGCGCCCCGCTCATGGGCGTCGTCCTGGATCGCATCGACCGGGTCACGGGCATCATCGTTGCGTTCACGCTCTCCGCGATGGGCTATACGTTCATGGGGATGATCGAGAATCCATTCACCAACGTCGTATTCGCTGCCGCTATCCTGCTGGGGCTGGGCGAAGGGGTGTGCATCATGTCATCCATCGCACTGATCGGTCAGAATGCACCGGCAAAGACACGCGGTTCCGTCATAGGAACCTTCGCCGCGTGCGGTGCAACCGGGATGCTTATCGCATCCGGCGTCGGTGGTTTTCTCTTTGACCGCTGGACGTATACGGGGCCGTTCTTGTTCATGGGAATGATCAATGCCGGCGTCTTGTTATTCGCGATCTATGTGCGGCTCAAACACCCTGCTACATTGCATGTCCGCCACGGCTAATACGCTCCATGCAGGCCAGGCGCGTGCGAAATCACTCTGAGAGGAAGTATTGCCGTGGAAAACACTGATCAAAATCGCAAGTTGTTCTTTGGCTGGTTCGTGGTCGGCGGTGCGGTCGTCGGCCTGGCCTCCGGTTGGAGCGCGCTCTTTTTTACTGTCGGGGCCTTTATTCAGCCACTCCAGGAGGCGTTCGGGTGGCAGCGCGGCCAGATCTCCGTCGGCTTCTCGGTGGTCAGCCTCACCGCCGTGGTCGTATCGCCTCTGCTAGGCATGCTAATCGACCGGCTCGGCGTACGGAAAGTTCTGCTGCCTTCCGTTGCAATGCTCGGACTCATCGTCGCGAGCGGATATGCGCTCACGGCAAATCTATGGCACTTCTATCTCCTATGGTTCGGGGTCGCCTTCCTGGGCGCGGGGACATCGCCCCTGAGCTATTCCAGACTGATCGTAAAGTGGTTCGACAACAGGCGTGGGCTCGCGCTCGGTATCGCGCTCGCAGGCGTCGGTATCGGCTCTGCGATCATGCCCCAGGTTGTGCAAAATATTACCGCGGCTTACGGCTGGCGCGAGGCGTACCTCGGCCTCGGCGCTATCGTGCTGCTTGTCAGCCTGCCGATTCTCCTGTTGTGGGTCCGCGACGACCCGCACGATATGGGTTTGGAGCCCGACGGCCACATCTCGCCTGGCGGAGCGGGCGCAGCCGGCAAGGTCATTTCAGGTTACACGGCCAGGGAATCGGCCGGTCAAGCATCCTTCTGGCTGATGCTCGGCCTGTTCGCGATGGTCGGCCTTATGACGGCAGCGATCATCGCGCACCTCATCCCACTCATGATCGACCGCGGCGCGTCACCCGCCCAGGCCACAACGGCCCAATCTATACTCGGGATCTCGCTGATATTCGGCAGAGTATTTGCCGGATACTTGATGGATCGTTTCTTCGCGCCACACGTCGCAGTCGCATTCCTTCTCGGGCCTCTGGTGGGACTAACACTGCTCGCGACGGGGGCCGCGGGGCTTCCCGCCTTCGTCGCCAGCATTCTCGTCGGGCTCGCAACCGGAGCCGAGTTCGACGTGATGAGTTATCTGACAAGCCGATACTTCGGATTGCAAAGCTTCGGGCAGCTCTACGGTTACTTCTTTTCGGTGTTCTCGATCGGCGCGGCCTCCGGGCCGATCCTGATGGGATACACCTTCGATCTCACGGGTGAATACACGGTTGCGTTGTGGATACTCGTGGGTGCTACGACGTTAGCGGGTATCCTCGCGGGGTCGATCGGCCGCTATCCCGAGCTACCCGAAGAGACTGCCGGTTAAAGACATTCAGCATCTTCGTGCCCGGGCGATCTACACGGCCATACCGATGCGGCGAACGCCTTCTTGGCAGGATCGGGCTGACAACCTAGAATCCGAAGTTCACCGAGACGGGCGCGATGTTACGCTCGGGGGCGAAGCCATGATTGACTCTCACCTGAAGCTGTTTCGAGCGTTGCGGCACATCGTGTTGCTCGCGCCCCTGGCGCTCCTCCCGGATACGGTACTGGCCGAGAGATTTCGCATGGGTGTTCCGACACCGCCGAGCCACGTCTGGACCATAGAAGCGAACGCATTCGCCGAAGATTTCGAGGAAACTACGCAGGGCGAGCACACAATCGCGGTGTTCCCGGCCGGCCAGCTCGGCAACGATGCGCAGATGCTGCAGCAGTTGCAGACCGGTGCTCTGGACATGGTATTCATGCCGATCGCCGAGATCACCAACCGGATACCGGAGTTCGGCGCCCTCTATGCCCCCTATCTCGCTGAAGACGTCAAGGGCGCGGCTCGCTTGCTGAACAGCCCCGAGGTGCGCGCGCTCCTGGACGAGTTACCGGCAAGAATCGGCGTTGTCGGGATCGGCTACGCCCTGGGCGGCATGCGCCAGATCGTCGCCCGGAACGCAGTTAGCTCAGTGGAGGATCTGCGCGGGCTCAAGCTCCGGATAACGCCGCTCGACCCGATCAGAGATTTCTACATGCTGCTCGGCGCGGCACCGATCCCTCTGCCCATCGGCTCTGTCTACGACGCATTGGCCAATGGTCAGATCGACGCCATCGACATGGATATGGAGAACACCTGGAAACAGAAGTTTTACGCGCTCAGTGAGACGGTAGTCCTTTCCAACCACATGATGTTCCCTATGGTGGGGCTGGTCTCGGGCGTCAGATGGAGGACGCTGAACCCCAGGATGCGAGAAACCATAGCCGAGCTCATGACGCGGCATTTCGACACGATCGCGGCGACGTACATCGAAGCGGAGGTCGAGTACGAGAGTCAGCTCCGGATGGCCGGGATCGAGGTGCTATCAGTCGGGCCGGAATTCTTCGGGGCTGCGCTGGAACAGTGGGAGGTGAAGTGGCTGGAGCAGGCTCCGGTGCTTCGGGATCTCAGAGGCCTGGCCACCGCTGCCACACTGGACTCGGATCCGGCTGGCAACGCCCCCTAGGCACGCACACCCGCTGGTCCTTTCATGCGCTGGGTTTCCCGAGTCTCGAACGCGATATTGAGCCTGGAGAAGCCGCTCGTTACGGTTATCGCCGCTCTGCTCATCCTGCTGATTCTGCTCAACGTCGTGACGCGAGCCACGGGTGCCGCGATCTTCTGGGTCGATGAGCTCGCGATCTATACGATGATCTGGATGGCGCTGATCGGCGCGTCGGCCATGGTGAGGATGCGTATCGGCGTTGCCGTCACTCTCGTTACCGACCTCCTGCCGCCCGCTTACCGGAGTGCCGTCGTGCGGCTCGTCGACGTTATCGTTCTGCTATTCGCACTCACGTTGTTGGTGCTCTGCTGGCAGTGGTACGACCCGCTCGCGTTGGCTCAGAGCGGCTTCGATCTTGATGTGTTCGCCCAGAATACCTTCAAATTCATCTATAACGAGCCGACGAATACGGTGGGCATCAAGAAGTTCTGGATCTGGCTGGCGGTACCGTTGATGGCGGTGAATATGACCGTACACGCGGTCGCCAACCTGCTCGAGGACCCCCCCGAGGGACCGGCCCCCGACACCGAAGACGACCTCTCGCTCGGCGAAGCATAGCGCCGTGACACCCGCGATCTTCTTACTGTTGCTGATACTCGGCGTCCCCATCGCCTTTGTGTTACTCGGCACGTCGCTGGCATATATCCAGGCGTCCGGCAATACCGTACTCTATCAATCTTTCCCGCAGCAGCTCTTCAGCGGCATTGAGAAGTACGGACTGATGGCCATTCCGCTCTTCATGCTGGCCGGCGAAATCATGAACCGTGGCGGGCTGATCCGGAGGCTGATCGGTCTCGCGAGCGTATTCGTCTCCGGACTTCGCGGAGGTCTGGCCTATATCAACCTGATCGCCAACATGATGATGGCGTCGATCATCGGCTCCGCCACGGCCCAGATCTCCATTATGACGCAGGCGATGGTGCCGGAAATGGAACGCGCCGGTTACAGCCGCGACTTCTCGGCGGCCACGACGGCAGCAGGCGGACTGCTCTCCCCGATCATCCCCCCATCGATGTTGTTCGTGATCTTCGGCGTACTCGGTCAAATCGCCATCGGCGACCTCTTCATCGCGGGCATCATCCCGGGCTTGCTGTTGGCGTCGGGCTTCAGCCTGGTCGTAGCCGTACTCGGCGTCGTGCACGATTTCCCCAGAGGCCAGTGGCTGACTAGAAAGGAAATGGCGAGCGCCGCGATTCGAGGAATCCCATCGACCACCGTGCCGATAATCATCGTCGGCGGCATCCTGTTGGGAATCTTCTCCCCGACCGAGTCCGCGGCCGCTGCTGCATTAGCGGCGCTCGCCATAGGCAAGTTCGTTCATAAGGAACTCAACCTCAGCGAATTGCCCGACATTCTTCTCCGAACGGCCGTGAACTCGACGATGGTGTTGTTTCTCATCGCGACGGCGAACGTCTTCGGTTGGGTGATCATCTTCGAGGAGGTTCCGCAACGCCTTACCCTCTGGCTGACCGGCCTCTCGAACGACCCGTTCGTCTTCATGCTGCTCGTGAACGTGGGACTCCTGATGATCGGCGCGTTTATCGACTCGCTCGCGGCGCTGATCGTCGTCGTTCCGTTGCTGCTGCCGATCGCTCAGGACACTTATGGCATCGACCCGTTTCACTTCGGCGTCGTCGTGTGCATCAATCTCGTGTTGGGTATCCTGACACCGCCCGTCGGTGCGGGCCTATTCATCTCGGCGACCCTGGCTCGAGTCACGCCCGGCAGAATTTTCATTGCCCTCTCTCCGTTCCTGCTCGTGACGATTGCGGTCCTCGTGCTGCTGAGCTGGCAACCCCAACTCGTGACAATCGTTTTAGAATAGAAGGATTGCTGAACACGATGTGCCTACCCGACAACATCAGCCCCCCGGAAAGGAGGTTCCACGTGCGCAACCAGTTCGTCGCCCTGATAATCGCCACCACCACCGTCGCGGCCGCCTCGTTGCTAACACCGCCGCTCACCGCTGCTCAGGGCTGGGTTACGGAATCCGTTTGTCCGGATGACGCTCCCGCAGTGTTCCACCGCTACGCGGTGGAAGCAGCCGAAACATTCGATCCACTGCGTACTCCTGATGGACGGCCGGACATGGGAGGAATCTGGCATCTGCCATTCGGGGACTTAGGCGGTTCTTACGAAAACCTCGAAGAGCATCCCGGGACACCCGACGATCGCGGGGGGGGCGATTACCGTCGTCGATCCGCCGGACAGCGTTACGTCCGCTCGTAGTCGTCGCATGGCTGGTTCACGGCATGACCTTGGTACACACCCTATCGCTAGTACAAATACTTATTTGTAGTACAAATACTTATGGGTGCTTGGATCTGGTGATGCTACGTTCTGCTCGACGATAGCCAGGAAAAGTTGACGAGCACATCAGACGACGATGCGGATTAGTATCACGGATGTCATACCAGTGGCTTTTCTGGTGAAATGCCCGATCCGCAGGCTCCTCGATCCTGAGAATTTCGGCCCAGAAAATGTTGTTGCAACCAAGTAGAGACAGCTATTTCGCAGGGGAAACACCCCGGTTATACTCTTATTTGGCCTTGTTTAGAAATTGCGTTACTAATACCCGATAACCTCCTGTATTTATTAGATTAATGCTCCACAGACTTGCCCCCATGAGACGCACAACGAGCGCGGCCTCCAAAGTGCTCTCAGCTTCTCTCGATTCAGGTACACGTTTGTCCCCGTTCGATGCCATTTTTGAGAGCGCTTCTATTGACCGTACGGGAGAAATCGATTTATCTAGTGCTGGCGGTGCTGACGGGCTCGGCCACTGCCCGGACAGTATTTCAGGGATGAGCTAGACATGGTTTCAGTGCGAGCAGTCAAGGGTAGAGTCCGGAAAACCGACCCGGCGCCTGGGGGCGAGAAAGTTGCCGTTGGGGCCGCCGTAAAAATCCCCGAGCACATCGTGGAGATTATTTCGGAATCCTTCGAAGGTGCGCAGATCGCTGGACAGAATTTCGGGACCGTGTCGGTCAAGATGGGCAATGGCGTCTACACCCTGGAGATCATTCCCGCCGAAATCGAACCACCCGCGCGGACCGTAGTCGGTGCCAGCGGTAACCGTATCCGATTAGGATCTTCCGCTATGTCCAACGCCGGGGACCAAGCTGACCTCGTGGTGGCTTTCAACGAGCAGGTACTTTTGGGGCGGCTGGAGGCCGGCGAATTCAAGTCGGGCGCGACCGTGCTACTCGAAAGCAAGTGGAAAAACCACCCGGACGAGAAGATTACCAAGGCCTACGCGACTGTTGCCGAAAGACTGAAGGCTGAGGGCTACTCTCTCCGTGAAGTGCCGATGGAGCAGGAATGCGCGAAGGTCGTCGAAAACGCGCAGCGCGGGAAGAACATGTTCGTGGTGGGACTGCTCACCTATATCTACTCCCGCGACCTCGACCTTCTCCGGGAGGCCATCGCAGCTAAGTTCAAACGCAAGGGCGAGAAGGTCATCAAACCCAATATCGACCTGTTCGAGGCTGGCTATGCCTGGGCGAAAGACAATCTGGAGATTTGCTTCGAGATTCCAGCCCGCGAAGTCAGCGAGCCCCAAATGGTGGTCAACGGCAACACGGCCGTCGCGCTGGGAATCGTCGCCTCTGGTATGGACGTCTGCGCCATGTATCCCATTACACCGGCAACATCCGTCGCCCATTACCTGAGCGAGATCTTTCCCGAAGTGGGTGGCGTCGTGCATCAGGCCGAGGACGAAATCGCCGCTTGCGCTTTCGCACTGGGTGCTTCCTACGCGGGCAAGTGCGCAGTGACCGTTACCTCCGGTCCTGGAATGGCGCTGAAGACCGAACTCATGGCCCTCTCCGTGATGGGGGAAAACCCTCTGGTGCTCGTGAACGTCCAGCGCGGCGGGCCCAGCACCGGATTACCGACGAAGGTAGAGCAAGGAGATCTGCTTGCCGCAATCTTCGGCACACCGGGAGACGCACCCAAGATCGTGTTGGCGCCGGCGACGATTGAGGATTGCTACTACTCGGTGATCACGGCCCGTAAGATCGCCGAGACATTCCGCACGCTCGTGATCGTGCTGACCGACGCCAACCTCGCCACGGGCCAGCAGGTGTTCCCGCGACCCGAATTCAACGAGGAATGGCTTGCGCCGCCGATCGACCAGAGCCCCGTTGCCGAAGGTCACACACCATTTGACTGGGATCCGAGAACGGGCCTCTCACGGCGTCATATCCCGGGCCAGCCGGAAGGCACCTATGTGCTCACCGGCCTCACCCACACCAAGGCAGGCGGCGTAGCTTACGACCCCAAAGTCAACCAGGCGGGCTGCCGCGCGCGGAGTCTCAAACTGGCCGCCTTTCAAAAAACGCTCAAGACGCCGGAAGTATTCGGCGAGCCGAAAGGCGATCTGTTGATCGTAGGCTGGGGCAGTACCAAAGGTGCCATCGAAGAGGCAGTGCAGCGTGCACGGCAGGATGGGCTCAAGGTATCCGCATTGCATCTGAAGTACTTACAGCCGATGGCGTCCGGGATAAAAGAGATCATGGAGCAGTTCAAGCAGGTGCTCACTGCCGAGATCAATTACTCGGATAATCTCGAGGACGAACTCATCGACGAAGATAACCGCCGCTACGCCAGTCTGGCTTTGTTGCTGCGCGCACGATACCTGATCGATATCGATTGTTGGTCAAATGTTCATGGGCAACCCATCAAGCCAGCGGCAATAGAACAGATGATCCGACAGCGACTGAAAAAAACGTGAGGAAGAAGCCATGTTCGGACTAGAGGGCGCCCAGGTTCTTAAATTCGAAGAGGAATACCGCACCCTGGAAGACTACCAGGGCAGCGCCGTGCGCTGGTGCTCGGGGTGTGGGGACAACGGCATTCTGACGGCGACGCAGCGACTGTGCCGCGACGAGCAGCTGCCCCCCGAGAAGACCGTCTTCGTATCGGGCATCGGTTGCGCCTCCCGTTTTCCTCACTACATGAATACTTTTGGCTACCACGGGGTGCACGGTCGTGCGTTACCGACGGCGCAGGGCGTTAAGATCCGGCGACCCGATCTGAACGTATTCGTCAACATGGGGGACGGCGATTGCTGCAGCATCGGCACCGCTCACTGGATACATGCGATTCGCATGAACATGGACATGGTGGCGCTGCTGCATGACAACAACGTCTATGGCCTGACCAAGAATCAGGTGTCTCCGACCACGCCCCAGGGCACGATCACCAATACCACACCCCGCGGCGCGAGCCTCGAGCCGATGAACCCACTGGCCGTAACCCTGGGCGTGACCAACGCGTCGTTCGTCGCCCAAGCGGTCGAATGGCTGCCTGACCTGATGTACGACATCATTCGCCAGGCCTACCATCACAAGGGGTTCGCATTCGTTCGGATCCTGCAACGATGCCCGCATTTCGTACCCGGACAGTTCGGTGAGCTGATCTCGAATCCGGACGATCTGCTCTTGCTCAAGCACGAGAACGGGATGCAGATCAGCGAGGCAATCGGCCGCATCTGCAAGTCGCAGGAGGAGCACGACCCGAGCGATCTGCATCGCGCCCGGGAATTCGCCGTGTTGGAAGATAAGGTACCCGTGGGCATTTTCTACCGCAACGATGAAGTGCCGTGCTACGACGAACTCTGCAAACCGGAACGGATGTTCTCGGCAGATCACCGACGTGGTGTGCTCGAAAATGCCTTTGACAGATTCGGGATCTTTCCGAGGGAACCCGCCGGGTGACGATTGGTGGATCCGGAGCTTGAGACGATATCCAGCGAGACAGCGGCTCTGGATGAGGCGACCGCCAAGTCCGCCGGCGACACGTCCACCGAGGGCGTGTTACCCGTAGAACCCACCCCGAGTGAGGCGGAACTACAAGCCGACGCGACCACCACGCGAAGGGAATTACTTCGCTTCCTGTTATCCGGGCACCGGCCGTCAGGAGCTCAACCCATCCCTGCCGGCCATTGGCCAGCGCTGCTGTTCGACTATCGTGACCTATCGAGACTTCGCCACGATTACCCGATCCTGCAGGCCGACGACGCACACGACGGGACCCCGCGACCCCTGTCTACGATCGTCGACGAACTCATTGTCGAGGTCGGCGAAGGAGGCGACGAGGAAGAACGTCTGAAACGTCATCTTTACCGGCTAGAGTCGGCGATCAAGTCCTTGGCCGAACAGAAAACGGGGAAACGACTCTCCGAACTCTGGGATTCAGCGACCGAGAGCCTGTTGTCGGAAAAGAATCTGAGCGCCACACGCAAGCAACGCCTGCAAACGAACCTGATGCTGGCCCGGCAGGCGCTGCAGACGGATGGTGAACTCCTCTCTTGCCGGCCGGACGTCCCGAGCCAATTCTTTACAGCCGCCACTACTTCATTCTGGCGGGATCGCTGCGAAGGTTGGCGCGAAGACATGGAGGCGTTGGTCAGCAGGCTAAAAGACGTTCTGCGCGCCGACTTCGACCACTCGCCGGCAGCAACAAGCCCTCAACACCTGCGCGAGTCGGCCGGTGTCGCTGACGATATGGACTTTGAGGCGATGTCCGACATCCTCAGGGATATCCAGCTAGGCGAGCGATTGTCTGAGGCACGCCGCGAACGCATCACAAAAGCGCTGTCGATCATTCTCGAGGTACAGCCGTTGTTCGGCATCGCCCCGAGCGAAGAGGAACTCTTCTCCACCGCACCGATCGTCGACGACATCGATGCTGCCGTGCATCAATACAAACGACGCATGGATGCGATGACGTCGTTCTTCAAGGCCGTCGAGATCGCGCAGCTCGAGATCGAAAACCGCTACCGTGAAGAATCTCACGATGCGTATTTTGCCGGCTTCGATGAGTCATTCTTGAGCGATGAGCAGCGGTCGCTGTGTCCCCCGCTCACGATGCACTTGAGTCAAAAACATCTCAGCGACGCTAAAGCAGGCACGGTGCTGAAAATCCTGGCCTCCGGTCTGCCAATCAAGCTCTTGGTCGAGGTCGACGACCTTTGCCCGAGAGAGTTGGACACACAGTCGGTCTCAGCCGCGTGGAGGTCGCGACTGGCCGTCATGGCCATGGCCTTAAGCGACGTCTATGTACTGCAGTGCACGGTCGCGCACCCGCTTCATCTCCGGCCCGGTTTCCTGGAGGGCCTGCGTTACCAGGGCCCGGCGCTGTTCAACGTCTACGTTGGCACGAAGCACTCCCGGTTACCGGCGTACTTCGACGCGGCGACCGCTACCGAATCACGGGTCTTCCCCACATTTCGATTCGACCCCGGTGCAGGCGACAAGCAAGCCGACTGCATGAACATACTCGAAAACCCATACCCCGAGATTGACTGGCCAGCCAAGACGTTTCGCTACAGCTCAGCGGAGGATGGCGAAGCAACAACCGAGTTAGTGTTCATGCCGGCGGACTTCCTGTTCTGCGATACTCGCATCGCCCGGCACTTCTGGTACGCGCCGCCCGCGATGTGGCACAGCGACATGCTGCTACTACAGGAATACCTGCAGCTCGACGCCGCGAGCACCGAAGCCAAGATTCCCTATCTAACAACAGTGGATGCGGACGGCCAGATCGGCCGCGTAGTGATGACCAGATGGGTAATCTCGTCGGTACTGAAGATGGCGCAGCGGTGGCGCAACCTGCAGGAGTCAGGCGGGATCAATAATTCCTTCGCACTGAAGCTGCTCGCCGAAGAGAAGCAACAGCTCGACGACGACAAAGCGTGCGAAGTCGCCGCGCTGGAGCAAGAGTACAGCGGGAAGCTGGACGAGGATCTCGGTGCACTCACTCAGGAGATCGCGGCTCGAATCGCGGCACAACTCATGAGCGGGGCGGTCGAGGGCGTTACCACGATGCCTTCATTGGCGCCCGTGGCACCCATGCCCGCGCAAGCAGTACCCTCCGCTCCTGCTGAGCAGCCTCCGCAGGAAGCACCGGTCGAGGTGGAAGCGGTCGAAGAGGAAGAGGAACTCTCCTTCGATGATCCGTATATCGATACGGCGCTGTGCACGAGTTGTAACGAGTGCACAGACATGTATCCGCACATATTCAACTACGACGACAACAAGCAAGCGTACATTACGGACGCCACGGCAGGCCCCTACCGCGAGCTCGTACTCGCGGCAGAGATCTGTCCAGTACGTATAATCCATCCTGGAAAACCGAATAACCCCGATGAGCCGAACCTCGAGGAATGGATAAAGCGCGCCGCACCGTTCAATTGATGGCCGGTGACGGGAGGAGACAACAGTGAATGGTGTTGTACTCGCTATCGGCTTTCTGGTCGCACTGACGGGAGGTCTGGGCATCGTTCTCGCGATCGCCAACGCGCGGCTGAAAGTAGAAGAGGACCCACGCGTCGACGCCGTCACGGACGCGCTTCCCGGGACGAATTGCGGCGCCTGCGGACAGCCCGGGTGCCGCGCCTTTGCTGAAAAAATCGTCGAGGGTGTGAACCAGCCCGGCCAGTGCACGCCCGCCGACGAGGATACCGTGATGCGGATAGCCGATTATCTGGGTGTGGAGGTCGGTGACATTGAGAAGCGGACCGCACGCCTGCTCTGCGCCGGCGGGTCGAACGTGGCCATTCAGATGGCAGAATATCAGGGACTCCGTACCTGCCGCGCGGCCGCGGCAGCGGGCGGCGGCCCCAAGGGCTGCCGCTATGGCTGCCTGGGCTTCGGGGACTGCGAAGAGGTTTGTGATTTCGATGCGATCGAGATGGGACCGACCGGCCTACCAATCGTCGACGTCGACAATTGCACCGCTTGCGACGACTGCGTGGTGGTCTGTCCCATGGAATTATTCGAGATCCTACCCCTCAGCCAGCACCTGATCGTCCAGTGCAAATCGGAGCTGGAAGGCGACGAGATGCTAGAGATGTGCTCGGTTGGGTGCAACGGCTGTACAAAATGCGTGGCAGACGCGGCACAAGGACTCTTCAAGATGAAGAACAATCTGCCAGTTATCAATCCCGAACTGCTCAACCTCCAGGCCCCCGAGGCGATTCAACGTTGCCCGACGGGCGCCATTGTCTGGGTCGAGAAGGCACAGTTCGAAAACGACGCCGAGGCCGAGCTCGCCTCTTCACAACGTCTAACAGCGGGAACGGCCGATGTGGTTGAAAAGGTTCAAGCGAAAAGCTGAGCCACGCGTCGCGCCCAAAGAGCGGCAGGCTCTGGACGGCCACGCAGCCGCCCTGGCCGTAGAGAGTCTGGCCTGTGAGGCCGTGATCATACAGTCCGATCCGACCTTTTCGGAGATCATGGGCCCTCTCAAAAATCTCGTCCCCCACGTCCAGGATTCCCTCCGTACCGCCGAAATCCGCCGCGTGGCCGAACTCGAGCGACTGGCCGGACTGGTTGTGGGTCAGTCCGCGGCTGGCCTGCGCGCGTCGGCTTTCGTGGGCGAGTTGGCCGGCATCCACGTGGCGTTGAGATCAGCCGCGGGAAAAAGGCTCCCGTTCGTCATCAATCTCACGGGCCGGGCGCTTCGCCGTCAGGCCGGCCCGCTTCACGGCGGACACGACGATTATCATGCCGCGGCGGATGCGGGTTTGTTCCAGATGTTTGCGAATAACGTCCAGGAAGTCGTGGATTTCACGCTCATCGCTCACCGAATCGCAGAACTCGCGTTGACGCCTGGTCTATGCGCCCAGGACTTCTACCGAACCAGCCAGTCCGTACAGGACGTCTGTCTACCGGAGCCGGATCTGGTGCTTGCCTACCTCGGCCGGCCCGGCGACAGCATCGATGCTGCCACCCCCGCACAGCGCATTCTCTTCGGCAAGAAACGGAGGCGTATTCCGCGTCTCATCGACCCGGACCACGCGGTGGGCATCGGCGGCGCCCAGGATAGCGAGAGCTTTTTCCGTTCCGTAGCCGCACAACGCCCATTTTTTGCTCAACATCTGGAACCCATCGTCGAACAGGCCATGACCGAGTTCGGCGAGCTCACGGAACGCCATTACGACAAGGTCTCAAGATACAGGTCCGACGATGCCGACATCGTAGTCCTCGCCCAAGGTGCCGTGGTCGAAGAGTTGCAGGCGGTGACGGACTGCCTGCGGGACGAGCACGGCATCAAGGCCGGCGTACTGAATCTCACTCTGTTGCGGCCATTTCCGGGTGCCGCGCTCACGGAATGCCTGCGGGGCAAGCAGGCAGTCACCGTATTGGAAAGGACGGACGACCCTCTCGCCGAGGACCCCCCGCTGTTACGGGAGCTTCGTGGCGCTATCGACAGGGCCATGGAGAACGGCAGCGCGGGAGGCAGCGAGCCACCCTACCCGGCTTATTCGAGCTATCGCGGTCCAAGCGACCGCCCGCGGATCTTCTCCGGAATCTACGGCGTCGGCGCCGAGATTCCGCCTTTCGACGAGCTAGCGGCCGTGTTCAGCAACATGTTGCCCGATGGGAGCGCCCGTAGACGTTTCTATGTGGGACCGGAGTTCGGCCGAGCAAGCCGTCGTTTCCCGCATCTGCAATCGCTGCAGCAGGCATTGGACAAGGCGTATCCGCATCGCCGGGAACTTTCGCTCGTAAAGTCGGACGCCATCGACATCAAGCGGCCCTGCCAGGCGCTGCAGATTCACTCCCTGTCCGCGCAGGGCGCGCTGTTTGCCGGGAACCTGTTCGCTCGCCTGCTCGCCGGCGCGCTCGGATGGAGCGTGCGCACGGTTCCCAGCGGCGGGTTGCAGAAGAACCTCGTACCCTGCGATCTCATCCTATTACACGGCGACGGCGACACCCGTTCGCGCCCGGCCGATGCCGATACCCTGCTGGTTTCGAGCGACAACCTGCTGGAGCACGTGATCTCGAGTTCTCGTATCGCGCACGGCGGAATGGTGATCGTTGCGTGCAACGACACGGCGGAAGCACTCTGGGCGGGACTGTCCCGGCGGGCCGATCAATGGCTACGCGACCACGAGGTTCAACTGTTCGCACTGGACGCACGCACGATCGCCTCCGAGGCAGCGTCGAATCCGTCATTCGTCAACCAACTCTCTATCTGGGCGCTACTCGGCGCCTACCTGAAGGCGAGTGGCCTGCCCGAAGAGGATAGCAAACGCTGCTACGAGCAGTTGCTGCCGCTGCTCGGGCAAGTGTTCGAGGGCCGGGATAAGCTCGTCGACGAGATCGCGGCGACCCTCCGCCGAGGCGCGGAAGCGGTGGCTGAGTTGCCCTGGCAATCATTACCGGCAGAAGAGCGAGCGCCCATCGGAGAACCCGAACCGCCCTGGACCGTTCAGAGCCTCGAACCCGAGCAGGAGACAGTTTTCGATCGCACGCGTTTTTGGCATTCCGTGGGTTACCTCTACAACAGCGGGCAGGCGGACGAGACACTGATCGATCCGTTTCTGGCGACGGGCGTGATCCCGGCCGGCAGCAGCGCGCATCGCGACATGACGTCGTATCGATTGCGTATTCCGGAGTGGTTGGCCGAGAACTGCACGGGCTGCGGGCTGTGCTGGGCACATTGCCCGGACTCCGCACTCCCGCCTACGGTACAGAGCCTGTCCGCGGTCATCGACACGGCGGTAAGCGAATGCAAACAGGCGGGTGCGGCGATGACGCAGATGGCGCGGATAACCAGCCATATGGTCAAGCTGGCACACCGTCTCGTGAGCAAAGACGGCCTGCACCAGTACCTGACCATGGGGCCGCTGCTTTCGGAGACCTTCGCGCAATTGGTCGAGAAGATGGACCTCAATGAGGAGGTCATGGCCGTACTGAAAGAGGACTTCGAGCTGCTGCGCGCGACCGTCGAATCTTGGCCGATTGCTCGTACGGAGACCTTCTTCGAGGCGCCTGACAAAGCTGGAAAAGGCAGCGGAATGCTGCTCTCCATCGGCCTCAATCCACTCTCCTGCAAGGGATGTGGATTGTGCATCGAGATCTGCCCGGAAGGGGCTTTCGCCTGGGCGGAGCAGACCGAAGAGCGTGTTCGTACCGACCGTGGGAACTGGGCATTTCAGATGAAGCTGCCCGACGTGCCCGATGACGTGTTGAATGGATGTATCTCCGAGCTGGATGCCGGTAGCCAGGTCAATCGACTACTCGACAAGACCGTCTACCACTCCATGGTCGGCGGTGACGCTGCTTTTCCTGGCACCAGCACGAAGACCGCGCTCCACTTGCTGAGTTCGGCCATCGAATCGGTGATGCTGCCCCGTTTCAAGGCCCATGCGGACAGGCTGTCGAACCTCATAGATGCGCTACAGGAGAAGATCCAGGGCAAGGTGTCCGATATCGTGCGCATCAACGATTTTGACGACTTCACCGCGCGTCTGTCCCGGCTGGGAGATCGAAATCTCACGCCCGAGAACCTCGGCCGCGTCTTCGAAGGTGATCAATTGCCGCAGCAGGTGGATCATACGGATTTGACACGAATGAGCCAACTGATAACGGATCTCGAAGCCCAGCGCGAGCGTTATGGACCGAATGGCGCGGACAGGGCACGGATGATCATGACGCTGGATCCGGACGGCGCGACACGATGGAGCGGCACCTACCCGGATAATCCGCACTCGAGCCCCTGGTTGAGTAATACGGCAGGCGACGCAACCGCGCTGGCGGAAGGCGTGTTCGAGGGCGTCACGCGACGTCTCGCAGAGGAACTGGCAGCTTGTCGCCTGGCCGAGATGGAATTGAAGGGCGTGTATGACTCCGAGAAAGAGGCGCAGTTGCGCGAAGATCTCGGTTCGCGGGTTTTCACGCCCGAGGAATGGGATCTGATCCCGCCGATACTGGTCATCGGCCACGCAGGCGCGACGCGGTGGGAAGACGTCGCCCGGTTGCTGGCGAGTTCGCACCCACTTCGAATCGCCATCCTCGATACGAACGGCATCGAAGTTGCCGGCGATGGGGGCTCAGAAGAGGCCGTTGGCGCCAGCTACGGATTGCTGGCACTTGCCCACGGAGATGCCTACGTCGTGCAGACGAGTGTGGGAAATCCGGGCCACCTCATTCGCGGAGTCACCGAGAGTCTGACACGACAACGTCCCGCCTTGTTTCAGATCCACGCGCCGGATCCACAAGCAAGCGGTATCTCCCCCGAAAAGGTCGCGGAGCAGGCACAACGAGCCGTTCAGAGTCGCGCCGTGCCGTTATTCGAATTCGATCCGGAGTCGCGGGGCGCGACGTTGAACCTCGACGAAAACCCGGACACGGAGGCGGACTGGTCATCCCAGGAACTGACGATTAAAGAGTCCTCTGGGACTATGACGACTCTGGCGCCACTGACCGTCGCGGACTGGGCAATACACGATATGCGGTTCGGCGCACACTTCAGTATCATCGCCAAGGGCCACGTCAATGAGCAGATGAAACGCCTGGCGGATTACGTGGCACTCGAACCCGCACAACGCGAAGGGCTCACTCCTTATATAGACGTCGTCGACGATGAGCAGCGCCAGTTCATTGCGACCGTATCGCCCGCAATGGTGGCGGCCACCGAACGGAGCCGAAAAACCTGGACTTTTCTGCGCCAACTCACGGCACAACCCGTGGCGGTACCCGAACGAACCACGGCGCAACCCGAACCTGCCCCGGCGGACGTTTCGCCGGCGAAAGCTTCGCCCGAGGCGGCGGCGCCTGCACCAGCGCCGGACGTCACGCAACATCAGGAACTTACCGAGAACCTCTTACGATTATGCGGGTATGGTCGGGATCCCGAGTTTTTCCAGCAGTCGCTGCGCGAGTTCATCACGAAGCGTGATCAAGCTCGCGCAGAAGGCGAGCGAACAGATGAAACTCCACAGTAAGGGCCCGCGTATCAGCCGGCGGTTCGCTGTCGGCCGGCGATGGCCTTGCTGCAGGCCGGTATCATGCTGAACCAGGTCAAGAGCTTTCGTCACGGCGTCCACCCCCCCGAACACAAATCGCCAACCGATGGCAGCCCGATAGAACGAGTCGCATTTCCAGATGAAGTCGTACTTCCTCTGAGCCAGCACATCGGCGGACCCTCCAAACCAATCGTTAAAGTTGGCGACAAAGTTTATCGGGGGCAGGTTATCGCCGAGGCAACCGGTTTTGTCTCCGTTCCGCTGCACGCTTCGGTCACGGGATCGGTCACGGGCATCGACAAACATCACCATCCTTCCGGCAGCCTGGACGAGGCCATCATCATCAAGGTCGACCACAACTCGCCACAGACACTCTTCAACGAACGCGCCGTGGACTGGGAGCGTCTTTCTAACGAGGAACTGCTCGATCTGATCAAGCAAGGCGGATTCGTCGGCCTAGGCGGTGCTGCCTTCCCGACACATGTGAAATTGAGTGTTCCTGAGGGTAAGCACGCTCGCTGGCTCGTCGTGAACGGCTGCGAATGCGAGCCGTACCTGACGAGCGATCACCGCATCATGCTCGAGTGGGCCGACTCAATATTCCTGGGGATACGGGTGCTTGAGAAGATTCTCTCTACGGAGAAAACCTATATCGGCGTGGAAACGAACAAGTGGGACGCTATCAAATCCCTCGCGAGCCGGATTCCGCCCGACCTGGATTGTGAAATGGTACCGCTTACAACGAAATATCCCCAGGGTGCCGAGAAGATGTTGATCACCGCGATATTGAAGCGCGAAGTACCGAGCGGAAAACTGCCCATCGACATCCATGTTGTCGTTCAGAATGTTGGCACGATCGCGGAAATCGGCGACCTATTCGCCTTTGGTCAGCCCCTGATCGAACGCGTGGTGACCGTTTCCGGACCAGGAATTCGCAATCCGACGACGCTGCTGGCGCCGGTCGGGACGAAACTATCCGATATCCTCGGCTATTGTGGAGGAGTGACGGACGACCTCAGGGAAATACTGTTTGGTGGACCCATGATGGGAATACCCCAACAGTTTCTCGACGTTCCTATTCTGAAAGGCACCTCGGGAATCGTCTGCCTCACCGAGGAGCAGCTGCAGGAGCGTACCGAACTCCCCTGTATACGCTGCTCGACGTGTCTCGAAGCCTGCCCTATTTTTCTCGATGCGGCCACGTTGGGGGCCCTGGCGAGGGTTGCGAAATACGAAGAGATGCTGGACTACCACATCATGGACTGCATGGAATGCGGGGCCTGTTCCTACGTCTGCCCGTCCAACATTCCGCTGGTGCAGCGGTTCCGAGTCGCCAAGGGCCTGCTGCGCGAGCAACAGGCGCGCGAGCAACAGGCGCGTGAGAAACAAGCGCGCGAGAAAGAGGCTCGCGAGGAAGCAGCGCGAGAGGAAGCGGCAGCATAGTGGCCGACAACAATCCTCAGCTGATTGTTGCGACAAGCCCCTACGATAAACGGCCGGTCGACATGCCGGCCATCATGCGCCACGTCCTTTACGCCCTGGCCCCGGCAACGTTGGCCGCAATCTACTACTTCGGGCTCAGCGCGCTGCTGCTCGTGTCTGTATGCGCCTTCACCTGTGCGTTAACCGAGTGGCTACTCACCGGACGAGGCCACTGGCGTGACAGCACCGTCAAGGACAGCAGCGCGATCGTGACCGGCGTACTACTCGGTCTGACACTCCCACCGGGATTACCTCTGTGGATGGCGGCCGTAGGCTCGGTTTTCGCGATCGCATTCGGAAAACTCCTGTTCGGCGGACTCGGACAAAATGTTTTCAATCCATCGCTGACGGGCCGCGCGTTTCTGCAAGCTGCCTTCCCCGTGCCATTGACCACCTGGGCTCCCTATTCAAACCTGGATGGATTTTTCTCTTTTCGAGGCGATACGCTTGCGTTGCCGTTTCTTCGGCCCGAGGTCGACGCACTCACTACCGCGACGCCACTCGCGCTCATCAAGTTCGACTTTGTGTCCACGGACTTCTCGGCACTCCTGTACGGCGCAACCTCGGGGTCCACGGGCGAGACATCCGCGGTGCTCATCTTGCTCGGCGGAGCCTACCTCACGTGGCGCAGGTTCCTGAACTGGCGGATACCGATGTCGATTATTGTCAGCGTTTATCTGTTCGCCAGCGCTCTTCATATGATTGACCCCGTTCAGTTTCGAGATGGGATCCACCATCTCTTCTCAGGAGGGCTGATGTTTGGCGCAATCTTCATGGCGACGGATCCAGTCACCTCGCCGGTTACCCCGAAGGGTTGCTGGGTATTCGGCATCGGCGTCGGACTGCTGGTGGTCGTGATCCGCCAGTTCGGAGGGCTTCCGGAAGGCATGATGTATTCTATTCTCCTCATGAATGCGGCAACACCGATCATCGACCGACTCACGCAGCCGGCCTTGTACGGCAGTCGCACGGGAACGAAGGACGACGGCTGAGTGCCGCCACGGCGGAACCGAGGCCAGGAAATTATGGGATCAGAGGACAACGAGCACCGGGAGCCGCCCCCACCGGAAACGGAAGATGAATCCACTAGCGGTATGCGACTGGTTCTCGCGATGGGCGGCATCGGCGTGATCGCGGGGACGCTGCTCGTAGTGACCTACCTGGTGACGCAACCTGCCATTGAAAGGAACATTGCCGAAGCATTGGAACGGTCTATCTTCGACGTTCTTCCGGAGGCCCAGCAATCGGCGACTTTCGCGGTCGTTAACGAGCGTCTGCAGCCCCTCAGCGATGAGGAAGATGCCCCGGTGAAATATTATGCTGGCTATAATGATGATGGGCAGTTAGTCGGTGTAGCAGTGGCAGCGGCCGGGCAGGGATTTCAGGACACGCTGAGCGTCCTGTATGGCTACTCGCTGGACTGTGAATGCATCCTGGGTTTCAAGGTCATGGAGAGCAAAGAGACTCCTGGGCTCGGCGACAAAATAGAGACGGACCCAAATTTCACCGCGAATTTCGATGCGCTCGACGTAAGACTGGACCCGGTGACGGAAGAAGTTCTGAATCCCATCGTCATGGTCAAACACGGACAGAAAACCGAGCCGTGGCAGATCGACGCGATTACGGGCGCCACCATTTCATCCCAGGCCGTCGCCAACATCCTGCGCGACAGTAGCGTAGCCAACGTTCCACTCTTTGTTAGAAATCGACAGGTATTCAATGATGGCAACTCCAGCAACGATATTGCAGGCACCAACTGACATCGACAATGCCGACACCTTCGTCAAGGGGTTGTGGCGGGAGAATCCCGTCTTCGTCATGCTACTCGGTATGTGTCCAGTGCTAGCCGTTACTAACACGGTCATCAATTCACTGGCAATCGGCGTAGCATCGACCTTTGTGGTTCTCATGTCGAGCGCGGTAATCTCCCTGGCTCGAAATTTGATCCCCAAGCAGGTGCGAATCGCATGTTTCATTCTGGTTATTGCTACCTTCGTGACTGTTACCGAATTCGTCCTGCAAGCTCTCAGTTATGAAATCCACAGGGCTCTCGGTGCATTTATCGCGCTGATCGTGGTGAACTGCATGATCCTCGGCCGCGCAGAGGCGTTTGCCTCCAGGAACGGCGTGGGCCACTCGATTCTCGACGCGTTGGGTATCGGCGTCGGATTCACGATCGCGTGTCTGTGCCTGGGAGTCGTGCGCGAACTGCTCGGCAGCGGTACGTTGGCCGGGATTCCAGTCTTCGGCCCCAATTTCGAACCCTGGGTCATCATGATCCTGCCGCCCGGTGCGTTCTTCGTACTCGGCGTCTGGCTGCTCCTCTTCAATTGGTTGCGCGAGCGCCAGGAGGCACGCACGACATGAGCACCATCTCACCGCTACAGATCTTCATCAACGCCGCTTTCATCAATAACTTTGTGCTCGCCTTATTTCTGGGGCTCTGCCCGTTTCTAGGTGTCTCGGCCAAGATCGATACGGCGACACGGATGGGTGGGGCCGTGACGTTCGTCATGCTGGTCAGCTCGGTCTGTGCTTATGGGATTCACGCCCTGCTCGAATGGATCAGCGCACCATACCTTCAGCTGATCGGCTTCATCGTCGTAATCGCATCCGCAGTTCAGCTGGTCGAGATGACTATCAAAAAGTTCAGCCCGGTACTGTTCCGTGCATTAGGCATCTTTCTGCCTCTGATTACCTCGAATTGCGCTATTCTCGGCGTGGCGCTGTTTCAGACCAGCCGGCAGTATGACTTCCTGCAGTCGCTTTCGTACGCACTCGGGGCGGGCGTGGGTTTCACGATCGCGTTGTTGCTCATGGCGGGACTGCGAGAACGGCTGGAGTTGTCTGACGTGTCGTCGGTCGTACAGGGTGCCGCGCTCACACTAATTCTGGCCGGGATGTTGTCCATGGCATTCATGGGCTTCGCGGGCATGGCGAGCGTCTGATGTTGCGTGATCTATTGATCGCGATCGGCGGTATGATCGTGCTGATCGGCATCTGGGTCGTGACCCAGATCGTGGTCCGAAGACAGCTACCGGATTCGCCGGAAGACGGCGATGTGTTCGCCAGTGGAGCCTGCAACGATTCAGGTATCTGCAGGTGTGGAATGGCGAGCGAATTGCCGGCAGATCAATCCGCCAATCAGGCGACCGAGTTGAGCGAGAGCCGTCACGAGCACAGTTAGACCGATTGGTAACGTGGAGTGGAAGCTATATGGTCACTGATTCAGAAAAACGCGCGAAAGACATGCTGAGCCGTGCGGGCGTCGATCCGCAAGTTGCTCTTGGCAACGTCGCGTCGCTCTCAGATTAGAAGCCCTGCAGAACAACCAGGCCAGGGCGCATTATGAACGAACCGAACAAATACGACCTGAACCTCGACCAGAACGAAGCTAACTACGTTCCTCTTTCGCCGCTGAGTTTCGCCCGGAGGACGGCGGAGGTTTTCCCCGGCCGCGTGGCCGTGATCCATGGCGAGGAACGCCGTACCTGGAGCGAAACCTACGCGAGATGCCGGCGGCTTGCGAGCGCACTGATCGCGCGAGGTATCGGCCGTGGGGACACGGTGGCCGTGATGGCGCCCAACGTGCCGGCACTGCTCGAGGCTCATTTCGGCGTACCGCTGTGCGGTGCCGTCCTGAACGCGCTCAACATCCGGCTGGATGCCGACACCATCGCGTTTATTTTGGGTCACGGTGAGGCAAAGGCGCTGCTGACCGACCGTGAGTTCTCGCCCGTGATCGACGCCGCTTTGACCAAGCTCGACAAGAAACTGCTCGTCGTCGATATCGACGACCCACTCGCAAGATCGGGCGAACTGCTGGGCGAACTCGACTACGAACAATTGCTGGATGAGGGCGACCCGGAGTTTCCGTGGTCGCTACCTGCCAACGAATGGGACGCGATCTCGCTCAACTACACCTCCGGCACAACGGGAAACCCCAAGGGTGTCGTCTGCCATCATCGCGGCGCCTACATGAACGCCATCGGCAATATTCTCGCCTGGGGGCTCCCACATCGGCCCGTCTACCTGTGGACGCTGCCCATGTTCCACTGCAACGGCTGGTGTTTTCCGTGGGCGATCACCGCGATGGGCGGGACCCATGTATGCTTACGGGCAGTCGAGCCCAAGGCCGTGTTCGATGCCATCCAGGCACACGGCGTGACGCATCTCTGTGGTGCCCCCGTCGTTATGAACCTGCTGCTCAATTCTCCCGAGGCGGAATCGTTCGATCCGTCGCGCCGGATGCAAATGATGACCGCAGGCGCCGCGCCTCCCGCCGCCGTCCTGGAGCGGATGGATGCTCTCGGCTTCGATATCACGCACACCTATGGGCTCACGGAGGTCTACGGCCCCGTTACGGTTTGCGACTGGCACCCGGAATGGAACGAGCGCCCCGCCGCTGAGCAAGCCACATTGAAGGCCCGCCAGGGCGTGAAATATCCGGTCCAGGAAGATTTCTTCGTTGCCGACCCCGAGAACCTCGAGCCTGTTCCCACGGACGGCGAAACCATGGGAGAACTCATGTTTCGGGGCAACGTGACGATGAAGGGCTATCTCAAGGACCCGAAGGCGACTCAGAAGGCTTTCTCGGGCGGATTCTTTCGCACGGGAGATCTGGGTGTCACGCATCCAGATGGCTACATCGAGATTCGTGACCGATCCAAGGACATTATCATCTCCGGTGGGGAGAACATCTCCTCCATCGAGGTGGAAGGTGTGCTCTACGGGCACCCCGCCGTCATGGAAGCAGCCGTCGTCGCGCGGCCGGATGAGAAGTGGGGTGAGACTCCGTGCGCCTTCGTCGCAGTGAAACCCGGTGCGGCCGTAAGCGAATCCGACCTGATCGAGTTCTGTCGCGAGAACATCGCGTCCTTCAAGTGCCCGAAAACCGTAATATTCACGGATCTCCCGAAAACATCAACGGGAAAGATCCGGAAATACGTCTTACGAAAAAGGGCTGATGCGCTTTAGGGGACGTAAGATCGCGCTACGATAAGCATCGTCTTAGCCTTTTCGGCGACTTTCAGTTCGACAAGACCGAACATCCCGCGGATACGGCGCCTTCGCATCTCGGGCATGCCACTGGCTGGCCGAAGCGACTCAACCAGTGTGACTGGCATTTCCGGACCGCATGGATACGATCGAGCAGATGATCGCCGACGATAACATGGTCGGCATGTTATTCGGCGACGAACTCGGAATGGCGTTGTGACTCGGCCCCCGTAGGTCTTCATGCCCTAGACATTTTACTCGATGAGATGCCGGCTGGCTGCTTCCGGATCGCAGGCATACTCGTCCTGGAACGGGTAGCCGGTATCAAGGGCGAGCGTTGTCGACAACGGTACGGGTTCCGTCAGATAGACTGGATCTTCTATCGTGTACTCGAACTGCATCCGCCGGCCCTCTTCGGTCAGCGTGAATCGCTCGGTCAGATGTTTCTGCTCACTTGAAGAAACGCCGCTACCGATGCCCCACTGCGCCGGCGCGAAGTAGGCCGTATCAACGACAAGGGTTTCGCCTTCGAACCAACCGATGGAATGCCCGAGATGCGAAGGCGCCGTATCCGCGGGATGTTCGGTCATGCCGAGATGAATGACACGCTCGACGTCGTTGATTTCGTGACGAATAATCAAGCGATCGTCGGTGCGGGTAAACCGATGCGCTCCAACACCGGAGAACAGCCACGGAGGCGTCTTGGAGATGCAACGGAACCAGGGATTATCTTCAACGTCCCAGGCGTCCAGTTCCGCCTGGCCCAGCGCCGTCAGGGGCAAGCCGGTGGCCGGCCCCTGTCCGCCCAGAGATGCCGAGGGCGGACCCGCATTACCGCCACCCATACCCATGCCCACTCCGCCGACACCAAAGCGGCCACTCGCCGGACGCCATATTCCGCTGAAATCTTCGGACTTAGCTGTCGCATCGACCTGCCGTTGCGGCTGGCGCGGCACGAGGTCCGGCCCGCTCCCGGGCGCAGAGGCTAAGATACTTCCATCGGAGAGCACCCAGTAATTGGAGTAGTAGATATTGTTATTTGGGTTGTTATCGGGGTTTGCGAAGACTGTTACCCGATCGCCGGCTTTCATCGTGTCACGCGTCCAGCCTCCGCGACTCAGGACGGAGATTGAGTTCATCTCCATCAGCAACTCTCGCGTTTCCCCGGTCTCAGTCTCGACGACCACCGTTGCGAAACTGTGCGGATTTCGCCAGGAGTACTCGGTAAGCACGCCCTCGAATTCCAACAGCGTTTCTTGATCGAAGTTGGTGCGAGAATGGTGCGCGGAAACGGTGACGGATAACCCGGCGGCGAGCGCACAGGCAACGGACAACGTTCTTGGGTTTCCCATCATGAATCTCCCAGCAGTACCTCAGGACGGTACTAACAATTCCTCAACGGTGCAGTGTATCGTGAAATCGAGAGCTTGAGCCAGATTCTACCGAGGGGGACCCACATTCTGCTGCTGATTAGCTCGCTGTACGCCAGAAATGGCTCGCGGTATGCTTAACAGATAAATTCTCAATGAATTGAGGGCCTCCCTATGAAGATTCACGCTGTGCTGGTCTGCGCCGGACTCCTGTGTGCGGGCCAATCTCCCGCCCAGATGGGTGGCGGCATGGGTGGCGGACGAGGCGGAGGCGATGAGGGCTTTCAACGACAGCGCCCGGTTTTTCCCAGCATCGATAGGGAAACAATGATCCTGTCTACGCCGGAAGACTGGCACTCGACGCAGCCGCTAGGCAACGAGAATAAGGTTGACCTGAACTACTTTCCCGAAGGAGAGGATCACTCCGAGTGGACCGAGACGCTGCGAGAGGAGATTTACAGAACGACCGCCGGAATGGAGTCCGCGGATCGCGTGTACGAGCTTCGTTCGGTGGGCGACAGCAAGAACTGCCCCAACTACACATCGGAGATCCGTGAGCAGGAACCGGAGAACGGCTACTCCATGATCGTCTGGCGGCAAAGTTGTCAACCCAGCGAGGAGCTGACTTTCTCGTCGCTACACAAAGTCGTGCTCGGCAACGACCGCTTGTACATTCTCAACAAGATCTGGAAGTACGAACCGTCGAATCGAATATGGAGGCGATGGGAGGACTTCTTCGAGGGCATCTACGTCTGCGATCCCAACAGACCGGAGCACGGTTGCAGGCCTCTGCCGCAGGACCCGGGCAACGCGACAGGTGGCGGTGGCCGGTCAGCTTTGTAGCCCGAGCAATAATCGTCCGCCAGACAAGTTGTCGCACAGAAGTCCAGAATCTATAGTTGCCTTGGATATCCTGGGGAGTTAGGAGTACGAGCAATGACAGAAGAACAAAAAATTGACCAACGAGTCTTCGATCTCTATGACGAGTATTGCCACGGTCGAATGGACCGACGGGAATTCATGAGCCGCGCCGCGACAATCACGATCGGCGGGGTGTCCGCTCTCTGGATGGCGCAGGCACTGCTTCCGCGCTACGCCGAAGCGCAGACGATCTCCTTCACCGATTCTCGTTTGAAAGGCACCTATGTCAATTACCCGTCTCCGGGCGGTACTTCGGGCATGATGCGCGGCTATCTGGTGCAACCTGCAGGCGATGGGCCGTTTCCTGCCGTGCTCATCATTCACGAGAATCGCGGCTTAAACCCTCATATCGAGGACGTCGCACGACGAGCGGCGGTGGCCGGATTCCTAGCGCTGGCTCCGGACGGGCTATCTCCGGTCGGTGGTTATCCCGGCAACGACGATGACGGCCGCCAACTGCAAAGTAGCCTGACCCCTGCCGAGCTGGATCAAGACATGATCAACAGCGCACGCTTCCTAAAGGCGCATGAACTTTCCACCGGCCGACTCGGTGCCACAGGATACTGCTGGGGCGGCGGAATGACCAATCGCCTCGCCGTTGAGCTCGGTAGCGATTTGGATGCGGCCGTACCGTTCTACGGAGCCGCGGCCGCAAGCGAAGATGTCGCGGAGATCGAGGCCGCGATGCTGATCGTCTATGCAGGTACCGATCCGCGTATTAACGCCCTGTGGCCGGAGTACGAGGCGGCACTCCAAGCGAATAATGTCTCGTACGAGATGCAGATGTATGAGGGCACACTGCACGGCTTCCACAACAACTCGACGCCTCGCTTCAACGAAGCGGCCGCCGCGCTCGCGTGGAACCGCACCGTCGGCTTCTTCCGGGAGCACCTGGGCGGGTAGTCGTTTCTTTAAGCGGCTCGGCCACGGGTGCCGCTCCAAGAAAAAGAGACACGGCCCCTCTTTTCAGCCGAGACCGGAACCGTGACTGCTTCTAGAGATGGTCGAAGCGGGTACTAATCTCTGCCCGCTTCGACCGATTGAGAAAGGAGTTCCATCCCTAACTCGCCGTTTCCTACCAGACCCCCGGCCACGGCTTGCCGACGAGGAAGTTCGGGTTGGCGCCTTCTCGAGGCCGGAACTTCTGGATCCGGCCGTTGTTGACCGACGCCGTGTAGAAATTGCCCTCTTCGTCGGTGGACATGCCGTGCACGCCCCACATGCCGCCGGGATACTCGCCCCAGCTTCCCCACGAATAGAGGTAATGACCCGCGAGATCATAGCCGACGATCTTGTGCGTGCCCTGATCGGCCGCCCAAAGTTTCTGGTCGCTCGTGACGATGAAGCTGTGAATGTCGTGTGGCTGCCCGCGTCGACCGCTCCAGAAGTTCCACTCGTCCAGATAATTACCGTCTTCGTCGAAAACCTGGACGCGGCCATTATCGCGATCGTTGACGAATACGCGCCGAGTCGTGGGATCAACGGCGATACCGTGGACGTTGTTCCAGTAGCCGGGGCGAGTCTCCTGGCCCGCTCCTCGACCTTTCTCACCCCACTGCGCCATAATGTTGCCGTCCATGTCGTACTTGATGACGCGTGTGTTGTCGTAGCCGTCAGCCAGATACATCGTGTTCTCGTCCATGAAGACGAGGAATGTCGGGCGGCGGAAATGGGTGTCGCCGTCGCCAGGCTCACCTGGCACGCCGAGTGTCAGTACGAGCTCTGAACCGTCGTTCGTGAATTTCATGGCAAAGTGGCCGTCTGCATCCACGATCCAAACGTGCTTCTCAGGATCGTAGGGGCTGATCTCGACGTCGTGCGGGCGATACCAGAGATGATCCCACTGGGTCCATTCCTCGACGATATTGCCTTCACGATCGATCACGAGAACGCAGTGCTCCCAGCGCCAATCGATGCCCGGCCTGCCGTTCCCCGGTTCGTCCAGACGATCCCCGTTCGGGATCGAGCCGCCAGCCTGCCGCAACGGCAGCCTGAAATTGGGATAGTGATAGCCCGGTCCGAGTTGCGGCAGCCAGATCGTCTCCGCCCTCTCTCTGATCAGAGGTAATTCGCCTTTCTGAACAAGGAAGACCCGGTCCGGACTCTCCGCAAATACATCCATCGTGACCGACCAGGTCCAGTCGTCATGACCCTCGAGGCTCTCACCCATCGGCTTCGGCCAGTTCTCAACGACTTCGTAGGGACCGAAGGCGTCCTGGCCGCCCTTGAGCCCCGGGATCGCTGCGAATCCGGCGCCCGGTACATCCTGCTCCTGCGCGCTACCCATTTGGCTGCCGAGTACGGCGATCGCCAGAAGGCTCGTGCAGATCGCGGATATCGTTAAAAGTCTATTGTTCATTTTATTCCCCTTGATTTTCCGAATGGGCGTACCAGAAAATACTTTCGCGGTTCGCCCAGGTTCATTTCATCGACTTAGTTCCATTCAATTCGGAGGCATTAGTTATCTTCTTGGTATTCCAACGGTAAAGTGTAGGCCAGCAGTTCGCCACTGTAACCTTCTCCGCTGACGGCAACCACCACATACTGTCTGCCGTCCAGTATGTAGGTCATCGGAGCACCGGTCTGGGGCGCCGGCATATACACGGCACCGAGTTCCTCACCGGTCGCTTTATCGTAGGCGCGCAACATAGCGCCTCGGCCCTGCGGTGTCGTGGCAAAACCGGGCTCCCCCGCGATGAGCAGTGTCGACGTGGTGAGTACGCCCCCCCGGCCGGGCCGGCCCGTGCGCGGGATGTCCAGACCTACGAGAGCAGGATGATTCGCAATCTCGTCAGGTGTCTCCCCATGCGCGACCTGCCAGACGAGATCGCCCGAGTGCATGTCGAACGCCGTTATCCGCCCATACGGTGGTTTGATGATAGGCAATCCCTGCACCATCGGTACCGGCCTGCCATCGTTTGGTGGTCCCCCTAGTGCGGGATCGGTGATCATGCCCCTGATGTAAGCCATGTCCGACTGATCTTCGGCCGGCGCAATGAGCCCGAGCGGCGAGACCTGCGTCGAAGACTGGATGTAGAGGAACCCGGTTTCGGGATCGAAAGACCCACCCGGCCAGTTAGCACCTCCGACAGTGGACGGCAGCATCAGCGTGGCGAGCGGCCCCTCCCAACGACTCACCACAGGCGGCGTAAAAAGGGGCCCGATCTTGTAACGCGATACGACCTCGATCGCTTCCGCCTGTAGTTCAGGCGTGAAATCGATGAGGTCATCGTGCGAGACGCCCTGGCGGTCGAACGGTGGCGGCCAGGTGACGAACGGCTGGGTCGGGCTCGACGCCTCGAGCGGCACGGTCGACTGCTCTACCGGGCGCTCCTCGATCGGCCAGACAGGCTCTCCGGTAACGCGGTCGAACACATAGAGCCAGCCCTGCTTCGTCGGCTGTATCAACGCCTGGATGGGCCGGCCCTCGACTTCGATGTCGGCAAGAATCGGCGCGCTGGGTATATCGAAATCCCAGAGACCATGATGCACGAGCTGGAAATGCCAGCGCCGCACACCCGTATGAAGGTCTACAGCTACGACGCTTTCACCGAAGAGCCCATCGCCGTGCCGGTGCCCGCCATAATAATCCCCGGTCGGCTGCTCGACGGGCAGGTAGACGAGTCCAAGTTCCTCATCCACACTCATTTGAGTCCAGACTCCGGTGTTACCCGTGTAGGCGGCCGTACCCTCTGCCCAGGTATCAGCCCCGAATTCAGAGGGCATCGGAATCGTGTGGAAGATCCAGAGGCGTTCGCCGGTCCACGCGTCGTAACCCCTGATAAAGCCCTTTTCGTTTCGTCGGCTTACGGGTGCCGATCCTGTCAGGTGGGCGGCACCGACGATAATGACACCATCGGCCACGACCGGTGTCGCGTGGAGGCCTATCTCACCCGTGACGAGATCCATCTCCTGGTCGATCTCGAGCTTCAGATCGACAATGCCGTTGTCACCGAAGTCAGCTACGGGAATACCCGTCGCAGCGTCGAGCGCCAGCATTTGATAACCGGGCGTGACGTAGATGATGCGCGCCTCACCGCCTTCGCCCCAGTAGGCCAGCCCGCGTCCGGACAACCGCCGAGGTGCGGCAGCGCCGCGCTCGCCTTCGTTCTCGCTATGCATCCATAGCATCTCGCCAGTGGCCGCATCGAGCGCCACGGCCGCACGGCGCGTACCTGCCGTCGTGTAGATGACACCATCGACCATGAGCGGGGTCGCCTGAAGGTTGAACTCCGGCGTCGGCCCAAGCGCATCCGTCTTGAAGCGCCAGGCCACCTCGAGTTCGTCGAAGTTCTCGGCATTGATCTGGTCGAGTGGCGCGTATTTTGTGCTCGAGAGATCGCCGCCATAAGTCGGCCACTCACCGTCTACCGTGCCGCGTTCCGCACCGAATGCTGTACCGAGCGCAATCGCACCGCTGACAGCCAGCCACGCACGCGTCTGTGCCGTTATTCTCATCGACATCTCCTCTGGCTTCGTCCTATTCTATCAGCGGTCGCCGCCGATCTTTGCTCGACTTAGACCTGCTTATCCTTAAAAAATATAAAGGCTAGCTCACGGCGACATTACTCGAACAGATCGAGGAACTGCAGCCCGAAAATCATTCGGTCGAGGAGACGGTTAGCGCTTACATCCAACACCAACAGGCCGACGATCAATCACGAATCGCTTGGGTAATAATTTGGGCGTTCGTCGCGGCGATCGCGGGGATCTTCCTCCTAGTGCTGGGATCCTTTTCAACGAGAATGGAACAGGCTGGACCGCCCTGGCCGAGTTTCTGCTCGGGGCCGCCTCATCGGTTTTGCTACCGGTGGTCACGCTCATTCTTGGTTACTATTTCAGTAAAGAAAAGAATCAGTAGCCGTCTGCTTAGCCGCGGTAGCCACATGGATAGTCAGTTGGCATCTTGCCCAGCACATGCTGTCACGGCCGCCTGCCGCTTTTTCTGATCTGAGGGGTCGACGCTTGTGTCAGCGGTGCGGCCTCCAGCGAGGGGGCCAAGCACACCCAAGTTCTTACCCGCTCTAGTTATTCGCAATTGTAACTAGGCCGACGGTGTTCGTGCTGCTCTGGTGAATCACGAGGTTACCGTCTCTCGTCCCGTTCATGTTCCGGATTATGCCGATCCCGGAGGGGACGGCCCAACTCTGAAACTCTTCGGTCTTAGGATCGAAACGGACCAATGCATCCGGCCGCTGATACGACTCGTTGTACCAAACGATGTCGTCGACGACCGCGATCGCATAAGGATGAGACTGCGGTCCGCTCGGCGACGGCCACTCCGTGACTTCACCGGTTTCGGGATCTAGCCGTCCAAGGTAGCCGCGCCCGGAATCGACGTACCAGATCGTATCGTCGCTGGCGAGCGCAAGCCGGCGAACGTAGTGGTTGCCGTGATGCGCCTCCGGATTCGGATTGGGTGTCCGATATTCCGTTATCTCCCACGAATCCGGATCAACTTTAGCGACCGCGTTGCTGCCTCTGTAAGCAACCCAGACAGTGCCCTTGGAGTCTACTTTGATGCCGTATGGCCGAGCGCGCTCGGTGGGCATCGTCGTCAGTCGGATGTCGCCCGTGTCCGGCACGAGGCGGCCGAGCATGTTGCTGTTCTGGAGCGTGAACCAGAGGTCACCGTTGGGCGTAAAAGCCGGCGTGTGCGGATCACGTGCCGCTGGATCCGGCATCGGATAAACCGTGGTCTCACCGGTATCCGGATCGAGCATGCCGACGCTGCCGTTCCCGTTACCTGTATACCAGATGTTTCCGGATACATCGTTGATGATGCTGTGTGGCTGCGCTGTCGGATCGAGCTTCCATTCGGTCATCTCGCCCGTCTCTGGGTTGAGTCGGCCGATGAGGCTGCCGTACATTCCAGCCCACCATATCATCCCGTCCGGCGTCCCGAGCGGGTCCCGGGGGCGTTGTCCGAGCGTCGGGGCGGTCCACTCCTGGAAGGTGACCTTGGTATCGCCCGCGACCAGAATCGGGCGGCGGTCGGCACCTTCCGGAAAGCTTGTCGACAGATATTGCGCGATATTCGACGCCAGCGGCTCGGGCAAATCGATCATCTTGCTGATGAGGTAGCGCCAGCGCTCGTTGGTGTATCCATTCGAGTTGACGATGAGATTCGTCTCATGGCAGGCCACACAGGCAGCCTCGACGAGTTCCTTGGCCGGCCCGTCGGGCAGCTCGCGGCCAGCTTGGGCTTGAGCCAGCGCCGGAAGGCCGAGCGCAAGCAACATGACGATCAATGGACGACGTAACGACTTCAACATGGTTATCTCCCCGTTGATGCGGCCCGACTCGAGCTGCCGTAGTAGCTGTTTCGCCTATTTTATCTCGCCGGTAGCGAGTGGGGCAAAGCGGCTTCGGCACCGCCCCCTGCACGATCGATGCCGAAGTCCTGAGAGATTGCAATCACAAGCGAATAATGCGTAGTGGTCTCTAAAATCGCAGTCGTTTTGCCGTCATCGACGTGAGCCGAACGTGCCCTGGCTGCCCTCGGAAATGACATCTCAAACGTCGAAGACGCTAGCTTGCTGTTGATCCGGCCGGAAGTTACCAAACCCTGAACCTCGATCACCACCTATTATTGTCAACACTATAATATTATTTTTGACATAACATGCCATAATTTGGTTATTTCGTGCTATATTGTCGACAATATTGAGAGCAACCTCAGCATGACTGCCCACATCGGTACGCGAGACACGCACCGCCCTGCCCCGGACGCCCTGCTCTCGGCAATCGTCGACTTCGTACTGGAACTCGACGCCGGGAGCCGGGAGGCGCGGCAAACCGCACATTACTGCCTCCTCGACTCGCTCGGCTGCGGGGTACTGGCACTCGAGTATCCCGCCTGCACGCGATTGCTCGGGCCGATCGTTCCCGGGGCCGAACTTCAGGGCGGAGTCCGGGTACCGGGCACGGTTTACGAACTCGAACCCATAATGGCAGCTTTCAACATCGGCGCCATGGTGCGCTGGCTCGACTTCAACGACACCTGGCTCGCAGCTGAGTGGGGCCATCCGTCCGACAACCTGGGCGGCATCCTTGCCGTGGCCGACTATCTGTCTCGGCGGGATGGCGACACCGATCGGCCGCCGCTGATTATGGGTGACGTACTCACGGCGATGATTCAGGCTCACGAGATCCAGGGCGTGCTCGCACTGAACCACGCCTTCAATCGCGCCGGCCTCGATCACGTGTTGTTGGTCCGTGTGGCCACAACGGCAGTCGTCACTCGAATGTTGGGCGGTACGCGCGATCAGATCCTGAACGCGCTCTCAAACGCCTGGATCGATGGCGGCGCGCTTCGAACGTATCGTCACGCGCCGAATACGGGATCGCGCAAGAGCTGGGCGGCAGGCGACGCGACCAGCAGGGGCGTGCGCCTGGCACTCATGGCCCTGCGCGGGGAAATGGGATATGCGTCCGCATTGACCGCCGGCACCTGGGGTTTTCAGGACGTACTCTTCGGTGGCAACGCTATCGAACTCGAACGCCCTCTGGGGTCCTACGTGATGGAGAACATCCTCTTCAAACTCTCGTTCCCGGCCGAGTTTCACGCGCAAACGGCCGTCGAAGTGGCGATGAGCCTGCATCCTCACGTGACGAACCGGCCGGACGACGTTGAGAAGATCGTCATCGAGACGCAGGAAGCCGCGATCAGGATCATCGACAAATCGGGGCCACTCGCCAATCCCGCGGACCGGGATCACTGTATCCAATATATGATCGCTGTACCCCTGATCCTCGGCCGGCTTACGGCCGACGATTACGAGGATAAGGTCGCGAACGACCCACGGATCGATTCTCTTCGCGGGAAAATGATCGTCACCGAGAACGAGCGGTTCAGCGCCGAGTATCTCGACCCGGAGAAGCGAGCCATAGGTAACGCGTTACAGGTCTTCTTCAATGACGGCTCGAGCACGGAACGTGTCGCCATCGATTACCCGATTGGTCATCATCGCCGGCGCGAAGAGGGAATTCCAATATTGCTCGAAAAGTTCACACGAAATCTCAGCGCTCGGTTCGATGCGACGCAGATGCGAGATATCGAGGACGCCTGCGATGACCGCATGCAACTCGAAGCGATGCCCGTGAACGAGTTTATGGACCTTTGGGTGAAGCCGGAATGACGGTGAAAGCACAAAAACACCCGACGATAGCGAATCGGTTAACCGAGGAACTCACCGATGCCATCGTTACGGGCAGGATAGCCGCGGGAAAGAAAATCAGTGAGCCCGACCTTGCCGAGCAGTATGACGTTAGCCGAGGCCCCCTCAGAGAAGCGATTCGCCGGCTCGAAGGACGCGGACTTGTGCGGCATATTCCCCACGCCGGCGTGCACGCCGTAACGCTAGCGCTCGAGGAGGTCATCGAGATCTATCTGGTCCGCGAAGCTTTGGAGGGAATGGCGACCAGGCTCGCCGCCGAAAACATGGCCGACGATGAGATCGACACGATCCGGGAACTGCTGGATAAACACGAGATCACCGTTCAGAAGAGCGAGGGCCGCGAGTACTTCCAACAGGAGGGTGATCTCGACTTTCACTATCGAATCGTACAGGCGAGCAAGAATGAGAAACTCATCGAACTGCTGTGTGGCGAGCTTTATCACCTCGTACGGATGTACCGGCATCGATCCAGCAAAACGGCCTCGCGGCCGCAGCGGGCACTCGCAGAACATCGCCGCATCCTCGATGCGATCGCCGACCGCGACGGCGAACTCGCCGAGATGTTGTTGCGGCGCCATTTAGGCGGTGCGCGGCAGAGCATCGCGGCACAACTCGAGCAGAAACATGACTGAACGAAAACGACGATCACTTCACCAAGCCATAAGCACCGGTTCTACGCTGCAAATCCCCGGCGTAATCAACGCTTACGCCGCCCTTCTCGCAGAACGCACGGGGTTCGAGGCGCTGTATCTGTCCGGAGCCGGCGTCGCCAACGCTTCGTTCGGACTGCCCGATCTCGCGATGACAGACCTCAACGATGTGCTTGAGGATGTGCGGCGTATCACCGGCGTTACCGAACTACCGTTGCTCGTGGATGCCGATACCGGCTGGGGCACGGCCTTCAATATCGAGCGTACGACACGAGAGCTGATTCGAGGCGGAGCAGCGGCGATGCATATCGAAGACCAGGAGCAGTCCAAACGATGCGGCCACCGGCCCAACAAGGCGATCGTCTCCACGGTGGAAATGTGCGATCGAATCAAAGCGGCAGTCGACGCCCGAAACGATGAGGACTTTGCGATCATGGCGCGAACCGATGCTTTCGCACACGAAGGCGGGCAAGCATCCCTCGAACGAGTCTCAGCCTATGTCGAAGCCGGCGCCGAGATGATCTTCGCCGAGGCCCTGTACACGCTGGACGACTATCGGAGCTTCACTGCCGCTGTCGACGTGCCGGTGCTCGCAAATCTAACCGAGTTCGGCCTGACGCCTGGCTTCACGCTCGAGGAACTCGCCGATGCGGGCATTGCCATGGCGCTCTATCCCCTCTCAGCATTCCGCGCCATGAGTAAAGCAGCCCTCATGGTCTATCAGACGATTCGCGACGAAGGAACGCAGAGATCCGTGCTGGACTCGATGCAAACGCGCGAGGAGCTGTACGACGTCCTCGGGTACCACGCGTATGAAGATAAACTGGACGAGCTCTTTGCAGAAAAGGAGAAAAGACGGTGAGCGCAAGTAGTAGTCAGGCCGGTTTACGAGGTATATCAGCCGGGGAGACGGCGATTGCGACCTGCGGCAAGGAGGGCTATGGCCTGACCTACCGCGGCTACGACATCCTGGAGCTTGCGGAGTCGGCCTGTTTCGAGGAAGTAGCCTATCTCCTCCTCTATGGCGAACTGCCGGCGAAACCCGCTCTCGATACGTATCGACAGTCGCTGAAGCGGAGACGCGAGCTGCCGGCCGTGCTCTGCGAGGTACTCGAGCGGGTTCCTGCCGCTGCACATCCCATGGACGTCCTTAGAACGGGTTGTTCGATGCTCGGCACGCTCGAGCCGGAGCAGGACTTTTCAGGGCAGCTCGATGCCGCCAACCGCTTACTTGCAACCTTCCCCGCTATGCTCCTCTACTGGCATCACTACGTGGCCGACGGCACGCGTATCACAACCCAGACCGATGAGGACAGCATTGCGGGCCATTTCCTGCGCCTCCTTCACGGTCGGCCGCCCAGCAACCTGCATCGCCGCGCCATGGATGTGTCCCTAATCCTCTACGCGGAACACGAGTTCAACGCATCGACATTCACGGCCAGAGTCTGTGCCGCTACGCTCTCAGATCTCTATTCAGCCGTCACGGGCGCGATCGGCACACTGCGCGGGCCGTTGCACGGGGGCGCGAATGAAGCGGCCATGGCTCTGGTCGAGCAATTCGACTCGGCGGAAACCGCTCGTATCGGCGTCAAGACGATGCTCGACCGCAAAGACAAGATCATGGGCTTCGGACACGCAGTACATAAGGAGTCGGATCCGCGAAATCAGGTCATTAAGACGTGGTCGAAGAAGCTTGCGGTCGATGCCGGTGACGAGATGCTTTATACGGTTTCCGAAGCGATCGATTCCGTAATGTGGGAAGAGAAGCGGCTGTTCCCGAATCTAGACTTCTACAGCGCCTCCGCCTATCACTATATGGGCATCCCGACCTATCTGTTCACGCCGATCTTCGTGTGTTCACGTATCACCGGTTGGTCCGCCCACATCATGGAACAGCGCGCCGATAACAAACTCATCCGCCCTGCCGCTGACTACACGGGCCCGGATACAAGGCCATACGTGGCGCTGAACGAGCGTTCGTAAATCTAGGCCCCTACGGGCCGGCACAGCAGTTGCACTGTGACAGCAGCATGAGCGTTGGGGAGAGCCGAAGATTCCCGGGTTTACCGACTTTCGATGGCAGTCGATCAACGACGAACTGAGAAGACGGCCCCGCCGTTACGGAATGCCGATACGGCGTAGTGGCTCCGTTCTGATCGGCTCGATCGATAGAATTCCATTCTAGTCGCTGGATCGCGGCTCCACTAGTTGTTACTGCAGAGCGCGATACTCGTCCTGCTTCCACGCTGACAGCTCACCGGTAAACAGGCTGTTGTGCTCGAACGGATCGTTAACGAGTACCCACAAGTTCCGATAGGTCGTACCGTACGGCCTTACCAGGTGGATAGGTATATGTACTGAAGAAAGAACCGGAGACTCCAATTCCGGCGCTATGCTAGCATGCTGAAAATCACCGTTATCGAGAGTACGGATGTGTAAAAAGACGATAGGAATGATGGGCGTCGTCGTATATTTTCTGACCAGCGCGGCAACCGCTCAGATGTACGCACGAGGCTCGGACGATGCGCTTCCGGGCGACGATTTGTACGCGATATGTTCTTTCTGCCACGCGCCGGAGGGTCAGGGAAGCCAACGCCTGGATGCGCCCGCGCTTGCCGGAATGGAAGCCTGGTACGTAGAACGACAGCTGCATAACTTCAGAAATAGAATTCGCGGCATGCATCCCGACGATGTAACGGGCCTACAAATGTCGATCGTTTCCGGTATGCCCAGGAACGACGCGACGATCGCAAGTGTCGCAGCTTACATCGAGAGCATGGATCCCAATGTGCCACCCGAGACATACGACGGCGAACCGATGGGAACCGGCCGCCCTTACGTATGGCACTCGCCGTACGCGGAATTCACGAGCCCGGAGCCCGGTGACGCAGCTCGCGGCGGACAGCTCTATTCGACGACTTGCCTGATCTGTCACGGCGCCGCGGGCGAGGGTAATCAAGCTCTGGGCGCGCCAAAGCTTACCGAGCTTCAGAACTGGTATCAGGCACGTCAAGTCAAGTACTTCAGAGACGGGCTGCGCGGCGCGGATCCACAGGATACCTACGGTGCGCAGATGGCAGCGATGTCTAAAATGCTGACGACGGACCAGGCGATCGCCGACGTTATCGCCTATATCAACACGCTATGAGCAGGACTACTGACATGAGTAAGAAATTCCTTCCAGTCATCTGCGCGGCCGCAGCCATGATGCTTTCGCAGTCCGCTCTGGCCGTAACCCCGACCGTTATCCAACTCGCGGATCCTCTGGACGAAACCCGCGGGTGGTGCGTGGACCTCTTCGCACATCTGACCAATGCGCTTCCACTTGGCGGATTGCAGGGACACAACTGCTTCCTGTACATGGGCAGAGGACCGACCGAAGATCAGGGTTTCGATGCGGAGCTGATCGAGGAAAAGGGCGAATTTCGCGTGATTTACTTCGATCTTTGCATGACGTTGCACGACCCCAACCCCGGCTCGTTCGTGCCGATAGAGCCATGCGACGATGGCGAAGCGCAGGATTTCGAGATGACGGCAGATGGGCAGATCGTGCCGTTGATGGCTCCGGACCTCTGCCTGACCCTCGGGGCAGCGACCGTGCCCGGAGGCGGTCGGAGAGCGCCGGCCGGCCGGGTAACCCAGAACAACGACAACATCCCGCAGATTCGCCGGCTCACGTTCGAGACCTGCTCCGACGACATTGGCGTCCTTCAGCGCTGGCGTCTGGAGGACGAGCACAAGCTGTACGAGCCGACCATACCGAAGCGTTTTCAATAAGCGCTACGGCAACCGCCAGGCTGGTTTGGCGGCCACGCCGATAAGGTAGCTTTTCGGCTTGCCCACAGCGCAAGCTGGTCGCGCTACTCAGGACAAGTATGTACTGAGACAGACCAGGCCGATGACGTTTCTGTGACCTAACGGCCAAACCCACGTGATAATAATGAGCTGAGTTGAGACGGCATATGCCCCTGTGAGAAGAGCGCAGAGGGCCGGAGGACAACTGGCTTGCTCGATGACACCGCAGAATCGGAACCGCTCCAACCGGCAGCCGCTAGCGTCGGTATCCTGCTCGTCAACCTCGGCACGCCGGACGCCCCGACTCCGGCCAAGCTGCGATC
>PVBE010231463.1_pt1 | contig 44966 bp, 45 predicted proteins | sample 1631181 | NCBI WGS metagenome assembly PVBE01 (sample SAMN08397723, study PRJNA350692) | Marine metagenome, whole genome shotgun sequencing project. | isolation source: water | place: Pacific Ocean | collected 2012-04
ATTTTGCCCGATTTTTGCAACAATTCAAGCGAATCGGAGTTTGCCTCCAGTTCAGAATATAGATTTTTGATCAAATCATTTTTATAATAGTTAATCAGGTTACTTTCATGGATAAACTAGGATTGCCCATCAGAATTCTGCAACAGGCCCAGAACTTTTTTATGACAGGAGTGGTAGTAGTCGGCAAATTTTATGAACGCAGGTTCACTGCCGCCATTTTCAACCTTGGAGCAGACATCCAATTTAAGTGAAATTTCCCGGTCCAGAAAACCAGGGTTTATTTCACGGTAATATCGAGCTATAGAATCCACGAACCCTCTTTTTAGAAAAATAGCCAAATAAGGTTATCAGTTGACGATATTTTTGGGCCTGAATAAAACCCGGATAGTTTTATGGATGTGAATCTTTTTCTCTATAAACTACTAAAAATCACTGACTTTTATGGAAAAATTATAAAATCCCAATATTTTTTCCAGAAAAATATAAATTTGAGAATATTTTGTCTGGCTTGCTATATTTTATTAAAACAATACATTAAGTTGGATTGGCACCACGCAAGAAAAGCAGGCCTCGTAACTGGATAAATAGTTACTATAGGCATTTCAAACGGAGAATATCGCAATGCATAAGCTTGTCTTATTACGTCACGGTCAAAGTCAATGGAATCTTGAGAACAGATTTACCGGATGGAAGGATGTTGACCTCACCGACCAAGGGGTGGGCGAGGCCGGTAACGCAGGAAAACTGCTCAAAGAGGAAGGCTACGGTTTTGATGTAGCCTACACCTCAGTACTCAAGCGGGCTATACGGACATTATGGATTGTTTTGGATAACATGGATTTAATGTGGATTCCGGTACACCGATCCTGGAAACTCAACGAGCGGCATTATGGGGCTTTGCAGGGCCTCAACAAGCAGGAGACAGCGGCTAAACACGGTGCCGAGCAGGTCAAGATCTGGCGGCGCAGTTACGACATTCCGCCGCCTGCCCTTGAGGAAGGGGATGACCGGCTTCCAGACAACGATCCGCGTTATGCCGATGTTCCGGTAAAAGATCGTCCGCGCGCAGAGGCTTTGAGTCATACGGTGGAACGGTTTTTGCCCTATTGGAAAAAAACGATTGTTCCTACCTTGCAAGCGGATAAAAAAGTTTTAATTTGTGCGCATGGCAACAGCTTGAGAGCCTTGGTCAAGCACCTCGACAATATGAGCGAGGAAGCCATAGTCGAGTTGAATATCCCAACCGGTATTCCATTGGTATATGAGCTTAACGATGATCTGACAGCAAAGACCCATTACTACTTGGGCGATGCCGAAGCGGCCAAAAAGGCCGCCGACGCCGTGGCCAATCAAGGAAAAACAAAATAATTTCCCAGGTTTGCTTGAGAATATTTTTTTAGGGCTGGATCATTTCGCGGGCGTGTTGGAGTGTGGTTTCGGTGATATTTTCACCTCCTGACATTCTTGCCACTTCCTCCACCCGCTCCTGTCTTGACAGTTTGCGGATGCTGGAAAAAGTTCGTTTTCCTTTTACATCTTTGAACACGACAAAATGAGCGATCGCCTTGCCGGCGATTTGCGGAAGATGGGTGATGCAGAACACCTGTTTTTCTGCGGCGATTTTTTTGAGTTTGTTCCCCACCACCTCGGCTACTTTACCGCCTATTCCTGTATCCACTTCATCGAAAATCATGACGGGCACAATATCCTGTTCATTCAGATTGGACTTCAATGCCAGCATAAGTCGTGACAGTTCTCCTCCCGAAGCTATTTTGACCAGAGGTTTCAGGTCTTCACCCAGATTGGGAGAGAACAAAAATTCGATTGAACCCAGACCTGTAGGATGAAGTTTAACCGTCTGCTTGCGGAAGGAGATGAACCCCGATTCGTCTGCCTCATAGTCGAATCTCACTTCCAGTTTCACATCCTTCATGCTGAGGTCGCGAAGTTCTTTCTCCACATTTTTTTTGAACACGCCCGCAGTTTTTTCTCTTTTTTCAGCAAGCGCAGTAGCGAGTTTGGATAGAGTTTTCTGACGCGACTCAATATCCTTCTGGATATTTTCCATGTTTTCCTGAAACGAAGAAAGAGTTTCTAGTTCTTCAGCTATTTCTTCACGGTACTGCAAAACCGCCTCGATATCGCCGCCGTACTTGCGTTTTAAGCCGTTGATTTCCGCCAGGCGGTCCTCTAATTCTTCAAGGCGGGAGGGATTGAACTCGATTTTACGAACATAGTCCCGCAACTCTTCAGCCAGTTCTTCCATTTCACAAAAAGCCGACTGGCCCCGTTGAGCCTGCTTTTCCAGTTCGGGGTCTATAGAAGGAAGCGATTCCAGTTCTCGTTGAGTGGTGCCAAGCGCATCGAGGACGGCCCCTTCTTTGTCCGCGATCAGTTCGAGAATCCGTTTGACCGAAACGTCAAGTTTCTCCGCGTGCTGGAGTTTATGTTTTTCAGATTTGAGAAGATCTTCTTCGTCAGGTAAAAGGTTGGCGGTGTCTATTTCATTGACTTGAAAACGGAGCAGGTCTTCCCTTTGCAGACGGTCACTTTCCCTGGATCGCAAATCGGCCAGCTTTTTCAATTCAGCCAACCAGGCGGAATGTTCTTTAGCAAACTGATTACGCTCGTCCATGGTTTTTCCATACAGATCGAGAATGTCGATATGGATTTCCGGGTTGAGCAACGCCTGGTGATCGTGCTGACCATGGATATCAACCAGGCGGTTGCCCAATTTTGCCAGAGTACCAACGGTGACCGTACTGTCATTTAACAGGCAACGGTTTTTTCCGGTCCCTGAAATCGTGCGACGTACCACAAGCTCTCCGTTATCCATACGGATGTCTAATTCGCGGAGGGTTGCCAATGTTTGTGGATCGGTGATTTCAAATACACTCTCGACCGTTGCCGAAGTTTCTCCTGTGCGAATAAAATCTGAATCAGCTCTTCCGCCCAGTATGAGATTGAGCGCATCTATGATGATGGATTTCCCCGCTCCCGTTTCGCCCGTCAGGGCGGTGAGCCCGGCTTGAAATTCGACACGCAGGTTATCGATGATGGCAAAATTATTTATTCTTAATTCCTTGAGCATAAGATTCAGAAATCTGATTGTTGGGAAATTTTTTGCAAGAGGCTACGGGCCTCAGTGTGCCACTCGCGAACGGCCTTTTCTCCCTGCGCATTCGATTTAATTTTAAGAAGGTCCTGCAGGGTATCCCGCGCCAGCAGGTAGTTTTCGTTTTGGATATAGGCTTTCGCCAGGCCCAGATAATTTTCCCCAAATTGCGGACCGAGCCGAACCGCCTCCTTAAAGTGGTCAATGGAACGATCAATATCTCCACCCAGGAGAAAAGGAAGTCGTAAATAAAGATTCCCCAGGGCCCTGTGAGGTCCGCCTTCATTTACCGAAGGGTCGAGCTTGATAGCAGTTTCCATATCATTTTTTAAAGGTTCAATTTTACCCAAACTGCTCCATATACCTTGTTGTTGTCCCAGTTTTCCATTACAAAGGCCATTAAAAAAATATCCATTGGCCAATTTGGGATTTATTTTGATGGTTTTACTCGTCTGCTCGGTGCAGAGAGAGAAATAGCGGATTTTTTCATCTTCGGTGTTTGATGTATCGGCAAGTTTGAAATAGTTTCGTCCCTGCCGCCAGAGAAGCTCCCCCGATTTCGGGAAGACCTCTATTGATTTATGAACCAACTTTTCTAACTTTCGTATATCAGAGATTGATTTGGCGACATGATAAATACGATCTATTTCTTTGATAATTTCAAATTCCCGATCTGGCGGGGCCCCAAGAAAAAGGCCAAGGGCAAGGAACGTGGTTGTTAAAATTGGAGCCATAATCGGATAAAAATTTTTTTCAGGTCAGGAGTAATTGGGTTATACTCACTTAAAACAGGTTGCTGTTCCCTGCTTTCTCTAACAACTAATTTATCACAACTATGATATCTCGCAAAAATCCGATTTATTTTTTAATTTTATTTATATTTTTGTTTGGCTTATCACCCGCTATGGCCGATAGCATTTCTCCACGCCAGACAGTGGAAAATCTACTGGGGTCCATTAAAAATCTCAAGACGGGGAGGCAATTGTCCCCGGAAGAACATAAAGCCAACCAGAAGTTATCTTATCGTGCGCTCGCCTTGATGAATTTACAGGAAGTGAGTCGCAAAGCCCTGGGCAAATACTGGAAGAAGAGAACCTCAGAAGAACAGGAAGGTTTCATCGATTTGTTGGGAAGAATGTTTATGAAAGAAGCTTTCCCGAATTCGGGAAAATTTTTCTCGACACTTAAATTGGTTTATGGCGAAACAGAGATATCAAAATCCAAAGCCCATGTTCCTTTGACGGTGGTTCATGAAGAAGAAGGTGAGATTGGCATCGAATTTCATCTGATGAAAAACCTGGGTCAGTGGCAAGTGGTGGATGTCGATCTGGATGAAGTGAGCATGCGCAACAATCTTCGGTCGCAGTTCTACAAGATAATCAATAAAAAAGATTATCAGGATCTGGTCCGGCGTATGGAAGAAAAACTAAAAGAAACTAAAAGCTGACTCCCTCTTGCGCGGAGGGCGGACTCACGCACTACAGGCTACATATTCTTTCCTGTGCGAAGAGCAACGACGGCACGTTTTCCTACCATCTACTATGAGCTGCTATGCTAAGTAGATCTTAGCTGGCCCTGCGCCGAGCAGTCCCTCCCCGTTTTACACCGCAGTCTGAATGATCTTTCCCGCTATATATATTTCAAAGCTGGTCAGTGACCGCGGCATCTAGTACACTGGTCACATCACAACTATTTTTGAACATCAGCAGTCAGAAAGAAATGTGGAAACCAAACGGGTTTTACTAAAACCTTTTTGGATTTCCTGAGGATTTTATATATGAAAAAGCTGGGTATGGTGAGTCTGGGATGCCCGAAAAATGCAGTTGACACTGAACTGGTTCTCGGAGACTTGCTGGGTGATGGATACGAGATCACCTCCAATCAGGAAGAAGCCAGTGTCATCATAGTCAACACTTGCGGATTCATAGAGGCTTCCAAAAAAGAATCGATTGATGCCATCCTTGAAATGGCCGCCCTTAAAACAGAAGGACAATGCAAAAAACTGGTAGTGACAGGGTGCCTTTCCGAACGTTACAGCGATGAGCTTCTTAAAGAAATTCCGGAAATCGATCACATTCTGGGCGTGAACCAGTATCCCCAGTTAAAGCAGATTCTAAAGGATACCGATGCTCGCAAAGGAAATGAATCCGCGAATCATGTACACGATTCGGCAGAGTATTTTGAATCATACATGAACCGTGTGCTGACGACGCCCTTTTACTCGGCTTACCTTAAAATTGGCGAAGGGTGCTCCAACAAATGCGCCTTTTGCATCATTCCAAAAATCCGTGGACGATTTCGCAGTCGTTCACCAGAATCTATCATCGCCGAGGCAGAACATTTCGCACAACGTGGAGTGAAAGAGTTTAACCTGATTTCGCAGGACACCACCATGTATGGCGTTGACCTCAAAATGAAGGACGGCCTGGTTCAGCTTTTGAAATCTCTTTCCCGGATTGATGGGTTGGAGTGGTTGCGATTGTTTTATTGTTACCCCACATTTATCAGTAGCGAGTTGATCGAATACATCGCCTCCGGGGAAAAAGTTTGTAAATATGTGGACGTTCCACTTCAGCACACGCATGATTTTATGCTGAAGAGGATGAAGCGCCAGGAAACAGAGAAAGAAGTTCGAAAAATGATAGACGAGCTTCGGAGCAAAGTTTCCGGCATTGCTGTGCGTACAACATTCATTACCGGGTTTCCCGGTGAGACGGATGAACATTTCCGGCATCTCCTGGAATTTGTCCGCGAAACGGAGTTCGATCATCTGGGCGTGTTTGCTTATTCTCATGAAGAAGGAACCACAGCTTACGATTATGAGGACCTCGTTCCCGCTGAAATAGCCGTTGCGCGCAGGGATGAATTAATGAGTCTGCAACAGGAAATCTGCCGGAAAAAAAATGAAGAAAGAGTGGGCGAAGTCCTTCCCGTGTTGATAGAAGGGTCCGATCCGGAAGAAGAATACCTGGTGACAGGGCGTCTTGCTACCCAGGCACCGGAAATTGACGGACAGGTTATCATAGAAGAAAGTGAAGTGGAGAGTGGGCAGATTGTACCCATGCTTATCACAGCCTCAACCGACTATGACCTTGTTGCTCGCAGGGTTGAATAAACGGTTGAAAAGGCATCAACCTGATTTTTGGGAACACTAAAGTATGACTCTCAAACGTGTGGGTATATTAACAGGCGGTGGTGATTGTTCAGGATTGAATGCAGTAATCAGAGCCATCACCCGTGCCGCTATTATCCAGCATAACGCGACTGTTGTGGGTATCGAAGAAGGTTTTGACGGGCTTATCTTTGACCGGTATCAGGAACTCACCGTTCGGAATACCAGAGACATTCTGCCGCTTGGTGGAACAATCATAGGGACCACTAATAAGGGACATCCTTTTGAATACCGTGAACGCGACGAGCATGGAAATATCCAGGTTCACGATTATTCAAAAAAAGCGATAAATAATTTTAAGCGGCTGATGCTCGATTGTCTGTTCGTAGTTGGCGGTGATGGAACGTTGCAAATTGCCAACCGGTTTTATGAAATGGGTTTGCCGGTGATAGGTATTCCCAAGACCATCGACAACGACCTTGTGGGAACGGATTATAGTTTCGGATTCCATACAGCGGTTCAGATAGCTTGCGATGCCCTCGACCGTTTGCAAACAACCGGGCGCAGTCACGACCGCGTGATGATTCTGGAATTGATGGGCCGTGACTCAGGCTGGATTGCTCTGGAGTCGGGAATTTCCGGCGGGGCGCATGTCATACTCATTCCGGAAATCCCCTATCAACTAGATAAAGTGATTGAGAAAATTCGGTTGAGAGAAGCGGGAGGGAGCCCATACACAATTATCGTGGTGGCCGAAGCGGCCTGCGAAGCGGGAGGAAAAGAAGTTACCAGCGAAAACGCCGCCGAAAGATTGCAGGGAGTGAAACAATACGGGGGTGTGGGTAATTATTTAACAGAAAAAATTAAAAATAAGATTCATCAGGAAGTGCGTTGCACCGTACTGGGGCATACTCAAAGAGGGGGTACGCCGGTCTCATTTGACCGAATACTTGGAACACGGTTTGGGGCATTTGCCGTTAAAGCCGCTGCCGAAGGACAATTTGGCAACATGGTGGCCCTAAAGACACCAAACATCGTGCTGACTCCCCTTAGCACACTGGCAGGTCTGGTGCGAAAAATCCCTTCAGCAGACCAGCTCATAGAAAGCGCCGAAGCAGTGGGGATCAGCCTCGGTCGTTGAGCGAAAAACAAATAAATCCTTTAAAATCAGTATTATTTTTGGGTGAAAGCGAGGGTTTTGCGCGATTTGGGGTGATCTGCCAGATCCTTATAATCTGAACTTGTCACCTTAAAAACAATGTGTTACTCTGTGCCACATTCCGAATCTCTTCGGGAATATTTTTTCCGAAAAACAGTAGTTTAATCACGCACGTAGCCAGATCGAACCTGTGGTGGCCGCGAGGTTTCAGGTTTGAGTTGAGGGTTGCGGTGGACTAACCAATTTTAGCTAATTTAAGGAGTTGTAATGCCAGAAATCACAATGAAGCAGTTGTTGGAGGCAGGGGTTCATTTTGGTCATCAGACCACACGCTGGAACCCCAAGATGAAGAAATACATTTATGGAGCGCGAAACGGAATTTATATTGTTGATCTTCAGAAAACACTGAAGATGTTTCGCGAGGCCGAGAAGTTTGTCAGAGAGGCGGCTCAAGCGGGAAAGAAAATTCTTTTTGTTGCCACAAAGAAGCAGGCTCAGGAACTTATCGCCGCAGAAGCCGAACGTTGCAACATGTACTATGTGAATCAACGTTGGTTGGGTGGGACGATGACCAACTTCACCACCATTCGCAAGAGCATTGATCGTTTGCTGAATTTGGAAAAAATGGAAGAAGAAGGCGAGTTTGAACGTCTTCACAAAAAAGAGGCTCTCAAAAAACACAAAGAGATAGAAAAACTCAACAAGTTTCTTCGCGGAATAAAAAATATGCGCGAACTTCCTCATGCTATTTTCATTATTGATACGCAAAAGGAAAGGATCGCTTTAGCGGAAGCAAGAAACCTGGGTATTAAAATAATTGCTCTTGTTGATACCAACTGTGATCCCGATGGAATCAATTTTCCGTTTCCTGGAAATGATGACGCGATCAGGTCCATCAAGCTTTTTACATCGCGGCTTGCGGATGTGGCGTTAGAGGGTCAGGAAGTTTTCCAGGCCAAACGTAAAGACGCAAATGGCGCTGGAGATGAAAAACCAGAACCCTCCGCAAAAGCTTCTGATAAAAATAAACAAAGTGAAAGCGGAGACGCTAAGTCGGATAAGGGTTCTGAAAGCACGGAAGAAAAGGTTCCTGCCTGATTTCACCTGCTCTCAAGGTTGACCCGCCCCGGCGCGGATGCCTCTTTTTCTAAATAAAGTTAAAAATTAGCGGGAAAGGATATTTTTCTTTCCCGCTGTTGTCAAATATTCCCTGGTGTCATTCGCTTTGGTGAGGGTGTTTGGTCCCTGACCGGAAAAGGCCCCGGAAGAAAACGTATAAACCCTGTTATAAAAGGATTGGAAGAATGGAAATCACCGCACAGATGGTCAAAGGTTTGCGCCAGCAATCAGGCGCGGGCATTATGGAATGTAAAAATGCGCTCAAGGAAACAGATGGCGACATCGAAGAAGCCGTCACTTTTCTCCGCAAAAAAGGTCTTGCCAAAGCAGAGAAAAAAGCAGACCGGGAAACGGGAGATGGCATGGTCTGCACCTATATACACCCTGGAAGCAAGATTGGCGTTTTGGCGCAGGTACTCTGCGAAACAGATTTTGTGGCCAGCACTCCAGAATTTCAACAACTGGGTAAAGATATTTGCATGCATATAGCCGCGGCAAAACCCCGGTTTGTTTCCCGCGATGAAGTGACAGAAGATGTGCTGGAAAAGGAGAAAGAAATTTACGCGGCCCAGGCCAGAGATTCGGGAAAGCCAGAAAAAATAATCGATAAAATAGTCACAGGAAAGATGGATAAGTTTTATGAAGAGAACTGTCTTTTGGAACAGAAGTTTATTAAAGATGGAGACAGTACGGTTCAGGAACTGATAAAAGAGAAGATAGCCGTTCTGGGTGAGAATATACTGATAGGTAGTTTTTCCAGATTTGAAATTGGCAGTTAATATGAGTGAGTCTATTTACAAACGGGTTCTTCTAAAACTGAGCGGAGAAAGTCTGGCCGCAGAGGGGGGCGGGTTTGGTATAGATGTAGGCGCTATACAAAGCCTGGCTCAGGAAGTTCTCGCCGGAAAAGACCTGGGTGTTCAGATGGGCATTGTCATTGGTGGCGGTAACATCTTTCGTGGCGTCACTGCCAGCAAGCTGGGGATGGAGCGAGTTACCGGCGACTACATGGGCATGCTTTCAACGATCATCAACGCGTTGGCCTTGCAACATGCGCTGGAAGATGTCGGTATCCAGACGCGTGTCCAAACCGCTATCGAGATACCGCAGGTAGCAGAGACCTATATCAGGCGCAGGGCAATCCGCCATCTGGAAAAGGGTCGAGTGGTGATCTTTGCCGCTGGAACGGGCAATCCCTACTTTACCACTGACACCGCGGCATCACTCAGAGCGATGGAAATAGAGGCCGATGTTATTTTCAAGGCGACCAAGGTCGATGGCGTTTATTCTGCCGATCCTTTGGTGGATGAAAATGCTGTCAAGTTCAACCAGTTGAGTTACCTGGAAGTTTTGAAACAAGGACTCAAAGTAATGGACTCTACATCGGTATCATTGTGTATGGATAATAAACTGCCAATGATTATATTCAACGTGCGCGAGAAAAATAGTATTAAAAGAGTTTTGCTGGGTGAAAAAATAGGAACTTTGGTAGGGGTGGAATCATGATCGAAGATTTATGCAATGATTGCCAAAGAAAGATGAAAAATTCGCTGGACCATTTGCGTCAGAACTTGAGTAAGTTGAGAACGGGAAGTGCCAATGCCGCTATTCTGGAAGGAATCAAGGTAGACTTTTATGGTACCCCGACACCATTGAATCAAACGGCGACTCTGGGAGTTCCAGACAGCCAGACTATCACCGTGCAACCCTGGGATATTTCAGTCCTCAAGGATATTGAGAAAGCTATTTTGGCATCCGATCTGGGCATAACACCGAACAATGACGGTAAGGTCATCCGACTCAGTATTCCTCCCCTTACGGGAGAAAGACGTCAGGAGCTGGTCAAGGTTGTTAAGAAGTATACGGAGGAGGGCAAAATTGCCATTCGCAACGTCCGGCGCGATTTTAATGAGAAACTCAAAGCTACAGAAAAGAAGCACGAAATTTCTGAAGATGAAAGCAAGAAAGGCCTGGAGAAGTTGCAGAAGATTACTGATGAATGTATCAAAGAGGCCGAAGAGATGTCTGCGGTCAAAGAAAAAGATATCCTCAATGTTTGAAGACTGTTCTATAATGGTTCCAAATCCTGTGCCGTTGGCTGAAGGGGAATAAACGGTCTGGGTTGTTATTATGAAACGCTTCAAAGCCTGATTGGAAAATCTGGTCTGGTTTATAGATTCTCATACCCGTATTTATTCCGATGGATCTTTCCTCAATAGATTCACCATTACTTGAAAAAATAGACTTCACCCGAATGCCGAGGCATATTGCCGTCATCATGGACGGTAATGGACGCTGGGCGAAGAAGAATTTTCTTCCCAGAGTGCAAGGCCATTGGGAAGGAGTTAAAACCGTTGATCGTATCGTGACCCTGTGTCGCAAGCTCGATATTGAAGCGCTCACCTTGTACTCCTTTTCCGACGAGAACTGGAATCGTCCGCCAGCGGAAATCAATACCCTGATGAAGATCCTGGATAAGTATCTGCACAAGGAAATGGACCGAATGAAAAATGAAAACATTCGTTTTAATACCATCGGTCATATTGAAGAACTGCCGACAGATATTCAAGAACTGATAAATCACATAAAAGACTGTACGAAGGAATGTGATGGTATGACACTCAGCCTTGCGTTGAGTTATGGAGGACGTCAGGAAATTTTAGACGCAGTGAGGCAGGTCGCGGGAAAAATCCATTCGGGGGAACTGCGGGTTGAAGATATAGACTATCCTGTTTTTGAAGGTTTTCTGCACACCAACTCACTTCCCGACCTGGATCTGTTGATCAGGACCAGCGGTGAATTGAGAATAAGTAATTTCCTGTTGTATCAGATTGCTTATACAGAACTGCATTACACCAAAGTATTATGGCCGGAATTTAAAGAAGAAGATTTACTAAGCGCGATCATAGATTTTCAAGGGCGTGAAAGACGCTTTGGTTTGACACAGGAACAGATTATAAAGGCGTGAGAAGATGTGCTAAGCGCGATCATAGATTTTCAGGGGCGTGAAAGACGCTTTGGTTTGACTAAGGTTTCTCAATGAATTTTTTATTTTTCCGGGGTATCCCCGGTTTAATCCATATTGATTTAGATAGAGGGTAGCCGTTGAAGCGAGTTTTGACAGGTATCATAGCCATTCCCCTTGTTTTAGGAATTGTGTATTACGGCTCTCCGTTGTTGTTTCTGGTTTTTGTGGCGGCGGTTGCCCTTGCGGCAGTCTATGAGTATTTCACCATGATTGACCGGGTCGGGATTAACGGATTCCCTATTCCGGCCATGCTCCTCAGTTTTCTTTTGCTCCTCAGTTTTTATTTTGATGGACGCTTCATGGCGGAATGGGGACTGCTTGCAGGTCTGACTCTGTTTGGAGCGTGGTTTCTTCAGGAAGATAATATCAAGGTCGCTATCGACCAGATAGCGTACACCCTGTTTGGAATTCTTTATATCGCGGGCTTTGGCGGATACTATTTAATGATCCGCAAGTTAGAAAACGGCCACACTTTGATCTTTTTTCTGTTTCTCATTATATGGCTGAGTGATATTGCCGCGTACTACTGGGGGAAAAATTTTGGCAAGAAATCCCTCGCGCCTGTGGTGAGTCCTAAAAAGACAGTGGAAGGTTCCATCGCCGGGGTGGGTGGAAGTCTGCTGGCTGGAACGATTGCCGGGCTATGGTTTCTTGATCACATATCGATGGTCCATTGTTTACTTGCGGCTCTCATTTGCGGTATCATCGGTCAAGTCGGCGACCTCGCAGAGTCGTTGTTGAAACGTCACGTAGACGTTAAAGATTCCAGCGATTTCCTCCCCGGTCACGGAGGGGTTCTGGACCGTATCGATGGGCTGTTATTTGCCGGGCCAGCGTTTTATTGTTATTTCAAGCTAGTGCTTTAATCCGATTACTTTTCCGCTAAGAACCTCAGTGAATCAGAATTGGGAAAGCGATTCATAAATTTGGTACCCGCTTATGAAAATGATCTCCCTTCTGGGGTCCACCGGGTCCATTGGTGTCAATACCCTGGATATTGTCCGGCGCAACCCCGACCGATTCGCGGTCGCCGCGATGACCGCCGGAAGCGATGTCGAGCTCTTTGCCCAACAGGTTAAAGAGTTCAAGCCCTCCCTCATTTCAGTATTCAATACGTCCAAGCTTGCAGAACTTAAAGAATTACTCAAGGGCGAAGATGTAGAAATTCTTTCCGGCGAGGCAGGTACCGTTAAAGTCGCTTCGCATCCTGATGTATCGCTGGTCGTTTCCGCCATCGTTGGCAGTGCCGGGCTGGTTCCTTCACTGGCTGCCATTCAATCGGGTAAAGACCTGGCTCTCGCCAATAAGGAGACACTGGTGGTCGCCGGGGAACTCGTACTCCGGGAGGCAAGAGGAAAAGTCAATCTCATTCCCATCGATAGCGAACACAGCGCGATCCTGCAAGCGCTCAACGGCGAAAAACAGGAGCGTATAAAAAAGATCATACTCACAGGGTCAGGCGGACCGTTCCGTACCTTCAGCAGAGAGCAGATGGAAAACGTCACCGTCAAGGAGGCACTCAACCATCCCAACTGGTCAATGGGTGCGAAAATTACCATCGACTCCGCGACGATGATGAACAAGGGCCTGGAATGGATCGAAGCGAAATGGTTATTTGGACTGGACACTTGTGTCGAGATCATCGTGCACCCGCAAAGCATCATCCATTCGATGATCGAGTTTGTCGACACCTCCATCATGGCGCAGTTGGGGATACCTGACATGCGAGTACCCATCGCGTATGCCATGACCTATCCCGACCGTATAAAATGCGACTTCCCATCGCTGGACCTTGCCGCCATGAAACAGTTGACCTTTGAGGAACCCGATTACGAAAAATTTCCCTGCATCAAACTGGCGCAGGAAGCTCTCCAGACAGGCCAGACTATGCCAGCCGTGCTTAACGCCGCCAACGAAGTTGCTGTGCAGGCGTTCCTTGATGAAGCAATTCCGTTCCAAGGCATTGCCGAAACAATACGCACGACCATGCACAATCATAAATGCCACGCTATCGATTTATTGGAAGACGTGCAGAACGCAGACCGATGGGCGCGCGAAGAAGCAAAAAAACTCATCACCGTAACGCATTAATATAAATTGTAGTTGCCCAATTCATTGGGCGGTTTTTAACTCATCGATTGTCATATGTTCAGAATAGGAAATGGATACGACGTTCATCGTCTGGTCGAAGGACGCAAACTGATCCTTGGCGGCGTGGACATACCACATTCACTCGGACTCGACGGGCATTCCGATGCCGATGCCTTGTGCCATGCCCTGTGCGACGCACTGTTAGGCGCATGTGGAGCCGGTGACCTCGGAAAATATTTTCCTGATACAGATGATAAGTGGAAAGGTGTTTCCAGTTTAGTGTTGTTGGAGAAAGCGGGGGAAGTGGTTGCCGAGCGCGGTTATCAGATCGCCAATACCGACGCCACCATCGTAGCGCAACAACCCAAACTCGCCTCGCATATAGAAGCGATGATCATTAACATTGCCAAAACCCTCAAGATTGATTCCGATCAAGTCAGCATAAAGGCGACCACTACCGAGAAACTCGGATTCGCCGGACGCGAAGAAGGCATCGCCGCCTATGCCGTCACCCTCCTGCAAGCCAAATAGCCGGGCCACGCCCGGTGGAAATAATAACCACCGAAAAATCTCAAATAAATATTTGGAACCACAGATAAAGACGGATCGGCTCCCCCTATTTAAAGAGACCTTTGCATAAGGGAGTCTATTATGTTTTTGTAGTCTGCCCATTTATGGGCGTTTTTAAAACCGCCTGATACCCGTCCAGCCTACTCCATTCCTTTAAGTTTTAATGGTAGCCTGGACGGGGTGTCTGTCTGCGGTTTCAGGTCTTCGAGTATATCTCGCCGCCTTTGTCGCGGAAGGTGGTGGACATTTCTTCCATGCCTTTAGCATTGGCTTCCTTTTCACCCACTCCCTGTTTTTCTGCGTAGTCGCGGACATCCTGTGTGATTTTCATTGAACAGAATTGCGGACCGCACATGGAACAGAAATGCGCGGTCTTGGCTCCCTCCGCAGGGAGTGTCTGATCATGAAATTTCCGCGCGCGTTCGGGGTCGAGCGACAGGTTGAACTGATCTTCCCAACGGAACTCGAATCGCGCTTTGCTCATTGCATCATCCCTGATTCGCGCGCCGGGATGTCCTTTGGCCAGGTCGGCGGCGTGAGCCGCTATCTTGTAAGTGATGACCCCTTCTTTCACGTCCTCACGGTCGGGAAGTCCGAGGTGTTCCTTGGGCGTTACATAGCAGAGCATGGCGCATCCGTACCAGCCGATCATCGCGGCGCCGATGCCGCTGGTGAAGTGGTCGTATCCGGGCGCGATGTCTGTGGTCAGCGGACCTAGGGTGTAGAATGGGGCTTCGCCGCATTCCTTGAGTTGTTTTTCCATATTTTCTTTGATCATATGCATGGGCACATGACCCGGACCTTCGATCATCGTTTGCACATCGTGTTTCCAGGCGATCTGGGTGAGTTCGCCCAGCGTTTCCAGTTCGGCAAACTGACCTTCGTCATTCGCGTCGGCCTGCGAACCGGGGCGGAGTCCGTCCCCGAGTGAAAAACTGATGTCGTAGGTTTTCATGATGTCGCAGATTTCCTCAAAGTTGGTGTAGAGGAAATTTTCCTTATGATGCGCGAGACACCATTTCGCCAGAATAGCCCCGCCTCGGGAGACGATTCCTGTCATGCGTTTTGCGGTCATCGGTACATAACGCAGGAGAACCCCCGCGTGGATGGTGAAGTAGTCCACCCCCTGCTCCGCCTGCTCGATCAGCGTGTCGCGATAAATTTCCCAGGTGAGTTCTTCCGCCTTGCCTTCGACCTTTTCCAGTGCCTGGTAGATGGGGACGGTGCCGATAGGCACCGGCGAATTGCGAATGATCCATTCGCGGGTCTCATGAATATTCTTGCCCGTGGAAAGATCCATGACCGTGTCCGATCCCCAGCGGATGGCCCATACCATCTTTTCAACTTCCTCTTCGATGGAAGAAGAGATCGCCGAGTTACCGATGTTGGCGTTGATCTTGACCAGAAAGTTTCGACCGATGATGATCGGTTCAATTTCCGGATGGTTAATGTTGGCCGGGATGATGGCGCGTCCCAATGCAATTTCGTTACGAACAAATTCCGGTGTGATTTCATCGGATATGCTGGCGCCGAAAGAATTTCCCGCAAGTCGTTTCTCGCGTTCCATATCCAGATCAAGGTCGGCGCGTTTCTGGTTTTCGCGGATGGCGATGTACTCCATCTCCGGTGTGATGATGCCCTGCCTTGCGTAATGCAGTTGCGAAACATTTTTTCCAGACTTGGCGCGGAGAATTGTTCGGTCTGCCAACGGGAACCGTTCTCTTTCCGGCAGGTGTTCTTCCGATTTATAACCGTTGTCTCCCGGTTGAACCATACGGCCTTCATATTCTTCCACATCGCCACGGCTTTGAATCCACTCAGCGCGTAATGGTTCCATGCCTTTGCGAATATCGATTTCCTTGTTGGGGTCGGTGTAAGGTCCGGATGTGTCGTACACGATAACGGGTTCATGGGGTGCGGGCGAGCCGTTCCCGTTGGGTGATGCTGTCAAAGTTATTTCGCGGAATGGTACGCGAATCTGCGGGTGGATCGATCCGGCGACATAAACTTTTTTCGAGTTGGGTGAAACGGGTTTGGTGGATATATCTATAGGTTTCCTTGAATCGGAAATTTTAGATGTCATAACAAAGTTCTCCTGCGAAATATTTCCAAAAAAGATTGGGTTGTTTCGTGAATATTTGAACTATCCCAGATTCCTGTTATCAAGGCCACGCCAAAAGTGCCGCTATCTAATACGGAATCTGTGTTATCAAGTTTAATACCGCCCAAAGCCAGAACGGGTAGCCTGACGGACGCGATCACTTTTTCAAGCGCGTCAAGACCCTGCGGCGAACCATATGCTTGTTTGGACGGCGTATCAAAAATCGGACTGAAAGTTATGAAATCTGCTCCATCCGTTTCAGCCTTTTGAGCTTTCTCAAGGGAATGCGTAGAAACCCCAATGAGAAGCTCTGGAAAATTTCCACGCAATTCCTTTGCAGAGGGACAGGCTTCTGTAAGATGCACACCATCGGCACCGACCTTCTCTGCGATATCTGCCCGTGAGTTGATAAAGAGCCGGGCTTTATAATCTGATGTGAGGGAACGCAAGTGCCGACCCAGTTTGATGAGTTCAGAATCGGATAAATCCTTTTCCCTCAGTTGAAGGGCTTTAACACCCCCCGTCAACGCCTGTTCCACCGCGTTGAAGAATTCTTTTTGTCCCGCGAACAAAGACCGGTCTGTGATCAGGTATAACCGGAGGTCGTTCAAATCCATTGGCATGTTTCGTAACGAGCAGATTGCTGAAAATATATTGAATGAATATAAAGTGTTGCCCTGAGCTTGTCGAAGAGTACATGCCTCGAAACCCCACAGTATTGTTGAAAGGGGTCTTTGACGAGGCTCAGCAAGACAATCAAGTAAAAACTTTCAGCGTTGACTTTTCAGCAACCCGCTACAGATCAATCAGACCATCGAGCGGACTGCTGGCGGTGGCGTAAAGTTTTTTCGGAATTCGCCCCGCTTCAAAAGCCTGACGTCCGCATTCCACCGCGGCTTTCATAGCGCAAGCCATTTTAATAGGATCTTTTGCTCCCGCTATGGCAGTGTTCATGAGAAGTCCGGCGACTCCAAGCTCCATGGCTCGGCACGCGTCCGACGCCGTTCCCACACCCGCATCGATGATGACCGGCACCTTCACGGCTTCAAGGATCAGTTTTATATTGAAAGGGTTACGCACTCCGAGCCCTGACCCAATAGGTGCCGCCAGTGGCATAACGGCGGAGCAACCCACATCCTCCAGTTTTTTACAAAGCACCACATCATCGGTGCAGTAAGGGAGGACCTGGAATCCATCAGCTATCAGAACTTTGGAGGCCTCCAGCGTTGCTTCATTGTCCGGGAACAATGTTTTTTCATCACCGATGACTTCGACCTTGACCATGTTGCCAAGACCCGCTTCGCGAGCCAGTTGGCAGGTCATAACCGTTTCTTTAACGGAATAGCAACCCGCCGTGTTGGGCAGGAAGCAGTATTTTTTGGGATCGAGAAAATTGAGGATCGAGTCTTTGGTTTTGTCCAGCTCGATACGGCGTACCGCGAGAGTGACCATTTCCGCTCCTGAAGCGGCGATGGCATCACGGGTTTCTTCGAAGGACGCGTACTTACCTGTACCAACGATCAAACGTGACTTGAATGTTCGGTCCCCTATACTAAATTGAGTTGGTTCCATAGTCAGATTTTTCAGAAAAAAGTTTAGGAATATTTTACAACAGCATTGTATCTATATGGTCATAGCCCACCCCCGACTGCGTGGACTATTTCTACTTGGTCCCCTTCGCGGATTCCGGTTTGGTCGAGTTTCGTGCGTGGAACAACTTGCTGGTTTAATGCCACCGCACAATGAGGTGAGGCTATTTCCAGCTCACGCAAAAGTTCCGCCAGGTTGGAACTGGAACAGATTTCTTTTTCCTGACCGTTGATAGTGAGTAGCAAAAAAATCTCCTGTCATGTCAAGCTGGGTACCAGCGCAAAGTTCTCAAAGCGATGAGGAAAAAGCGGGCATAAAAAAAGCCACGACCGGGTAAGGGATCGTAGCTGGGTCAACAAGCTCCGTCCACTTCCCTTCGCTGGTATTAACCAGATCAGGTTCAAAGGGTTGTCCTTTAAGACTCTCAGAAAATCACCCCTAGCGAACTAATTTCAGTTTATAGGGTAAGACTAACTGAAACAACAAATAAGTCAAGAGATATTGACCTCTTCATAAAAGTGAGTATAGTCAGAGCATGAAAAATTCTCAATTTGGTTTTAAAACACTTATCATATTGATATTGTTGGTTTCAGCTTGCGCGAAGGCACCAAGTCAGTTTTATGAATTGGCCCCCGGGCGCATTTCTATGGTCGACCGGGAGTTGTTTTCCAAGGCAATGACGCATCAGAAGAAGGGACAAATCGACTCCTCCATTGGTCTGTGGGAAAAATTTCTGAAAAAGCACCCCGATTCTTTTGAGGCCAGGAACAATCTGGGTTTGCTTCATTATGCAAACGATGAGATCACCCTGGCTATTTCTCAATTTGAACAGGGGCTTGAGCTGGAAATGGGTTCGCCCAAGATCAAGGACAACCTGTTACGTGCGTTAAAAGTGCGGGTGGCGGTCCTTGAGGAGAACAAGGAATATGACAGTGCGATAACAGACCTGAAAAAAATCGGGCAGTTGTCCTCCCTCGGTGAGCAGGAGAAGATAGAAAGACAGGTAGAGGGTTTTGAAGATAAAATATTTGAGCAGGTCAAGAAATCGGGTCTGCTGGAAGAATACCAGGGTTTTCTTGCAAAGTACCCCAACAGTCCTAGGAACTCCGATGAAGCCAGACTTCGCATCGAAGAGCTACAGCAAATTGGAGAAATGAAGGAGACAGATCCATTCTCAGTGACTCCAGAGTCTGATCTGGAAACCGAGCCTCCGGTAATGAGCGAATCAATGGTTGAAGAAGTGGTTGAAGAATCATTCGCGCCAGAGGAGGTACCGTTTGCCGATTCGTCTTTCCCCGAAGAAAGTATTGAGATTGTTGAGGAATCAGTTGTGTCCGATAACAAGCTCGCACCACCCGCCGAGGTGGCACCAATGGCAGAACCTGTGGTTGTTGAGAAACCGATACCCATGGTAGACCCTGCACCCATTGTTTCGCCAGAACCCGCGCCCCAGCCGGTCGTGAAGGTGGAGCCCAAGGTGGAACCGAAAGCAGAACCCGCTCCTCCGCCAGCTCCCCAAATGGTTCAGGTGGTTACTAAAAAAGGTGGCCTCCTTAATGTTCGCTCAGAACCAGAGAAAAAAACTGGAAACATTGTCTATAAGTTGAAAAATGGCGCTAAAACCACTTTTGCGGATGAAAACGAAGGTTGGTATCAGGTAGAGTACGCCAAGGGTAAAAAGGGTTGGATCAGTAAAAAATACTCAAAGTTGTTGGAATAAATCTTTCTTCAAGCATCTCTCCAAGCTGAAGGCCTTTGTGAATTCCCGGCTTCAGAAAAATTAAATCTTTCTGTCCGGTGAGTTTTATTTGGCGGGAGATTTGCTCACATATTATAATCCAGGGCGTTGCTCCAGCTTTTTTGAAACTTGTCTTTAGTGACGGACCAATCAATCGTTTTAATTTGGGAAAAACAATGACCACAATTGTACAGAATGAATTAGATGAAGTTATCGAGAGTGAATGGGATTATTTGATGTCCAAGGTAGACGAATGGAGTCTGCTACACGGTGAACAGGACATGGAGGTTCTGGAACATATTCTTCGATGTATCCTTCATCTTGATCAAACCAATGAGCGTGCCGATGATTTTACCGAATGCGTGAAAGTGCAAAACCCTGATGGTGGCTGGTCCAAGCAATCGCACACCGACAAGACTTCAATGTGGATCACGACATTTGTTGCACTGAAAATTTGCCGGGGCAATCTTATTCTTAAGAATTCTAAAATTGAAGAGTCGATTCAGCGTGCTCTTGAATATGTTCTTTCCTGTCAGGAAGAAGACGGGCACTGGGCCGACCCTGAGTGGTCGCACCTGGACACCACTTGTTCCGTGACGGTCTTTTTGACCGTTTATCAGGTCACGCATGATCAAAAGGACGATGAACGGATCAACAAAGCTCGCAGACGGGGATATGATTTCATCATAAACTGGCAACGTGAATCCGGATTGTGGAAAGACGATAAGTTTCATCCTGCCGGGATTGAAACGACCGCGCACCTCATGCAATATACCCTCGTGCCCGGATATTTTATGGATGGAATAGAATATGCCCAGAAAATATGTCTTGAGGCGGCCGACAGCATGGTTGCCGAGCAGGCAGAAAACGGATCGTGGGATAATGAAAATATGGATCACACAATGGATGCCTGCCGCAATCTGATGCTGGTAGCAGACACCTTCAAGCAAAAAGATAAATACGCTGCTGTTATCCAAAAAGGAGTGCGCTGGCTCATGGATGAGAAAAATCAACAGGGCTGGGGTGACTATAAAGAAGAACCCAGCAATATCGAAAGAACCGGGGATGGGTTAGACACGTTACTCAAGTACCGAAGGTTTTGTTCCGATAAACCGATGGCGCATTTCTGGGCTTATAGTAAGTAAGAAAAATTACTTTATTTTATTTTCGCGGCAATTATAATGGCTCCCATGCAAGCCGTTATCCTTCTAGCGGGATATGGGTCCCGTCTCAGCCGCGACGACCTCCCTCACAAAAGTCTTTTACCTTTCGATGGAGAAACTCTACTCTCCAGACATCTGGCCTGTCTGCAGGCTTTGGATATAGAGCGTGCTCACCTTGTGCTTGGCTACAATAAAGAAACAGTTAAGGAATATGTTCGCGGCCTGAACCTTACGATGGACTGCAACTTTATTGATAATGATTTGTACCGGACCACAGGTAACACTTTGTCCGTGGTGATGGGGCTTCGTCACTGCCACGGAGATGTTCTCATCCTTGACGGAGATGTGCTCTACCCCCAGGCGGTGTTTTCCGATTATGTGAAAAATTCCAAGCCAACATCCTTCGCGTTGGTTTCCGCTGATGTGGATGATACCGAATCGACCAAGGTGCTTATTCGGCCCGATGGCATCATTGAATCGTTTGTCACCAAGCGGGACTTGACTCCGGAAGAGAAATTGGATTTCGAATTTGGCGGTGAGGCTATTGGATTCTTTAAATTTTCCACCGAAAACTGCAAAAAATTTATCGAGCATTATGAAAAATTTGAATCCGATTGCATCGAAGTCCTGTGGGAAATCCCATTCACCGAATTTGCCAAATATGTAAATCTCGACCCCTGGATCATCACCCAGGGTCCTGCCTGTTTTGAGATCGATACCCAGGAAGACTATCTGGAGGCCTTGGCCAGTTTCAATGCAAACAGGGACAAGTACTGATCGCCTTTCTTCCCTCACCCGCAATGGGATTTATTTCTATTGCAGGTTTTTTCATTCCTTCCTTTCTTCAGGCGTTCCAATCATGGTTTAATAAAACGAATGGCCTGATAAATATTTCTTTTCCAGATGGAGATGCGCATGTTATCCCGATACAAGGCGGTTTTTTTTGATGTTGGCGGAACGCTACTTCAGGTGGAGCCTTCGGTGGGAGAGGTATACGCGATCCATGCCCGTCCGTTTGGGTTTAATGGTTCAGGCGAAGAATTGGATCACCGTTTTAAAAAGGAATGGAGAACAACGGGAGGAATTGCGGCCCTGGGTAAAAAGACTGGCGAAGAAGAGGAAAAGTTATTTTGGAGAGATATTGTTTTCCGGGTATTTGAACCTTCTGGCGGACTCAATAATTTCGAGCATTACTTTGAAACGGTTTATGGGGCGTTTTCAAGAAAAGACCACTGGCACGTTTTTGATGATGTGATGGATTCGGGTGTTTTTGATAAATTGAAAAAAAGCGGAATTGTTTTAGGGGTTATATCGAACTGGGATTCCCGCCTTCATGCCATTTTGAAAAGCACCAACCTTGCCGGTCATTTCGATTTCATTCTGGCTTCGGCAGAAGTGGGATCGGCCAAACCGGATGAAACAATTTTCGCTGAAGCGCTCAAAAGAAGCGGGGTAAGCGCTCACGAGGCCTGCCATATAGGGGACGAACCACGGGCTGATGTACAGGGTGCCAACAACTCGGGAATCGATGCGATACTGATTGATCGCAAGGGAAAATATGAAAAAGAAGACTTCACTATGGTGCGTTCTTTTCTGGAATTACTTTAAAGGCATATTTGCTCAGAGGTTTTGTCAGGAGGGAGCCACCAACAATGCCGAGCGAGACTAAAAAAAGGTAAGTCTGCCTGGAGGGTGTGTCAGGAGGGTTAGTAGCCTATGACCTTGTGAAGTTTGGCATTTTTAAAATCGGTATTCTTGATTTTAGCTTTGTCTAAATTGGCTTCGGTCAGGTCGGCTCCGAAAAAAGAGGCTCCTTCTATATCGGCTTCTCTCAGGCCGACCTTTTTCATTTTCGCATCGCGAAAGTTACATTCCTCAAGGAAAGTTTTTTAAATTTGACGTTATGCATTGCGGTGTATGGGGAAATGCGCTTTTCATAACAGGAAAAATAAAAAAGTACCAAAAAATTAACGTGTTACGTCAAAACCTGACTCTGGTCGGAGAACTTTCAAAGGGCCATTCGATCTTGTAAGTTCCCATATTAGATAGAGATAAAAGGGGGCGTGCTCGAACCAGGCAATCCAAACGGAATATTGTGTGAGGTCCTGATAGTCAAAATAAAAATCAAGATAGTAGAGTCCGACCAGACCGGTAAGAAGGATCAGCGATCTGTAATGAAACAAACAGAGAAAGGGAACGGTCCAGCACAGGTACCAGGGATTTTGCACGGGACTGATCAGAAACACGAGGGTCATGACTATGAAAAGGTTTCGCACCCATCCCTGAGGCGAGTCTGCGCCTGGAATTTTTTTAATCAGCAGAAAGCCAACCGATACCAGAACAACTATCGCCATGATGTTTTTGCCAAGTATCATGCTGTTGCCGAAAACCGGAATAGCCGTATCAACCCCTAGTTCCAGAATATCCTTGAGAAAATAAAGCAGAAGAGCGAACAGACTGTCGTTGCTTTGCCAGTACATGCTATAGGTTTTTAATCCTGCAAAAGCTTTTTCTCCAATACCAATAAAAGGCAGATAGCACACGCCAACAACCACGCAAAATAAAAATAAATGAAGCGCGGGAACAGACGCGCCCCGGTTTCCATTTTGTCGCGCGAGCAACCAGGACCGCTGAAGATAAAAAGGGAGCAGGATTCCGGAATACAATTTCCCGAGAACGCTCAGGGCGAGAAAAAAAACAGAACCCGTCATGCGCCCGCGTACCAGAAAATATACGGAAACGCATAGACAGGAGATACCGATGATGTCGAGATGTGTGGAATTAAAAGTTTCTTTGAGGATCAACGGCGACCAGAAATAAACGAGACTGAAATTCTGGTTCAGGTGCAACGATCTCAACGTGAGGACGATGAACAGCATCGCCATTAAATCGAATACCAGAAACAATATTCTCAGGGTGAGCAAGCTGTCTGTTTTTATATGTTGCGAAAGGCGGAACACAATCTGTGCCAGAGGTGGATAAATGGTGGGAACATCCGGGTGGTTGATACGCTCCATAAATTTCAGTGCTGTGGCATTTTCCCATTTCAGGTCGCTGAGAACAGCCAGCTCACTTTGATCGTGCTCGTTGTAACGCGAATGGAAATAGACCGGATTCTGGATTTTTAAAGATCGGTACTCGTTGATTTCGTCCGGAGCATATTTGAAGGGGTTGATCCCGTGGGCAAATACTTTTCCATCCCACAGGTAACGGTAGACATCGTCCTCCTGAATTTGCTGGGACGGAAGAATGGCGGCGCGAAATAACAACCCGAAAACGATAAGTGTCCAGAAAGTTTTCTGGTTCCAGGCGGAGTTAAAAACGTGAGTACAGGCCAGCGCATAAAGAATGAACAGGGAAAAATAGACAGCAAGATATTCAAGGATGGGTCGCTCAGAGTAACCCTCGCCCCAGTTAAATTCTTTGGAAAGGAAGGTCAGACCCAGGTAAAGAACCAGGCTGAAGAGGCCAAGAGCTGTGAGGTAGGCGCGTGAAGACATTATTTATAACAAGGGTTACGATGATAGACGAATTTATCGGGATATACTTTTTATCTTATTTTAACTGTATTATGAAAAAATGGCGGCCCAGGAGAGCGAACAACTCAAAAGTCTATAATTATCAATGGTATCACAGGAATTCGCGATTTTTAAAGAAAAGCAGACTGGCTGCCGGGGGGGCCAGTTCGTTGGTTTCCTCATCCAGCAGTAACAGGCTACAGGCATCCGCCTTCATAACGCTCCTGGCTATTTCCATGATGCTATCGAGGAGTTTGGTGAGATTAAGTTCCGAATTGAGAAGCGAAGTGACCTGATAGCAGATTTCAAGCTGGGCGACTCGCTCCTTTCAGTTCAGTAATTTCTTCTTTGCTATCAGCCATTTCACCTGTTGCGGGGCAAAAGGAAGCACATTTCCTTGCTAACCGGGAAAAGTTAGTGGATTGTGATACGTTGAAAAATATCTTTATATTATCAATTAACATAGCTAGAATAAGAGAAGGATTCAAACCATAAAAAGTTTTACTCGCTCAGATTGATGATTCAAACGAAACGAAAAAGCTGGGAAAGTATTCGCTCCGTGCTGGGAGGTTCATTGACCCGGCCCGATTCTGAAGATCCTCAATCAATAGGATGGTATGATTTTCAATGGAAACTTATAGTCGGTGAAGACCTGACGGCTGTAACGCAGGTTGATAAATTGTCGGCGAAAAGCTTATTTGTTACCGTGTCCGATAAAAAATGGTTTCCTGCGCTGAAATCTTTTCGCAAAAAAATTATTGCGGAGATTAATCAGAGTGCAGGATCAGTTTTGTTGACCAGAATTGTTTTTCAGGAAGGTACCGTCATCAGTCCTGTTGCTGATAAGGGTATTCCCGTGGTACGGAAACAGAGTTCTCAGGAACAAAAGAAAACAGAAGGAACCGAAGCTATGGCAGAAGATGAAAGCTTGCGAGATATTTTTGACCGCATTAGTAAAAAATTTCAGATCGTTCCACTCGCACTGATGTTGCTGTTTGTTTCCAATTGTACGACTTTGCCGGTAGAGCAAGGTTCTGGAAATATAGACTTGTCAGGTTCCTATGCAGTGAAGGCGGCCGAGAAGATGTCAGCGAAGCAATCGGGTATGGCTCGGGACCCGCGATCTTATTATCATTATCTGATGGCCTTGAAAGAAATTCGCGAGCATCAGTTTGAGAGGGCGGCGGATAATTTTCGTAAATTGGTTGAGTTTGATAGAAGCGACTCTCAGTTTTATCGGCAACTGGCAATGAATCTGCTTCGAGCCGGAAAGATAGATGAAACGGTCAAGGTTTTGGAAGAGTCTTTGCACCACTTCCCCACAAACCCTGAACTGAATATGATGATGGGAGATATTCTTGACGGACGAGAAGAGTACGAAAGGGCGCTCACGCATTATCAGCGCGTTATTCAATCCGAGCCAGGTTCAGCGAGAGCCTTTCTTCTTAGCGGTACGATTTACGAGCGACTCAAAAAACACGACCTTGCCGCGGATATGTACCAACAGGTGGTTCAGGTAGAACCGGCAAATCCTTTGGGGTACCACTATCTGGCAAGGATGAATATCCTTTCGGGCAAATTGGAAGAAGCGAAAAACCATTTAGGCCAGACGCTGGAATTGCGCCCCAATCTTTTACGGACCCGCGAGTTTTTAGCCTGGGTTTGGGAGAAGCTGGGAAATGCCACTGAGGCCGCGAGAGAATATAAAATTCTTTTAAAGTTGGACCCTTTAAACAAAAAAATCCATGAGCGCATCACCGGTATGAGAGATTCAATGACGCCAGTGGATGTGGGTACCAGCCAGTATCGGTTAGCGGCGGAAGACCTGCTGGACAAACCAAAAGTCCATATGAGGATTGGAGCCGTTTATTACGAGCAGGCAGTTTACCTGAAAGCGCTTGATGAGTTTCAGTTGATTCGGGCCAGAAAGCAAACCAAAGAAGTTCTTATGGTGCTTGGGCGTGTTTATGAAATTCTTGGTCGAGTTGACAAAGCCATCGAGGAAATGGACATTCTCCTGGAGTTAGAGCCTGAGTCGGTGAACCTGATGATTTATTCGGCCCGCTTTTACAGCATGAACGAACAACCCGAAGAAACGATTCGGTTGCTTGAGAAAGCTATAACTTTAGAGCCGAAAAATGACACCCTCTACCATTCCTTGGCTCTAGCCTATATGTCCGTTGATAAGTTGGATGAAGCGATCATAAAAATTGAAAAAGCTATTTCATTGAACGAGCAGAAAGATTCCTATTATTTCGAGTTGGGCGCTCTTCTTGAGCGGACCGGTAGATTTGAACGGGCAATACATAATATGAAGCGTTCCATAGAGCTTAATCCCATGCACTCCAATGCGCATAATTTTCTGGGCTACATGTATGCCATTCAAGGTAAATCACTGGACAAGGCAATCGGACATTTAAATAAGGCTCTTTCCATTCAACCCAGGAATGGATATTTCCTTGATAGTCTGAGTTGGATTTACTTTAAGAAAGGTGAATCGCAAAGGGCTCTTGACGAATTAAAGAAGGCCATGGTGTACACCGCCCCCGACCCTGTTTTATACAGCCACTTGGGAGATATTCATTTTTCCTTGAAAAATTATTCAGAAGCTGGCAAGGCATGGAAGACGAGCCTTTTTCTTACCAGGGGGAAAATTAATGACACCAGCGGTGAGTTGCCCGATCTAAAAGATCTGGAACAAAAGATTCGCGAGGCGCGAGAATTCCTGAATAAAAATTAAAAGAACTTCTGATGATTGGTAATTTTAAAAACTGTGATTACTGATTCCTGGCAAGAGAAGGTTACCATTTCAGCAACTTGTAAAATTTAAAAAAACTGCGGGTCCTGCCTCAACCTTATCTAAAACCCAATATGTTCATGCGAATTTCCCGATACCTGTGCGTGACAGGGTGCGCGCTGATTTTTGTTGTTTCATGCCAGTCTAAGAGGGTGCCCATTTCTTCGGAAGTGAAACCGGAAATGCCATCCCTTCCCGCACTGTTTTCGCAACTTGAGGCACGTCAATCGGCTATTCATGATGTAAAAGCATTTGTCCGCACAAAAATTTCCGGAGAACGTTTAAATCAATCTTTCCGTCAGGCGCTGTTAGTCAGAGGAAACGAAGCAATTCGGGTGGATACCTATAGTTTGTTCCGTCAGGTTCTGGGCGTCCTGATTTATGAAGATGGAAAGACGTTAATGTATGACCCTGGAGTAAATCGGGTTGTTTACGGACAAGAAGTTTGGGACATCATGCGCCGGGTGCTGGGGACGCACCTTAACTTCACAGAATACATCAGCGTGTTTTCAGGAGGCATACCCCGTTTTTTCCACTTGCAGGTAAAGGACGCACAATGGGATACCGATCAAACGGTTTACCGAATTGAGACGATAGACCGGGAAACCAAAGAACGGGTGGATATTGAAATCGATGCCTACACACTGCTGCCCAAATCGGTAACACGGTTTCGGGGCAGTCAAGAAATTTATAAAGTGTGTTGGGACGATTACCAGAAAGTGGGCCAATTGAATTTTGCCCACAAGATTTTAATCGAACTTAAAGACAGGGGTGAAACGGTTTTAGTAAAATATTCAGACCCTGTTATTAATCAAGGATTGCCCCCCGATGCGTTTCAGTTAGCATCGGAACTAGTGAACTGATGTGAACAAATATGAAGCTACATTTTAAAACTCCGGCCAAAGTCAACCTGGGTTTGCATATTCTTAGAAAAAGAGAAGATGGATTCCACGAACTGGAAACGATTTTGCGAATGGTGTCTTTGTACGATGAACTGGAATTAGAGTCATCGTCCTCCGGTGTCGAGTTGGAATGCGATACACCGGGAATTCCCATCGATGAGACTAATCTGGCGTGTAAGGCGGCCCTGCTGTTGCAGAAAACCTGCCGGGTTGAAAATCTGGGAGTGCGTATCCGCCTGAAAAAAAATATTCCATTTGGTGCCGGACTGGGAGGGGGCAGTGGCAATGCCGCGGGTGTGCTCATGGGCCTGAACCGTTTGTGGGATTTAAATATGAGCCGGGAGAAGCTGGCGGTTCTGGCCGCTGAACTGGGTTCTGATGTCCCTTTTTTTCTCACTTCGCCCTGTGCGCTGGGGGTGGGCCGTGGAGAGCAGTTGGAGGTTTTGACGTCGTGCGCTAAATTTCAGGTTTTGTTGGTCTTTCCGGGATTTCCCATTGCCACCTCCTGGGTGTACCAGAACCTAAAATTGAAGTTGACAAAACGGGAAAATAAGATTAGCATTTTGCGGAAAATCCTATCCCAATCGGACATCGCAAGCTTAGGGTCTCAGCTACAAAATGATTTGGAACCAGTTGTTATTCAAAGGTTTCCTGAAATTCAAATCATCAAGGACGAGCTAAAGGCTCGAGGTGCATTAGGTGTTCTTTTATCCGGAAGTGGCTCTACGGTGTTTGGAATTTTTAATGACCCGGATGAAGTCAGGGTTGCATGTGCCGATTTAAAAGGGAAATGGGAGTGCGTTGTTACAGAAACAATTGGAAGTTTTTCCGAGTTTTTTCCGGAGGAAATTCTGAATTATCAGTAACTCTGGTAGCTAATTTGGAAACTCTGAATTGCGAGCGATAGCGAGTGTATGGTCAAACAGATTTAATAATTCCAATTCCTCCTCAGTTTTTCATTATTTAAATTCAATCAGTATCGAATTACAGCGGACCGTGAGTAAGATTTCAGGCCGGTCCGGAAAAGAGCATAGGGATAAAATTTGACAGGGCATGTCAGATTGTTGGGCGCGGGATTGATCGGATACTTAGAAAGAATACAAATTGGGGCGTCGTCAAGCGGTTAAGACACAGGTTTTTGATGCCTGCATACGGAGGTTCGAATCCTCCCGCCCCAGCCATAATGACGCAGGTTACTTTTAATTTAAAGGCCACAAACATCATAATGGACCAGAATTTAAACGGCAGGGTATTAATTTTTTCAGGGCGGGCCAATGAAGAGCTTGCAAAAGATATTTGCAAGTACATGAACATTGAGCTGGGTCGCACAGTGATCAAGGATTTCTCCGACGAAGAAATCTATGTGCGTATTGAGGAGAATGTCCGCGGTGGAGATGTTTTTATAATTCAGCCGACATGTCATCCGGGAAACACCAACCTGATGGAGTTGTTGATAATGATAGATGCCCTCAGGCGTTCTTCAGCTCGACGCATTACAGCGGTGATTCCTTATTATGGTTACGCGCGTCAGGATCGAAAAAGCGAGCCCAGAGTTCCCATCACTTCAAAGTTGGTGGCAGATTTGCTGGTGACTGCGGGAACAGATCGCGTGTTGACGGTAGACCTTCATGCGGGGCAGATACAAGGGTTCTTTAACATTCCGGTGGATCATCTATTTGCGATGAAGGTATTGATCCCTTATCTGGAAGGTTTAAACATAAACGATATGGTGGTTATTTCTCCGGACGCGGGAGGTGTGGAGCGAGCCAGGGCTTTTGCGAAACGTTTGGGAGTGAACCTGGCGATTATTGATAAGCGAAGGGAAGCGATCAATGAAGCCAAGGCGATGAACATCATTGGTGATGTTCAAGGTAAGGTGTGCTTTGTTATTGACGATATGATCGACACTGCGGGTACTCTTGTGGAAGGTACCGCCGCCCTGGTGGAAGCAGGCGCGCGTGAAGTTCATGCCTGCTGCACCCATGCGGTGTTGTCTGGCCCGGCGTTGGACCGCATCGCCAAGTCAGAAATTAAGTCCATCGTAGCGACCAACACGATTCCGGTACGTGATGGAATGAAAAACAATGCGAAAATTAAAATTTTATCCGTGGCACCCTTGTTGGGTGAGGCCATTTTGCGAATTAATCGCGAAACCTCGGTGAGTTCATTATTTGATTTAGAGGGAGTAGAGAAAAATGTCTGATGTATTGAGTGGAAAAGTAAGAGAGAAAACGGGTAAGACGGCGACTAAAGAGGTGCGAAAAAAAGATGAGATTCCTGCTGTTTTGTATGGACTAAAAGATAATCTTTCTTTGTCGATTTGTCCTAAAAATCTGGACACTATATTAAGTTCTAAAGGGCAAAACGCATTGATCGATCTTGATGTAGATGGAGACAAGCAACGTAAAGTCATTATAAAAGAATATCAAAGCCATCCGCTCAGGGAGACCTGGGTGCATGTGGATTTTCTGGAAGTGGATGTCACAAAAGCAGTCAAGGTCAACGTTGTTGTGAACCTGATTGGAAAATCTGCCGGAGAAAAAATGGGCGGTCTGGTCAATCAGGTGACTAAAGCCCTCCACGTAGAATGTCTACCGGCTGATATTCCGGAGTCTGTTGACGTAGATATGACCAATGTTGAGCTTGGACAGGTGATTCACATGTCTGACCTTAACCTTTCGGACAAGATAAAAGTTTTGCACCGGCCCACGGAGGCTATTGTCAGCGTCTATCTTGAAAAAGTTAAGGAAGAGAAAGCTGAAGAAGAAGAGGCAGAGGGTGAGACAGCGGCTGAAGGTGATGAGCCAGCCGCCAAAGAAGAATCGCCTAAGAAAGAGGGCTGACCATATCCAAGGCGTATTTAATTATTGGCCTGGGCAATCCCGGCCCGCGTTACGAGTTGACGCGTCATAACATCGGTTTTCTTGTTGCCGATAATCTGGCAGAGAAACACCGGGTTAAGCTCGCCCGGAACAAGCACAAGGCTCTCTATGGTGAAGGAGAAATAGGGGGCTGTCAGGTCATGATTGCCAAGCCAATGACCTATATGAACAACAGTGGGCAGGCGGTCAAGTCGCTTGTTTCCGCTTTGAAGATTTTGCCCAAACAAGTTCTTGTGGTTCATGACGACATAGACCTGCCGCTGGGCAAGATCAAGATGAAAACTAAGGGTGGCGATGCCGGTCAAAAAGGAATTCGGTCTATCACCGAACGATTGGGAACCGACCAGTTTTTCCGCGTTCGCGTGGGAATCGGTCGACCCGAGGACCCGGACGATATCGTCGATTATGTATTGACCGCGTTTACGGAAGGGGAAACCCAACTTCTCAACGAGGCCGTCGAAGAGGCGGTGCGTAAAGTCGAAGAAACGCTCGCGGAAATGAATAAACGCAATCATCAAACGGAGGAAAACGGAGAATGGTAAAGGAGTATAAAGGAGAGTTGATATTTCTCATCATCGCTATGGTGGGCTATATTTTCATGGCTACCCTGGACGTGTCGCAGAACTATTCATACTTTGCGGTCGTGTTTGGTTTTTTCGGCTTGATCGTGGCCTGGAAAATTTATGAAAAGGTTGACGAACAATCTGATGGCAGTGAGAAAATGAGAGAAATTGCAGAATCCATCCATGAAGGCGCGATGGTTTTTCTGTCACGGGAATACAAAATCCTTGGTTATTTTGTGGGCGCAGTTTTTATTCTGCTCCTGATAGTTATTTCCTCGCAAAAAGGATTCTGGATAGGTTTGTGGACGGCCGTTGCCTATGGTTTGGGCGCAGGTTGTTCCATGCTCGCTGGATTCTTCGGAATGAATGCCGCAACAACGTCTAATGTACGTACCTCGCAGGCCGCCGCAGAAGGCGGACAGGCGAAGGCACTCAATATAGCTTTTAATGGTGGTGCGGTTATGGGACTCAGTGTCGCCAGTCTTGGATTGCTGGGAGTTGGTGGACTCTTCCTGTTGTTCGCCAGAGGCGATTCGATTTCTGCTATCGGTGGGTTTGCCATGGGTGCCAGTTCCATCGCTCTCTTTGCCCGTGTGGGTGGCGGTATCTATACTAAAACAGCGGATGTCGGGTCTGACCTTGTGGGTAAAGTTGAAGCGGGCATTCCTGAGGACGATCCTAGAAACCCGGGTGTTATCGCCGACAACGTGGGCGATTGTGTTGGCGACACCGCAGGTTTGGGCGCGGATATTTTTGAATCCTATGTCGGTTCGATGATTGCTACCGTTGTTATTGGTGCGGGCATGACTACTATGAAATTTGAGTACATGGCGCTTCCGATCATTATTGCCATGGTGGGTTTGATTGCTTCGATCATGGGTATCCGGGCTATGGATGCTCTGGAAGATCAGGACCCTTCAGCGGCGCTTCGTAATTGTACCTTCGTGAGCGCGGGCGCGATGTTGTTTGTCGCGTTCTTTATTATCAAGGTTATGGGTTTGCCGTCAGGCGTGTTCATTGCGCTTGCCGTTGGTTGTTTTGCCGGTATTGCGATTGGACTCGTTACGGAATATTACACGGCGGGGTCTCCGGTTACAGAAATAGCAGAGTCGAGTAAAACCGGTGTCGCTACCGTTATGATCACCGGCCTTGCGGTTGCGTTGGAAAGCGTTGTTATACCAGTCATCATCATTGCAATTGCAATATACTTTGGCGCAAGCTTCTCAGGACTTTACGGTGTGGCTCTGGCCGCGGTGGGAATGCTGGCTACGGTGGGTATCACCATGTCGGTGGACGCATACGGGCCTATCGCGGATAACGCGGGCGGTATCTCTGAAATGGCCGGACTGGGTGATGACACTCGCAAGATCACTGATGGACTAGATGCGGTTGGCAACACGACTGCCGCTATCGGAAAAGGTTTTGCAATCGGTTCCGCCGCTCTTACTGCGCTGGCCTTGTTTTCAGCTTTTACCCAGGCGGCTAACATCACATCTATCGACATTACCCAGACTGAAGTGGTCATCGGGGTTTTCATTGGCGGTATTATTCCCTTCTTTGTGGCTTCACTGACCATGAAATCTGTGGGCAAGGCCGCTTTCCAGATGGTTGAGGAAATTCGCCGACAATTCAGGGAAATTCCTGGTCTCATGGAAGGCACAGGAAAACCAGACAGCGCTCGTTGTATCGACATCAGTACCCAGGCGGCTCTCAGGGAGATGATTATGCCGGGAGTGGTTGCCTTCACCATGCCAATCTTGATGGGTTTTGCGCTGGGAGCCGAGGCTCTGGGTGGGATGCTTATGGGTGCGACACTGACGGGTGTCTTGCTGGCACTCTTCATGTCTAATGGTGGCGGTGCCTGGGATAATGCCAAGAAATATGTCGAAGGTGGTAAGTTGGGCGGCAAAGGTTCCGAAGCCCATCACGCAACGGTTGTTGGCGATACCGTGGGCGACCCACTCAAGGATACTTCCGGACCAGCGATGAACATCTTGATTAAACTGATGTCCATCGTTTCCCTGGTGCTGGCACCCATGTTTATCTGATAAGAGCACTTACTGCTAAGATCATTCTTTAAAGGGGTGGAGGGCCGATGCGCCCTTCACCCCTTTTTTTATTTCCATGGCGACTCAACCCACACTCAAATTTGGTATCCACGATTTCCTGAACGCCTGCCCTCTTCTTGTGCCGCTTAAGGAAAAAGCGTCTACTGTTGGATTCCAAATAGTGACCGACACGCCTTCCGCACTCGCGGATAGACTTAAATCCGGCGATGTGGATTTGGCAATGATCCCTTCGGTAGAATATTTTAAGTCGGCGGATGACTATCGTCTGGTACCGGATGTGTGCATCGCCTCACGCGGCCCGGTGGGAACCGTATTACTGCTGGCGAAAAAACCACTGACCGAAATCACATCAGTTGCGGTAGACCTTCGTTCGCGAACCTCGATTGCCCTTCTTAAAATTTTATTTCCCTTCCCTGCGGATACTGAAATTCATCCCGTTGCTCCCGATCCCGCGTCAATGCTGGCTGAACACTCCGCCGCTCTTATTATAGGGGACCGGGCGCTGACATTGGGCGATCTGGGTTCCGGTATCACCGTTTACGACCTTAGTGAGGAATGGTTCCGGCAGACAGGCAAACCTTTTGTTCACGCAGTGGTGGCGGTGCGTCAGGGAGTCGATCTGGACCGCGTCAGGCAGGACTTTATCCAGCAGGCAAAGAGTGAAGGCCGGGAGCGGATTAAAGAGATTGTGCGTGCTCACACGGAGTTAGCCGAAGTCGATACTCATGTTCTGGAGGATTATCTCGAAAACAAAATCCGCTACGACTTGGGCGCAGAGGAGATGAATGGACTCACCCATTTCAGCAACCTTTGCCATGAGCACAGAATCATCCCCAAAAAAATTTCCTTCCGGTTTGTTTAGCAGATCGCTCCCCAAAATTCTGGGTTACGCAAAGAACTCTTTAAAAAAATAGGCTGGGGAGAGTTTATTTTTATTGCTGGGGAATCAGGGCCAGTAGGCGATCCCATCCTTCTTTGATCAGCTCAATGAATTTGTTTCCCATGTCTTCAATAAAATTCAGGTAGGTCTGGACTTCTCTGCTTCTTTGCGGAGGAGTTTCCTGACGCGGGTTTTTCTGAAACGTGGGTTGGGGCTTTGTGGGGAAATGAGGTGAGGGTGAAATTTGCATCTGTGGCTCAGGGTCTACCTCCTCCTCTGCGATCACTTCTTCTGTTTTTTCTGCTACGATTTCATCGCTGACAGGCGGCACTTCCTCATGAGTCTCTGGTGATGGCGGCGTGATTATTTTTTCAGCCACAGGTTGTTCTTCGGGCTGGGTATCAACAGTTTCTGCAACCTCTGAAACGGTTTTTTCTTCGATGACAGATCCCGCGGGTTTTATTTTTTCAGCCACAGGCTGTTCTTCGGGTTGGGTATCAACAGTTTCTGCAACCTCTAAAACGGTTTTTTCTTCGATGACAGATCCCGCGGGTTTTATTTTCTCAGCCACAGGCTGTTCTTCGGGCTGGGTATCAACAGTTTCTGCAACCTCTGAAACGGTTTTTTCTTCGATGACAGGTCCCGCGGGTTTTATTTTCTCAGTCGCAGGCTGTGGTTCGGACGCTTTTTGAGCAGTTACTGGAAGATATTTGTTTAATCCAAAGGGCAGGTTATTTGGAATTTCAATGCCCTTTTCCTGGATGTAGAAATAGCCGCCGCCACCTCCTGCTACAAGTAGAAATAAAAACAACAGCCACCCTACTCCGCCAGTCTTTTCCTCTGTGACAGAGTTTTCCAGTAGCTCCTGGGACTCTGTAACAGAGTTTTGTAATGGCTCTTGGGGACTGTCTTCAGGCGAGAGGAAAAGACTGAAAGAGTCTTCCAGTGGCTCTTGGGGGTCGTCTTCAGACGATGAATTTTCCGGATCTTTATTCATAACCGGCAACGGTTTGATATCCGCCGAGCTTGTTCCTCAGTGGATGATCTTGTTGATGGAGTACTCGACAATATCTTCAACACCAATTGCTTTCAGGTCGGGGGCTATTTCACGAACCAGCTTCTCCTCCAGAATCACCGTGAGGTCCATCCAGTTAGGGTCGGTCAACTCGGCAATGGTGGGTTTTTTGCCTTCAGGAAGAATTTTCATGACATCGTCCAGTTTGTCTTTAGGCACATTCATCATGAGCCCTACCTGCCCGTTAGCCGCCATTGCGCTCTGGAGCATAAGAACGAGCCGTTCAACCTTCTGTTTTTTCCAGGGGTTGGCGTGTGCCTCTTTGTTCATGACAAACTTGGTATTTGACTCCATGAGGGTTTCAACGATACGCAGGTTGTTGGCTCTGAGCGAACTTCCCGTTTCAGTTATCTCAACAATAGCATCGACCAGTTTCGGCGGCTTGACCTCGGTGGCTCCCCAGGAAAATTCTACTTCCGCCGTCACGCCATGTTTTTTCAGGTAATCGACGGTCATGTTGACAGCCTCGGTCGCGATACGTTTGCCTTGCAGGTCTTTAACCGACTGGATGGATGAATCGTTAGGCACCGCAAGCACCCAGCGAACAGGCCGTGATGAAGTCTTGGAATAAACCAGGTCGGCAATTTCAACGACATCGGCTCTGTTTTCCTGAACCCAGTCTTTTCCCGTCAACCCTGCATCGAGAACGCCGTTTTCAACATAGCGCGCTATTTCCTGCGCGCGAATCAGCATGCATTCGATTTCATCGTCATCAATGGTCGGAAAATAAGATCGACTTTTGATTTTGATGATGTAGCCAGCTTTGGCAAACAGGCTACATGTAGCTTCTTCAAGACTTCCTTTGGGAATACCGAGTTTCAATACGTTGCCGCTCATGGATTACTTTCTTTATGAATAGGGTTTTAAAAAGGCGAACTCAAATGATCTGCTCATAGAAAAACTGTAAACAGAACATTATTAAGAGTTCGTTTTCAAGATTTTTTATACACTTTATCGGGATCGAAAACTTTTTCGTCGACGATTTTTACTTCGCCGTTGAGTTTGCGAAAAAAGCAACTTTCATAACCTTTATGGCAGGCTGCTTTACCCACTTGTTCTATTTTAAGAAGGACCGTGTCGTTATCGCAATCGACAAAGACTTCTTTTACGATTTGGACGTTGCCGCTTTCTTCGCCCTTCATCCATTGTTTATTTCTTGACCGACTGTAGAACCATGCTTTTCCGGTTTCCAATGTTTTATTCCAGGCGATTTCATTCATATACGCCAGCATCAGAACCTTTCCGGTTTCGGCATCCTGCATAATGGCGGGAATAAGCCCATCCATTTTTTCAAAATCCAACTCCATCACATACCCCCTTGGTGAAACTCGAAAATTTAAAATATAATTGATTTTCTGTCAACCTTATAATAGCCTGTATACAAAAATATCGTCGCATTATCTGCCCTTAACATCAATATTTCTGGTTCTTTAGGTCATTCTTGACCGGATTTTCGTGATGCTCCGTGGCGGAGTGCGGTGCCAATTACTGATTAAAGAGGTTATTATGCCATCTATTTCCCATTTTGACATATATAAACCCGCCGAGCCTTGTGGATTGGTTGGGGAAAAACTACAGCAAACGATGGATAAAATCGTTGCGGAACATCTTTCCCCCAACGGAAGAGAGTTTGATCTCAAGGGTTACTGCGTTGGCATCAACGGAATGGCTGTTTTTACGAAGGATGAACGACTGTCCAATGTGAAACGCCTGAACCTTGGAGGAAATCGCATTGGCGATGAAGGCGCGAAACTGCTGGCCGCGTCCCCTGTATTTGCTAAACTTCAATGGCTGGAGTTGGGAGGCAATGATTTGAGTCCTGAAGGTGTCCGTGCGATTTGTCGTTCAACGGTTTTAACGAAACTCAAAACACTGAACCTGTATCGGAATTTAGTCAAGGATGAGGGCGTGAAGATTCTGGCCAAAGAAAACGTTTTGAGCCAATTGGAGGAGTTGGATCTGGCTCAGAATGAGATCGGAGACGGAGGTATGATGGCACTGGCTGTATCCAAAGCGTTTCCAAATCTGGTCTCGCTTTATATGGATAACAACTTTACTTCGATGGAGGCAAAGGAAGATGCAAGGGCCGGACACAACTTTCGCAAGCTTCAGTCGCTGAATCTATAAATTATATCAGTAATGGAATTCCCTGACGATTTTACAAATAAAAAATACGGCAAAGGTTCCTTGCTTATTGCCAACCCGGTTTTACCTGATCCAAATTTTTCGCGGACCGTGGTTTTGTTATGCAACCACGACGAGCAGGGGTCGTTTGGTTTGGTCATCAACCGCACTGCCACGTTGAACGCGTCGGAACTGTTTTCCCACATTGATACTCTTAAGGCTTACAATGCAAAAGTTTATGTAGGCGGACCGGTTTCCCAGTCGGCGGTCTTTTTTCTTTGTCGTTCTTTCACCAAGATTGAGGACCTGGAAGAAATCTGCACCGGGGTATATCTTGGGAGCAACCTGGAAACCCTTGAAGCGGTTTATCCAACGATTGAAAACCCGGAGCAGAATATTCGTTTTTATATGGGCTATTCAGGATGGGCTGGCGGTCAGTTAGCTGGAGAAATGGAGCAAAAAAGCTGGCTCATACAGGATGCAGAGGAAAGATTTGTTTTTATCGGTCAGGAAGATATGGTCTGGCCTGAAGTGGTCAGTTCTCTTGGAGAAAAATATCAGTACCTCACCAAGGCCCCGGTGAATCCGCAATGGAACTGATCGTCGAATAAAAATTGCCGTCAGTTTCTAAGAGAGGGTCTCTAATAATGCGATATGTTGTTCCACGCAACCCACAGGCCCACCTTGTCCCAGCGACCATGAAAACTTTTAAAGGTACCCTTAATAATCTGCCCCCAGACTTGATCGAGTTATGAACCGATTACACACGATTCCCCCTACCGAGCAGGTTTATCGGTCGCATGTTCCTCCTCAATACGATGGTTTTTCCATCGAAAAGTATTTTGCCACACGATTCTCTTATCAGGATGAAGAAGAGTGGTCACGTCAGATACTTGCCGGCAAGATAGAGGTCAATGGCAAGACGGCTATGCTCGGTCAGCAATTGAGCGCGAGCGACCTCACGGTGACTCAAGCGGGTTTGCGAACGGAACCGGCGGTGGACCGTACATTAGATATGATTTATCAGGATAAAATGGTCCGCGCTTTTAATAAAAACGCACCGATTCCGGTTCATCCCTGCGGACGGTATTTTCAAAATTCAATGACCGAAGTTTTAAAGCAGGTTTATCCAGGTGAAGTGCCGCGTCCGATTCAAAGATTGGATGTGACGACGACCGGAATCATTGTATTCGCACGGACCCGCGAAGCGGCGGCTTTTCTCATGCGGGAGTTTAAACAGAACCGGGTGGAAAAAGAGTATCTCGCGCTGGTGGAAGGTATTCCTCAAGCCAAACAATTTAGCATTGATAAACCCATTGGCAGATTGAAAGGATCGAAGCGGTTTGTCGGCAAGGATATCCTTCGTTCCCAATCGGCGCAGACGGATGTGGAATGGCTGGCATCAATCGGTGAACGTTCTTTACTGAAAGTAACGCCGCGTTCCGGGCGCACTAACCAGATCAGGGTTCATCTGGCGAGTGTAGGGCTTCCCATCTATAACGATTCCGTTTATGGTCAGGGTGAAAAAGTTTGCAATCAGAAGTTTGGTTTGCACCATAGACGTATGCGGTTTCAGTGTTTTGATACAAAAATAGAATTGACCGCAAGCAGCCCTGAACATTTTCAACCGTTTTTAGAGAAAGAAAAATGAATCGAGCAAGTTCGCATATTGTGAACCACAGGGACACACTTCCAGCAGAGTCACTGCAGGAGGGGTTGATTGCCAGAGTTCGTAACCCATTTTGGCTGGCACCTATGGCGGGTATTACTGACATTTGTTACCGTCAGTTGATGGACGAAATGGGAGCGGGGATTTTGGTTTCGGAATTGGTGTCCGCAAAAGGACTTCTCTATAACTCTGGTAAAACCCATAAGATGATAGCCGTTCATCGTGACGCGGAAAGCCTGGTGGGGATTCAGCTTTTTGGCGAGTCGGAAGAAGATATAATTAACGCGGCGCATTTTGTTAAAGAAGCAGGTGCCGCGTTCGTGGACATCAACCTGGGCTGTCCGGTGAAAAAGGTGGTGAAGAAGGGATGCGGAGCCTCGTTAATGCGCGACCCGGCTTATCTGGAAACATTTTTAACAAAAATCAAAAATGGAATAGACCTTCCACTTACCGTTAAAATGCGTACCGGGTGGAGTGCCGAGGAACTGACCATTCACGAATGTGTCACTGCGGCCTACAACTCGGGTTGCGAATGGGTGGTAATACACGGGCGAACACGTACTCAGGGATATGACGGGAAGGCCGATTGGGATTTGATTGCGGAGGCCAAGCGGAAGGCCAAACTTCCCATCGTTGGCAACGGTGATATACGCACCGCAGGGCAAGCTCAAAAATTGTTAAAAGAATCAGGTGTCGATGCGGTGATGATAGGTCGTGGTGCGTTGCGGAATCCATGGATATTTAAAGAGTGCGTGGGTTTTGATCCGAGTGACACCGAAGGGCCTTGTGCTGTTCTGGACCGATACCTTGAGCTGTTAAGAGATGAATACGATGTGCGTAATACGCTTATCTATTTACGCAAGTTTGCTTCCTGGCTGGTTTACGGTTATCCGGGAGCGGCGGCATTTCGTGGAGCCATGTACCATTTGCTGACAGTAGATGCAATACGGCAAAGTGCCCGCGAGTTTTTTGAAAAAGTTGCGCACTTGCCGCAACCCAAATTCGAGGCGACCGAAACTTTTATGGCGGGCGGTCATGGTTAATCCGTCCAATAGTTACTCGGCAGAAAGAGGCGATAGCGGTAGTCCTTAAGTGTGGGAGAAAATCGTTGTGGAATTCGAAAAGGCGCTTGAACGTTTTAACGAGATACTTTTTTTCCAAACGAAGTCGCACGACAAACATAGTTGCCAAGGGTGAAGTTGTTGTGCTTAAAATGGATGGAGAAATGATCAGCCGCCCCAATCTCAGACTGGTCAACAAGGTAAAAGACACTGTAATCGATCTTCTGGCCCAAAGACTGGATGATGAACCGACGATTTATTCAAAAATGAGGTAGCCTGGAACATGCCTCAGGTCCTTCCAGATAATAATTTTCTGATTCAAGTACAAACTATATGACAAATCAATCAGCGTCATCGCAACCTCGTCGCAAAGATGTAGAGTTTACCTTGTACGGTTGGAACACGTGCCTGCGGTTTTTTGAGAATCGCCCGCAGGATCTTTGTCGTTTATTTTTTTCCAAGAAGCGTTCCGCTAAACTTGGAGCTATAAAAAAGTGGTGCGCCGACCATAAACTCCCTTATAGAGAGTTGGATGTCGAATCCTTGAATAAAGTAGCATCCGCTACCCATCATGAAGGTGTGGTCATGGTGGTTCGACCGCTGGAGCCATCGCCGATTCACCCTTTTATTAGAGGAGGACTCAGGCGACAAGGAATTGCTGTCGCTCTGGATCGTGTGGGGAATACCCACAACCTGGGAGCGATTTTACGGACCTGCGCATTTTTTGGTGCGGATGGGTTGGTGGTTTCAAATGAAGAAGGTCAGGCCCGGTTAACGTCGTCCGCCGCGCGCACCGCAGAAGGGGCGATGGAAGTGACTCCCATTTTCCAATCGACCAACCTGGCATCGGCGCTACGCGATTTCATGTCCCGCAATGTATTTGTCCTGGGCGCGGACCTCGATGCAAAACAGTCGCTGTATGATGTGGAGGTGCGGTTTCCCTGTGTTGTGGTTTTTGGAAATGAGCAGGAAGGTCTCTCGGATGGCGTAAAAAGACGCTGTGATCAGGTGGTGCGAATATCGGGCGCGGAAAAGATTCAATCGCTCAATGTTTCGGTCGCGGCAGGAGTGGTTCTTTCCGAATTATGCCGCCGCCGCGACTCCAATAAATAATAGCTTTCACATGTTTTTTGCCAAGCTACATCCTTTGTTAGTTCACTTTCCGGTAGGTCTGCTGGTGAGTGGAGTTTTATTTGAATTGTACGGCAACCTGCGCGGAGAAAATTCCGTCGCCCAGGCAGGAGCGTTTAATGTGCGGCTTGGATTCTGGTGTTCACTTCCGGTTGCGGTGGTGGGGTTTCTGGGCGTAATGAGTATTGAAGCAAAGGATGAATTTAAACCATTTTTGTCCAGCCACATACTTTTTGCATTCTCAACGGTTTTCTTATTTTTGGGAGTGATGTTGCTGTCCAGGTTTTGTGACAGAACCTGGGGCAAGATGGTCTATTATTTCTTTTTGGTGGCAGGATTGTTAGCCGTGCTGGGCGCGGGTTACTATGGGGGCGAACTGGTTCATAGATTTAATCTACCGGTGGGTGGGTAATAAAACAGCAAGGTGTCCTGAGAAAACAATTTACGGGTCCGTTATGAAAACACCAGTTGGTATCCTGAGAAAACACTTGCCAGCATGGCCAGAGTGCAGGCCAGGTATATGAACAGCGCAGTACTGGAGAAAGGTTTGGTATAGGACCAGCCAAGAGCGAATGCGAAAAGTGCCGTGACGAGAAAAGAATATCCTTGATGACCGAGAACATCCACCGTAGATTGAGGGGTCATGTCAACGGAGATCATTCCAGAAAAATCAGCCATCAGAGCGGCGATAAATCCCATGCTAAGATTAAAAGAAGCCGCTCCAGTGTCGTCACGTTTTCCTTTTTTATGTGCGAGAAACAAAAGTAACAGACCCGCGAACAACAAGGCCGCGGGAAAATGTGATATGAAGGGATGAAATGAGATAGAGCTTATCAAGCGTGCAGACCTTCCGGGATTCTTTTTAAATGGAAGTTCAGGATATTACCTAATCCGATGGCTTGGAATCGGAGTTGATGTCGTCCATATTAAGGTTAACGTCGACATCAATTTTAGTTGCCGACCCGATATCCTGTTCCAGTTTATCGATGTTGACCGATTGCTTCAGGCCTTCCGCTTCGTCCATGACATCTTTTTTAAGGTCATCGAAGGTTCTCTGGAATTCGCCCCAACCCTTGCCAATGGATTTGGCCAGGCGGGGTAGATTTTGTGGTCCGATAACGACCACCGCGATGGCCATAATGATTAGCAATTCAAAAAAGCCAATATCAAACATGAGACGACTCCATAAATTTAAGGTGTTTTTTGGAACAGTTGCATTCTATCAGACAAACCTTTGGATTTCCACTGCTACCAGACCAGAGACACTGTGAGTGCTTTTGCGCAGGTATTTTAAGGTAGAAATAAGTAATGAACATAATTCGCGGTACGAAAAACATTACAGGCTCGATCCCCTATCCGGTTGTTGCCATCGGTAATTTTGATGGTGTGCATGTGGGGCATCAAATCCTTTTTAGAAAAGCCGCTGAACTGGCCAAAGCGAATGGAGGAACGCCAGTCGCGCTTACCTTTGAGCCGCACCCGCTCAAAGTCCTGGCGCCGGATCGGGTGCCACCCATGCTGACAACGTTTCATAAAAAGATGGAATTGATCCAGGAGTGCGGAATTGAATTGGTGATCTGCGCTGATTTTACTCGTAAATTTGCCGATCAGCACCCCAGGGATTTTGCCCGTGATATTCTGGGCGAGCGCATCGGGGCTAAGGAGGTTGTGGTCGGATTCGACTATGCTTTCGGCAGAGGACGCGAAGGAACGGTTCGTTACCTCAAGCAAATGGGAGAAGAATACGGGTTTCTAACGCATATTGTCGACCCGGTCAAACTCAACGGACACCTTGTGAGCAGTTCCCGTGTTCGGGAGCTTATTGAGGACGGAGAAGTGGGCGCGGCCGGAGAGTTTCTAGGCCGATATTATTCTATTCCCGGTCCGGTGATAGATGGTTATAAGACAGGGCAATCCATTGGGTTTCCAACGGCCAATCTGGACACCAGTCGGGTAAAAATACCGGGAACAGGAGTTTATGCTGTTTGGATCAAACATCATGGTAAAAAATATAATGGTGTGGTAAATGTCGGTTTTAATCCCACCTTTGATCGTGATACCTTAAGTGTTGAGGCGCATATTTTTGATTTCGATGAAAAAATATATGGACAGGAAATAGAACTTGTATTTATCCGTCGTATACGAAGTGAAATAAAGTTTAAGTCGGCCGACCAATTGGTCGAACAGATTCAGAAAGACATCCAAACAGCCAAAACTATCCTGGCGGACCTGCCTTGAAAAAACATCAGCAACTTATTTTAGGACTGACCATAGCTCTGGTCGCACTCTACTACACCCTGCGCAATGTATCCTTGAGCGAAGTGATTACATCGTTCAGAGAGATGGATCATATATATTTAATTCCGGCGATTTTAATTGTTATTTTGGGATATGTTTTCAGGGCCTATCGCTGGCAAGTTCTTTTGGAGCCTTCCATGAAAATGGATGTTAGCGGATTGTATTCTCCCATGATGGTAGGGTTTATGGGAACCTTTCTTCCAGCTCGTGCCGCTGAAATACTTCGCCCTTACCTTCTCTCTAAAAAATATGACATTACCTTTTCCGCCGCGTTTGCTTCGATTGTTATGGAACGATTGTTTGACCTGATAATGCTCTTGCTGATTTTTGTTTGGGTCTTCTGGTTCGAAGCGAGTGCTTTTTCGTCTGATTTCAAATTTTCAGGATTCTCGGTACAAGAGATGGCGATGAAGTTTGGTCAGGTCTGCCTGTTGGCGACCGTAGCGTTCATTGTCTTCATCTATCTTTTGTTAAGCCATAAACCCATGTTGATGAAACTGGTTCACTGGTTTACAGGTTTTCTACCTGAAAAGTGGGCAAATAAAATTGAATACCTTATTGAGGAATTTGCTGCCGGTTGTGAGGTCGTCAAAAACTTTGGGTCGTTGGTAAAAATTACCGTATATTCGGCCCTTATTTGGGTGTGCAATAGTGTTGCATTTTTTCCGCTTTATTATGCCTTCGATCTGCAACACAAGACCATTTCCTCCCTGCTTATTCTTACCGTGATGACATCCATTCTTATTACGGTTGTTCCCACCCCAGGTTTTCTGGGGTCATACAACGCGGGAATCCTTATCGCTTTGCATGAGGTCATGGGCGAGAGCGAAGTCAAGTCGGTCGGTCTCGGTATGGTAGGGTGGGCGTTGTTTGCGGGAGTGATACTTGCGGGTGGACTCTACTTCATCTTTCACGACCACATGTCCCTCAAGTCACTGGTGGAGGTCGAAGAAGAAGGAGAGGCCCTTTTTGATCAGGAAGAGCAAGGCAGAAAACACGACTGAACTGGTATAAACATCTTGAAATTTAGCAAGAAATAAGGATAATGCAGGCTCGCTCAATTGATGATATGCCGAAGTGGCGGAATTGGTAGACGCGCATGATTCAGGTTCATGTGGGGGCAACCCCGTGGAAGTTCGAGTCTTCTCTTCGGCACCAATTTTTCATTAAAATCTCTCCAGAATTATCATTACTACAAAACCCTGTTCTGC